>JGI20225J20221_1000131_pt2 | contig 164902 bp, 185 predicted proteins | sample BioMet4_FD_20221 | JGI IMG/M metagenome (IMG submission 20221) | reverse complement strand
ACAAAGAAAATCCAAACAATGATAACTACGGCGTCGGCCGAATCCTTCTGGCGCTTACGCAGCGCGGTATTGCAGTAAGCCGCAGCAGCGTACGGCGAGCCATGAAACGTGGAGGCCTGCTCCATGGCGCTCCTCGTCACCCCAGCAGTCTGACAAAAGCAGACTTGGCTGCGCAGAAGGCGGAGAACTTCATCCACCGGGATTTTACCGCAGACGCTCCCAACCGGAAGTGGCTGACGGATATTACGCAGATCCAGTGTCTGGACGGTAAGTTGTATATGGCGGCAGTCCTGGACTGTTATAACGGAGAGATCGTCGGTCTCGCTATGGATGACAACATGAAGAAGGAGCTGTGTATCCGGGCNTTNCGGTCTGCCTGCCAAGTACAGGGAGCCTATGGAATGACCCTGCACAGTGACCGCGGNAGCCAATTTACCAGCTCCGCATTTCGAAAGGCGCTGGCGCAATACGGCGCGGTTCAAAGTATGAGCGGCACGGGCCGCTGCTATGACAACGCCCGGATGGAGAGTTTTTTTGCTACGCTGAAGAAAGAAAAACTTTATCGAATCAGGACGGAGCGGATGCCCATGGCACAGGTTAAGAGCATCGTATTCCGGTACATCATGACCTACTATAACCGCCGGCGAATCTATACTGCCAACCCCGGCGGCCTGCCGCCAGCCATGTATCGTCAGGCCGCCAGAGGCCTGGCCGCATAAGCCGCAGATTTTGGGTGTTCACATTCTGCACTCTTCTTGACTTCTCTAATTGACCTTGCTTTATCAGGGGAGAAATAACAGTATCTATTCGCTGCAATTCTTCCGGTGCTGTCGCAATTCCTTGTCGGCTCTCGCTGCGGACGGCTTCATACTCCTGTTGGGCAAAAGCCGAATAATAATATTGTTTTTGGAGCTGACAGCGTGTAATTCTATTACAGCTGTAGCGCGACAAGATTTTTGATAAATAGGGACAAAATAAATGATAAAATTTTAGCCGATTCTTAGAAGTAAATCTAATGCTTGGTAAAGGGAGAGTAGCCGCCGCTGCTCTCCCTTTTTGCCTTATGCCTTCAGGTATGAAGCGCTCACCCAGCGATCGGTGCCGATGCGGGACCAAGTCCCACGAACCTCCAAAACCGTGACCACGGTATTGCGCTTTAGGCCGTCCACAATCGCTCCGCCCGGAGTAGATCGGACATTTAGCAAAGCCAGTTTCTGTTGGTGCTGGAAACGTCCCAACGTCCCCTGTAATCGTGGTTGTTCCAGTGTTTGTGATCCCGGAGCCAGCCAGAACTGCAAATTGGGTGGCCGTTCCAAGGTTTACTGTTGATTGAGCCATGGCAGTAACACTCCCTTTCGCTCTATGATATTCGACCGGTATTTTTTTGTTAATTAATAAATTCATTAAAAGAACGAGACTTACAACGCAGAGCTCTACCGCAAGGGCGACAGGCCTAAACGTCAAAGCCCCATCTCTTAGATCAAAAGAGGTGGGGCTTTGACGTTTATTGAGATACGCTGTCTCGTTGGTCAGGTTTGCCGCGCCTCTTACTTTACAATCAACTTCCAGAGCCGGTTCAGGAAGATCACCATCTGCTCCCTGGTATTACATTGAGAAATGGAAATGCAGGAAACCAAGTTTAACTCCGCTTAGCCCGATTCCATGCCGGCTTCGCGATAAAATTTCCCATACATTGTCCTTGATGGGCTTCATCCATCACGTTTATTCTACACTTTTCAACAGGCAATTGGGCGTTCCGTTTTCGTGGAACGCCCTTCAACTTGATGAGTCCATTTATTTATGGTTGATCAAAAAGATACGTAAGGACCATACATTCCTTCGTGAAAGGCTGCAGACCAAAGGATATGCGGCTGTAAAAATTCAACTGCTCGTGGTTCAAAACCAACAGCTTCCTGAAATTTTTGGTGAAACAAATAAAGGCAGGCCGGATAAACGTGATCTGACGCTGGCCGAGGAATTCGCCGAGGAGCTGATGGCGAATGTCAACGAGAGTTCGAATACCCTGTATTTGTTTCATCAAATCAAAAAATATCGATTTTGGAAAAAAACGCAAAGTGGAACTTTCTTTTGCAGCTTATTGCACACGATAACACCGTAATTAATATCAGTACACGCAAGAAATTATAAGTATTTTCATGAATGATATCAGCCCCAAGGTCTAGACCAACAAGACCAACTACTTGGTTATGGCTATCAAATATTGGCGCAAAGCCGGATATAAGATTAGAGAAGTCAAGAACAGTGCAGAGTGTGAACACCCAAAATCAGCAGCTTATGCGGCCAGGCCTCTGGCGGCCTGACGATATGTGGCCGGCGGCAGACCGCGGGGGTTCGCAGTATAGATTCGCTGGCGGTTATAGTAGGTCATGATGTACCGGAACACGATGCTCTTAACCTGTGCCATGGGCATCCGCTCCGTCCTGATTCGATAAAGCTTTTCCTTCTTCAGCGTCGCAAAAAAGCTCTCCATCCTAGCGTTGTCGTAGCACCGGCCCGTACCGCTCATGCTTTGAACCGCGCCGTATTGCGCCAGCACCTTTCGAAATGCGGCGCTGGTGAATTGGCTGCCGCGGTCGCTGTGCAGGATCATCCCATAAGCCCCCTGTGCCTGACAGGCGGACCGGAAAGCCCGGATACACAGCTCCTTCTTCATGTTATTATCTATGGCAAGACCGACGATCTCCCCGTTATAACAGTCCAGAACTGCTGCCAGATACAGCTTGCCGTCCAGACACTGGATCTGCGTAATATCCGTCAGCCACTTCCGGTTGGGAGCGTCTGCGGTAAAGTCCCGACAAATCAGGTTCTCCGCTTTCTGCGCAGCTAAGTCTGCTTTTGTCAGACTGTATGGGTGACGAGAAAAGTGATGAAGCAGGCCTCCACACTTCATGGCACGCCGCACGCTGCTACGACTTACCCGAATGCCGCGCTGTGTAAGCGCCAGAAGGATTCGGCCGACACCGTAGTTATCATTGTCCGGATTTTCTTTGTAAATCTCCTGTATTTTGACCAGAAGCAGCTGCCACGGTTTTGACTTGCCAGCCGACTGCAAAGAGCGGTAGTACCCGGATTCACTGACGTTTACAACCCGGCACATGGTATGAATGCAGAACCGCTTACGGCGCAGCGTGATGTATTCATACAACCGCTCCGGCTTTACCGTTTCCGGTCTTTGGCGAAAAAACCGAGCGCATCCTTGAGAATCTCATTTGCTTTCCGCAGCTCGGCATTCTCTTTTATCAGTTGGCGTTCGTTCTCAGAAAGCGGCGCGTCACGGCGAATACCGCTGCCGACGAAGGCGTGATCTCCGAAGGCCTTTCGCTTCTGCCGCCACTCTGCCAGAGAGTAGTACGGAATGCCCAGCTGTGCCGCCGCTTGTTTCACGCCGATTTCATCGGACAGTTTGACCGCTTCTTCTTTAAACTCCTTATCATATTTGCGCATTGCAAACACCACCTTGTTCTTTCTTTGATTCTATCACTTTTTGGGTGTTTGCTCTCTGCACTTCTATAATATCCCTCCAGATCTCCATAATCAGCATCCTGGTAGACAGCGGTATAATTCGCCGTTCCCGAGGTAAGTGCCTCTTCCGGCTCCGAGATATAATCTTCTTTCGAATCTGTGTTACCAAGATCTTCTGGGTCCTCCGAAATGTCAATGTAACCCTCTGCAATATATTTATATGTACTTCCTGAATCAACCATAGTGTAAAGATAGGTTAAATTCACGCATTTCTTTGATCTGTGAGGCAGTATCTTCGAAAAGCTGTGATTTCTTTTGGGCTCGTTACAATCCTGGTAGCGCTTTATAGACAATGCTAAGTTATTTAAGGCTTACACCGACCGCATGGTGAGTAGCCTTTTGCTATCAAGTCATCGCGACTTCCGGTGTAGGCCTGCTTATTTGAGTCATTCATCTGCTTTACGCTAGAGCAAGACGGATAGTGGAATTTATGTGTACTGGTGTTTAGTATATAAGTTGGCTCCGTTGCTGTGGACGCCCCTGTATCAGTCTCCGCTTACGGTTGAACCGCACCACCTACATCCGCCGCGTTCGATTCAGCGCTTACCGTGCCACTCTCGGTAAGCCAACTCTCCCCGGTATCATAGTCAATGCTCACCCCAGGCTGATTGTTGTATACAAACACGTTGTAGCATACTCCGGCTCCCTTATCTTCAACGGATTCAGTTTCCCAGTTGCAACCAGATTATCGCTCTTGAAACCGGCTTACTCGATACAGGACATGGTTGCTGGTTTCTTTGACATAGTCTGCAACCATATTTTCAAATGGCAGCATACCTTCCACAATTAAATACCGAGTACCGGTAATAAGATTCTTCTCATTGGCGTTTTCTGCTGTTAGCTGGTAGCCGATAAGATGGCAGCGGTTATAAAGATACTTTCCGTCAACATTGTCGTATTTAACAGTGTGCCAGCCGGACGGCTTTTGGCATACATTATAATACCGGGGGTGTCTCACAATGTATGACAGAATTACAAACACGACTTTAGACGTATTTGCAACCCCATCCAGAGAATATGTCGGAAGGTCCACGTTTTCATTGTCTTCTAAGGACGAGTTAAAGCTGTTAAACTTACTGAACTATAATGTAATTCCAGATTCTTTGCTATTACTGGACGTGGTCCCATACGAAATACCAATAAATTATGTCTCGCCCACGCTATTTAAGAACTATCCATCGGAAGTTATCATAAGTGCAAATGCCAGAATTTCAGGCACCGATTTTCAACCTCCTATAGAAATACGACTAAACTGCGATATACGCGGGCGACAAAGTGCGCATGGGGCAATACACGAATATGATAGCATGGAATTAACCAACATAGAATTGCTTGATGTAAAGCAGATACGGCTCTAAAAAAGCAAATAAGCCCCGTGACCTACCAAACGGTAAGCCACGGGGCTTACTTTACATATTATATCCCGGTCTGCACGCGCCGGTGATCGGCTTTGGGTTTCACTTACGCCGCATGACCGCGCCGCCGTTGTCGTTGCTGGCCAGGCTGGTATTCCCCTCGATGGTATACCCCCAGCCGTCCACGATCTTCACCACGATGCCGACATGCTGCGTAATCTTCTTCTGCCCGGAGAAGTCGAACATCACTATGTCGCCTGGCTTCAGACCATAATCTACCCATCGGTCAGCCTTTTATTGGCGGTTTCCAGTTCTGTGCAGGAAGATGTTTTCAGCAGATGAAATCCTGCCTGTTTGAATACCCACCAGACGAACATCATGCACCAGACATATTCGTTTTTTCCAAATGCTTCACCAGACTTCACGCGATTGCTGCCCGCTGGGGACTCTTTCGTCCCTGCCTCTGCCGCTGCAATCCGCAGCATATCATCATGCGTTTTCACTGGGAGCCTCACTTTCCGTGACGCTGGTAGTGCTTGTGGTGTTACCAGACGCAAGACCAGAAATTGCTTTCTGTGTCTGCTCCGCCAGCCACGCGCCCTTGCTGTTCAATGTATTAACAATTATGTCGATCTGGGAAGACAGCCAACTATTCACCGACATACTGCTTGTTTGCCTTAGCCAGCCAGGCGAAGGTGCCGCACACAATCGCCAGAATCAGCGTAAGCAAAAGGTCCTGAATTTTATCAAACATGATATGTACCTATTTTTTCATATTACTCCGCTCGACGTGGGCGGGTCTGTTTCATCAGGCGGTAAGTCTATTGATGCTCTTTTCCATGCTGTCCTGCTTGGTCGCCGGCACCTCCACCGCCGTAGCGAGACGGTTCAGCACATCGAGCACGGATACGTTCTTTTTCATTTTCAGAATCCCTCATCGGGGAATTGTTTTCCTCCATGACGGTTCACTCCCGTGGATATGGTTATTTCAAAATTATATAAGGTGCAAGGAAAGATGAAAATACTTCTCGGTTATCATAGAAGTGATTATTCGCAGGTAGCTTCTGGCGAAGCCAGCGGCCATCGCCAATTATATAGAATAAAACTAATGTTCTATTAATTGGAGGATGGATAATAATGCCGTTAAATATAAAAATCATCGGTCAAAGGGTAAAAGAATCACGAATTCAAAAACATATGTCCCAAGCAGATCTAGCGGGGCGAGTCGATGTATCTGTGACGTATATAAGCTATATCGAAACGGTAAAAAAGCAAGCCAGCTTGGAATCTCTGGTACGGATTGCAGATGTACTCGGCGTAACAGTGGATCAACTGTTAAATGGCAATCAGGTTCATGATTCAGCAGAATTACGCAAAGAGCTGGCACAGCTTTTTGCGGATTCCCACGGGGGATTCTCATTTCATGTCTTCGTCAATCAGTTTATTAATATAAGCGTTTAGGCTCATGCCTAGAGATTCGGCGCGGGCCTTTATTTTTTCCAGATCACATTTCGGCACATAGAAAACTCCCCGATCCAATTTCTCTAAATGTCTCTTGTTTCCTTCAAGATGTGCTTTGGTTGCCACATTATCACCTCACGAACAGCATACCGCAAACTTTCATGTGTATATGTACGAAGCAGATGAATTCATGTGCATATGCTAGCCCTGCGAGTTGGGTAATAGGCCGGTTGAAATAAAAAAATTCCCGTGAGAGCCAAAACTCCCACGGGGAGCTACTCGCGGGCTTTCACACTTCTTGAGAATCATTCATAGGATAGGGCATTGGAGGTTGATTGTATGGACACAAACCATTTAAGTATAGGAATGAAAGCGCCTGATTTCACTGCCATCACCACATTCGGGCCTATCAAGATGTCCGATTATAAAGGAAAATGGGTCATTCTGTTTTCCCATCCTGGTGATTTCACTCCAGTATGTACCACAGAATTTGTTGCCTTTTCTAAAGCGCAGCCGCTTTTTGCAGAGAAGAATACGCAGCTCATTGGGCTAAGCATTGACAGCAATCCGTCTCATTTAGCATGGGTTTACGCTATTTATTTAACTACAGGCATCCAGATTCCGTTTCCTGTGATCGCCGATCGTATGGCCGACATAGCAAAACTCTATGGGATGATTGCACCAGATGTCAGCAAGCAGGAGACGGTTAGAAATGTATTTTTTATCGACCCAAATCAGATTATTCGGGCCATCCTCACCTATCCACTTACCAATGGGCGGAGCATCCCCGAGATACTGCGCTTACTGACTGCGTTGCAAACTACGGACAGCGATCATGTAGTAACTCCAGCTAACTGGCAACCTGGACAGCCTGCGCTCGTTCCGCCGCCCAAAACTTATGATGAGCTACTCGCTCGTCAGAATGACCCGGCTGCACAAAATTTAAGCTGTGAAGACTGGTTTTGGTGCTATAAACAACTACCACCTGGAAATAACGAATAACCTTAGCCCACTACCACTCTCAAGCGGTTCTTGCACTATAAAATGCCGAGCTGTTTCAGCCTGGAGAATTGTTAAAAATCACCGCCCCATCCAGTCTGGACAGGGGCGGATTTCTTATGGTTTACACCGGCTGAATACATATTTACAAATCTCTTGCTAATACTATTACCATTACAAAAGTAAGGAGAATAACTATGGATTGGAACCGTGCAAAAGAAATCTGCGAATCAAATCATACGGTAAATGTTACTCATAATGGTGTCCTTGTTTATATCGACAGTGTTTCTGTAGACAAGGATACCGCGAGCATCCACCCACTCAATCAGCCGAACGAACAGCAAACCGTAAGTGTTTCCAGTTTGACAGAGACATCCAAATAAGTTGAACCCCCGCCTCCAAGGTCTTATCCTCAGAGGCGGGGGTTCTGTTATATATTATACCCCGCCTGCACGCTTCGGCAAAGGATCCAGATGATAAGATCTCTTGTCAAACAATTAAAAATCTGATAAAGTGGAAAGATAAAATATTAAAAAATTTCAGGTGATAGCATGAAATCAGATCAATCAAAAAAAGTCATCCATATAGGCTTTGAAATAGGTCTTCTCCTCAAGGGAATCGACGGTCTACTTGAGATCATTGGCGGCATTCTCCTTACTGTTTTGAATCCGCAAAGGATGAACCGCATGGTGTCTTTTTTCACACAGCATGAACTTTCTGAGGACCCTAAGGATACGGTGGCAAATTTTTTAGTTGCTCTTGGCCACAGTTTTTCAATCAGCGCACAGCAATTTGCCGCGGTTTATCTCATCTCCCACGGAGCTATAAAACTGATCTTAATCCTTCTTCTCTGGAAGAAAAAGCTGTGGGCCTATCCACTTTCTATTTTGTTTCTGGTTCTTTTTATTATTTACCAAATCTATCATTATACGTTTACGCATTCCGCATCCATGATTCTGCTAACGCTTCTCGATACTGTCATGATTATATTGACTTATTTGGAGTACAAAAGGATTCAACCATATTTTTAACTTGCCTTTACCCACAGCGGGCTCACCTCCTATTATGGCAGAATTTTATGAAAAAGAGGCGGCTTATGCCACCCCTTACCTTTGTGTGGTATCCAGCATTCCCTGTGGAACAATTCTGATATTCTTGACATCGATGTTGGTATACGCGATACTGTCAAAATGATATTTATCTTCCTTTATATTTCCCCTTGCCTGCGGGTCAAAGTTGATATAAATATCAATAATCGTCCAGAGATGGGAATCTACATCCCTAAATGCTGCACGAATAACCCCGTTACGCCTGACTTTTTCAAAAAGTCAGGGTGGAACAAATTTACTGGACGCCGATAGAAAAGTGATGTCCTGTAATATAATTTGCTCAGGCGTTCTTCCGTAGTTAACAATTTGAAGCAAGCTGTCTTCAACGTCTGTGGTAACAGGAAAGTTCGCCCTTCCATAGTATTCGTTCGTTTTACTGTCATAAATGTTTATACGCGGTGTATCGACCTTTTCAAACACGGGCATCCACTCCTTTCATCCTCATCATACTCGATGCGCACATAATTGGCATCCAGTATTCAGAGATAAGAATCTACTGGTTGTTCTTGATGTTACCACCGCTATTGCGTTTTCTCTCGTTCAGATACAATTCATCGCCCGGTTACCAACCCTGCCTGCTTACGCTACGCGATGGACAACACCCACAAATCGGTCTAACCGCTGTAATAAAATTGGAAGCCGCTGTTTTCTGCAACTGCTTCCACCGCAGTTTTTCTTGCTTTTTTCAAAAAGTCAGGATATAATACAAGTTAATAAAATATTTGGTGCGTATAATTGCTCAGCACGAAACTATCTGATAGTTTCGTGCTTTATTTTTTGCCCCAAATATTAAACAAATAGTTGGAGGATAAATAAACATGGAATTTTACACAAAGCTACCTCGAAGCAAAAAAAGTTTGCACTATTTCTGGCAGTTATCTCTATAATCTCAGTTAGAGAATAGAGAAGTCAAGAAGAGTGCAGAATATGAACACCCAAAATCTGCGGCTTATGCGGCCAGGCCTCTGGCGGCCTGACGATACATGGCTGGCGGCAGGCCGCCGGGGTTGGCAGTATAGATTCGCCGGCGGTTATAGTAGGTCATGATGTACCGGAATACGATGCTCTTAACCTGTGCCATGGGCATCCGCTCCGTCCTGATTCGATAAAGTTTTTCTTTCTTCAGCGTAGCAAAAAAACTCTCCATCCGGGCGTTGTCATAGCAGCGGCCCGTGCCGCTCATACTTTGAACCGCGCCGTATTGCGCCAGCGCCTTTCGAAATGCGGAGCTGGTAAATTGGCTTCCGCGGTCGCTGTGCAGGGTCATTCCATAGGCTCCCTGTACTTGGCAGGCAGACCGTAAGGCCCGGATACACAGCTCCTTCTTCATGTTGTCATCCATAGCGAGACCGACGATCTCTCCGTTATAACAGTCCAGGACTGCCGCCATATACAACTTACCGTCCAGACACTGGATCTGCGTAATATCCGTCAGCCACTTCCGGTTGGGAGCGCCTGCGGTAAAATCTCGGCAAATAAGGTTCTCCGCTTTCTGCGCAGCCAAGTCTGCTTTTGTCAGACTGCTGGGGTGACGAGAAGAACGATGGAGCAGACCTCCACGCTTCATGGCCCTCCGCACGCTGCTTCGGCTTACCGCGATACCGCGCTGTGTAAGTGCCAGAAGAATTCGGCCAACACCATAATTGTCATTGTCCGGATTTTCATTATAAATCTCTCGTATTTTGACCAGAAGCAACTGCCACGGTTTTGGCTTGCCAGCCGACTGCAAAGAGCGGTAGTACCCGGATTCACTGACTTTCACAACCCGGCACATGGCATGAACGCAGAACCGCTCACGGCGCAGCGTGATATACTCATACAACCGCTCCGGCTTTACCGTTTCCGGTCTTTGGCGAAAAAACCCAGCGCATCCTTGAGAATCTCATTGGCTTTCCGCAGCTCGGCGTTTTCCTTTATCAGCCGGCGTTCGTTCTCGGAAAGCGGCGCGTCGCGGCGAATGCCGCTGCCGACGAAGGCGTGATCTCCGAATACCTTTCGCTTCTGCCGCCACTCCGCCAGAGAGTAGTATGGAATACCAAGTTGTGCCGCCGCCTGCTTTACNCCGATTTCGTCGGACAGTTTGACCGCTTCTTCTTTGAACTCCTTATCATATTTGGGCATTGCAAACACCACCTTGTTCTTTCCTTGATTCTATCACTTTTTGGGTGTTTGCTCTCTGCACTTCTATGATATCCCTCCACTAACTCTGTTGCAAAACTTGTGCATAACGAAAGGCTCCGTGCAAATAGTAAAATGAGTGTCCGGGAAATTTGGGATGAGCAGCCGAACTACATAGCGTAACCCTATAACAGCTCAAACTGGTTCTTATGAAACTTCAGTACGCCATCATTCTTGAGCTTTGACAGCTCGGCCGACATGGCGCTGCGCTCCACAGAAAGATAGTCCGCAAGTTCCTGCCGATTGAACGGAATGCAAAAGCGGCTGCTTCCCGCCTTCTTGGCCTCGGCTGAAAGATAGGCCAGAAGCTTTTCGCGCGTGGTGCGTTTCGAAGTAAATTCGATTTTTTGCGTCAGCGATATATTTTTCATGGATACAATACTCAACATATTTTGAATAAGCCTGCCGTGAAATCCGCACGCCCTGGCGCACGGGACGGCAAGCCTGTGACAGTCGATAAACAGCAGCTCGCTTTCGGTCGTTGTGATTACACTGACCGGAAGCGCTTTTATTTCCGCGCAGGCAAAGGATTCCCCAAACAGATTTCCGACGTCAATTTTTCCGAGGATGCTTCTGTTTCCGTAATAGTCGTCCTGTACGACCTGAACCTGTCCCGATAAAACAATGCCGAATCGTACGATGCTTTCGCCGCTGGAAAAAACGGTCTGCCCCTTTTCGTAATGGATCGATTTCGCGCACAGGCATGACAAAAGCGGCTGTAAATCAGACTCTTCAATCCCATTAAATAATTTTACCGTTTTCAGTACACCCAAATAATTTTTCACAAAGTCCTCCTTTGTTGGAATTCCAACATACTTATTAACTTAAGAATAGTAAACTCAAGGCATAAAGTCAACAACAACTTGAAAGTAGGGAACAAACTATGATTCGGAAAATTATCAAAATAGACGAAGCGGTGTGCAACGGCTGCGGGCTGTGCGCAAAGGCCTGCCACGAAGGAGCAATCGGAATGGTAAACGGAAAAGCCAAGCTCCTGCGCGACGATTACTGCGACGGTCTCGGCGACTGCCTGCCAACCTGCCCAACAGGGGCTATCAGCTTTGAGGAACGCGAAGCAAAGGAATACGACGAAGCCGCCGTGAAGAAAAGCAAGCTGGGCAAGCAAGGACAAACATTGGCCTGCGGATGCCCCGGCACACAATCTAAAGCAATCCATCGTGAAAATGAGTGTGAATCCGTCCGTTCCAATATCAGTGAAAACAAGAGCCAGCTTACGCAGTGGCCCGTCCAAATAAAACTTGCGCCGGTCAATGCGCCGTACTTTTCCGATGCCAACCTCCTCATTGCCGCGGACTGTACTGCCTATGCTTACGGTGATTTTCACAATAAGTTTATCCGGAACAAGGTGACCCTGATCGGCTGCCCCAAGCTTGACGAAGGGGATTACAGCGACAAACTCATGGAGATCATTAAAAACAACCCCATTAAAAGCGTTACGGTCGTCCGGATGGAAGTCCCCTGCTGCGGCGGGATCGAGAACGCGGTAAAAAGAGCCCTTCAAAACAGCGGCAAATTTATTTCCTGGCAAGTGGTGACCCTCTCGACTGACGGAAAAATCCTTGATTAAAAGGAGGTAACCATAATGATAGAAAAAGCGTACAAACTGGCTACTTCCAATGAAAAAGCAATAGAAAAGGTTGTATTTGACGAAAACCTGCATTACCTCCACATGGTGTTCAACAAGAACGAGGGTCTGCCGGAGCACTTATCTAATTCAAATGTGTATATGACCGTCATTCGAGGAAATCTTTCCATCGGCCTTGATGAACAGGGAAATTCATGAATACGGGGCGGGAACTCTGCTGAAAATCCCGTTTCAAACCAAAATGAATGTCCGAAATATGCATGATGAAACGCTGGAGTTGATCGTCGTAAAGGCTCCCGCTCCAAAAAGCTGAGAAAGTGTAAGAGGAAAAGAATAAACGGCCGGAAGTGCCCCAGTTGTTTTGTTGGCAAGTTCGAATTTGAGCCTACTGAATCATAATTCTAAAGGAGGAAAATGCAATGAGCATGTTCTGTTATCAATGTCAGGAAACCGCGGGAGGAAAGGGCTGCACGATGCGCGGCGTGTGCGGGAAAACCGAAGAGGTGGCCAAGCTTCAGGATCTTCTGACTTACACCCTCAAAGGCATTTCGGAGATTGTTATCAAAGGAAACCTGGACGTCAAAACCCTTCGCGAGACAAACTATGAAGTTCTTAGCAGCCTTTTCACCACCATCACCAACGCAAACTTTGACGACGGTTCAATTGAAAAGCAGATCATGAAAATGGTTGCCATAAGAGACATACTTAGAGATTCTATTCCTTCTGCGGATTTACACGACGCGGCCACCTTCGCGGTGAGTTCCAGAGCTTCCATGCTGGAAAAGGCCGCCTCTGTCGGCGTACTGTCAACCGAAAACGAGGACGTGCGTTCTCTGCGTGAGATGATTACATACGGTTTGAAGGGCATGGCGGCCTACGCCGAGCACGCGAAAAACATCGGAAAAGAAGATTTGACCATCAACACCTTTATCTATGAGGCGCTGGCTGCAACGCTGGACGACTCCCTCACCGCCGACGATCTGGTGGCGCTGACACTGAAAACCGGCGAATATGGCGTCAAAGCCATGGCGCTTCTGGACGAGGCCAACACATCGAGGTTCGGCAACCCGGAAATCACCGAGGTCAATATCGGCGTCCGTAAAAATCCCGCGATTTTGATTTCCGGCCACGACCTGACCGATCTGGAGCAGCTTTTGGAACAGACCAAGGGCACCGGCGTGGATGTCTATACCCACAGCGAGATGCTGCCCGCCCACTATTATCCCGCTTTTAAGAAATATGAGAACTTTGCCGGAAATTATGGCAACGCATGGTGGAAGCAGCTCGACGAATTTGTTTCCTTCCATGGCCCCATCTTGTTTACCACCAACTGCATCGTCCCCCCCAGAAGTGAGGAGGTCCGGGACAGAATCTTTACCACGGGTTCCACCGGCTATCCCGGCTGTAAGCATATTGACGCCGACGAGAACGGCAAGAAGGATTTTTCAGAAATCATCGCACTTGCCAAGACCCTTCCCGCGCCCGATGAAATCGAGACCGGCAGCATTGTGGGAGGCTTTGCTCACAATCAGGTAATGGCGCTGGCGGACAAGGACGTCGACGCCGTCAAATCCGGTGCCATCAAGAAGTTTTTAGTGATGGCCGGCTGTGACGGACGCATGAAGTCCAGAGAATACTACACTGGGTTTGCTGAAAAGCTCCCGAAGGACACAGTGATTCTTACGGCGGGCTGCGCCAAATACCGTTATAATAAGCTGAAGTTGGGCGATATCGGCGGGATTCCGAGGGTTCTGGACGCCGGTCAGTGCAATGACTCCTATTCTCTGGCGGTGATTGCCCTGAAGCTGAAAGAGGTCTTCGGCCTCGACGATATTAACAAGCTGCCGATTGCCTTCAATATTGCCTGGTATGAGCAGAAGGCCGTGATTGTCCTCTTGGCGCTGCTATACCTGGGTGTAAAGAACATCCATCTCGGCCCCACACTGCCGGGCTTCCTGTCTCTCAACGTGGTGAAAGTGTTGGTTGAAAAATTCGGTATTGCGGGTATTGGAACAGTTGACGACGACGTCAGCCTGTTTATGAATACCTGATTTAAGAAAGGAGTTTTAGCATATGAACGCAAAAATTGACAGAGAGGGCTATATTTCCTGCGGGCTGTGCGCATCCATTTGTACGGAGGTATTCCGGATGGCCGATGACGGACGCGCGGAGGTCTACTCAGACCCGGTTCCTGAATCTGCGGAGAGCGCGGCAGTGGACGCCATGGATCACTGTCCCGTCTCTGTTATCTCAATCGAATAACCCATGAATCATCGCCCTCTGAATGGTTTTTGCTGTTCAGAAGGGCGATGATTCTTGGGTTATTCTCGAACTATTATAGCAAATTATTAGCATTGGCGACATTTTCGTATGTCGCCATACCGCAGCTATAGGCGTAGTTTCACGCTTCTTGGAAATCATTCATAGGATAGGACATTGGAGGTCGATTGTATGAATACAAACCATTTAGGTATAGGAATGAAAGCGCCTGATTTCAATGCTGTAACTACATTTGGACCACTCAAAATGTCTGATTTTAAAGGGAAATGGGTAATTTTATTCTCTCACCCCGGTGATTTCACGCCCGTGTGTACCACGGAATTTATCGCCTTTGCTAGTGCGCAGCCGCTATTTGCCGAGAAAAACACACAACTCATTGGCCTAAGTATAGACAGCAATCCATCTCATCTGGCTTGGGTTTACGCTATTTATTTAACCACAGGCATTCAGATTCCGTTTCCTGTGATTGCCGACCGTATGGGCGATATAGCAAATCTATATGGAATGTTTGCGCCGGATGTGAGCACCCAAGAGACGGTCAGAAATGTATTTTTTATTGACCCAAATCAGATTATTCGCGCCATTCTCATCTATCCTAATGCCAACGGTCGAAGCATCCCCGAAATACTACGCTTACTGTCTGCAATGCAAACAACGGACAAAGATCACATGTTAACTCCAGCCAACTGGCAACCCGAGCAGCCTGCACTCGTTCCGCCACCACAAAATTATGATGAATTGCTTGCTCGCCAGAATGATCCGGCCGCGCGAAATCTAAGCTGCCAAGACTGGTATTGGTGCTATAAGCAGCTACCACCCGGAAATAGCGATAATCTTTTGCCTCCGCCGATACCTAACAATTAGGGTCGATACGCCACCTCCGGCCAGATCGGAATAGCATATCTTCGATAACTGCCGGCAGGTAACTTAGCTTGTCCTTTTGCCGCGTTTGTGGTAAAATGTTGGCAAAAGGAGGTGGAAATATGGATTATGGGTTTACTGACGCTGAAATATTGTTTGTTTACGCTGAATTAAAAAGGCGAATAGAGGAATTTAAAAAGGCCAGAGCATTAGGCCAAGCCAATTTAGCGGAAACTGATATTTATCTTAACATTTCGGTTATTCAGAAAATAGAAGAGAAGCATCCAAATTTTATTAAGCTCGCGATGTGAAAGACTCCAGATTTCCACCCTTGCAATGCCGATTTTGTAGTACTGCGCTATGATAGCCTGGTTGCCAATTGACCGGAGCCTTAATTCCGCAATTTACTGACATAATAAACTCACTTTCCATGTCAATTTCATACTAAAGGGACGGCATAAGCCGTCCCTTATCATTATGTAGTGCCTGCTTGAGGGCTTCCCCCCTGAGGAAGGATTTTGGTATCCTGAAGTTTAATGTCGGTATATTCAACACTGTCAAAATGATATTTGTCCCCAGATATGTTCCCCCTTGTCTGCGCATCAAAAGTGGTATCGATTTCAGCGGGAATCCAAAGCTTTGAATCTGCATCTCTGAATTCCGCGTGAAAAACCCCAATCCTTGGGTATTTTAAGAAAACTCCCGGGGGCACATAGCTGCTGGAAGACGGGAAAAATGTAACATCCTGCAGCACAATTGATCTTGGAATTGTCGCACTATTTAACATTCCAAGCAAAGCGTTTTCAACACTTTGATTAACGGGGAAGGTCGCTCTTCCCAGATACTCGTTTGTTATTCCGTTATATATATCCACTCGAGGACTTTCGACTCTGTCAAACACACACATCCGCCCCTTTCCCATCCAATATATTCAATGCTCACAAAAAATATCATATCCCCCGCTTGGGGCGAAGCGTCGGAGTGTGGACACCCTACCACCCCGACACCTGCAAATAAAGAAACCGTCCGTCCCGAACCAGTTGGCCCCTTGGATTGTTCTGCGGGCATAAAACTTCCACCTGTCAAAGCACCGCTGTATTTATATGGGGAGAACCTTGAAAGCAGAACAAACCGGACGCTATATGGCGTCCGGCCTGCCCATAAGGAGATTGGATGAAAAAAATTTTGTCCCTTGCAAGTATGATCATACCGATAATATGTTAACTAAAAAAGCGCAGACTGTTACAAAAGTCTTAAAGCTCCGTTTATTATCATTTTCTCAAAGGCTTTGTAATCATTCGTGAATTTCTAGCGCTTTCAGTGGTTTGCTAAGTTCTTCAAAATTCTTCAATTGAAATGTTCTGAAATGTTTTAATAGATTCTACGACACAGAAAATACACAGTGAAATCCAAAAAGCCTCTGAAAATCTACACAGTGAAAAACTCTGTGGAAAACTATCCGCGCTTCTCCCCGCTCAGAATGGACTGCTCCAGCGCCGTCGCATATTCTGCCAGTTTGTCCGCCGCGCTCTTTCGGTGACCGTCCCGCAAATGGGTATAAACCGCCTCCAGAACCTGGGGCGTATCGCCGACAATCTCCGCCGCCTGCCGGGGGTCTATTCCGGCCTCGTAGCAGATTGTGGCGAAGCTGTGCCGGAGGCAATGCGGCGTGATCGGAAACGTCTCCACGATCTCCCCGCCGTCGATTTGCTGGATTTCGTTCAACCCGACTTCACGGCAGTAGGCTTTCCACGCGGAACGGATCTCAGACTCCTTCATAACCCCACCATCTTTGCCCGGGAATAACAGCCCTATCCGATTTTTGGGGATACGCGCCGCCAGGGGCGGGAGTAGCGGAATGTCCCGCAAGCCGTTGGCGCTTTTCAGATGGTGTTCAAGTGTTGGCTTTCCGCTTGCGTAGGACAGCTTTTTTGTGATATGAATACAGCCGGCCTTGAAATCAATATCGCTGTAAGAAAGCGCTAGCGCCTCCCCTCGGCGGCAGCCGGTAAACATGAGAAAGTATCCGAAGGATACGCCATCGCCTTCCCTGTGGTCTTCCATCGCTACCAGCGCCCTCTCCTGCTCGTCCGTCAAAGATTTGCGCCGTTTTGGAGCCACCGTGTGCTTTGGGAGCCGGATCTTGTCCGCCGGAGACGTCGCAATATCTCCAGCTACTACGGCGGAATCGAAAACCATTTTTATGACAGCTAGGTCAATTTGTGCGGTGTTCCGGCTGTGGGTTCTTGCAAAATCGCTAATCTGCGTTTGCAGCTCTTGCGGAGTAACCTCAGAGGCATACTTGTCCCCTACTGAATCAACTAGCCGTCCGATGGCGCAGGAATAAACACGACGAGAACTTTCTGCAATTTCGCTTTCGCGGGAAATCTGCCACTCTTTTGCAATCTCCTTGACCTTCCTGCCCTTCTTTACGGTCTCCTTGTATTCCAGAATCTTCTTGTCCACCTCACGGTCCGACTTTCCTCGAAATGGTACGCGCTTGCCATTGATGGTCCTGATGGATTCGTGCAGCCCGTCTGGCCGCACATAATACTTTGCCATATAAAAAATCCCCCTTTTCATCGCGTCGCAACTGTGATAAGATAGGGGCGCAGAGGCCCCAAGGAAGAATCCCCCTTGATAATCTGCTCTAGCCGTCCCGGTGTTGGTAGCGCCGGGGCGGTGCTTTTTTTTGTTACAACTCGGGCAATGGGAAATGCTTTCTTGTCATGACTCTCCCCTGGCACACAAGAGACTGGTTACTATCCCTCGTAATCACCACGTCACAGTCGGCCCGCTCCCGATTCAAGGAAAACAGATACGTAATCCCCAAAACCCTATCGTAGTGGTATTGCTTGCAAACAGTACCACCATCCACGCAGAAGACACCGATATCTCCGTCCACCAGTGCATCGTGATTCACAAACGCCGTTGAACCGTCTGGGAAATACGGCTCCATGGAGTCACCCTGAATGCGTATTGCAAATGCTGCTCCCGGCGGGTCTCCCGGTCCCAGCTCGTATGGTTCATAGTCCTGACCAACGAGCGGCGTTGCGATGCCTGCAGCGGCGGGTTCCAGATACAGGTTGATAACTTTGGGTTCCTGTTCTACTTCAGTATTTTGGAAGAACCGTGATTCATCTTCCACGCGTGCCAGCTCCACGTCGGCTAAATCCCTGACCGCCTGCTTGCCCCAATTATCTAACCCGTCATAGTCTTTTGCCAGTTTTAGCGCCTCTCCTGAATAGGGGGAGGCGCTTTCTTTTTCTGCCATACTCTCCAATTCTGCAAGGCCCTTACGTACCAAGTCGACCACCGCCTTGCTACGTGTGGCAAAGCGATTTGAGAATTGATAATCGTCTACTTGCTGCATCATCGAGTCTTCCAGTGTCACGGAAAATCTTGGTTTTTCTGTTGCCATATTATTCGCCCTCCTTCCTTATGCGAAAGTATAACACTGGTACACCACTTTGTAAAGAGTAAAGTGGTGTACCAGTGTTAAAAAGTGGTGAACTTCTTTGGGTACTTCGCCAGTTGTAGTGGTTCACTAATCATGGTATATTTTAGAAAGTGAACCACCTGCGCAAAGCTTTTAAAAGTACACCACTTTAGAAAGGAGCTGTTTGAATGACCACCATGCGGCGTATTACGATCTCACTCCCTGATGATTTAGAGGACGCGGTAGAAACACTAAAAGCCACGGAACAGTTTAAGAGCCGAACTTATTCCCAGATCATTCGGTATCTGTTGGAACTCGGCGTGAAGTCTGAGAAAAAGCGGATTGTATGAAATACTCTGTATTCGTCAGACCCAGTTAACCAGTCAATATGTTATCCATTTCTTCTCTGGTTTGTGAAATCCTCTGCTTTGTAGTTTCGATCATAGAAGGTGTTCCGATAACCGACTGTTCTTGTGCCTCATAGGCGTCTAAAACGGTTTTTTCCAGTTCTCCGCGAGCAACCAGCCGAAGAATCTCCGTTTTTGGAATGCAATTTGAAATCGTTTGTTTTGCTTCCTGCAGGAGTTTTTCCAATTGCGAGAGCATGTCTTCCAACTGCTCAAGTTCCTCATGCTTTGCCCGATATGCTTCAATCATACCGTCCCCGTCAAATTTGTCCAACTCCCGAACAAGAAGCAACGTTTCCGCATTTCCTCCCCCGCTGTACCTATTGTAAGGCGCGAATACATTGAATCGTGCGACCATATCCACTGCTTTTTCAAGATATTGCGCGTAGTTGTAATACCGCATATCTGTCTTTTTCTGATAGAGCTGGTAAAGCTGATCTACACAAGCGAACTGTTCAGCGTCCAGCCGCTTTTTAGCATCTGGCAAATTGACAAGCATACAGGAAATTTGCGCCGCGGATAGCTGATAAACACCGCCTTGCTTCATCTTCTGTACTTTTCGTAAGGCATCAATACCCGAGAAAATTCCCATAATCGTCACCCCAGAAAATATATTACAAATTTTTACAATATAAGTCAACCCAAAAAAGCAATGAGGTTCATATGCCAAAGAAAAAGAAGCAGTACAAGCTCGGCGGGTTCCCGCCGATTTCATCAGAACGTAAGAAAGGAAACACCGTATGAGTCGTGAGTCTGAGTTTTACCGGGACAATCTGGAGCAGGTCCTTGACTTTTCAAAAGGCCGCCAAATGCTCAACGTGAAAGAGACAATGGAATTTACAGGCATTAAGAGCTACGCAACGATGCACAAGCTATTCCCATTTGTAAATGGCTATATCAGTGTGCCGACGCTGGCCCGCTGTATGGCGCGAGAGAGGACAAGCAATGGTTAAACGAAAAAAGCGCCTCATTGCACGGCTCGTTCTCACGCTTGCGACGGTGCTTGTCGTCGCTTTCGTGCTAGCAGCGTTAACTACCCCGGCGAGATCAGCAGAGCCGCCCGTTATCACGGACAAGCTTGCTGAGCCGGTCGGCCCCGCGCAGTGCTGGGAAGCGCCGGATATCCCGGAGTTAGACGAAAACGCAAATATCCAAGCCGCTCTGCTGGCAAAGGCAAACGTAATCAACGATTGCACGGTGACGTGGTACACCTCGGACACCTGTGGCAAGCAGCCCGGAGACCCCGCCTATGGCATTACATATTCCGGCCTGCCGGTGGTGGAGCACCTGACCTGCGCGGTTGATAAGTCTGTAATCCCACTGTATTCGGACGTATTCGTCCAGTACGCCGACGGAAGCATCGAGCAGCTGTGGGCTACGGATACCGGAGTCACGGGAAATGCTGTTGATATATACACGCCGGACTATGACTACGCCATGCAGTGCGGGAGGAAGAGCCTGACTGTCTGGTGGGTGGGACCGGAGGTGGAGACGAATTGAGCCTGAATCATCTATCCCTGTTCAGCGGAATCGGTGGCCTTGACTTGGCTGCCGAATGGGCCGGTTTTAAAACAGTCGGTCAATGTGAGTTTGCAGACTATCAAACAAAGGTGCTGGAAAAGCACTGGCCGAGTGTACCGCGCTGGAGAGATATTCGGACACTCACAAAGGAGAGTTTTTATGAGCAGACAGGCCACAGAACAGTTGACATTATTTCAGGAGGATTTCCCTGCCAGCCTTTTTCCGTGGCTGGAAAGCAAAAAGGAAAAGAAGACGACCGTTACTTATGGCCGGAAATGCTCCGAGTTATCCGAGAACTTACGCCGCGTTGGGTTATCGGTGAGAACGTACCTGGAATCCTGCGTATTGCCGGGAGAACAGTTTGCGAGGACTTGGAGCGTGAGGGATACGCTGTCACCGTATTTAATTTTGAAGCTGCGGCTGTCGGAGCGCCACACAGACGAGAACGGGTGTTCTTTGTGGGTTGGAACTCCGCAAGCTGCGAATGCAAACCACAATGTGCGTTCAGAGAAATTTCAGAGCAAGACTCTGAACCCCGTGGAATTTGTGCAGATGTGGCCAACGCCTACGAGCGGAAGAGCGGATCAAGAGATGTCCCCGAGTCAAGAAAACCGGCATACGTTGAACCTTGCGCAGATCGTTCAAATAAGAGCCGGATTATGGCCGACACCCACGACGAGGGATTACAAGGACGGCAGCGCGGAGAGTTGCAAGAATGTTCCGGTGAACGGGCTTTTGGGACGAGCAGTACATATGTGGCCGACTCCGACGTCAATGGATGCCTGCGGGTTGGACAAAAAACTAAGAGCAGATGCAACGTCCACCAGGTCAATCCTGTTGTCACAGAAAGTGGCTATGTTTCCGACGCCGAGGGCGCAGAGCGCGACCGGCGTAAGCAATGCCCCAAATCGGCAGGGCGCACCGGACTTACAGTCGGTGGCTGGTGGGCAACTGAACCCGACGTGGGTCGAGTGGCTAATGGGGTTTCCCATCGGGTGGACAGACTTAAATGCCTTGGAAACGCCGTAGTTCCGCAACAGGCATATCCAATATTTCGGGCCATAGCAGAACTGGAGGCCGTGCCATGAAACCTCGTTACCTCATCTGCACCCGCTGTTACCGGCGTTGGAATGTCTCCCGGCTGCGCAATGACCCCCGGCCATATCTCTGCCCGTTCTGCCGGTGCATAAGAAAATGAAAGGGCCGCCCCCGGTGAGTCAGACCGGAGACGGCAAGAGAAAGGAATATTATCCATTATTATCCAGAAAGTGAGATTTGTCAAGATGAAGACTGAAAAATGTCGTGATGCGCCCGCGTCTCTCACCCGCGAGGAAGCTGCGGCCGCTTTGGGTACATCAACATACTGGGTGAACGGACTAGTGCGGGAAAACAAGCTGGTCAAAGACGCGCAGAAGCGGATCACCCAAAGCAGCTTACAGCGATTCCAGCATAGTAATGACCTTGCTATCCAGAAAGTAAAGGCCGAAGTCATCCACGCTTATGAAATCGGCCTGTCTATGAACCTTATCGAAATTGTAGCGGATAACGCGATCCGCGCCAAGAATCCTCTGCTGCCCGGTAAACCGACCGCGCGGAAGTTCACATACAAAACCATCTATGACTACGTAATGAAGGAGAAAAACGAAAATGGCTAATAAATCTGATCTGACCCTTGGCCTTTCCCTGAGTGACGAGAACATTCAGGTAATGAAACGCTTCTGCGACTCCGTGGACTTCTTGAAGCAGGCGTCCCAGTCCGGCGCGGAAGTCAAGATGCAGTGGCCCGAAAACCCTACCGCTGCGCAGAGTGCTCCTGCATCGGCTGCGCAAACCACACCCATTGTGCCGCCCACCCCTGCACCGAATCCTGCACCGGCGACTGCTGCCCCGATTGCGCCCGCTCCCATTCCTGCGCCGGTTGTACCCGTGCCTAGTGTAAACCCTACCCCTGCGGTTTCGGCTTTTGCCCCCATCCCCGCTTACATGACCGGTGTCCAGCCGCAGACCGCTGTGCCTACCACCACGCCCGCGCCTAACTTCACCCCGGCGATTCCGTCCATGGCACCGCCCGTTCCCACAGCGGCTCCTGTAGCACCCACCTCCGCGCCTACATACACCCTCGAACAGATTTCAAACGCTGGCGCATATCTAGCCGCAGCGGGCAAGGTGCCACAGTTGCAAGCCCTGTTGCATCAGTTCGGCGTTCCGGTGGTAAATATGCTCCCGGAGGCACAGTATGGGGCCTTTGCAATGGCACTTCGGGGACTGGGGGCGCAGCTCTGATGCCGACGCCTGAATACCACGCCAGAAAGTCCCCGTCCTCCGCGCATCGGTGGATTCACTGCCCCGCCTCCATCAAGCTGAGTGAGGGCATCCCGGCAACAACCAGCGCTTATGCGGAGGCGGGCAGGCTGGCCCACTCTATCGCAGAGTTAAAAGCCCGCAAGCGGTTCACGGTGCTGAACAAGCGTACATATAACGCGCAGCTGAAGAAGCTGCAGGAAGACCCGCTCTACGTCCCCGAAATGGATGGCTACACGGACCTGTACGTTGAGACGTTGGAACAGCATGCCATGGCATTCCAGTCCGCGCCCTTCATCGCTTTGGAAACCTCTGTTCCGGTGGGTATCTTCACCTGCGAAACGAAAGATGACGGGACCCCGGCCACCGGCACCGCTGACTGTATCCAAATTGCCGAAAGCGTTCTGTGGGTGACGGACTACAAGAACGGCGCCGGCGTCCCTGTGGAAGCCGACCATAACCCGCAGATGATGACCTACGCGCTGGGCGCTCTGGCCATGTACGCACTGATTTACGGGAACTCTATCCAGACCATCAAAATGACCATTGTTCAGCCTGCTTTGAAATCCGTGTCCGACTGGGAGATCAGCCGGACGGAGTTGGAGACGTGGGGAAAGGAAGTCCTCGCTCCCGCGGCAGAGTTGGCAGACAGCGAAGATCCCGGGGAGCCCTGCCCTGGTGAATGGTGCCGGTTCTGTCCTCTGAAAAACCAGTGCCGGGAGCGGGCAAATAAAGTCCTCGCCGTGGAGACGTTCGGCAAGAAACTCCCGCCGCTGCTCTCTGATGCGGAGGTCGGACAAGCCCTCCAGCAAGCTGAGGGATTGGTGTCCTGGTACAACGATCTGAAGGACTACGCGCTGCAAGCGTGTCTGGACGGTAAGCAGATCGCGGGCTTTAAGGCCGTGGAGGGCCGCAGTTCCAGAGACTGGGACAACCTGGACGCAGCCTTTGCAGACTTCCAGCAGCGCGGCGTGGCTGAAGCCATGCTGTGGGAGCGCAAGCCCATCACCGTGGCCGGTCTTGAAAAGATTCTCGGAAAAAAGGCCTTTTCCGAAACTGCCGCTGGTCATGTCATTGCGCATCCCGGCAAACCCGCGCTGGTTCCTGAATCCGATAAACGGAAACCGTACAACTTTGCAGAGGTCGCATTTGGCGACCAGAAAGGACTATAACCTATGAACGCATCTACTTTTACAACCGGCGAGGTTCGGGCTTCTTTTGTCCATCTGTTCACTCCTGACGCCGCCCCCGGTTGCGATCCCGCATATTCCATTACGGCCTTGATTCCCAAGACGGACGCGGCCACGCTTGCAGCATTCAGCGCCGCCTATGAAGACGCTAAGAATTATGGTGTTCAGAAAAAATGGAACGGCTCGTTGCCCCCGGTATTGCTGGGGGGACTTGCTGACGGTGACGGTGTCAAGACTGATGGCACGCCTTATGGCCCTGAGTGCAAGGGCTACTATGTGCTGAAATGCAAATCGAACGTTGAGAATAAGCCACTGGTTGTAGACCAGCGAAACCAAGAGATTCTTGATTCTCGCAAGGTGTATAGCGGCTGCTACGTCCGTGTGAACGCTACGCTAGTCCCATACAGCAATCAGTCCAAGGGCATTACTTCGATTCTCAACGCCGTTCAGTTCGTTCGCGACGGTGAACCGCTTGGGAGCGGTCAGGTAACTGCTGCTGAAGCATTTGGCGCTCCTGTGGTCCAGCAGCCCGCGTCTATGCCCGCAACGCCGGGTTACGCAGTTCCCGGATATGCCCCCACGCCGGCAGCTGCGCCCATGTATCCGCAGCAAGCCCCCGCCTATCCCCAGCAGGCAGCGCCCGTGCCTGCGTATCCTCCCCAGCAGGCAGCACCCGCGCCCACCTATCCCCAGCAGGTGGCACCCGTGTATCCGCAGCAAGCTCCGGCGTACCCCCAGCAGTGGCCGGTGGACCCCATCACCGGACAGCCCATCCCCACCGGCATGCCGGTCATGGGAATGTAAACAAAAAGGGCCCCTTCGGGGGCCCTTCCAATCCGGGAGGTAAATCATGCAGCACCACTTAAATATTGACCTGGAGACGTACAGCTCCGTACCGATTGCCAAGGCCGGTCTCTACAAATACGCGCAGAGTCCCGACTTTCAGATCCTGCTTTTTGGATACAGCCTCGACGGAGCGCCGGTGCAGGTCATGGACCTAACCCAGCCGGGGGCCCGCATCCCGCAGAATGCCGCGGGCTGGCTGTTTGATTCGCAGTGCATCAAGCACGCTTTCAACGCCGCGTTTGAGTGGTATTGCCTGAGTCGGTACTTCGGACTTGAGAACTACACTTCTTACTCACCTAAAATCTGGTTACCACAGTGGCACGACACCCAGCTCCACGCGCTTTACTGTGGATACCCCGCCGCCCTGAAGAACGTCGGCCCTGCCATGGGTCTGCCGGAAGACAAGCAGAAGCTCCGCACCGGCGGAGCATTGATCCGCTATTTCTGCATCCCGTGCAAGCCATCCAAGGTCAACGGCGGCCGCACACGCAACCTGCCCCAACACGACCCGGCAAAGTGGGATCTTTTCAAGACCTACAACGCCGGGGACGTTGTTTCAGAGCAGGAGATCGAACGCCGGCTGTCCGTGGTGCCGGTGCCGGAGGATGTACAGCAGCAGTGGGTCCACGATCAGATTATCAACCTTCACGGCGTGGCCGTGGATCAGCAGCTGGTGGACGGCGCTATCGAAATCGGCTCCATTGTCCACGAAGTCCAGCTGCAGGAGGCCAAGGAGCTGACCGGCCTCGCTAACCCCAACAGCCGAGACCAGCTTTTGAAATGGCTGAATGAAGAGCTGGAAGACGATCTGCCGGATGTCCGCAAAAACACCGTCACGGATTTGCTTGCCCAGGGCGTACCCAGCGACAAGGCGGCCCGTATGCTGGAACTGCGGCAGGAACTCTCCAAGACCTCCACCAAGAAATACAACGCCATTGAAACCTGTGTGTGCGCGGACGGACGTATTCGCGGCCTGCTGCAATTCTACGGGGCCAACCGGACAGGCCGGGAGGCGGGACGGCTGGTACAGGTCCAGAACCTGCCCCACGACACTGTACCGGCGGAGGCCGCCGCGCGGGAGCTGGTGAAGTCCCGCAATCTGGACGGCCTGATAGCGGTCTATGGCAACGTCCCGCAGGCGCTCTCCGCGCTGATCCGCACGTCGCTGATCGCTGCTCCCGGCATGACCTTTGTGGACGCTGATTTCTCCGCCATCGAGGCCCGTGTGATCGCGTGGCTGTCCGGCGAGGAATGGGTGCTGGACGTGTTCCGCACTCATGGGAAAATCTATGAGACCACCGCCGCGCAGATGTTCGGCGTGCCCTTTGACCGCATCAAGAAAGGCAACCCGGAGTATGCCTACCGCAAAAAAGGAAAGGTTGCCACGCTGGCTCTGGGCTATCAAGGCGGCAAGGGCGCCCTCATTAACATGCGCAAGACACTGGGCATGACGGAAGACGATCTGCCGGAAGCCGATATGCCGGACATTGTCCGGCGCTGGCGCAGTGCCAACCCGCACACGGTTCAATTTTGGTACGACGTCAACGACGCCGCGTACAGGGCTGTCACGTCCGGGCAGGCTACCAGAGTAGGCCGTGTGACCGTCGCCCGGGAGATTTACCGGGATGTAGGGCTGGACTTTATGACGATCCTGCTGCCCTGTGGCCGCAAGCTCTATTATCCCGGCCCGCACATCGGAAAGAACCACTTTGGCGAGGACAGCATTCTATACTGGGGGCAGGATGGGGCTAACTGGAAACCCGTTGAGACCTACGGCGGCAAGCTGGTGGAGAACATCACGCAGGCCGTGGCCCGTGACTGCCTTTTCTACGCCATGGAGCAGCTGAACGCCGCCGGGTATCCCATCGTCTTTGACATCCACGATGAAGTTGTGCTGGAAGTACCGGAGGGCCTTGCCGATCTGGACAAGGTCGTGGAGATCATGTCCAAGCCTATCCCATGGGCCCCCGGCTTGCCGCTCAACGCGGACGGCTGGGTGGATACTTATTTTAAAAAGGACTGAGATTAATCTTGGCGCAAATCATATTTAGGGCTTTTAACTTTAAGCGTGGAATGACAACTTTTTAGACTATTTAATTTTTAGGGTGGGATGGGGGTTTTCAGAAAAAGCTTTGAAAAGGTGGATTTGTGGATTCAAAAATTTTACTAGTTAGAAGAGTTGACATAAATGAAAATTGATAAATTAAAACCTAGCCCGTTCTGCGGGAGTGATGACCTGGAAAAGCTGCAGGACATGCACGAAAACTACGGGGCTGGTTATGGGCGGTATATGGCTGGCGAGACCTTGTATAACGCCGGAATGACCATAGCTGATGCGGCCTATTTTGCGGCTATGCACAATGCCCTGCCGGGACTGCTGGACACAGTTCGCCGCGCCCAGCCCGCCAACGAGCCGCTGACGCTGGAACAGCTTCGGAAGATGGATAACGAGAGGGTGTTCGTCGTCCTTGACGATGACGTATGCATACCGGCGCTTGTCGCATACAACACGGAGAATTGTAGTAACGAGGACGACATAGTTTATCTGACTAATAATCTCGGTGGTCGGTCAACGTATGAGGACATGTTGGAGATGGGAGCAAAGTTCTACCTGCGCCCGCCCGAAAAGAGCTCTGACCACACTGAAAGTTAAAATGAAAACAAGGAGTGAATTACGTACAATTTCGGCAAAAGTCAAATACCAATAAGCAATTTAGGTGGTGTAACTTTTGAGATCTTATAGCCACTTCCATTATTATGCAAGATTACATGCTCTACATATGCGCGATCTTCACGGTCAAAGAATTTAATTTTGAAACGTAGGATATCGACTTTATCCGATACCGGAAGTCCTATCGATATCCTTTTAGACCCTCCTGGAGAAAAGTGCCCGAGATCTGCACTTGAAACACTCACTTCAACAGCAGGACCAGCACCAATGTTCTCAAAAATAAAAGCTATAGGTATACAATCCGGATTTGAAGTGATTGCCCACCCATCAAAGTCAAGATAAAACTTTAAGTCAATTGAACTTGCATCCCTTGCTAAAGATAAGTTAATGAAAGGTAACGCTTGTAATCTTGCTTGTTCCCACTCTCTCTCCTCGGCTAATCTGTTTTGCTCTTGTATCGCTTGATTTTGTTCCTGAATGATTTTATTCTGTGCCTTTATATCTTTGCTTTGCTTATTATTTTGATAATAGGTAAAAGAAAAAGCAACCAACGTTGCCAAAACGCCAAGTGCGCTCCCAGCATAAGACCCCCAAAAGCCAAGCCAATTAGCATTGTTCAAGCTAGGTGCCGAATGAAGGGCCCAAGTTTCTAACCCGTTATTCACGATAATAGGAGTCGCGATAACAATTAGAAGTAAAAATAGGAAGTCAACAAATGGATTTAGATACCAAGGGCCTTTATGCTTGTCTTCCATATGGCTCCACCTCAAATTTTGTATTTCTCTATATATCCCAAATCACTCCATCTGATCGGCAAACCAAGTTCTCGATGTGTAGCACTCAATGCCGACGGGTGGGCAGATACTTCTTTTAAAAAGGATTGATCTTAAAATTATTTATCAATATTAAGATCTTTTCTCATCTGCTTTATAAGTTGTATATGCAATTCATCAAATTCGATTCTCTCATTATCAGTCAATTGAGGTCTTGAGTTTAATTCTGAAATCTTATCAAATAGAGTTTCAGCCTTATTACTTGCAAACAGAGAAAATTTAATTTGTGTACTTTCAATTGTTGCTCGAAGCTCGTCCCCAGACATGAATTTACAAAAGACGCCTCCCTGTATAATAGATCTTTCGGCTAATTCATAAGCCTCTTGCATTCGTGTTCGCTTATACTGCTGTATTTCCATATGATATTTGTAAATTTCACCGATAAGTCCGCCCGAAATTGCGGCAACAGCGCCAATTGCTACGCCCATTAAGCCTTCAGACACAATTATCCCCGCCTTTTACTTTCAAAATTTTTCTCCATAATATCCCAAATCCCCCCATCTGTAAAGGAGTACCCCTCCATGATGATAAATGACCAAAAAATTATAATCAGCACCGGGGCAAGCCGACAGGCCAAGGTCTGGACGCCGCAGACGCTGCTGATTTCCGAACTATATGCCAAGCTGCAAACGCCCGCCCGGGGGCAGGAGACGCTGGACGCCTACATGTCCATGCAAAAAGCCCAGCAGGACACGCTAAAGGACGTGGGCGGCTTTGTCGGCGGGGAGATCGTCGGGGGACGCCGCAAGGCTGGCTCTGTGCGCGGCAGGGACGTCCTGACCCTCGACCTTGACCACATTCCCGCTGGGCAGACGGATGCCGTCCTGCGGCGCGTGGAGGGGCTGGGCTGCGGTTACTGCGTGTACTCCACCCGCAAGCATTCTCCCGCTGCACCGCGGCTGCGCATCGTCGTGCCGCTGGACCGCACGGCCACGCCCGACGAGTATGAGGCCGTCGCCCGGAAGCTGGCGGAGATGATCGGCATGGAAATGGCCGACCCGTCCACCTTTGAGCCGTCCCGGCTTATGTACTTCCCTAGCTGCTGCGCCGATAGCGAGTATGTCTATCAGACCGGGGACAAGCCCCTGCTGTCCGCTGATGGAATGCTGGGGCTGTATGCGGACTGGCGTAACGTGGCCGCATGGCCGCAGGTTCCGGGCGCAGAAAAAGCCCCCAAGCGCCTTGCCGCGCGGCAGGGCGACCCGGAGGAGAAGCAGGGCGTTATTGGTGCGTTCTGCCGTACATACGACGTGCTGCAAGCCATGGATGCGTTTCTGCCGGGTGTCTATGAACCCGTTCCGGGCTTCGATGACCGTTATACCTATACCGGCGGCAGCACCACCGGCGGAGCAATCATTTACGATGGCGGCAAATTTCTTTTTTCCCACCATGCCACCGACCCCTGCGGGGGCAGGCTGGTAAACTCGTTCGATCTGGTCCGCCTGCACAAATTTGGAGATCAGGACGACGATGTCGCCCCGGAGACTCCCACGAACCGGCTTCCATCCAACATAGCTATGCTGGAACTGTGCAAGCACGATGCCACCGTCTCCGACCTGCTGCACAAAGAAAACGGGCAAAAGATATTAGAGGCGTTTCAGAAGACTGAAACGGGAAATCCCGTTACGCCCAACGAGGCAGAGCTTGCTATGTTCCTTGGCGGGCTGAAAGGCGAGGTGCTGACAACCGATGTCGTTCGCCGTTTGGTGGCGCTGCTGGGTATACAGATTAAGCTGAACGAGGTCACCTGGCACGTAGAGCTGTCCGGCTATCCTAAAGAGTGGTCACGGGCCAATGCGGAAAATCTGCTGCCCGTGCGGCTACTTGATCATCTGCGTTCCGCCGGGGCAAAGGGAGCGGCAAAGAACACCATCGCGGATTGTCTGGACGTCATCGCCGAGGAAAAACGCTTTAACCCGGTGCTAGAAATGTTCACGGCAACACAGTGGGATAACGCGGACCGCGTCACAGAGCTTTACGACATCTGGGGGGTAACCGATCCTCTATCCCAGACGCTGATCCGCAAGTGGCTGCTTCAATGCGTGGCCATGGCCTATAACGACGAATACAACCCGCAGGGGGCCGACGGAGTTCTCGTCCTGCAAGGAGAGCAGGGCCTTGGCAAGACCAGCGCCCTACGCCAGCTGGTGCCGCTGCCGCGTATGTTTAAAGAGGGTGCTAAACTCGATTTGCGGAATAAAGACACCTATATGCAGGCGCTCAACAGCTGGATCTGTGAGCTGGGCGAACTTGACCGCACGACCTCCCGCGACAGCGCCGGACTGAAAGCGTTCCTCACGCAGGATATGGACGAGTACCGGACCCCATACGCCAGAGACGCCGTCCGCAGGCCGCGCAGAACGTCCTTCTGCGGCACAGTGAACCCTGGAGAATACTTGATCGACGATACCGGCAACCGCCGTTTCTGGACGGTCCCGCTGGATCACATAGACCTTGACCGGCTGTTTGCGATCACCAACGAGTGGAAAATCCAGCTGTGGGCGCAGATGCGGCAAGAGTATCTAGCTACACCCAACGCGTTCCGGCTGACAAGAGAAGAACGCCAGCAATTGGAGGACATTAACACCGCCTACACGCGTTCCCTTGACTTTGAAGACGAGCTGCGGGATATGCTCAACTATGACCTGCCTAGTGAGCAGTGGGGTGAGTTTACATCGGCACAGGTGGCGTCCAGACTGGAGGCAAAGCCCTCTGCAAACCGACTGGGTCGGGTGCTGGCGAAGCTGACGGGGGAGGACTGCCGGATCACATCAAGGCTGCGGGAAGGTCGAAAGTTGTACCGACTGCCGCTATTAAGCAATTGCGTAGTTTCGCCATTTCCGGCGGTAAGTTCAGCGGAGGAAAGATTATGAAAGAAAGTGCAATCGAGGCCAAACTTGGCAAGATGGTACGCGCCCAGGGCGGCCTGTATTTTAAATTCGTCTCTCCCGGCAATCCCGGCGTCCCGGACCGGCTAGTCCTCCTGCCCGGGGGCCAGATCATATTTGTTGAGTTGAAGACGGAGGTAGGCCGCTTGGCGGCCATTCAGAAATGGCAGATATCCGAAATGCAGAAGCGCGGCGCGGATGTCCGTGTGCTAAAGGGGCTGGATCAGGTCAAGGAATTTGCAGAGAGGGCGGTGCTGCAATGAAGTTCACGCCCCATCCGTACCAGCGCTACGCTGTTGAGCGGATCATACAGGACCCGGCTATCGGGCTCTTTCAAGATATGGGTTTAGGTAAGACCGTGGAAACCCTAACGGCCATCAACGATCTGCGGTATAACCGCTGGCAGGTTTCCCGAGTACTGATCGTAGCGCCGAAAAAAGTAGCAGAGGCAACCTGGCAGAACGAAGCGCAGAGCTGGGACCATTTAAAACATCTGCGCATTGTCTCGGTGCTTGGAACAGCAAAGCAGCGGATCAAGGCACTGTACACACCCGGCGATATCTGGACGATCAATCGGGAGAATATCCCATGGCTGGTAGACTACTACCAGCAGGACTGGCCTTTTGACATGGTGGTTTTGGACGAGTCCAGCAGCTTTAAGAATCCGCAGGCGAAGCGATTTAAGAAGCTGAAGCTGGTGCGAAGCCGGGTCAAGCGCATCGTAGAATTGACCGGCACCCCCGCGCCGAACGGCCTTGAAGACCTTTTTGCGCAGGTCTATTTGCTGGACGGGGGAGAACGGCTGGGCCGGACCATGACTAGTTACCGGGAGCAGTTCTTCACACAGGACTACGCCCACCCAGGGCAGCAGTATCGCACCTACACACCGCAGCAGGGAGCCGCCGACAGTATTCAGCAGGCAATCTCCGACATCTGTATCAGCATGAAAGCGGAAGACTATCTGACCTTGCCGGACTACATCGAGGACATTGTGCCGGTGGTGCTGGATGCACCCGCGAAAAAGGCGTATGACAAGTTGGAACGGGACATGCTGCTGGAAATCGACGAAGACACGATCACAGCTGGCTCTGCTGCTGTGCTGACCAATAAACTGCTGCAGCTGTGTAACGGCGCGGTGTACGATGTAGACCGCCATGTCACAGAAATCCACCGGTGCAAAATTGAAGCCTTTCTGGAAATCATAGAACAGCTGCACGGGGAACATGCACTTGTGTTCTACAACTTCCAGCATGACCGCGACCGCATTCTGGAGGCGCTGAAAGGGTCCGGCGTGCGCGTCCGGGTCTACAAAGGGCCGGACGATGAAACGGCGTGGAATGCCGGAGAAGTAGACATTCTTCTGGCCCACCCCGCCAGCTGTGCGTATGGCCTGAACCTGCAGGCCGGCGGACATCACATCATCTGGTTTGGCCTCACGTGGAGTTTGGAACAGTATCAGCAGGCGAACAAGCGCCTGCACCGGCAAGGCCAGCAGCACCCCGTGATCGCCCACCATCTGGTTGTGCAGGAGAGCGTGGACGTGGACGTTATGGCGGCGCTGCAGGCCAAAGGGGATACGCAAGAATGTCTTATGCAGGCATTGAAAGCGAGAATTGAAAAAGTGAGAAAGCAATAAACAGGCCGAAATAAAAAGAGCGGGTGACAGTGTGCCACCTGCTCTTTTTGTCATGCACTATTCTTTTTCAAGTAGATAATATAACACACCAGAGCAGTAAAGATAAAACCTAAGACTAACTGGTCTGATTGATCGCTCATAGACAACCCGGCCTCCCCCAAGAGGGCGGATACTACAAGGGTCCCGTAGTATAATCCGGCTCCAAACCCGAGCGTCCAATCTTCGGGTATTTTTGTAGATAAAAGCAAGATCGCGGCCACACACGGAAATGCAAAGAAAATGAGAAACATCGCCTTGCATGACTCAATGAAGTTACCCCGGAGAAGTGAAAGCACTCCGCCAAGAAGGATGGTTAAAAATATGGAGAGCAAGACATCGAACAGGGCCATCCCACGTCTGGTATCCGTAAGTCTCCCTATCAATTTAAAAATTTTCATCAAACTACCACCTTTTGAAAAGGCTTGAGATTTAATAATATAGCAAACGGTAAAAAATGGCAAGGTTATATTTTGTGAATAGCAAAAAGAGAGGGCATTTGCCCTCTCTTTCCCTTTATTGGTACGGATTCTTTTTCCACGCGCTATTGATAGACCGCCACAGCGTTTCCTTTTGTGCCCTTGAAAGCCCGCTTGCATCCAGTGCAGCCCGCGCCTCGGCCTGTGAAATGCTCCCGTTGCCGTTTTCGTCCATGGCCCCCCGGACGCGCATATAGTTCTCAATGGAGATTCCGGCTTTGACCGCAGTTTTTACCTTTTCATAACTGCTGCCGACAAGAGCAGACCCGTATTTTTCATGCAAGGCGATATACTCCGGCGTAGAAACGCCGATATCCTTCTGGGCGGTCTTGGCGTTGTCAATCCATGCGTCGTTGACTGCGCCAGCCGCAACGGTTCCCTTTGCCTGGGCGGCAGCGTACTGATACAGATTGCCTACGTAATCAGCCTTTTCCGCATCGCTCATGGTCTTGTAGTAATTGGAGCTAATGGCGCTGTTTAAAAGCTTGTACTTCTCCTGCCCTAAAGCTTTTGCGTACTTCACATACTGATCCGCCGTCAAGTCCATCTGCTTCGATTCGGTCCCGCCTCCCTGCTTGACAGAGTATGTAATAGACTTATCGGCTCTCTGCGGGAAAACAGAAGTTTCGCCGGTTTTATCGGAAAGGCGCTGCAATTCCTGCTCCACGGGCCGCACCTTCACATCTGAGACATAGGCAGGGTTGAACACGTTGTTGAAAATCCGCTTTGCCGCGTCGCCCTGGTCTTCTTCCCGGCCCCATGCGTCAACGAACGGAATCTGGTGATAGTCCACGCCGGGGATTTTGTTGGCGACCTTGCCCAAAAGATACTGGGAGTCCGCAGATACACCGCTGTTCTTGTCAACATAGGTGGTCTCCCGGACTTTATCTCCGGCCCGTTCCATCTGTCCAAACGCGGTGGGGAAAACCTGCGTGATGTAGTTTGTGAGCGCCGCTGTGGCGATTGAACCGCCTACACTGCCGCCCCGCTGTTTTGCGTAGGCAGCATTGTCCAGAACGTCATTCAGCCCCTGCAGCATGGTCATTTCCAGCATAGGGTCGGTCATGCCCTTGATTGCGGTCGAAGCGGCTTCAAGGCCGAGCCCTGCATTTTCCATACCATGCTGAAGCTGAACACCCATAAAGAACGGAATCGCCGCGGGGGCTGTCCAATCCAACGTAATTGACTTCCCGTTTTTCAGCTCTAGCGCATAGTTCTGATGCCCGGTCAACTCGTTAAAGTTCTGCTGCTTATCGTCTTCATCGTCTCCGCCGGTCACGTATCCCGCCCCTGCCGCAAGAACCCCCGCGGCCATCAGGGCCGAGCCGGTTAAGCCGGAAGCAATACGGTCAAGCCCCTGCGTGAGTCTCGCGGTATCGCCATACCTTGCGCCGCGAATTGTATCAACGGTCCCCATAATTGCCCCCACCGGGGAATACTCCGTACCGCGCATCAGGATATTCGCCGGGGTTTTCTTGAATGGAAGTACACCCTCCACGCCGTAGCCAGCAGCCTTTAAAACCGGGTTCTTGTTATCTCGCAGCCCATTGAGCTTTGATACTGCTTCGCTGAGCGAGTTGGTATCATTAAAGGTATTCCGCAATGCCTCCTGCGCCGCGTAGCTTCTGGCCCGGTTTAAAAGTCCGGCGTCAGCCTCAGAAATGGACTTGACGCCGTTCGCTTTCAGGTATCCGGCAAGGCTCTGGGTGTAAATAAACTTCTTTGCAAACGTATCTTCCGCTTCCAGCAAAACGCTGTTTACCTCAGATGCTTTGTTGATAACCTTTCCGGCTCCCTTATCGCTGAACGCTTTTTGCTCCGCTTCGATATTGTACAGGGAGGTTTGCCCCTCTGTATATTTGCTGCCATGAGAAAGGAAATCCTTTGCGTTGGCCCAATCGGCGCGGCACTCTTTTGCAAGCTGGCTGGCGGGAGATACGCCCGTAATGGATTTCGTGCGTTCGTATTTCCCGCCGCTGACCGCGCTGGCGATGGCTTCAGCAACGCCGCCGACGCGGTTTTTGACCGTTACAGGGACCTGAAAAAGCGTGTTCCCGAGGATATTGCGAATGTGGGTCCGGGGATTGCCCAGCATGGCGAGGTATCGAATGGCGTCATACTTAGCCTTGAACGTGCCGGGTGCCTGCTCCGCCACATTCTTAAAAATGGTTTCCGCCGCCTTGCCACGTGCAGCATCGTCCGCTGCGTTGACAAAGGCATCCATGTCTTCCGTGTCAATTTCAATGTCTGTATCGTGCTTCTGGTTGAAAGAATCCACCGCTTTCTGAATGGAGAGCAGCTGCCCTTCCGGGCTGAGCTTGCGGAAAATCGCCTGCGCCTGCATAGCCTGTGCAGCAGTCGTAGAATTTCGGGTATACAGGGATAGCAATTCAGATACATGCGCGGTGTTGCCGTCACGCATGGCTTGTAAAAGAAGCTGCTGCCCCAGCGTCGTGTTATCCTTGGACGCAACGTTATTTTCAACGGTAGCACGGTATTGTTCCAGCGCTCCGTCAAAGTTTTTTTCGCGGATGGTGTTCTGAGCTTTGGCAACGGACTTTTCATCCGTGATCGTGTCAAAAGCCAGCGTTCCGTTTGCAATCTGCCGCTCGATCAGGCGCACATCGTCGGCGTCAATTCCCTGCGCCCCCATGACGGTCTTTGCGCTCTCCGGCACATTGCGGTCCTCAAAGTTGGTCTTCGGAACATCCACCACGCGGGCGGCATTTGCCCCGTCATCATGGAAGTTTACGGCGTCGGTCTGGTTTTGAAGCTGAGAATACGGGTCGAACCCGCCTCTCGCACTGCCGAGGCTGTCCATCTTATCCCCATTTGCTTCGGGCATGTCCCAAATGGGCAGTTCTTCACCGGTTTTTGCCGGGGAGCTGCCGACGATATCACTTTTTGCGGCTATGTAAGCACTGTTCGGTTCTACCGTGTCTCCGAATACCGTGGTGTAGCCATTAGTCAGCATTTCATCAAGAACCAGCTCCAGCCGTTTAGCTGCTGCATAGTTCTCCTGGCCGTGATCGTCAATCAGGGACTGCGCCGCGTCGATGATTTGATTTCTGGAAAGGCCCATATCCATCGCGGAACGCAAGGAAACGCTGTCAATGGCGCTCTGGATTGTCCGCTTTCCGTTCACGGTACGTTCCGTCCGTCTGGGCATGGGAAACTGCATGGAAATGTCAGCGTCCGCCAGCAGACTTTCAGCGGCTTTTTTATAGTAATCATGCAGTTCCGGGTGGTCGAATTGGAATGCGTTCATATCCCGACTTCCGGCGGATTCAATGGTCCTTCGGTCGATATGGTCCGTAGGAAGGGGGCGGTATACCTTTCCATCCGCATCAATATTCAGCCCGTGGTCGGCGGCGGTTTCAAACTGTGCGTCCGTCAGCTTCCCCTGGTCTATCCGCTTTTTTCCCGTGACCAAATCCAGCAAAAAATCACTCTTGATATTTGCGCCGGACGGAGATATACTATTTGTAGAAGAACTTTGCGGCGGGACGCTTTGGGCGTTAATCACAGGGGCGGTGCTCTCCGGGGCATGGGCATTGTGTACCGTATCTTGCGAGTTTTTCTGAATTGGAGCTGTTTCCGTTTCACTTGCGCCGGGCACTGGACCCGGGTCGGCATTTGAAACTGGGGACAGCTCTATTTTGTTGATACGGTGAGTACGGTAGTTATTCACATTGGGGAATACTTCGACATCGAAGGACACCACATAGGGGCTTCCCGCAATACGAACTTCCGTTTCAAAATAATCAAATCGAGTTGTTAATTTATGCTTATTTCCATGAGGAACATAGGCGCCACTTCCTAGATAGTCTGCATTCTGCACAACTGTTGGTAAAATGTCCAGAACCGCCAATTTTTCAGGGGTTAAATTCTTATCGCTAATCACTTTTCTAGGGGTATCTGAACCAATATCGACAAGATAGGTTTTCCCTTCATAGATCATTCCTGCGACGGGAATACCCGTAGACCGCCGGAAGGTCGTGTCATATAACTTACTCAGAATGGTTTTAAACCCTTTTCCACCGTAAGGCACTGACGCAGTTTCCGCATCTTTCATCCTGGCCACGGCGTCATTGACACTTTCTGCGGCAACGTCAGGAATCATTTTGTTTTTTACCTGCTGCTGAACAGGCGTAGCCCCCTGATAGGGATTATAAATGGTTGTCGCCTTTCCGACTTTTACCGGTCCTGCCGTCTTCGCTTCGGAGACGGTTTTTTTATTCCCCGCAAGATCGTTAATCAACCGTTGTGTAATGGCATCGTGAGGCGTGTTCTGGGCTGTCTGTGCCTCCGGGGTCAAATTACCCGCCTGTCCGCTTTGCGCCGCTCCCGCGGCCTCCTGAGCGGCATTCTTGCCCGCCAGCGTATCAATGAACATCTGCGTCGTGCGATCATGTGGCGTACTTTTAAGGGGCGTTGCTATAAACCTGTTTTGCGCAGATTGGGCCGCGTCTCTGGCCTCCTGCGAGAACATCCCGCTTTCCCGCATAGCGTCGAAGGCGCTGTTGATCGCACTGTCTGCCCGGTCAACGCGCCCCTGCCGAATCCCAGCAGAGATATCCGTCGCAGCGCCGACGCCGCCCAGCGCAGCGCCCACAGCCGCGTCATAAGCCGCCGCGCCGAGGTTGAATCGCGCCGTGCTGTCAACAGTCGTTGCCTGCTTCAAGATCGGTTCCAGAATATCCCCGACAAATTCCTCAAAGCCCTCGCCCGCCGCGCTGGCCCCGGCAGTCAGGAACGCACGGCCCGTTGCGGAGGACGCCGCTTTGTTGATAAAGCCTTTCAGCACATCATCCGTGACGCCTTTTCCGAACATTTTGGAATATGCACCGCCGACGTTTGAAATTTTCTCCGTGCCGACCTGAATCGCACCTTCACCCAAGCCGTAGACAAGCTGCGTTCCGACGCCTTTTCCGGCCTGCCGCGCCTCCTGAGCACCGCCGCCGAACGACCGCAAAAACATAGGCACAAGGGCGCTGCCGCCGGTCAGGGCAGCAGTTCCCGCATCCGCCAGCATCTGCGTTCCGGCGGTCCCAACGTCAACAAGGAATCGCCCCGCCGCACTTGTATTCTCTTTTGCAAAATTGGTTTGCTTTGCCGCGTCCTCATTGGCCGCATCCCCCGCGCGGTTTAAGCCCTGCCCCAAATTTTTTACTGTCCGATTCTGCCCGCCGTTCAGCGCGGACAGGCCGGAAACAACGGTCCCGGCGGCAGACAGCATTCCGCCGGCGCTGTTTTCCAATGCTCCGGTAGTCATAGCGTTAATTCGGCCTGCCAGCGTAGGCACCTGAATTTCCCGCGTGGTGGTCCTCCCGCCGCCGCGGCCTGCGCCCGCGATAACGGTTTTGGTCTTTGTCAGGTTCTCTACTGCATCCCCTGCTGTGGCCGGGTCAAAGTTAGGCGTGTTCTGATCGTTGTACCAGCTAAAGGTTTTCTTGGGTGCAGAAGAGGATACCCCACGCGAATCACTTCTTTGCATTTCCTTCTGAATGGAGGCGGGCTTTTCCTTTGCGGTTTTCGTATCAAACGAATACGAATCCCCGCTATTAAATTTGATGTTCAACTTTGCCATTTGGCCCTCCTACTAAATCGAGATGCCGATTTCAGCCAAGTATTTTTTAAGATCGCTCTGCTGTACAGAATTCAGGCTATCCCAATTTGCAGCGATGTAAGATGCCGCGCTGTCATTCTTTCCGGCCCCTGCGTATGTCAAAATGGTGCGCTTCAAGCCGTTGTAGTTTGCGATCCCCATACCACCGGTAGACCCGCCGGAGTTCAGCTTGTAATTATACCAAGCTTGATCTGCTCCTAGGCTTCCGGCAGCTTTAGAAGAAGCAGCGCCCCACGCCCCGTCTGCAGGGACACCGTAATAATTTTGCAGTGTTTTAATCTGCGCAGAGGTGAGGCTGCCGTTGTCATATGTAGCTGTCGGAGTGTTGTTGCTGCTCCCACTGCCTGCGCCACTCCCGCTGCTTTGCACACTGGACTTTTTCACCGTAGTCTCTGTACTCTGGTCTTGCAGCGCCGTCAGCTTCATAGCCAGCGCCTCCGACGTGGTAATACCGGCTGCGGACAGCGTCGATGAATCCGGCATCACGCCCATGCTGAGCATCGTTTTCGCCAGATTGTTAGCGTATGTCTGCGCGTCGCTGGTCTTACTATACTCAAACTCCTGCTGCCACTGGTTTTGACTGTCAGCGTATTGTTGTTGCTGTGACTGAAACTGCGCTTCCCAGTTGGATTGCTCCTGCGCGGCAGCCTGCGCCGCCGTCTGAGCGTTTGTCTGTCTCACATATTCCTGATAAAGCGCCTGTGCAAGCTGAGTATCACCGCTGGCCTGCGCCTGATTGATAGCAGAATCATACTGGGCTTTCAACTTCTGAGCCGCCAGCGCGTTTTCACTCAGCGCGTCCGCCTCGCTGGTGCTGATCGTTGAAAGATTCTTTTGCAGCACTGCCGAATTGGCAAGCGCCGCCTGCCCGGATGTGCCGGTGTTCAGCCCACGGGACGCCGCGTACTCATTGAAAGACTGTTTCGCAACCTCATTCTGAGCCGCCGCATCGTTCCGCGCGGCATAGTAGGTCTGCGGAATCTTATCCGCCTGCGTCTGCAAATCCGCCGTATTCTGATCGTATGAGCTTTTCAGAGCCGCCAATTGAGAGGCCGTCTGAGAGGCATACATATCCTTCAAATACTGCGAATAATCACTGGTTCCAGAAGAACCGTTGGAATACTGAACGCTGCTGGCGGATGATCCGCCTCCCTGCCCACTATTAGCAGCAAGATAATTGTTCGCAGCATCGTTGGAAGACAGATAGTCCGACGCGGCCCGCCCGTAGCCATCATTTGCGGAGACTCCGATGGAAGAATAGTGGTCGCTGTTGGCGGCAATCTTCTCGTTACGCTCTGATTGCAACTGTGCGACTTCTACGGAGGACGCGCCGTTGGAAATAGCGTTCTTAATTTCCTGCGCGTAGTTTTTGTTTGCGTCATAACTCATCGCGTATTCACCTTTCTTGTAAAATAAGGGCGGGGCAGTGCCCCGCCCTGTTGTTTTGTTTACGCGTTGTACCAGGGCCGATACGCCCCGGTGATATTGGCATACGCCCGGTTGCGCTCCATGACGCAGCCGCCGTTTGCCTGAGACGCAAGGGACGTATTGCCCTCATAGGTCACAACGTAGGTCTTCTGAACTTGCTTGACGATACCCACATGCTCCGTGACATTAGCATCCTTGCCCCAGTGCATGAACAGGATGTCACCAGGCTTAAAGTCCTTCGTCACCCATTGGCCGTGCTGCTTTGCGTAGCAGGACAGCGTTGTACAACCGGCCGTCTTCACCGGAAGCGGAAGCCCCGCACGGTTAAATACCCACTGGACCTCCGCCATGCACCATGCGCCAGTGGACCCGACTTTTCCATAATACCAGTCGTTATACTTAACCTTGTTGCTACCAGCGGGCCATTCGATTACGCCCAACTGACTTTCAGCCCACTTGAGGACGAGGGCGCGTTTCTGATCGTTGGTCATGCCTTGGCCTCCTTACTCCGTCAGCGTGTTTCCCTCGACGTGGTAGACCTTGCCGCCGATGATGCACAGGGCATACATCTCGCCCACGTCGTTGTCCACCAGCTCGCCATCCTCGACATACACCTTGTCCAGGGTTCCGGTCCCGGTGTCCAGCAGACCCATACCGTTAGCCTCGGAGGGAGTTTCGCCAACGATTGTTTCCTCGATCTCCGCTTCAGTCAGTTCGTTCTTGCCGGGATTCAGCCGCAGGTCACTGCCGAGGTCACCCAAGGCGATGTTGGTTTCTTCCAGAGTGCTCTTACCCGCGGTATAGCTACCGATAACCTTGTTGACTTCATTGATGATATTTCCCATGATGTATACTCCTTTTTAAAAATAAAATTTATGTGGTTGTCGCCCACGGCGGCTGGATTACAGATTATTTCTTTTCCTGAATGAGCTTGTCCCCCGCTGTGTCCACAGCCTTTTTCCCAGCCTCCAACATAGGTACTAGCCATTCAGGCACCGGCGCGCCAAACGTAACAGCGTGTTCCGCCAGCGATCCCAACTCACCGATGATGTACCAGACAATTACCAGCGGNGTTAGCAGCACCGTGTACTGGAACGGAAGTGTAATGGCGGGAATATTGGCCACAATCAGACCAATCAACCAGTCCGCCACCAGCGCAACGATAACAATTACAACTTCGCCGCCCTTGTGCCACGCACCGGCCCGCAGCTTCGCACTGCTCCATTTTCCCTGTTTGGCCGCTGCCGCGCTGCCAATTAGCCAGTCCAGCAGCATCATACCCACCCAAACCAGTACCAGCCAACCAAACCATCCCCAGAAGGCCGTAAGCGCCGCCAAAAGCGCGGTGATTCCCGCTTTTACATTGGTCAAAGCATTGCTATTCATAATCGCTTTTCCTTTCTTATGTACCCGCTACATCGAGTTATTTCATTTCCACTTGTAATGCGGCCTCTCGCCGCCCCGAACCGCGTACCGCATCCAGTCCAGCCCCACGATCACCGGCCCGCTCACAAGGCACCACAGGGCCGCAAACTGCGGGCAAATCTGTCCCCAGAGATTGCCCCACATGCCGGTGTAGTCCCAGACGCCCCAGCCCAGCCAGAGATTCAGGATGCACCCGGCCACGAACTCCACCGCCGTGATGGCAAGGCCGCACAGAATGGCCTGTGCCCAAATCGGACACCGCCACGGCATCTCTGCGCCCATTCGCTCCATGACAAGGCCCAGCAACAGGGCCAGCACCAGCATCGTCCAACTGATGCCCTCCGGGTGACCCTGTGCTGTTTTCCACGCCACCTCAATAAGAAAGTATGTAATCCCAACGAAGCAGCCCAGGAGCCCGCTGAGAATCACGTCCCCGACCTTACGCATTTCCGCCTCCCAGCACCGTGGCCATGTGCGCCGCCAGATCGTCCGGCAGCACCGCGCCGTAGGCGATAGCTTCCACGTCCACCGACGTCTCGCACCGCTTGACCCACGCCCGGACATGATTGCAATAAGTTTGGTGATATAGGACGTGCGTGGTCGCCGCCTTTGCCATGATGGCGATGTCCTCCGCCGGGTAGATTTCGCACAGCGCCCCGTCCAGATGGTAAGCGTAGCCGGTCCCGCCTGCCTTAATGGCCTCCTGCGCCGTTGAAAGGTTGATTTGATCCGGGATTGACAGGCTGATGTGTCCCGCCGTGCCGTCGGAAAGCGTCACGTCGCACCCGGCGGTGATGGCAGCGTCGCAGGCGGCGTTGACCTCCGTCAGCTTCGCGGCCTGCACATCTGCAAGCGGCGACTCCGGTTCAGTGGTGACAACCTCCTCGTAGCAAAGTTCTCTTGTATCGCGCCCAAAAACCAGCTTATAAGTTTTCCCATCACTCGGATACTCTGGAAAAGACTCAACCGCAATGGATTCCTCCGGTGCAGACTTTTGATCATAATAGATCTCAAGCCCATTTGATCTGCGCACTACATAAACCATAACAAACCTCCATTAAACGGATTCAAGGGATACGGCTCTTGAACAAGGTGCTTGCTTTATGACGTGGGTAGAACCTCCAAAAGGTGCAATAAAAGAGCAGGACGATCCTTTGAATGTGTAGGAATTATCATTTCTAACGTTGACAGAATAGTACCTTTTTAATGGATCATCTACTCCCGATCTTATATTCACCGGAAGTCCGTATGGGTACCCAGTTCCACCAGAATCACCTAATGTTACGCCATAATTAGTTGCAATTCCTCTAAGGTACAATTCTGAAAACACAGCTGACAGATCATCAATAACAGCAATGACTGTTTTGAAGTCATCACCAACAAGAACCGTATTGTCATATGGTATACCGTCAACCCATTGAATCCTAGCCAATGCGCATTGAAAATATGACCACGCAGTACTGTCGTTAGCATACGGCCTTTGTATCACCTTATACACTTCTCCTGTATCTAATGACACAAAGACTGTTACCCCGGTCGTCCCGTAGTAAGAGAAGAAAGCGTACTTATCAGAGGCTCCAAAGCCAGCCAGTGAATTAGAATTTATAGCATTTACTTGTGCTGAAAATGTATATGCACCAGTTGATAGGTTCATTTTACATACAGCCACGGTTGAAGAACTTGTGGTTGTGGTTGGGGCCATCGTGAAAAGGATATAAGCATACCCATCTTTTACCACAGGCAGATTGGCGCCCATATAGGTCCATCCAGCCGGTGGAGTTATGGCATAGACGGAATCACATACAACAGCAGTTACGGTGTTGCCGCCGTCAGTAGAAGTAGCATGATACTTTGAAACTGACCAACTGGCACTACCAAATGAGGTCGAATTTGATACTAAGGCATAAACTCCGTCATTATCTGAGTGAAACAGTTTTGCCCCTGTGGCAGTAATGTTAGCATAGGTGCTTGATCTTCCCAAAGCATATATACTACTTGCAGTACAAGTAAATGTTGCATAGCTTGATCCATATTTGAAAGCATTGTAGGGGTAGCCAAATGAGGTGCTGAAACTTGTGGAGGATTTTGTTCTATACGTTGTCACAACATAATAACCCGATGTCCCATTCATACACGTAAAAGAGTCTGTGCTTCCATATACTGGGTATAAATAGGGTGTTGTAAAAGACGACACATTTGAAAGAATTAAGAGGACAGTTATTACTCCAGTAGTTAAGTTGCAATAGTATATGTTATAATCATAGTTTGAGGCATTAGGGGTTCTAACAAGGCTTACTGCGTAATCACCACAAATTATTGAAGAAACGACAACCATGTTAGATGCAAGAGGAGTCACTGCTGTAAGCGTGTCCATGTCGTACTTTATATTGAACGGACCCCTGCTTGTTATCTTTTTACGAACACCTTCAACCCAGTCTTTTACAGTAACAGCAGCGGGAGACTGAAGCACAGAGGCAGGAGTAACAAACTTCGTATTATCCGTCCCGGCAGCTACTTCCTCAGTAGTTGCTTTTTTCGCAGCAATTGCATCAGACGTCTTTGCCGGGGTCATAAACTTGATGTCGTCAACCCCGGCGATTGCTTCTTCAGTGGTGGCCTTATCAGACTTCTGAACACTACCATCCGCCTTATCAACAGAGGCTTGAACCTCACTGCTTAGCTTGGTTTTCGTGATCGTGCCATCTGGTATCTGTCCAAGGACAATATCCTGCAGCTCGGATTTGTCGGCCTTATTGGCGTCAACTTCAACCGTCAGCGTCTCGTTGATGTACTGCTTGACGGCCTCGCCGGCCTCGTCGTATTTGGCTTTCAGCTCCGCCGCAGTCAGCCCGCCTACGTCGTTGGGTTCATCGTCCAGCGATTGAATGACCTGCATATCTTTTGTAAACTTTGTCAATGCCATATCACTTCACCTCACATCGCCTGCGGGACCGTTCCCGTCTCATTGATTTTCCGTTGCAGTTCGTGGTTCCCGCGTCCACCTATCACGGGTATTCCGCTGTCGGGGGAGGGGGGCTGTTCGGCCCCCGCCCCTCCCAAAAGCGGGCTATCAGGAATTGTCCCATCGGGGAGTGTTTGCGTCTGCTGCATAATCTTGATAAGCGATTCGCGGTCAGTAATTGACCCGGCAGGGAGTCGCTTCAAATACTCGACGGTGGAAATACGCTTATTCATCAGCAGGTTATCAAGCGTCTGCTGGCTTGCGATCTCCGACCAGTAAGAGGAATTACCCACGTCAAGCTTGATTTGGAACGGCAGCTTTTTCAAAATAGAGAAGTCAAAGGAAATAACCAGTTTGTCGGTGTCATATGGGTTTGCGATCTGAACAAACCGTGTCCCGTAATACTCGCCCATAAATTCCATGTAAATACGGCCCAAATCCTCCACGCTCTGCAAAAGGTTCTGCTTCGTCAGCTCCATAGGCGTCGCCGCCGCCCGTTGCAAGGCGATAATGGCGGAGGTGTTGTCCGGTCTTGTGTCACCCATTGCCACGTCAGACGCGCCGAGAAATTTTTGCGTGTAGGAAACAGCCAGATCAATAAACTGCGCAATCTGCGGGGAGATCGTGGCCGGGTCTACAATTTTGCTTACGTTTTCAACGGAGCCGTTCACGCCGATCGCCGCGCCGACCCGATTGTCCCATTTCACAATTCTCGTGCGGTCAAATACCACTTTCGGATATGCCAGCGTCATAAGGGAAATCATGCTCATGGCAAAAAGCTTATTGACAAAAATCTGGTTTGGAATCAAGCCCGTAATCATGGCCTGTCCATGGTAGCAGTCCTGCACATAGTCCCAGTTCATCCAGGTAACCGGATACAGCTTGATACCAAGATCCCATTCCTCGCGCACAACACAGTCTTTTGTACATTCATACCCGTGAATGGTTCCTGTTTTCTTGTCGCGCCACAGGCGCAGCAAAACCGTTACTTTCCCGCCGCCCAGCCGGTCAAGATTGCTGTCGGAGAGGTTTTCCTTATCGTCCGCCTGAATCATACTTTCAGCGTCGCTCTCCGAAACGTCGTTGGCAATAGCCCGGTCGATCGCGTCTTCCACCAGCATACGCCGGTCAATGATAATAAACGGTTGGGACTGCACATCGCGGCTGTTGGGATTCCCAAAGGTTATCTGCGTATTCTGCAAGACCTCCGTGCAAATAGAGCCTTTTGCCGTCTGACCGATATCCGTTGACGGGTCCCAGTAGGTATACGTGCAGCCGTCGGCGTCCACAGCCGCGTTCCTGGCAAACTCCCGAACGCTGGAACCGATGTTGTTCATTTCAAAAATGTTTGAAAACTGATCGTTGATGATGTCCGTCAGGACTTCCATGGTGTGCGGGTCTCGCTCACCGGTAGACGGCATATTCTCCGCGTGGAGCTTCAGGTTGTCCGTGGACACGTTGGCAACAGAGAACAGCACCACGCGCTTTAAGAAGTTGAATACAGGCGTAGGGAGCCCGTTGGACTTCACGCCCTCCCACTGCTTGCCGATGAAAAAATTCTCGTTGGTTTCCACATTCCGGTACAGCTCGATCCCGTTATTGAAATCCAACCCGGCGCGATAGTCCTTGTAGACGCTCTGCGGCGTCGGTTTATAGGTAATCCTCATATGTTCCTCCAGCCTATTTCACATTCCCGGAGTACCGAAGCTGCACATCTGCCTGCAATACCGTGGCCGTCGCCGTGGCGCTGTTGCTCTCAAACACCAGCTTGTAAAACGTCGCCTTTTTCACCTTCAGCTTGATCCGCTTTACCTGCGGCTTGCGGTTTGTGTTAAACGAAAAATGGTTGTAATCCACGTGTAGGAAAGTCGCCATATTTGCGGAGACAACCTTTTCGGGATAATCGCTGCGCCGGTTGCTTTCAGCGGTAACCAGCACCCGCGCCCCATCCTCCGGCTGAATGGAAACAAACACCAGCGTGGAATACTTCCGCATCCACTCTTTTTCAAAGTCCATGGAGCCGGTCGCCGCCCGTGCATCAATGGCGGCCCCATCGTCGTTTCGGTACTGTCTGGATATGTGTCTAACCTTTCCGTCAGAACTAAAGGCAAGCACTTTTCCATGACGCTTAAGCGCCAGCGCCGCCGGAATACCGCTGTACCGATACCACGCATCATTCGAGTAGTTTAAAATCAAAGCGTCGTTACCGCGGCAAAACCAAAATTCATAATTGTCACGGTCATTGAACGTCACGGTTTCGGAAAGGTTCATTTTGCTGGTGGTAACCCACACCCGGTCGCTGATCCGCTTTGCGGTCCGCTCGTCCGAAACCAGATTCCCGGATGAAGACGTGGATTTCCACTCGTAAATGCTGCTGGAACAGAGAGAAAGCGGGTTATTCTCCACAAGACGGACCTGCCCCATGGCCTCATTTCCAAGCTCCCGGTTTACGGGGGTGCAGTAAAACGCCGCCGTCGTGCTGGAATCGTCCAGAGTGGCGATACCGTACTGGCAGGAATAAACGCTGTTGGTCTTGTACACGACTAGCCGGGAATAATGGCGAACCAGCGCCGTGATCGGCGTGTTGCTCTCGCCAACCGACATCTCGTAAAGGTCCGGGAAATATTCAGCTGTCGGGTTTCCGTCGTAGTCAAGACCGGAATAGATCGTCTTGTTGGTCCCGTCTCCATACAGAAAAACACGGGTATCCGTACTGCCGTTGAATGTCTCGTAAAAGTGCATTCCTGTGACTTCTGCCCGTGCGCCGTCTCCCTTTCGGTAGGTGACGGTGACGGTGTTGGTTCCCTTTGCGACGGCGCTAGCAAACGTCAGCTTCCCGGCGGTCAAATCCGTGGTGTAAGTAACGCTGGTCCCGGATACTTCGGTAACAGCGGAAATGCCGGTCTCCGGCAGCTGAAAGGCCGTGGCCGTACCGTCGGGGGAAAACTTTACCTTGCGCAGCCCGGTCAGCCGGTTTACCGGCTGGAGAGTTGTACCCGCACCGGACGGGGAAGTGGCGGTTTGGACGATAGGGACGTACCCGGCGACATCTGAAAAATTCGTTCCGGCGGCTCCGCTCCACGCCTTGTACTCATGCCCGTTCAGCAGGTACACTTTGCCGCCAAATCCGAAGAATGAGGTTTTATCCTGCGTGCAGGTCCCGACAGCCGCCGAGGTCCAATCGGACGGATTCACTTTAAAAATCACGCCGCCGAACGCACACAAAAGCGTCTCAGAGGCCCCCAAAATCCCGCTCCACGCCCCGGAAAACGCCGGTGCATCCGTGGGCGGTGTGTTGCCGGGAACGGCGCACCACCCATCCCATGCAGCCCGCAGGTCAAGAACCGTTGCGCTTCCGGGCCGTACCTGTAAATGCCCGTCCATGGTGATCCTGAAATTCCGAAGCTCTGACAATTCACCGTTTTTGATTTTGGTGTCTCCGTCCGGGTTCTCATTCAGCCCCAGAAACTTTTTAATTGTCAGAATGGAATTCGCCATCGTTACCCTCCGTAGCTCAGATAGGAAGTGTCACACTCTCCGCCGGTCATTTCCTCGTCATAATCCGTCCCGGAGTCGCCCAATTCCTCCGGCTCCTGCGTTTCCATCTTCTGCGCTCCCAGCACGCGGGTGACCGCAAAATAACGGCAGGCGTCGCAAATATGCGTAATGTCGTGAGGCTCCGTGGCGCAGTCGGAGGGGTTTTTCTCGTCGTGTTGAATGGATGGGAGGTTCCGAATCAACCCCACGCATTCATTTGTTACCAGAAGCCCGGGCTTGTCCTTATCGGAGCACATGGGCTTCAAAAGCTCCTTCAGCGCCATCCAGCCCTGAATCCGGTTGTTGCTGGCCTTAATTATGCCAACGCCGTTTTCCATGAAGATTTCCGCCATGGTCCGCCCGCTGTCCTTCTGCCGGTTCCACATATCGGGCGGGGCTATGGTAAATTCAATCCTCTCCGTGGGCGGCGTCAGGCTGTTCATCAGGGCTGCGGCCGCAGAGACAATCAATCCGCTTTGCTGCACCTCGCGGTACACGTAGCACCGCCCGTCAAAATCAACCGCAATCCACAGGCAGGCGAACATATCAAGGCCGTAGTCGAACACCCTGTATTTCTTCCATTCCTGCGGGACGCGGACAAACGGGGTTATTACATGGGACTCCCTGCGGAACTCCGGGAAGAAGATGCCGGAAAGCGTGTTCCAGTCACCGTATCGCCATGCGCGGCGCACATCGTCGGGCAGCGTGTCCAGCATATTCAGATATCCGGGGGAGCCTTTCAGCAAATCCGGGTTGTCGTCCACCGTGGCCTGAATAAAGCGGTAATCTTCTTCCCGCTCTCCCGTCTTATACTCCCGATCAATGAACAGCCTCTTTACCCACAGATGCCCGATTCCGCCGGGGTTGCATGTAAGGTACATGCGCCGGGGAATGCTGGATGTACCACGCAGGCAGGCGCCCAAAATGCGAAATTGGGCTTCTGTAAACTGGGTTGCTTCATCAATAAAGATCCAGTCAAACTCCTGCCCCTGGTATTCAAGGTCTGAACCGGTGTCATAGTGTCCGAATTTGATGGTGGAGCCGTTGGCAAACTGCATCATGTGGGCCTGCTGATTGTAGCTTGCGATCTGCATGGGAACCATCTGAATGATGGGCGTTATCAGGGAGTTTTCCATATCCGGGTAGTGCTTACGGATGATTAGAATACGGATACCGGGATAGGTCAGCGCACCGCCTACGGACTTTACGCGGATTGCGTGACTCTTGCCGCCGCCTCTCGCGCCGCCGTAGCATACGTATAGTTCACGGGCCTGGTAAAATTGCTTTTGTTTTTCGTTGGCGTGTCCAAAGTTCATATTGAACACGCCGCCCGCTTTACTGAAATTTTTGTATGCCAATGCGTTCACCTTTCCAGATATCCCAATCAGGGGGCCATTGCGGCCCCCTGATTCTGTTAATTACTCGTATGCCTTTGTTCCCTCGATGCCGACGCAGCCGTCCTTCGTGCCAATGGCCCGCATAGTCTGGCCTGCGGTCAGCGTCACGGGAGCGGTGTAGGTTTCGGCGGTGGTGGAATAACGGGGGTTTGTTCCGTCCACGGTGTACTTGAACACCACGCCGGAAACTGCGGTGATGGTGACGGCATGGCTTGCAATAGCCATAACCGGAGCCGCCAGAATCGCGGTGGCGTTGCCGCACACGGCAATGCCGTCGCCCTTGGTTCCCAGCACAAATGCGTCGTAGTAGGTTACGCCCTGCACCACGGGGCCGGAGTAACCCTGCACCTTGGGCAGAATGTCGTACTTCTGGAGCTTCACGGGGTCAACCGTGCTGCCCTTGTACTTGATGAAGAAGTACACACCGGCGGGCATATAGCTGGTGGGGATTGACTTGACCTTGTTGTTGTCGAACTCGCCGACGACGCCCTTGGTCAGCGCCTCCTTGCCCAGCGATTCCACACCCAGCCAATCCGGGTTCTGCTTCAGGAGCTTGTAATACTTTGTTCCGATGTACAGCGTCCGGTTATCCAGAGGAACCAGTGCGTCCGTCATTTCTGCGCCTGCGTCGATAATCAAGCCGCCAATGGTGGACTTTGTGGGTTCGGTAGTCTCCAAAATCTGAATATTTCCGCCCATGCTCCACTTTTTGATACGCCGCTTATCCATGCCGGGGATCGTCACCTCGTCCAGCTGGCGCCGCAGAGCCTTGCCGGCAGACTTTTCAATGGCCTGATCCGTTCCATCCAGCTCGTCAATGGTGAAGCTGAACGCGGGGGCGCACTCGCAGGTCATCTCCTGCAAGGTGTCGCCCACATCATGCACCTCGCCAAAACGATTGCTGCCGGTCCGGTTGTACTCTGTCTCGGGGACGGTGTTCACGGAGCCGATGCGGATGGTCTTACTGTTGGGGGCGACGAACGCGTAGTCGTGGCCGCAGTCCGCATCTGTGATGGACGCTTTCTTGAATCGTTCCGCGGTTTTAGTCGCGTACTTGGTTGCGTAATTGATTGCCATAAATAATCCTCTCTTTCGTCATGGGGACACGGAGAGGACGCTTGTATCAGGAACCGAAGCCGTCCAAAAACGGATCGCTGGCTTTACTCTCCGCACCGGCGGTTCTCATGCTGCCGGTAGAACGACCAGCGTTTTTGGTGTTCTGGTCTTTTGCAGCGGATTCCTGCTTTACTCGTTCCGCCTCCGTAAGAGCCTGTTTCTCCCGCCACAGAGCGTAGGCAACAGCCAACCGCTGCCCCTGCTTTACGGCGTCCCAGACCTCTTGTGGAATGGCGTCTGCGTCCTTTGCCGCATCCGGGAATGTCTTCTGGAATTCCGCGATATCGGCGTTTCGCCGCTCCTCTGCGGAATTTCCCGTCTGTGCCCCCTGCTGGGCGGCGGTCCTCTTTTCGGCCTCCTCGGCCTCTTTTGCCATAACGGCGCTCTCGCGGTCTTCCAGATCGACAGCCCGCTTTGCCTCGTCCTCGCTCATGCCGGAGGACTTCTTGGCCTCCGTTCGCACAAAGGCAACGTACTGTTCGACGGTCATATTAGACTGCTTCGCCATCTGCGAAAACATCTCCATGACCGGCTTCGCCGCGTCGTATTTCTCCCGTACCCGATCATAGTCAAGACCCTTCTGGGCAAGAGTGGTTATCTCCTGCTCATTAACGGCCTTTTCTTCACCCAGATGCCGCAGTGTCCATGTCTTAGGGGCCTCCGGCGCAGGTGCTACGGGTTTTTCAGGTTTCTCTGCAGGAGGCGTCTCCGGCGCCGCGCTTGCGTCAGGCTTTTCAGCAGCTGCCTCCTGAGTGGGTTCCTGCGTCTCGGGTTCCGGGGTTTCGTCGGTATTGCTTTCCGGGCTTTCAGCCTCCGGGGTTTCGGAGCTTTCCGCGCCGTCCGTGCCCCATCCATCCAGAAATGCGTCGCTGGTCGGCGTGCTTTCTTCGGCGGGGGTGTTGTTCTCTTCGTCCATGAAATCACCTTTCCCCGGCTGGTCTGCCGGTTTGTATTTCTCGCGGCTGGTCTGCCGCGCGTGGCTAATAAAAAAGCGCCAAAAGCAGGGGTTTCCCCCTTACTTCTGGCGTTGAACGCTCTAGCTTGTTATGAAATTTTCTCCCCTGTCAGGGGGAATGACTTTCCGGCCTCCAGTTCTCTGCCGTTCCATATGGCCGGGAACCACTCAGACTTGCAAACCCTGCAATACACCGGAACCCGATACATTGTGGAGTTACGGCCTATCTTAATCAGCTTCCGGTGGCAGCAGGGGCAAGTATACCAGCCCCCCGTCACCATACCGCGAACTCCCCATACTCAATGCCGCCGTATACGTCCTCAACTTGCGCGGCTTCTGCCTTGTTTATCCGTGTTGCAATGACAGAAAGTACCGCGTCTCCGGTGCTGCTGAAATAAGCGGCAAGGTTGCTGTCCTGTGATTCAATGGCAATCAGTGCCGACGCCAGATAGTAGGGAAGCACCCCAGACACAACAGCATCGGCAAGCTCAATTTTGTCTCCCGGCGCTGCTACGCGAACGTAAGGTTCTCCGACTGCCAGACTCACTCTCGCAAGAATGGAATCCAGAATATCCGGCGTTCTTACCAGATATTCTTTCGTGTCGGTGGTAGCAGTTGCGCCTGTGGATTCGTTCTGTTCATCCATCAGGCGAATAGCCTTGTCAAACACGTCCTGCACGGTCACAGCGAATCACCTGTCTTCGCTTTCACGCCGTATGTCATGATATTTTCAACGCCCTCGTCTACGCTTCCGGGAGCAGGCTTGATTACTTCGATGCCCTCGGGTCCCTTGACTTCACCCCTGGGTGTGCCGTGCGCGGCCTTTATCTCAGCCAAACGCAGGCGCATGTAGCACAGCATGAAAACAAGCAAAGCGATCAGTACGGCAAAAACACACGCCAGAACCCCGATTTCCAAAATCCGCATGACGTCCCTCCGTTACTTGAAGTCCGAATCGTCCATTCCCTTGCCCATGTTCACGTTCACGGAAATGTCCTGCCGCGCCTCAACCTTGTCCTGATACCCGCCAAAGCGGGGTTGCTTGTTCAGGAAAATTCCACGGGTCACCATGCCCTTTTCCTGATAGCGGGGATCTGTCTCGATCTGGTTTTGAATGCGCAGATAGGCCATCTGCGCGGTCTCCTGAAAATCCGGGCAGCGTTTACCGTCGTACCAACGCCGAAGTGTCTCAATCGTGACGTTTAAGTGCAGCGCAAGGCCAGCCTCTCCATACAGAGCGCCGTCTTCATCGCACGTCCTGAAATACTCGTCGCATTTTGCTTTCAGCAAGTCGGCGGTTGCATAGTCTCGCTGTCCAGTATTTTTCTTCTTTGCCATGCTTACGCCGCCTTTCTTGAATATCTTTCTCGCCAATTCAGCGAGGGGGATTTCCCCGTTACAACCGCCACGGGACCCGGGCGGCGGAGAGAAGTTTTATATACTCTCAGCTGTATTGTATCACTTTTAAATCCACTTTCAAGCACTATTTTCCAGTTGTTTTTGTATTTTGATAACTTTTTAAACGTTTTAAAACATTTTGCATAATATTGTTACTCCCAAAGCGTCCTGATATTTTGAGAACCCGGGATTCCAAAAACCCCGCCCCCTGATTTTCCGCTACCCCCTGCCAGCTTGCGCCGTCGTGAGCAGGCAACATAGCGCAGGGGCGTGTCCCTAAAGCCGCAGAATACGTGAGTGGAATATCACCTACCCCGCCAGCGAGAGGCCCGCCGTTTTTCCGCTACCCCTCCCCCTATCAGCTTCCGGACGGGCAAACGCCTCACAGACCACTGCACTGGCCTGCCATGCTGCCCCGCGCCCCCAGGCAGGCCCGCTTGTATCGTCTGCGCCCAGCGGCACGAATTGCCTATTGCCCTGGGGGCCAATAGCACCACCTGACAACACAGTAAAGACACAGCGCAAGCGTAAGCCGCTGATATTACAGTAAAAACACTTAATGCCCGATTAAAACTTGCCGTTTTGCCTTTTGCGGCTGCTGTCCATGATCCAGCCCACCGCACAAGCCGCGCGAATGGCCCTAGTGTGTAATATAAGTATTGCTAATATATAGTCGCAATTGTACGCGCGTTTTTTATACCTGACCGCGCGTCCTCTCTCCCAAAATCGCACACCTCAAAAGATGGACACCGGCAGCCCTGCGTCAATGCTCAAAAGCCCCCGGCGGTGGAGAGGTGGAGAAGAGGAGTAGTTTCCCTATTCTCTCGCGGGAGAGCGTACAGGGCGTACAGGGTGTATATATTACCCTCTATACACTCTAATAATCAAGAATATAGATATAATACACCTACTCCACCGGATTACCCCGTGTTCATTGCCGCGCAACGAATTAGCAGCGGTGGAGTACCGAAAATTCTACTCCACCTAATACACCTAATCCACCGGTGGAGTAAAACAGCAAAATTTGTACTCCACCGCCCTACTCCACCGGATTAAAAGCAAAGCCCCAGACGGCACTAAACCGTCTGGGGCTTTGCTCATAGCTTGTCTTTGATCGCGTCAATAATCCAGGCGTTGACGCTCTGGCCTGTCGCTTCGGCTGCGGCGTCTATCTGGTCTTTTGTTAGCCCGTCGGTGCCGTCCTGTCGAATCCGGACCAAAATTTTGTTGTATGTCTTCGCTTCATATCTGGTCTTGACCTCTTGGGATACATGGCCGTGCCATGTCTCGCCGGGCTTTTTGCTTAGTGCCACGTGTAAAGCCCCCTTTCTTATTTCAATAAGTGTACCACTTTCATAATGCTAGCGCCATGATCAACTTGCACAAAAACGCTGCATTTGTGTTGTGACTTGCTCCAAAATGAAAAAAATCGCTTGACATTTTCATGGCGCTAGCGTTATGATTGCGCCATGAACCAAACAACAGCGGACAGGCCGACAGGCCGGAAGGAGATACAGCATGAACAGAATCAACATTGAAGCCCTGCGCCAGATTGCCAACGACGCATTCACAGCCTCCGAGGAACTGAAGCTCTTTAACAAGACCCTGAAATCACACTATTCTGAGGACTGGGACCGCGAAACATACGCCTGCTATTGGAAGTTAGACGCACAGGAATCCGCCCGCTGGGACGCACTGCGGGGTGCCTGCTCTCTGATCGGCGCGGAACAGTCCGCTGTGATTGCCTTTTTCAAGGCCGTGAACCGGTATGAGAAGCACCGGGGACGCTGGGATCGTTGCATCTGGAGCGTAAAGCAGTCCGGCACCTATGACAGCGCGGAGCTTTTCCAGTCTCTGACCTCTGAGGATGGCGAACTTGGACGCCAGTATTACCGGAGCACGGGCCGTCCCATTTGCGCCTGACACATCGCCCCGCCGGTCGGGCAAAAGGCCGGCAGAAAGGCAGGGAATCCCATGGTTACAAAATGTGGATATGTCCTATCCGGAGAGTACGCCGGGAAGTGGTGGGAAATCGAGCGCATAGGTCCGGAGCATTACACCCTGACCGTAGGCGGTGAGTTTTGGACCAGCTCCGACAGTCAGCGGCAACTACTTGACGAGGTAACCTCGCTCGATGGTCTTTCCCGATAACTCCCGCGCCGCTGCTCCGGTCCGGTAATAGGCTGGAGCCCATGAAGATTTGATTATTGGAGGGCTGACTTATGACAAAGTATTTCATCAACTGCAAGACGCTGGACGAGCTGAAAAAGGCCTATAAGGCTGCGGCGATGAAGTATCACCCGGACCTGGGTGGCGACACCGCCACCATGCAGGCGGTCAACGCAGAGTATGAAGCCCGGTTTGAAGTCCTGAAACGCGGCCAGAACACCGCCGCCGAGGAAGACGAGACCGGAAAGACTCAGGCCACCACCGAGGCCCCGGAGGATTTCATTCAGATTATCAATGCGCTGCTGCACATGAACGGACTGACCGTGGAACTGTGCGGGCGCTGGCTCTGGATCGGCGGCGAGACCATGAAGCACAAGGACGAGTTGAAAGCTGCGGGCTGCCGGTGGAGCAGCAGCAAAAAGCTCTGGAGTTGGCACTTTGCCGAGGACGGCGCCAAATGGCATAAGAGCCATTACAGCATGGACCACATCCGGGGGAAGTATGGCAGCGAGCGCTTCAACAGTGCCAACACCCGCGCTGAAGCGCTGAACGCATGAGCCAAGCCCTGCCGGTCGGGCGATAGGCCGGCAGAGAGGGGACGTCATGAAAGAAGAATTAAACTGGGAGGTTGTCGTTGTCTGCCACGCGGAAACCACCTTTTTTCGTTTGATTGCGGCATTCGAGGATCCGTACCAGGCGCAGGAATTTATTGAAAAGGTTTTGCCGCAAGAGAACCGCAGCCGCTTTTTCATAAGCCACAGAATCGCGGGCAAGAGGTGGCAAATGCTGTGATTGATTGGACAAGCTGGCGCGCTACAGACCGGCGTGTACAAAACTACATTGAAAAGCCGTCCACCCTCAACACCGTTGAGCGCTGCCAATACATGGACCGGCAGACGGAGAAATATATCGCAGAGCTGCAAGCGGAGATTGCGCAGATGCAGGGCTACAGGACGGAGCTTTTCGCAAGGATGCAACAGCTCTATTCTGCCGCGTATGATCTCAAAATCACGCTCAAACGCGAGGTTCGATATGGGGAAAAGAAGTTTTATTTTCTTTGCCTCTGGAAAGTTTACCACGACCACGGCATAGATCCTCTGCTGATAGAAAGCATCAAGTTTGCCGGAACGGAACGGGCGCAAGCAATCAAGGATTACCGCGCCGCCCTGAAAGCCCATCCAGGTGTAGCCTGCGAAATGGACATAGCAAAAGGGAAATGGGAGAGATAAAAGAAGCCCGGAGAGCTAAACGCTCCCTGGGCTTCTCTTATTGATATATTGGAAGATTGTGGTATAATATCGGCAATAAATAGCCACATATGAATAAGTGCGGAGGCAAATAGAAATGAAAAAATTTGAATGGGAAGACGCCGATATAAAGGTAAATGTATCAGCTAAAAGCTTGGAAGAAAGCAATTTAATATTAAGAAAATTTTATGATGAAATAAATAAAACCATACAAGTGGGCTGGCAATTTATGAACGTCAGAACAGGAAATACAATTGAGGTTGGAGACTGCAATTTTGGAACGATGTGGTTTGATTATAAACAAAGCGGTCTTATCAATAATATCTTTATTTCAACAAAAGGGAGAGCACCCAAGCAGATAGTAGAAAGTGCATTAAAGGAGGCGATTGCAAATCATAATAATTTTGAGAAATATGGTATTGAAGCCGTATTTTATACAAAAGATATTCATTTCTCTACAATGTGTAAAAATGATATACTATTAACATCAGATTTAGCTAAAAATGGTAATACCGCTAAAATACGATTTAATATAAACGCATTTGGAAAATTAGATGCAAAATATATAATTACTCAAAAAATAAATTACCTCAAGCACCTTTTCTGCGCATATACTAATTTTTTGTTCAAGCTAAAGTGCGTATATAAAAGTGAAAAAAGCGTGGAATGTGAGGAAACCAAATGGAACAATTATGACCCAGATTGGATTGATTGCTTTTTTGACGACGAGAAAAAAGACGTGGATGCAGAACTTATCCCAGATTTTTTTGATATATTCCGGATAATTTTGGATAATGATAGCTATAAAAAGACAATGAGATTGTTACTCAATTCCGCACAAGAAATTTATTGTGCACAGAAGATGATGAAAGATTCCGTGTATGATCCCGAGTATAATTCCCCCGGTTTCGTAGACATGTTAAACACATTATTAATTTCAGCATTAGAGCCCTTATCAAACATTGGAGCTCGCAAAGCGGAAATTTGCCCCGAATGCGGAAATGTAAAGTATAAAATCAGGAAAAAGGTGGAGACATTGTGCTCTCAATATACAAATGATTATATAACAAAAGTATTATCTAATATTGGATACAGTCAAAGGTCAAGCTTTTTGCATGAAGGAAATGCAAAAACAAATGAATTTTATTGTGGAACGTGTATACCGCTAATTAACCCTAGTGCAAAGAATGAATTACTTATGGCGTCTTCAGTAATAAACCAAAATACGTTCGATTACGTGGCATACATATTTAGAAAAAAAGTGCATGATTTACTTGAGGATAAAACGACACTATTATCATAAAAATAGACTGTCAGCCGCGTTTATGAACATTGAAGAAGCCCGGAGAGCTAAACGCTCCCCGGGCTTTTATATTTCACAGTTGCGACGCAGTATGCCTTATATCGATTGGTATTGGTAGAAAAGAATTTACAAAAGTCTTAAAGCAACACCGTGCAAGAATAAAATATAAAACCGCTATGTATCGCGTGGCTAAGCTGCCTGTCTGCCGGATTATAAAAATGTGCCCGCCCCTGGAGTAATCTCTGGGGCGGGCATGCGCTATGTATGATTCAGCTGTTTGTGGACTGTGAGGCAGAGCTGCTGGCAGCAGGGGCACTTACGTTTGTATGATCAGGGGCTGTCAAATTATCCGGCATTACACTTTTGACAATGACCGTGGTGGCCGTATTATTGTCGCCGAGAGTAACGTTCAGAACAGCACCTTCCTTGACATCAGCTATCGATCCGACAGTCTCTCCGGTGACGCTTTCCACTTTAATTACCGTATTATCCGTCAACGTAATGGCTGTCGTTTCCGTACCAGGCTTGAAAGTTTTCGCACCGCCAGGCTGCCCAGCATCGGGCTGCTTCCCATCTGGCTGGCTAGGCTGCTCACCGGACTGTTGGCCGCTGGGCTGTTGGCCCGGCTGTGCGTTTGAGGGAACCTGGGAACTGCTGGGAGAGGAACGCAGACTTGCGTCGGTCGAGCTGCTGCCAGCCTGCTGGGGCGGCGTGCCGTTCTGATTCTGCCCGGCATCCGTCAGATCTCCCAGCAGCAGGGTGACCGTCTTATCGCTGACGCTCTGCACCTGTCCGATAACCTCGGAACTGTTGGACTCACTGGAAGTGGACGTACTGGCGGAAGCGGAATTGCTCGCCGCGCTTGCGGCACTTGACGTGCCCGCGCTGCTGCTTCCGCATCCGGCCAGCGCCATTGCCATAAGTCCCGTGACACATAGAAGAGAGAGTTTGCTTTTGAGTTTCATTTACTTTTGCCTCCTTTTATGTGGATTACTATAGGACCAAATTCTGAAAAATAGCTTAAAATCCGGAAGTAATTTATACAACTTAACCAGAAAATACAAATATCAAACTTAGAAAATAAGTGCCAAGTACTAGGCACTTGGCAAACCGGAATATTTTTTGGCAACTTTCTAATACTACAATAAACTTTTGTGAAAGAGGTATTAAAATGGGGATCGTAACCAATCAGACCGATAAGAATCAAAAATGCATTGACGCATGCAATCGCTGTGCCCAGGCATGCGACGAATGTTTTATGCTCTGCCTGAATGAACAGGATGTACAGGCGCGCGTCAAGTGCATTGGCACATTAAAGGCGTGTGCAAGCATTTGCACGAAAGCGGCTTGCTTTATGTCCTCTGACTCCGAGTTTTCCAAGGACATCTGCAAGCTCTGTGCAACGATCTGTAAGAAGTGCGCAACTGAGTGCGGTATGTTCAAAGACGACCATTGCAAAAAGTGTGCGGCAGAGTGCACTTCCTGCGCGGACGAGTGCAGCTCCATGTCCATGTAATCCTTTTCAATAAAAAGCCCCGCCTCTAAGGTTTTATCCTCAGAGGCGGGGCTTCACTATGCGTCCCATGCTACGGATCAGCGTGAGGGAAAATTTTAACCGCCTAGAGTTACATCACAGTTTTGATACCATCTCAATGCATCAAGAAAATGAGTTTTATTAAAATCCGGCCAGTAATCGTCGATTATATAAAAATCAGCGTAAACGGATTGGGCAGGTAAAAATCCGCTCAAGCGTCTGCACCCGCCCCATCTTATAATCAGATCGACACGCGGAATTTCAGACGACTTCAAAATTCTATTCTCAATTAGATTATTCAGATCCCATTCCCAATCATAGTTTACGAGAAAATTTATATTAATCAGGCCTCGCCCAAAATGGACTCTTTTATTTGCGTATTTTTTAAGTTCCAAGGGAAAGGCGGGGGATTCGGTATTGCCAATGACCAATAAGTTCGCATCTTTTTCGCTTAAAAGCTGAACTGCATCCACACAGGATTGGGTAAAGGCATCCCGCTGATCTTTTGCTCTCTTATTATTGTCCTTGGTAAATCCGTAAAATGTAGCTTCCTTTATACCGTACGCAAGCATCATCTCGTAAAGTTGAAACCCCGGCTGAATCCCATGTTCATATCCGTCTTTCTTCAGAAGTCCGTTTTTTACGGCCCACCTTCTATTTCCGTCAGGGATTATTCCGATATGAGTTGGCAATCTTTTAAACGACTCCATATAATTCCTTCCCTACTAATATTTTATATGTATAATATCTTGTCCACTTTCTAACGTATTAACCGGTGCAGAATTTTATGAAGAAATTATGGAACGGAATGAACCTGTTGCCAAGCCGAGTTGTTTCGACATCTCCCAGTGAACCGCGTGAGAAGAAGCTGGGCGGTTTAGCAGGCTGAATTTAGATGAAAGTTCCGCCCGGAATTCCCGGGCGGAGCTTCAGTCAGGGATTGGGGGTGCCGACAGAGCCATCACCCTTGAGCTGGTGATATACCTTCAGCTCCGGGCCGCTGGTATCCCCGATTACAGGCTTTGCATGTTCCTTCCCATTCTTCGCCTCGCCGTGAATCTCAGGGACAGGGGGGACGTCATTACGGGGCTGCGTATGCGTCCAGTCGGGACGCGCCATGCCCTTCTTTGCCATAAAATCACCTCCTAAATCATGTTGCGGTTTATGGCACGGCAGACAGCCGTGTCCTTTTCCATCTTAAAACCGAAGCTGTCAGAATTTACAGGTCTTCCAGATCAGCCGCGGGAATGTTATTTTCGAGATTGTCCCGCGCAAGATCCGTATCAATTACAGGGTAAATATCTTCCGGGATAGGTTTATCACCGTCGGAAAGAATGGGCTTTCTCGGGTCCCTATTGCGTTGATCCATCATATCACCTCGACAATATGATGGCTGAAATCAATAAAATTATGTTTGCGGCGAAGAGTTTGACTGCACCTTTAAATACACTCGTCACAAGTCTGTTTTGAAGATTTTCACTATTGTTTGCAAAAAAATATCTGCTCCTCGCATATGGAGCAGATATTTTCGAATCTTAACTTAATGTCATTGCCATGACGGTGTATATGCCGCAAGACAGGAAGCGGCGTCTCTGTCCCCTTACCGGGTGGGAATGATCTCAATCCAATACCCGTCGGGGTCCTCGATGAAATAGATCCCCATTTTCGGATTCTCAAAGCAGATGCAGCCCATCTTCTCGTGGCGGGCGTGCTCCGCCGCATAATTCTCGGCTCTCAAAGCCAGGTGGAACTCGCACTCGCCCAGATCATATTTCTGAGGATGGTCCCTGAGCCAAGTCAGCTCCAGACGGAAGTCGGTCTTCCCGTCCCCCAGAAAAACGATGCTATAGCTGCCATCGGGAGCCTCCTTGCGCTCGCCCACCGGGGTCAGATCCAGAGCCTCCTTGTAAAACGCCAGTGATTTATCCAGATCGGACACATTAAAATTGAAATGATTAAAGGTCAGCATAATTTCTCCTCATTCGCGGACATCATTTGATTGCCCGGGCCTCCACATAGTAGCGCTTGTCCTGCGCATGGCCCATGGAGAAGGTCTTGCGGGGCAGGACGCCGTCGGCCATAACGGTTTTAAACAGCTGTTCCTTCCCCATGGCAGGCAGCTTAAAGCCAATGTTGCCGGGCTTTGCGCCCAACTCGTCTGTCACCTCGTCGCCGTGGATGTAATCCACCTCGCCGTCATTGGCTTTCAGATACTCGTCGATGAACGCCTGCAAGGTGCCCACCGCCAGCTGGACCTTCGGGTCCGGAACGGTGACAATCCCCTTGTGTCCGGCGTAGGTATAGGCAATGGCATGGCCTTCGCCCTCGCCCTCGTGGGCGGAGGGATAAAACGCCTTGAACGCCGCCAAGATCTTCTCCGGGTCCACATGGAACAGAACACGGTGGATCGGCTCAAATTTCAGCGCGTCGTCGTGGTTGTTCACCACCTCCACCAACGCATAACGCTCCGGAAGATCGGCCCACTGCTCCTTCGGCGTGACTTTTTTCAGGTTCTCATAGCAGGTCTTTGCGGTGGCCAGTGAATGGTTTCCGTCGCCCACGGCAAAGAGAAGCGGTGCGGCATCCTTCATGCCGTACTTCTTGTCCATCTGATCGGGAGCACACAAAGCCGCCAGTGAGTCGGCCGCGGCGTCCACCTGTGTCTCCGTCAGCTTCCAGCCGGTGAGGTGGCCGCCGCCCTGCTGCAAATCAAAATCATAAAGCTTTTCCATCTTCCCGCTCTGGGTGCTCAGAGGCTCGATCACCGTCCCGTCCGGATCGTCGATCAGCAGCATCACATGGGGCAGCTCAATGGGCGCGTCCTGCCGGACCTTCACCCGGGGCGGAATACGGGAGAGAACGGTTCCCTCCGTGGCGCGGATCAGCGCACCGGAGCCGGGGGTATAGTCGTACTGGTCCAGATCAATCATGCCAATCAGGCCGTGGCGCACCTTCCCGTCGGACTGGGTGCGCTCCATATAAATGAGAGTCGCGGGCAGAGTTTTGAAAACACCGCCGTCCACGTACCGCTTCATAGCCCCGTTAATATCTGCAATGCGCTTTTCCACGTCGGGGTCGTTTAGTTTTGCCTCCGGCAGGATCAGTCGGAGCGTGGAGGGAGCGTCTCCCACGTTCTGTTCCACCGCCGCCCAGTACTCCGGCTGAGAGGTAAACTGATCGCAGGCCACCACAGCCCATTTATTCATGTCCGCGTTTTCAGGAAGCAGGATATCCGCAGGATAGAAACCCAGCTGGTTGAATTTCCCGTTCATGTGAGGTCTCCTTTTCCAATTTTCCAAATTTTTCGGGTGCGCAGCGCGCCGTCCCAACTGTTATTCAGTATACTATACTCCATCTTCGGATTCAACAAGCGAGGAAAATTTTTCTCCTCGAGTATCGTTTGGTTCTCTTTGGGGCATACTGCATCCAAATCCCGAGCGATTTATTTTAGGAGGTTTTTATGGTTATCGACAAGATCGCACTGGTTCTCTCCATTATTGGTGCGCTGAACTGGGGCGGCATCGGCCTGTTTGGATTTGACACAGTCGCCTTTCTCTGCGGCGGGCAGATGGCGGTCCTCTCCCGCATCATCTACGCGCTGGTGGGATTGGCGGGCCTGTGGTGCATCACGCTCCTGTTCCAAAGAGGGGAAGAGCGAAGAGCCCATCACGCAGTCTGAGTTTCTCGATGCGACGGACCCGGAGAGACAGAATTCTCTGTCTCTCCGGGTTCCCCATTTTTTAAACTTTGCAGACGCATTTATTGTATCCGTCGAAAAGTTTCAAGGCGCGCCCGGCGACGGTTTTTAAATGCGTTGGCTGCGCCTTTGAGTAAAATTTATAAAAAATGCAAAATTGACCCTTGTCACAGAAAAGAAAACGTTTATAATGAAAATAGAATGTATTTTATGCTGTTCGCTTCCATTTCATGAGGAGGTTTTTTATGAGAAAGACAAAGATCGTCTGCACCCTTGGCCCCGCCACCGACAGCGAGGAAACTCTGCGCGCTATGCTGGAGTCCGGATTGAATGTGGCTCGGTTCAATTTTTCCCACGGCAGCCACGCCGAACACAAAAAGCGCCTGGACATGGTGAAAAAGCTGCGCAAAGAGATGAACCTGACCGTGGCGGCCATGCTGGATACAAAAGGCCCTGAGATCCGCCTGCGGGACTTCAAAGACGGCAGGGCGGATCTGAAGGGGGGCCAGGAATTTACCCTCACCACCCGGGAGATTCTGGGAGACGAGCACATTTGCGCCATTACCTATCGGGACCTCCCCGGCGACGTGGCAGTAGGCGGCTCGATTATGCTGGACGACGGACTGATCCGCCTCACCGTGTTGGAGATCAAGGACGGAGATATCCGCTGCCGGGTGGAAAACGGCGGTCCCATCAAAAACCACAAGGGCGTCAACGTCCCGGGCGTACGGCTATCCATGCCATATCTGAGCCAACAGGACAAGGAGGATATTCTCTTCGGCGTGGAGCAGGACTTTGACTTCATTTCCGCCAGCTTCGTCCGCAGCGCAGCCGACGTTATGGACATCCGCCGTCTATTGACCAGCGTCCATTCCTCCATCCGCATCATCGCAAAAATTGAAAATCAGGAGGGTGTCAACAACCTCTCCGAAATTCTCTCCGTGTCCGACGGGATTATGGTCGCCCGGGGTGACATGGGCGTGGAGATTGACTTCACGGAAATTCCCATTATTCAAAAGGATATCATTGCTCAGTGCGTTGCCGCGGGTAAGCCCGCCATCACGGCCACCCAAATGCTGGACTCCATGATGGAGAACCCCCGTCCCACCCGTGCCGAGATCACCGACGTGGCCAACGCCATCTACGACGGCACCTCCGCCATCATGCTCTCAGGTGAGACCGCCGCGGGCAAGTACCCAGTGGAGGCGGTGAAGACCATGGACGCTATCGCCCTGCGGACGGAGTCCGACATCAACTACGCCAAACGGATGAAAAACGCCGCCTGGGACCGACACCTGTCCATTGCCGCCGCCACCGCCCACGCCGCCTGCACCACCGCCGCCGACGTGGGAGCCGATGCGATCATCACCGTCAGCCAGCGGGGAACCACCGCACGCCTTGTCAGCCGTTTCCGCCCCGGCACGCAGGTGATTGCCTGTCTGTTGGATGAGCATATCCAACGCCACATGGCCCTGAGCTGGGGCGTGACGCCCATTTTGATGCCCATTGCCGGCAATTCCGACGAACTGGTGGAATTCGCTGTGGATACCGCCAAGGCCGCCGGACTTGTAAACCAGGGCGACTTGGTGGTGGTCACCGCGGGCGTACCTGTGGGCGTGCCGGGCACCACCAATATGATCCGGGTACATCTGGTGGGCGGCTCCTTGTTTACCGCCGTGGGCATCGGCAGCGGCAAAGCCTCCGGCCCCCTGTGCGTGTGTCACACGCCGGAGGAAGTGGCTGAGAAGGCTCGGCCCGGCTGTGTGCTGGTGGTTCCCTTTACCACCAATGACATGCTCCCCGCCATGCGCGCCTGCGCCGCCATCATCAGTGAGGAATCCGGCTCCAACAGTCACGCCGCCACTGTGGGACTGACTCTGGTAAAGCCCGTGATCGTGGGCGCCGGTGGGGCCACCCATATTCTGACCGACGGGATGTTGGTCAGCGTGGACTGTGTCCACGGCACTGTTCAGCGTCTGCCCCAGTAAGGGCCTAAAAACAAATAAAAGCGCGCCCCGGAACGATTGTTTCGGGGCGCGCTTTTTATGGACTTTAGCGCTTGTCGAACGGTTTGCTCTCCTCTGAAAGTTCGGCCTGAGCAGGCGGTGTCTCCGGTGTTTCATGGGCCGGGGCCTCCGCCACCGCCGCGTCTTCGGCAGGTGCCTGTCCGCACTCCGCAGCGAGAGTTTCCTCCTCTGGCACGGGTCCGGCGGTCTCCGGCGTCTCTGTCAGGGCGGCGCACTCCGCAACCTGTCTGACCAATAAATCGCTGCCGTCCCGTTTCCTGATTTTGATGTTATAGAACAGCACCGCGGCCGCACCGACGACCAGAACGATGCTCAGTGCCTGAGAGACTCGGATAGGCTGACCGAAAAATGTCCAGTCGAAGAGGTACAGGCTGTCTGTCCGTAAGCCTTCGATCCAGCTGCGGCCAAGGCCGTACCACAGGAAGTAGAAGCAGGTGTTCTCCCCATCGAATCGGCGGGCTCGGCTGACAATAAACAGCACCAGCAGCAGCCCAACCAAGTTCCAGAGACTCTCATAGAGGAATGTGGGATGGACCTCGATGGTCTGATTCTGGCTGACCCACAGCTGCATCCGCCAGGGAAGCGTGGTTTCCGTGCCGAAAGCCTCTCGGTTCATAAAATTGCCCCAGCGTCCGATACTCTGGCCGATCAAAAGGCCCATGACGCAAAGGTCCAGCATCGCCGTAAATTTTATTTTTTTTACCTTGCAGTAGATAAACGCAACCAGAATCCCCACGATCACCGTGCCGTACATGGCGATGCCGCCGTCCCAGACGGCCAGCATCCGACCCCAGTCCAGACTGCCGTCCGCGTTGCGGTACAGGTCCAGATAAAAGACCACATAGTAAATACGGGAGCCGATGATGCACAGCGGCGTGGCCCAGAGGATCATGTCCAGCACGTTGTCCTCCGTTAGGCCGAACCGCTTGGCCTGCTTCATGCAAAGGTACAGCCCTGCCAGCAGGCCCAGGGCCAGAATAATGCCGTACCAATAAACACCATGCCCGATGTGGATGGCAATGGGGTCCGGGTCAATCTCGAACCCTCCAAACAGCCCCGGAAACCCGATGGGCATATCACTGAGTGCTTTCAAATCAGAAACTTCCTTTCGCCGTACCTTATTTAGGCAGAATGGTGGACATGGCCGCGTGCTCCTCCGTCAATTCGTCCCGGATGAAAGCAAGAACATCTTCCTCGCCGATGCTATCGAAAGCCCGGGGGAAGCGCAGCGCGTCATAGCCTGCAAAATGCCCCTCCGTCAGCGATACGGCAATATTTTCAAAAGAGTTCAGGCCCCGCAGCATTGTCCCGAAGGCGGCCTTGCGCACCCGCTCGTAAAAATCGTGATCTAATCCCTCAGTTGCGAGACGGCGTGCCTCCTTTTTAATTTCCGCAGCAACGGCTTTCACGTCCCGGCTGTCGCCCCCGGCGTAAAGATACGCCGTATCCGGCATCATTTCAAATGCCCCGCCGAAGCTGGTATTGATGAGTCCCTGCCCATACAGCCGCAGATACAGCGGGCTGGACTCCCCCAGCAGCAAATCGCAGGCCATGTTTCCGATCAAATTCCGGCGAAGGTATCCCTCCCCCGCCTCCGCGGGTTTACATTTGAAGCCCAGCAGAAACTGGGGCATGGAGACCTCCATCCTTCGGCTTGTCTCCAGTTCCGCCACGCCGTCTGGCTCCGTTCCGTGGTCTCGGGGGATGACCGGACCGCTGTCCTCCGGGAGGATGGAACGGGCAATATCCGCCACGCGGACCGGATCCACGTTTCCAACCACCGTCAAAATCATGTTGCCGGGGGTGTAAAACGCCTTGTGACAGTCGTACAGCGTCTTGGCCGTGATCTCCCGAATACTCTCCACGCTGCCGGCAATGTGAGTCCTGGCGGTGTTCTTCTGATAGAGAGCACCCATCATCCGGGCATAGACCTGCCAGTCCGGATCATCCTCGATCATCCGGATTTCCTGGGAGATAATCCCCTGTTCCTTGGCAACGCTTTCGTCGGTAAAGTAGGGTACGGAGACGAAGGACAGCAGGATCTTTAAATTCTCCTCAAATTTCTCAGTGGAATCAAAATAGTACCCCGTCATGGCATTGGCGGTGAAGGCGTTGGGCTCCGCCCCGTTTTTTGCCAGCTCCTGAAGGGCGTTGCCCTCCTTGGTGTCGAACATCTTATGCTCCAGATAATGGGCAATGCCCGCCGGGGTATTCATCCACTCTCCATTCAGGCAGAAGCGGGTATCCATTCCGCCGTACCGGGTGGCAAAAAAAGCGTAGCTCTTTGCAAAGTCCGGTTTTGACACCACATTGATCGGCAGGCCGTTGGGCAGCTTCTCCCGGTAGACGGTTTCGCTGATGCGCTCATAGAATTCCTTCTTCATTCCTCGGCCCCCTCTCCCTTGAGGAAATAGACGGTATCCAGCGACACAGTCCTCATTGCCTCGTAAATACGCTCCGAAGAAACGGTGCGAATTCCCTCCGCCAGCTCTTCCGGCGTGTCGTCCCGCCCCGTAGCCGCCCGGCCCAGCCAGAAATTCTCCAGCTTGCTCTGGGAGTCCCCAATGGTGGCGTAGGCATTGCAGAGTGTACTGCGCGCCCCCGCCAGCTCCCACTCGTCCAGCTTTCCGTCCTGAACAGCTTTCATCTGACTCTGAATTTCGTCATAGGCCCTTTGGAAGTTCTGGAACTCAATTCCGGAGGACACGGTGATGATACCTTTTTGCCAGTGGAACAGGGACGACGCATAGTAGCACAGGGACAGCTTTTCCCGCACATTCATGAATAGCTTTGAGTTGCTGCTGCCGCCGAACATGGTATTGCCCATCATCAGCGCCGAGAAATCGTCGCTGCCGCAGGTAAAGCCCATGCCAAGCTTTCCCTGTGTCACGTCCATGGCGTCTGTAACGCGCCTGACCTCCTCCCGAGCTACGTGGTGTGAAGGCCGGGGCAATGAGCGGACAACCACACGCGGTAGGGTGGAAAGGGCTTTTAAAAGCGCGGCCTCCACACGCTCCGCCTCGGCGCTGCCGCAGTAGAACAGCTCCAACGGTGCAGAGGCGAGAAGGCCGGTATACGTGTCCTGCATCGTCTCCCTCGTCAGCGTTTCTGCTGTCTTCTCATCGCCAAACTGGCTGACGCCGTATGGCTCACCACTGCACATCTCCTGTAGGAGGCGCAGGTCGGCATATTCCCGCTTATCGTTGAGGATGCTGCGGATGGCGTCCACCAGATTCGTCCGCTCACTGTCCACATACTCCGGCAAAAAAAGGCCGTCCTTTGTCACAGGATTGCAGAGCAACTGGCCCAGGAGCTCCGCCACCGGCTCCAGCAGCTTTTCGCCGTCTGGCGTGAACGCGTCATCGATCAGACTGGCAACAAAGCCCACGCACTGGCTCTCGCCTTTTTTTCGGACCGTATAGCTAATATCCGCGCCGTACAGCCTGTCCAGCCGAGCACTGAGAGCCCCCATGTCGGGATAGCGCACGGTACCCCGGCGCAATACCGCGGGTAGCAGCGCCTGAGCCGCGGCGGTCTCCGCTGCGATGCGGGTCAAAAACTGGGCGGACAGTAAGCTTGTTTTAAATTTCCGGGCCGGCAAGTGGGTGAGATAGACGCCCTCCGCCAGCCTTATTCTGGTTGCTTCCAATTTCAGGCTCCTCCCTGTCGATTTAAATACAATTAAGTATTATACTGTATTCTCTCCGTAAATTCAAACTCTATTTTCACCCCGCTGTCGGAAATAGGAGTTGACCTTTTCTTTTCCGTCGTATAAACTGATATCAGTTAGGAAATTAACAAAGGGGGACGTATGGAGAGTCTTGAAATCGGCAGCCGCCTGCGGCGTCTGCGCAAGGAAAAATGCTTGAGCATTGCGGCTCTGGCGGAACGTTCCGGGGTCAGCACCGGTCTTATCAGCCAGATCGAGCGGGATATGGTCTCTCCCACCGTGGTGAGCATCTACCGTATCGCTCAGGCTCTGGACACAAACATCAGCTATTTCTTCCCCGTCCCTGATGAAAAGCCCTACGTCCTGCTGCATCCCGGAGAACGGCAGCATATTCAGTTGGCCGGAGGCGCGCGCGATTATGAGCTTCTGACACCGAGCAGTCCGGAACGCACTCTGGACATGGTGCTGGTAACGCTGCGGGGCGGAGCCTGTTTTGACCGGGAGTGTGTCTCACATGCAGGAGAGGAGTGCGGCTACGTCCTCTCCGGTATTCTGACCGTCCTGCTGGACGGTCAGGAAGTGGATCTCTTCCCCGGCGACAGCATCCATTTTCCCAGCACCCGCCCCCACGTCTATATCAATACCCATCCAGAGGACTGCATCTCTATCTGGTCCATGACGCCGAAGTTTTTCTAAAGTCCCGTTCCCTGGCGTAAAAGCCGCGAGCGGAGCGGCATCTGCCGCTCCGCTCGCTTTTCTTTTTAAGCCATGCAATTTTGAACCATTCTCTGGAAGTTTCCCCGGGCCAGCTTCTCCATCTCTTCTCCGCTCATGCCCAGCTTCTCAAAGCAACCAAAGAGATTGGGTATCTTGGAGCAATCCTCCAGTCCTATGGTGCTGGGACTTCCGGTGGAGGTCATAGTGCCCATGGTCTCCTCGCTCTCAATGAACTCAAAAAAGTCAAAGCCGCAACCGACGTGGTCGATGCCCATGACGTCGATCATATGGGCGGCGTGCCGGGCCAGGGTCTCCACCGTCTGTTTGGTGGGGTCGTTGTCGATGAAGAGGTTGAAGGCGTTTAAGCCCACCACGCCGCCGGCGTCCCGAATCGCCCGCAGCTGCTCATCCGTCAAATTGCGGGGCACGTCGCAAAGGGCTTTGCAGTTGGAATGGGAAGCGATAAAGGGTCTGGTCGCCAGCTTTGCCACATCCCAGAAGCCTGCCTCGTTCAAGTGGGACACATCCAGCAGCATACCCTTGTCCTGTACTTTGCGGGCAGCCTTCTTTCCGACCTCCGTCAGGCCGTAATCTTTTCCGGACAGGGCCCCGGCACCCAGCTCATTGGCTTCGTTCCATGTCAGAATCGCATGGCGGGCTCCAAAATCATAATAGTCGTCAATTTTGGACACGTCACCGCCGATGGCGGCCATGCCCTCCACGCCGATAAATACATAAAAAACACCGTCGCGTCTGGCCTGCATCATTTCTTCATAGTTGTGGACAATGCGGAAATCTTTGGTCTCGGCAATCTCGGCCCGAGCGCAGTCCATAATTTGTCTGGTACGCGCCGTGTAATCGGCATCATAAGGCGGATCGATCCAGATGACAAAGATACTGCCTTCCACATTACCCTTGCGCAGCCGCGCCAGATGGTGCCTGTGAAAAACATCCGTCTCCCCCTTCAGCCGCCGGGTCGTTACATCGGTCCAGATATCGGAATGTGCGTCAAAATACATGATTACCCCTCTTTTGCGATTCCGGCGTGCCTCAGAAGAGGCACGCCGGAGCGTTTCTTTTTCTGTATTCTTTCTTTACGCGCCCAGCGTAATCCCAACAATCGTTCCGGCATAGTTGCCGATCACATAGCCCAGCGTGCCGATCAGCATGGCGGGACCAACCAGCTTTGCCCATCCCTGGGAGATGGCCATACCGGCGGCGGTGGTGGGGCCGCCGATATTTGCGTTGGAGGCGATGATGGCATCCTCCAGATCAAAGTGGAATAGTTTGGCTGCGCCGAAGCAGAACAGCATGTTGACAATGACCATGATTGCCGTCAACACCAGCAGCAGCGGGGACTTGGTAACAACCGTGTAGATATTCGCGGGAACGCCGATGACAAACAGGAACAGGTAGATGAGATAGGTGCCGATTTCCTGTGAGCCGTGCAGCATTGCGACCTGCTTATCCATGTATGTGGCTATGATCACAGAGAAGGTGGTGATCCAAACATACTGGCTGCCGAGGAACTTGCCGACGAAGTCCAAAAACACACCCGGGTTCTCGGGTACAAGACCCTTGATGCCGCCGGCAACAAGCTTGGAAAGCCATACAATTGCGATGCAGTAAGCAAAGTTGAATGCAATGTCCTTCAGGGAGATATCCTTGCGGCTCCAGAACGCGGCGGCCTGCGTCTGGGCGGCATCGCGGTCGGCCGTGCCGGCCTCCACCTCGTCGATGTGAGGATGCCGGAAATTTTTGCGGAATAATCTCATACCGGCAAACGCAATCAGCACGAAGAAGTAGGCAGCCATCAACAGGTTATCGGCCACCGTAGCGGCAGCGGTCAAATCATCGCCGGCGGCATACTGAGAGGCCATAGCGGCAAAGTTCACGCCGCCGCCGATGTAGGAGCCGGTCATCATTGCGGCGACCTTGGCAAGATCCTGCGCGTTGCCGAAGGGGGCGCGCAGCGCGTAGTAAGCAATGAACGCGCCTACAAGCGTACCCACCGCACCGATCAGGAAGATGGTCAGCATACGGCCGGTTTCCTTCCAGATCTTCTTGATGTTGCACTGAAGCAGCAGCAGCGGAATGCCCATGGGGACCACAATGCCCCAGACAACATCGTCATAGAGCGGGCAGCTGATGGGAATGATTCCCACATTGGCAAGCACCATAGCAATGATCAGTGCGATGATTGCGCCGGAAATTTTGGATGCCCAGTTGTACTTCTGCTCCAGCCAGATGGAGAGTGCAACACCGGCGCAGAGAATTACCATCAGCGACCAGGTGTCGTCCGCCGCGACAAGGCTCTCCCTGCCGAGCGTGCTCATGAACAATGAACTCAACATACATTTTCCTCCCATTTCTACAAATACTTGAAGCCGTTTTATTGACAGGCCAGCTTCCTTTGTTCGTAGTATAGTCACATTTATCCGTGAAAGCAACCACTTACGTGCAATTTCGTCACTATACTGAATTTATCGGCAGTATTTTGATTAAATCATACATTTCCGCTAACCCATCATGAAAAAGTCTCATATCTTTCATTATGTCTTTGCTCAATTTGCCAATTTCAGCCGTCTTTTACAGTTCCGCCTATTTTTTCTGGAGGCTCCGAAATATTCTTCTCTTTTCCCTTGACTTTTCGCATAAATTCCTGTAAACTTAATACCGTTGTAAAGCTATATAACTTTACAAGTATTTGGTGAGGGGGAGTTTGCTTTGAAAAATCAGACCTACCGTATGACCATGCTCTACGATTTTTACGGGGAGCTTCTCACTGACCGGCAGAAGGAATTCTTCGACTACTATTATAACGATGACCTCTCCCTGTCGGAGATCGCAGAGAACGCAGGGATCTCCCGTCAGGGTGTGCGGGACGTGATTGTCCGGGCAGAGGCCATCATGCAGGAGATAGAGGACAAGACCTGCCTCATCCGTCGGTTTGAGCAAATGCGCACCCATGTGGACGGCATCGTCTCGGCTGCCAATGAAATTAAATCGCTGAATTACCACCAGTTTGAGGACACACGCCTCACGGAGCTGGCGGACAACATCACGGCGGAGGCCGCCGCGCTCAGGGAGTAACCGATGGCATTTGAAGGACTCACCGAAAAACTGAATGCCGCTTTTAAAAAGCTGCGGGGCAAGGGCCGCCTGTCGGAAAGCGACGTGAAAGAGGCCATGCGGGAGGTTCGTCTGGCTCTGCTGGAGGCGGACGTGGGCTACAAAGTGGTCAAGGACTTTGTTGCCAAAGTCTCGGAGCGAGCTGTGGGTAGCGACGTGTTGGACAGTCTGACCCCCGCGCAGCAGGTCGTAAAGATCGTCAGCGAGGAGTTGACGAGCCTGATGGGCGGCACGGACTCCAAGCTCATTATGGCCAACAACGGGCCCACTGTCGTCATGCTCGTGGGGCTTCAGGGCGCAGGCAAGACCACCAACGGCGCGAAGCTGGCGGGATACCTGCGCAAGCAGTATGGCAAACGGCCGCTGCTGGTGGCCTGCGACGTGTACCGTCCCGCCGCCGTGGAGCAGTTAAAGGTCGTGGGCGGGCAGCTGGGCCTCCCCGTATACGATGAAGGGCAGGGCGACCCTGTCAAAATCGCAGAAAACGCCCTGAAACACGCCAGAGATCACGGAAACGACTTGGTGCTTTTGGATACCGCCGGACGGCTCCATGTGGACGAGGCTCTGATGGACGAGCTGCGGAGGATGAAAGCCGTCGTCCGACCCAATGATATTCTGCTGGTGGTGGACGCCATGACCGGCCAGGACGCGGTGAATGCCGCCTCCGCCTTTGACGGGGCGCTGGGAATCGACGGCGTGATGCTCACCAAGCTGGACGGCGACGCCAGGGGCGGCGCGGCTCTCTCTATTCGGGCCGTCACCGGAAAACCCATCAAATTCGCAGGTACCGGCGAAAAGCTGGACATGATCGAGCCGTTCCACCCGGACCGCATGGCCTCCCGCATCTTGGGCATGGGCGATATGCTGACGCTGATTGAAAAGGCCCAGTCCTCCTACGATGAAAAGCAGGCCGCAAGGCTGGAGGAAAAGTTACGGAAAAACCGCTTCACGCTGGAGGATTACTACGATCAGCTCCAGCAGCTCCGGGGTATGGGCGATCTGAGCCAGATTGCCGGAATGCTTCCCGGGATAGGCGACAAGCTTCAAAACGCCTCCATTGATGAAAAGGCCCTTTCTCATACGGAAGCTATTATCCTGTCCATGACGCCCCGGGAGCGAGAGGACCCCAGCATTCTGAACGCCAGCCGCAAGCGGCGCATCGCCGCCGGCAGCGGTTGCGCGGTGGTGGAGATCAACCGGCTTTTGAAGCAGTTTGAGATGATGCAGCAGCTGACAAAACAGGTTACCCGAGGCCGGTTCACCGGTTTTGGCGGGATGGGTCACGGTCCGGGCAAGAAGAAGCGGAAAAAGAAGTAGCTTCTCTCTAATCATATATAAGTGCGGGCGCATTTATAGATAAAAAAACATTATTTTTTGGAGGTATACATTTATGGTTAAGATCAGGCTGCGCCGTCTGGGCGCAAAAAAGGCTCCCTTCTATCGTCTCGTGGTGGCGGACTCCCGCGCTCCCCGCGACGGCCGCTTCATTGAGGAGATCGGCACGTACAATCCCTGCGTCTCCCCCGCCGAAATCAAGATCGACACGGAGCGCGCCCAGGCTTGGATCAAGTCCGGCGCCCAGCCCACCGACACGGTGCGGGCTCTGCTTAAAAAAGTAGAAGTCCTCTAAGCCGGAGGGCACGTCATGAAGGACTTGCTGCTCTATATCGCCAGAAACCTCGTGGACGATCCTGACGCCGTCACTGTCACGGAAATTCCCGGCGAGCAGGAACTGACGTTGGAGCTGCGCGTCGCCCCCGACGACATGGGTAAGGTCATTGGCCGTCAGGGTCGCATTGCAAAGGAGATCCGCACAGTCGTGCGCTCCTATGCCCAGCGTACCGGCGTCAAGGTTTCCGTTGATATCGTGGACTGACAAATGGGGAGGGAGGATGCGTAAGCGTCCTCCCTCTTTCCTCTTCGTTTTTCCCGCTGACAGAGCCCTCACGCCCATCCCCCTTGCCCATTGGTCCGAAATAGGCTATACTAATTATACAATAGCCACAGGTGAAAAAAGGAGTCTCTTTTTATGAAATTGGAATTTATCCAGGTCGGCCGTATTGTCAACGCCCACGGTATCCGGGGCGAGGTGCGGCTGTTGCCCCATGGTTTCGACCCGGCCTATCTGACCGGCTTTAAGACCTTTTTTCTCGGTAAGGACAAGACCCCCGTCACCCCCACCGCCAACCACGTCCACAAGAACTTTGTGCTGCTGAAATTCCCCGGCGTAGACGACATGAACGCCGCCCTTTCCTACAAGGAGCGGCCCGTTTTCATCCGCCGGGACGACGCGGGCAGCGCGGTCCCCTTTGACGACGAGTTACTGGGCATAGATGTGAAAAATGCCGATACCGGGGAAATGCTGGGCAAGCTGACGCAGGTGGAGGACTATCCTGCCAGCAAGGTCTATACCGTCAAGGGCGAAAAGACCTATCTCATTCCCGCCGTGCCGGAGGTCTTTATCATCTCTGCGGACTTGGACACCAACGTGATGCTGGTTCACCTGCTGAAAGGGATGGAAACGGATGAGAATTGACATTCTGACACTGTTCCCGGAATCAATGGACGCCATACTGAACGTCAGCATTCTGGGCCGTGCCCAAGAGCGGGGCCACATCGCCATCCAGTCCCATCAGATTCGGGAATACACCACCAATAAGCAGATGCAGGTGGACGACTACCCCTATGGTGGTGGACGGGGCGCGGTGATGCAGGCGGACCCGCTGTACCGCTGCTGGGACCATGTGGTGCAGACCTTCGGTCCGGGCAGGACCATCTATATGTCCCCCTGCGGGCGGGTATTTACCCAGGCGGTAGCCAAAGAGCTGCGGGCGCAGTACGACCACCTAATTCTGATCTGCGGCCACTATGAGGGTGTGGACCAGCGGTTTTTGGACGAGTGTGTGGACGAAGAACTCTCCATGGGAGACTTTGTCCTTACCGGCGGAGAAATTCCCGCCATGGCGGTGTGCGACGCGGTGTGCCGCATGGTACCCGGCGTCCTGCCGGACGAGGAGTGCTTCACGGAGGAATCCCACTGGAACGGTCTTTTGGAATATCCTCAGTATTCCCGCCCCGCGGAGTGGCACGGGCGGGAGGTGCCCTCCATTCTGGTCTCCGGCGACCACGCCAAGGTGGCGGCCTGGCGGAAGAAGGAGAGCTATAAGCGCACCATGGCTCGGCGGCCGGACCTATTCGCGGAGTTTGACGAAACGCAGCTCACCACAAAAGCCGAGCGGAAAATCCTCCAACAGGCGAGAGCGGAATTTGCCGCCGAGTCTGTAGCCTCTCCCGATTCAAAGTTCTGACTCGGGCCGATGTCCGCGTCTTGCGTACTCTCGGATAGACTAAATTGATATAAATGCATCAAAAATTTCATTTTATACTTGCTATATTTTGGTAATGTATGTTACAATTCATGAGGTCACCTGTTTGCTGCCCGTAGCTGCGGTCTGCAAACATGGCGGCCTCATGTCCTTTGCAGGGGGACAGAAGCGTTGGCTTCTCCTCCGTTTTGAGCGTTTTCAAAGTCAGAAAACTAATCAAGGAGGATGCAATTGTGAAAGAGAGAAAAAACACCACTCAAGGGGAAAAGCACAGGGAGGAAGGCCACCGGACAAGCATCCAAAGCCGTATTGTCCTTCTGGCCATTCTGGCCTGTGTCGGTTCTCTGCTCATCTCCAATATTATCAGCGGCACCATTACCATCTCCTCCGGCCGCGCGTCCACCTACAAGTCTCTGGAGGACAAGACTGCCAGCGTTGCGGCACAGGTTTCGGACTACATGGATAAGGCCTTTGCCGTCACGGAAAGTCTGGCATATGGCGGGGATATTCGCTCCCTTGACCCGGATACCCAGCGCAAAGCGCTGGTGGCTACCATTCAGAACGACCCCTATTTTATTCTGTTCTATCAGCAGGGAATCGACGGGATGCAGACCGCAAGGAGCTCCGGCGAGCTGGGGAACCGGTCGGACCGCTGGTGGTTCAAGCAGGTCATGTCCGCCCCGCATCCCTTTATCACCAAGTCCTACCTCGATATCAACACCAACACCCCCGTCACCTCCGTGATTTATCCCGTCTATCCCGTGGGTTCGTCCAGCCGCGTGGCGGGTGTGCTGGGCGCCGATCTGAGCCTTGAGAAGCTGCAGTCAATTGTGGATACCTACAATACCCCGGACTCCTATTCCGTAATTCTGGACGGGGAGGGCGTTGTGGTGGCCCACCCCGACTCTCAGCAGGTAGCCGAAATGTACAACTATGTGGATGGCACCAAAACAGTGGTATCCGACGAGAAGGAGTCCCAGGAGAATGTTGACCTGTCCCCCGTTCTGAAATCTCTTTCCGCCGCAGCGCTCTCCGGTAACAGCGGCGTACAAGAGCAGTCCGACGAAAACGCGATTTACGCTTACGCGCCCATTTCGCTGCCGGGCAACTCCAGCGGCTGGGCCGTTGTGACCATTCAGAACCGGGACGCCGCGTATGCCAGCACCATGCAGATGATTCTTTCCAACATCGTACTGATGCTGATTTTGACCGCGATCATCGTCGCCGTTTCCATTCTGTTCAGCCGCCGGCTGGTGCGTCCTCTGAAACAGCTGCATCGCGCCGCCGACCAGATTGCCCAGGGCGATCTGAACGTGGACGTCACGGTCACCAGCCGGGATGAAATCGGCGAATTAGCCGCCGCCCTCAATACCACGGTAGAGCGGCTGAAATCCTACATCAACTATATCAATGAGATCACCGACGTCCTCGCTAAGCTCTCCAATGGGAATCTGGAGTTTGATTTGACCTATGACTACACAGGGGAATTCTCAAAAGTTAAGGACGCGCTCATTGCCATTCAGATGACCATGAACCAAACCCTGCTCCATATCAGGCAGGCCTCCAGCGAAGTGGCCAGCGGCTCCGACCAGGTGTCCAGCGGTGCGCAGGCCCTCTCTCAGGGCGCAACGGAGCAGGCCAGTTCCATTGAGGAGCTGTCTGCCGCAATTGGAGAGCTGTCCGCCAAGATCCAGCAGAACGCACGGGAGGCCGACGCGGCCAATGTCATTTCCGAGGAAGCCAAGGCCTGCATGGTTGAGAGCAACACACACATGAAGGAAATGATGTGCGCCATGCAGGACATCGGAAACACTTCCGGCGAAATCGGAAAGATCATCAAAACCATCGACGATATTGCATTCCAGACCAACATTCTGGCTCTGAATGCAGCGGTGGAGGCCGCCCGAGCCGGTTCCGCCGGAAAGGGCTTTGCCGTGGTGGCGGACGAGGTGCGCAATCTTGCCGGCAAATCCGCCGAGGCGGCGAAGAGCACCACCGCTTTGATTGAAAACGCCGTGGCCGCCATCAAGGCCGGTACGCAGATCGCCAATACCACCGCCGAGTCCATGGGGACCGTGGTGCAGCACACTAACGAGGTCAGTCAGAAGATTCGCAATATTGCTCAGGCCTCCGATGAGCAGGCTGCCTCCGCTGAGCAGATCACCACAGGCATCGATCAGATTGCTGCGGTGGTGCAGAACAACTCCGCCACCGCAGAGGAAAGTGCTGCTGCCAGCGAGGAGCTATCCGCCCAGGCTCAGACCTTGAAGACATTGGTCGACGGCTTCGTCCTTCGGGACAACACCGAGAACTGATCTCCAATTTCCTTCCCCAGTAGATAGAAACCGGCGTTGGCGATACCGCCAACGCCGGTTTCTTGCCAGATTAAAAAGAAAACGGTTTCCTTCTCCTGAAAAAAGTGCTATGATGACCTTATTATATTTTTTTGCAAAATCACAGACTCAGGCCGCCGCGCAATGCGGCGGCGGGAAGGAACTCACTTATGATTTCTCAGCAAATGCTGGCCCTGGGCCAATCCCGCTCCTGCATCCGGGATCTGTTTGAATACGGCATGAAGCAGGCCTCCATCGTAGGGAAAGAAAACGTCTTCGACTTTTCCATCGGCAATCCCTCCATTCCCTCTCCCCCGCTGGTGAATGAGTCGTTTTTGAATATTGTGCGCATGGAGAACAGTTTGGACGTACACGGCTACACCTCCGCCGCCGGTTATCCCGGTGTGCGAAAAGCCGTGGCAGACGACCTGAATGCCCGCTATGACGCTCACATTCGCCCGGAAAACCTGTTCTTCACCTGCGGCGCGGCCCCGGCGCTGATCGCCGTGGTGCGGGCGCTGGCGGTGGAAGACGCGGAGATCGTGGGCGTGGCTCCCTTCTTTGCCGAGTATCGTCCCTTTCTGGAGAGCAACGGGGTCAAGTTTATAGTGACGCCGCCGGATATGGAGCACTTCCAGATCCGCCTTGACGAAATGTCCTCCCTCATCAATGAACACACGCAGGCAGTCCTTATCAACTCCCCCAACAACCCCTCCGGCGTGGTCTACACAAAAGAGACACTGGAAAAATTGGCAAAGCTCCTGACGGAGAAGAGCCGCGAGGTAGGCCACACCATCTATCTGATTTCCGATGAGCCTTATCGAGAGCTGGTATATGACGGCGCAGTGGTTAGCTGGGTTCCCAATATTTACCCCAACACCGTGGTTTGCTACTCCTACTCCAAGTCCCTGTCCCTGCCGGGTGAGCGTATCGGCTACGTCTGCGTGCCCGACAGTGTTTCGGAAAGTGCAGAGCTTTATGCCGCTGTGGCAGGCGCCGCCCGTGTTCTTGGCCATGTCTGCCCTCCCTCTCTCCAGCAGCGGGTCGTGGCCCGCTGTGCGGCGGAGCGGCCTGATCTTGCGGCCTACGACAAGAACCGAAAGGCACTGTACGAGGCTCTGACCGGCTTCGGCTACACCTGCCCCAGGGCCAACGGAGCGTTCTACATGTTTGTCAAGGCTCCCGGCGGCAGTTCCAAGGCATTTTCTGACCGCGCAAAGGAAAAAAACGTGCTGGTGGTCCCTGGCGATGACTTCGGCTGCCCGGAGTATTTTCGCCTTTGCACCTGCGTGTCTTACGACACCATCCAGCGAAGTCTCCCCCTGTTCAAGGAGCTGATCGAATCCTATCGCTGAGCGATACCTATGCCGCGGACCGCGGGGCTTTCCGCGGCCGCAGCGCAGATATCACTTCCTGAGTTACTTTGCGTTCCCCTAAGCCCGGCTGGAAAAGATATCCACCAGCCATTGCTGCGCCAGCGGCATCCAGCTGGCAACGTGGGGGTCGGCCAGCCGTTTTTCCTCCGGGCGGGCAACCTCGGGCGTGGCCAGCGACATGCCGTGGGTGCCAAAGGGATAGAGATGCAGTTCGGCGGTTACGCCATAGCGCAAGAGTTGCTCAAAGAACAGCAGACTGTTTTGAACGGGCACGCTTTCGTCCGGGACGGCGTGCCACAAAAAAGTGGGAACGCTTTTTTCACTGACCAGCTTTTCCAGCGAAAATTCCGCCCATGCGACGCTATCCCCGCCCGCAAGCTGGATAAAGCTGTCTCTGTGGGCATATTCTCCGCCCGAGATTACGGGGTACCCTAAAATGAGCGCATCTGGCCTTTGCGCAAGCAAATCGGCGTCCGAAGCAAACAGCGCCGGATTGTGCCATTGCACTCCCAGGCTGGCGGCAAGGTGTCCCCCGGCTGAAAAGCCACAAACCGCCACATTCTGTATAGCGGGCACCCCGGGACACTTTCCGCTCCGCACCGCAGAAACCGCCCATGCGAGCTGACGTAACGGTCGCCATCCCAATGGGGTATTTTCTACGCTGTAATGCAGAACAAACGCGTGGTATCCGCCTTCGTTAAAGGCGCGGGCAATAAACGAATCCTCCCACACGGAAAGAAAGGCGTATCCGCCGCCGGGACAGACCACCACCGCGGCCGCGGCAGCCTTAACCGGATAGCAGTCCAGCGAAGCATCGTCAAAAGGACAGTACAGAGTTTCCATCACACACATCTCCTTATCCTGTATTCAAAAAGCACCTTCAGCGGCTTGATCCTGCGGATCGTCCGGTTCAAACGCTCCCATCGCTCAAGCCATTTATCTTTGACTTCCCACCGCCCTCTTCCGATGGCTCGGAAGAGGGTGGGAAATACTGCTTTTTCAGCGGGCATTCACCAAATCGGCACACTTCCCCGAGGCTGATATGACTTAGTTTCTCAAGGTGGAGTCAAACGGAAAAAACGGCTTTATAAAAAGTTATAAAAGTAGAAAATCAGCCGCACAAATTTAATTTGTGCGGCTGATTTCATTTTCGGCGGAGTAAAAGATAGTCAATCGTCCGCACGAAAGAAACGTTAAAAAATTGAGCTTACTTCAACTCGACCTTAGCGCCGACTTCTTCCAGCTTCGCCTTCATGGCCTCGGCGTCGTCCTTGGACACGCCCTCCTTCAGAGTGGAAGGGGTACCCTCGACAGTAGCCTTAGCTTCAGCCAGACCCTGCTCGGTGATCTCGCGGACAGCCTTGATGACCTTGATCTTGGCGGCGGCGTCAAAGCCGGTCAGGACCACGTCGAAAGAGGTCTTTTCTTCAGCAGCGGGAGCGGCCGCAGCAGCGGGAGCAGCCATAGCGGCAGCGGAAACACCAAACTCTTCCTCCAGAGCATGTACCAGCTCGCTCAGCTCCAGAACGGTCAGGCCCTTGATCTCTTCGATCATAGCGGTAACTTTCTCAGACATAGTAGTAGCCTCCTAAATAAAAGTTATTAGTTTTTGAAACGGATTGCCGCTTATTCGGCGGCGGGAGCAGCCTCTGCGGCAGGAGCGGCTTCGCCGCCCTTTTCCGCGATCTGCTTCAGGACCACGGCCAGACCCGTGATGGGAGCCAGCATGGTACCCAGAACCTGCGCCTGCAGGATGGGCAGCGCGGGGATGGACGCCAGGGACTTGATGGTAGCGAGATCCACTACCTTGCCGTCCATGAAGCCGCCTTTGATTTCGAACTTGTTCTCCATCTTCTTGGCGCAGGTGTTCATGATGCGGGCGGGAGCCACAACATCATCGGACAGGGCCAGAGAAGTAGTGCCGTTCAGCAGGCCGTCCAGCTCGCTCAGTCCGACGTTGTTGAACGCGAAACGGAGCATGGTGTTCTTAACCACCGCGTAATCCACGCCGTTTTCGCGGCACTCCTTACGCAGGGCGGTATCCTCCTCGACGGTGATACCTTTGTAGTCCACGATGACGCCGGCGGTGGCCTTCCGAACTTTTTCGGTCAGCTCCGCAACGATCGCCTGCTTTGCACTCAAGACTTTTGCGTTAGGCATTCTTGTTTCACCTCCAGAGTTTTTTGTGGGATGTCCCCGTCCTCCGGTTCTCACCGGCGAGCGGATGGTCCCGAGGTGCGTTCAAAAAAGGAAACCGTCCCTGTGCCGCAAAGACACAGGGACGGAATAGCTTCGTAAAAAGCCCCCCTCGGCAGGATTTCCGGGGTCATCCCCCCACCTGCTGTCTTTGGAACGCATGTTTTATTATATCAAACCGTCGCAATTTGTCAAGAGGCAAATTTACGGTCAGATATTGATTTTCGGTCTTAGACTAACTTGGCAGAGTTCATCTTCACGCCGGGACCCATGGTGGAAGCCACCACGCAGCTGCGGATATACTGTCCCTTGGCAGAGGCGGGCTTCGCCTTGACGATGGCGCCCATGATGGCGTTATAGTTCTCCATCAGCTTCTCGGGGCCGAAAGATGCCTTGCCGATGGGGCAGTGGATGATGTTGGTCTTGTCAAGGCGATACTCAATCTTACCGGCCTTGACTTCCTTGACAGCCTTGGCAACGTCGGGCGTGACAGTACCGGCCTTGGGGGAAGGCATCAGGCCCTTGGGGCCCAGCACCTTACCGAGACGGCCAACAACGCCCATCATATCGGGGCTCGCAACAACCACGTCGAAGGCGAACCAGTTTTCCTTCTGGATCTTCTCCACCATGTCCATGTCGCCCACATAATCCGCACCGGCCTCTTTGGCAGCGTCGGCCTTGTCGCCCTTGGCAAAGACCAGCACGCGGACGGTCTTGCCGGTGCCGTGGGGCAGGACGATGGCACCGCGGACCTGCTGGTCGGCGTGCCGGGAATCCACGCCCAGCTTCACATGCAGCTCGACAGTCTCGTCGAACTTGGCGGTAGCACACTTGCAGACCAGATTCATGCCCTCCGCCGCTTCATAAAAAGTGCTTTTATCGATCAGCTTGGCGCTGTCGGTATACTTCTTGCCTCTAAACAATGTTATTTCCTCCTCATAGTGGTTCTTCGGAATCTATCCTCCCACTGTATGCGGCATTCGCGCCGCGCAAACGGTGACGGGTGGATCAGTCGCCCACCACGACGCCCATGGAACGGGCGGTGCCGGCGATCATGCTCATGGCGCTTTCCAGATTGGCGGCGTTCAGGTCGCGCATCTTGATCTCAGCGATCTTCTGAATGGACGCCTTAGAGATGGTTGCCACCTTGGTCTTGTTCGGCACGCCGGAGGCCGTTTCAATGTTGCACTCCTTCTTAATCAGGACTGCCGCCGGGGGCGTCTTGGTGATGAAGGAGAAGGAGCGGTCTGCGTACACCGTGATAACAACGGGGATAATCATACCCATGTCGTTCTTGGTGCGCTCATTGAACTCCTTGGTAAATGCGGCAATGTTGACACCGTGCTGGCCCAGAGCGGGGCCGACAGGGGGGGCGGGAGTTGCTTTACCCGCGGGGATCTGCAGTTTTACATAACCGGTAATTTTCTGTGCCACTTTAGTAGCACCTCCTGTTTAAAATGTGGTGGCGGCCATACGGCCTCCTTTGGCGGGACGTTTTCAGTCCCTCCCACTTGTACCGGACGCTTGTCCGGTCTCTCAGTCCGTGAGCTCCAGTTGGTCCAGCTCCAGTTCCACGGGGGTTTCCCGCCCGAACATGGAGACCATAACGGAGACGCGGTTTTTCTCGGGTTCAATCTCTTCCACGATACCGGTAAAGCTGGACAGGGGGCCGTCCACGATCTTTACATGGTTGCCCACGGCATACTTTACTTCGATCTCATGCTTCTCCATACCCATGGTCAGGACCTCTTCCTCCGTCAGGGGAATGGGCTTGTTGCTGGCTTCGCCTACAAACCCGGTCACGCCGCGTATGTTCCGCACCAGATGCCACGTATCGTCCGTCATGACCATTTTGATCAGCACATAACCGGGAAACACCTTCCGCTCCACGTCCTTGGAAGCGCCGGAGTCGGTGATCTCCGTGACCGTCTCCAGAGGGATCTCGATTCTGAGAATCATGTCCTCCATGTTGCGGCCGGTCACAAACTTTTCAATGCTGGTCTTGACTGCGTTTTCATAGCCGGAATAGGTATGGATCACATACCATTTCGCGCTCTCTGTCATCACTCGCCCCTTAGCTCAGGAAATTGATGAACAGCTGGACGCCGTTGACCAGAACATAATCGAAGACCCAGATACACACGCCGATGAGCAGGGAGCACAGCAGCACGGTACCCGTATCCTTGACTACGGTCTTGCGGTCGCTCCAGACAATTTTCTTCAATTCGCTTTTCATTTCCCGGAACCAACGGGTCCGGTCCTTCTTCTTCGCTTCTTCTGCCATTCCTACACGCCCTTTCTTATCGTTCGTTCCAAATCACTTGGTCTCGCTGTGGAGCGTATGCTTCTTGCAGAAGGGGCAATACTTGTTCAGCTCAATCTTGTCCGGGGTATTCTTCTTGTTCTTCATGGTATTGTAGTTTCTCTGCTTGCACTCGTTGCATCTCAGGGTCACTTTTACACGCATCTAACGGCACCTCCTTATTATTGGCCTCCTGTCCGGCTTGAGCCGGGGAAGCCGACTGCCTCCCTGCCCTCCAAAGCGGCTCTGCCCCGCGCGAAAAGCGAAAACGCGCGTGACAATTAAGCCCTTTTTCACAGGTAAGTAAGATTTTAACAGAAACAAGGGTGAGAGTCAACCTTTTTTCTCAAGAATTTTGAAGCTCTCTCACGAATTTTTCTTAAACGTGAGATATCCCTCCAAAATCAGCGCCGCCGCCACAGCATCCACGGTTTTTTTTCGCTTTTTGGCGTTCTGTCCGTTGTTCAGTAAAATCCGGTGGGCATCGATGGTGGTCCGCCGCTCGTCCCAGAGGATAACGGGAAGACCCACGCTCTCCCTCAGCAGCGCCGCCATGGACTCCGCTTTCTCCGCCCGGGGGCCCAGCGACCCGTCCATATTTTTGGGATAGCCAAGGACCAGTTCTTCCACGGCGTATTCCTCCGCTAATCTTTTCACGCCCTGCGCCACCTGCTCCGGGCGGTAGGCGTTGATGACGGTGGTGGTCCCGGCCATAAAGCCGGTGGGGTCGGAGATGGCAATGCCGGTGTGGGCGTCGCCATAATCAATAGCCATGATGCGCATAGTTTTTATCCTCCAGCTCTAAATCCATAATATGAAATGATACCACAGTTCGCTCCCATGCGCAAAGCGCGGGAGCCATCAGCCGTTCAGCCGCTGGGCCAGCAGGGGGAGAATTTTCTCCGTACACTGATCCCGGAACGCCTCTGCATTCGAATCTTTGTCAACAATGGTACCATGGTTGTCGTAAGCGGAATAGAACGTCGTCACAATGTACCGCCCATCCCGGACAAATAGGGCATACCGCCAGCCGTTTTCCATTCCGGGGGCAACCACCCACGCCTCGTCCACCAAATCGGTCTCCACCTGCGTTGCGGCGGCTGTCCAATAGGCATCCGAAATTCCCCGGTACCAATCCTCCTCCAGCAGGGCATCGAACGCAAGGTCCGCCGTCTTCACAAAGGGCAAGCGGTAGCAGGTAGTATTCCAATCCAGCTGCATCCCGGTTTCCGGGTCATCCGCATACTCCAACAATCTGTCCTCCACCGCGCCAGCCCATGTCCACTCATGGCGACTCTCTCCCCAGACCGTGTTTGGCCCGTCCAAGCCGCTGTGAACCTCCGCCAGACGCACCGCTGGAAAGTCCGGCGCACTTTCCGGCAGCGGGCGGGCCGCATAATCCAGCGAAGCGAAAATCAATTGCGCCAGCAGGACCACCATCATCGCAGCAACCAGCAGCGGTTTCAGACAAGCGGTCAGCACGTAGCGGCGGTGGGCGGTGCGGTAGTCCGCGTGGTGATCCAGCGGTTCTCCGCCCATCAGCCGCTTTCGCAGCCGCCGGATATTCCGCCAGCGGCGCAGGCTGTTCTGTAGTTCCAATACATAAAAAAGAAACCAGTAAACGTCCGTGACGTTCCCGTTCACCAGATAGTCGAACCGCCGGTGGGAATACAGGTACGTCCAAACCTGAAAGCCAGCCAATGCGAGGAAGATGGCCAGCATGAACCAGAAACCCCAGCAGCTTCCCCGGTGAAGCTTCCGGAGGGACGCCGCCTGTTCCATGGGGTCGGTGTGCAACTCCGGTACGCCGGCGTTCTCGTCGGTCTGGAAGATGTAGTAGTACACCGGGTTCCAACAAGTCCTCTCCTGATTCAGCGCCGCGAAATGCCAGCCGCAGGAGTCGTACAGCGCCAGTTCGTCCTCCGTCAGCTCCCGGGACAGTACGTCCATGCGGTAGCGGGTCCTGCGGGGTGTTCCCTGCCTGAAATAGGCAGACCAGATGCCGAAGTGGTCGATGAATAGACCCTGCTCCGCCATGTCGGAAAACCAGCTCTCGTTGCGGTCCAGATCGCAGATGTCGTCCAGCATCCATTTGCGGACGCAATCGCTCCCATCCTCTGCCCGATGCTCTACTCGGTCAAACATCTTGTGTCCTCCCTCCACCGCTCCTGATCGTCCAGCATGGAGCGCAGCCGCTCTGTCTCCGTCCGGAGGGCCGCCCGGCCATATTTTTGGGATAGCCAAGGACCAGCTCTTCCACGGCGTATTCCTCCGCCAGCTTTTTTACGCCCTCCGCCACCTGCTCCGGGCGGTTGGCGTTGATGATGGTGGTAGTTCCGGTCATAAAGCCGGTGTGGTCAGAGATGGCAATACCGATATGGTCGTCGCCATAATCAATGGCCATGATGCGCATAGTTCTTATCCTCCAACTCAAAGTCCATAATATTAGATGACACCACAGTTCGTTCCCATTCGCAACGCGCGAGAGCCGTCAGCCGTTCAGCCGCCGGGCCAGCAGGGGGAGAATCCGCTCCACGCACCGGTCCCGGTACGCCGCCGCCGCGTCCGGGTCTCCGGAAAAATCGGTGGTATGGTCGGAGTAGAACGTCTGCACAATGTACCGTCCGTCCCGCACAAACAGGGCAAACCGCCCGCCGTTGTCTCCGGCGGGAGCCGCGGCCCACGCCTCATCCACCAGATCGGTGCTGACAGGGGTGATCTCCCCCACATAATAATTCTCATGGATTCCCTCATAGAAACCGTCGTCCAGCAATGCGTCAAAGGCGAGGGTCGAAGTCCACGCAAAGGGCAGGCGATAACAGACGGTACTCAGCTCAATCTGCGCTCCGTCCTCTTCATAATCCCCATATTCCCAGATTTCGTCCACCACCGCCCCGGCCACCGTCCACTTGTGGCGGGTTTCACCCTCGACCCCATCTTCTACGCCCCGCCCCCGGAACTCCGTCAGGCGCACCACCGGAAAGTCCGGCGTACCCTCCGGCAACAGCAAGGATTGAAAATTCCCGCCACCCGCCGCCTGCGCGCAGATCAGCGGAGCAACCAACAGCGCGATCAGTCCCAGCGGAACCGCCATGCGCAGCACGCCATAGCGGAAACGGCGGCGGTAGCCCGCCCGGTGGTCCAGCGGCTCCCCCAGCAGTAGCCGCTTTCGCAGCCGCCGGACACTGCGCCAGCGTCCGGTATAAAGCGCCGTCCAGAAAATCCATACTGGAATTTGCATCCACCCGCCGTTGGTCGGCCCATAGAGCAGAAAGCGCCCCAGCTCGTGGAAGCTGACCATCGGGTATACGCTCAGTCCGAGAAACAGCAGCACAAACATCAGCGCCCACAAGGCGTCCAAAATACAGGCCCGGTTCAGCCGCCGCAGGGAGTTTGCCTGCTCCATGGGGTCGGTATGTAACTCCGGAACCGTGGCATCCTCGTCGGCTTGGAAAACATAAAACTCGATATCCCCGCCAAAGATGCGGGACTCCTCCTTCGTCAGCACCCAGTGCCACCCACAGGAATCATACAGTACCAGCTCGTCCGTTGTCAGTTCACGGGAGAGCACGTCGATGCGGTAGCGAACATTCCGCGCCCCGCCCCGCCGAAACTGCGCAAAGCACGCCCCAATGCTCACAAGGAACAGTCCCTCTGCCGCCATATCGGTCAACCAACTCTCCATTTGGTCGATGCTGTAAAGGTCCTGTGGAAGCCACTTGCGCACTAATCCGTCAGCTCTTTCGGGCCGTTCGACTCGGTCAAACATCCTTTCGCCCCCCTCCAGTTTTCCTGATCGTCCAGCATGGCCCGGAGCCGGTCCGTCTCCGCCCGCAATGCCGCCCGGCCCGACTCCGTGATGGCGTAGGTCTTCCGCCGCCCGTCGTCGCTGACAATCTCGATGTATCTATCGGTCTCCATCCGGGTCAGCACACCGTACAGCGTCCCCGGCCCCATCCGCACCCGGCTCCGGGACGCCTGCGTCACCGCCGACATAAGCTGATAGCCGTGGCTGGGCACCGTCAGCGTCAGTAGAATATAATACATGGCCTCGGTCATCGGTCCGACTGCTCCCATCGGCTCTCCTCCTTCTTATATCGCGTCACGATATATCGCATGACATAATAGTAATTCATAAAAGGCTTTCTGTCAATATAGAATGCCGGTATTGATGAACTTTCACGTTTGAGACGTCGGAAAAGCGAGTGCGCACCGAGGGCTGTCCCCCAGTGCGCACTCGTATGTCAATTTTGGCAGAGGCCTACCCCGGTCACTCCACCACAATCCCCTTTTCGGCAAACGCGCTCAGCAGCCGCTCCATATCGGAGGGGATGGTGATCGGCTCCCCGCAGGCCTTGATGGCGTTGGCCACATCCTTGAGTCCGTTGCCGGTGACCACGCTCACCACGGTATCGTTCTTCCCCAGCACGCCCTGTTCGCACAGCTTCTTTACGCCCGCGGTACCGGTGACGCCCGCGGGTTCACCGAATACGCCGCAGGTGCGGCCCAGCAGCTTTTGCGCCGCCATGATCTCTTCGTCGGAGACGTTGACCACGATACCGTTGGACTCCCGGATCGCCATCAGTGCCTTGTCTGCGTTCCGGGGTACGCCCACGGCGATAGAGTCCGCAAGGGTGTTCTCCTCCATGGTGCGCCACGGCTGATTTTCGGCGATGGCACGGTTCAGCGGGCAGCAGCCCTCCGCCTGCGCGGAGATCAGCCGGGGAAGCCGGTCGATAAAGCCGATGGCATACAGGTCCTTCAAGCCCTTCCAAACGCCTGCGATGGTGCAGCCGTCGCCCACGGAAATGGCCAGATAGTCCGGTACCTGCCAGTTCAGCTGCTCCATGATCTCCAGAGAGACTGTCTTCTTTCCCTCGGACAAATAGGGGTTGATGGCGGCGTTTCGATTGTACCAGCCCCACTTGTCGATGGCCTGTTTGGAGAGTTCAAAGGTATCCTCGTAGCTTCCCTCCACGGAGATGACGGTGGCCCCAAAGGTCATCAGCTGGGCCACTTTTCCCTTGGGCGCGCGGGACGGGACAAAGATATAGGTCTTCAGGCCCGCCGCCGCCGCATTGCCCGCCAGGGACGAGGCGGCGTTTCCGGTGGAAGAGCATGCGATGACCTTCGCCCCCGCCTCCCGGGCCTTGGCTACCGCCATGGCGGAAGCCCGGTCTTTCAGGGACGCGGTGGGATTCTGGCCATCGTCCTTGACCCAGAGCTGCTTCAGTCCCAGCAGCTCCGCAAGACGCGGCTCCTCATAGAGCGGGCTGTTTCCCACCCGCAGAGGGGTATTTTCCGTGGTCTCCTCGATGGGCAGCAACTCCCGGTAGCGCCACATGGTCATATCCCGCCGGGCAGCCAGCTTTTCGCGGGTCAGCTGAGTCTTGATATAGTCATAATCATAGACAATGTCCAGAATACCGCCGCATTCGCAGGTGGTCAGATCCGGAACAGCCTCATAGGTCCTGCCGCACCGGACGCACTTGCCGTATTTCACATTTTTCATAATTACACTCCTTAAACGGTCTCAAAATTACTCCGCGCTGATTCCCAATGTGATACTTGTCACACTGCCGTCTGTCATTACAAAAACCAAGCCTCCGAATAGAGTTCCTGCAACAATGGTTTCCTCAGTGGTCGCATCCGGGTCAATCATTCCCGCATACGCTTTTTGAACTTCCGATGCGCTGCTGCCGATTCCGATTCCTGCCGCCGTGGTCTGCGTGAAGGGCGCAGTCACCGTCACACGCTCCAATGTTCCGTCGGCCAATTGAACATCCACGCCCTTGTAGAGCCAGCTCTCGTGCAAGCGCCCATCCGCCGCCCAAATCTCCGGTTCCGTGCATTCCTCCGGCTCGCCCAGCAGGGATTTTACCTCGTCGTCCGTCTGCCCATATTGAAGGGGCCCCAAGGTCTCCGTCTCCAGCAGACGGCAGCTTGCCTCCGCCAGTTCTTCCTCCACGGTCAGTCCGCTTTCTTCCTCGGTCACCGTATTTTCCTTCTCGGCTGAGACGCTTTCTTCCGGCTCCGGATTGTGCTTGCCGCCGCAGGCACTCAGCAGGAAGAGCAGAAAAACAGCCGCAACGACCAAGACGCAGCTTTTCAGGTATCTCATAATTGTTCTTCCCTCATAAACTCAGGGCGGGGCTTTCGGCCCCGCCCTGAGGCGTTTTTATGGATTTAAAGAGTCTTCAGAACGCCGGTGGCGTCGTTGAACTCGTTGATGAGCTCATCCAGCTCCCCGGCCTGCGCATGGACCGCGTCCCATGTATCCTCTGTATCGTACCACAGGGCGTTCAGGTCGTGTACGGTGCGGCCCTGCTGCTCCACCCAGGTATAATACTTCAGGTTGTGGATGCGCTTGCGGTCCGCGTAGGTCAGCTCCAACAGGTTGTCGGTCTTCAGCCCCAGCATGTGCAGGTTGTGGTCCACGGCGGCGTCCTTAGCGGAATAGGCGCCGTATTGCTCGTTCAGTTCCTGGATGCGGCTGCCGTACATAACGGCGGAGTCGGTGAGGACAGTCCCCACTACATCGTGTTCCGTCAGCTCATAATATTTTGCCATCTTGATGCAGCAAAGGACGTTGGCGATGCCAGAGATACCCAGCCACGCCAGCTGTTCGATCAGCGCGTCGTCCAGATGCAGCTCCTCTTTCAGGTACTTCCGGCCCTCCTCCGTGTTGAACAGGCGCAGCAGACGCTGAGAGTCCTCGTCGTCGATGGCGATGGCCATATCGGTATTCTTGACGTTGTGAATCCAGGGGATGTGCTTGTCGCCGATGCCCTCGATCCGGTGTCCGCCAAAACCGTTTTCCAAAATGGTGGGGCATTGCAGCGCCTCGCCTACGCCCAGCTTCAGGTGGGGGTATTTCTCCTTCAGAAGGTCGCCCGCACTCATGGTCCCGGCGGAGCCGGAGGTGAAGCACGCGCCCGCGAAGCTGTCGCCGGGACGCTTGATGGCCTCGAACAGGTCGGCAAGGGCGTTGCCGGTGACGTTATAATGCCACAGGGGGTTGCCCATCTCCTCAAACTGGTTGAAGATCATGTACTGGGGGTCCTGCTTCAGTTCCCAGGTCTTGTCGAAAATCTCCTTGACGTTGGACTCGCAGCCCGGGGTAGCGATGATCTCGCCCGCGATGGTCTTGAGCCAGTCGAACCGCTCCTTGCTCATCTCGGCGGGGAGAATGGCCACACTCTCGCAGGCCAGAAGCTTGGAGTTGAACGCGCCGCCGCGGCAGTAGTTACCGGTGGAGGGCCAGACGGCCTTGTGATAGGTGGCGTCAAACTGGCCCGTGACCAGTCGGGGGGCAAGGCAGCCGAAAGATGCGCCCACCTTGTGGCAGCCGGTGGGGAACCACTTTCCGGCCATGGCAACGATGCGGCAGGGCACGCCTGTGAGGGAGGAGGGCAGCTCCACATAGTTGGGGACGGCCCGGAACAGTCCGCCTGTCTCCTTTGCCTCGTTTTTCCATGTAATGCGGAACAGGTTCAGGGGATTTACGTCCCACAGTCCCACGTTCTTCAGCTTGCTCTGGATCTTTTCAGGGATGGTCTCGGGATGCTGCATCTGGGCGATGGTGGGGATCACCACGTGGTTTTCCTTTGCCTTTTCAATGTTATGGGCCAGTCCCTTTGAATTTTTGGTTAAATCAATCATAGCTCTTTACCCCCTGTTTTTGAATCATCAATGTAAGAATATAAGGTATACTTGGAGATGCCGAAATATTTTGCCACCTTGTCGCCGGACTTGGTGACAAGGAACGCGCCGTTTTCGTTGAGGAAGCGGATAGCCTTCACCTTGTCGTCTTTGTTCATCAGAGCCACGGGCTTTCCCACCAGCGTGACGGATTGCGAAATGAGCTCATCCAGCAGGTCGTTAATGTTGACTATTCTCTCCGGTTCCGCAGTCAGGGGACCGGGGACGCTGGTAAGAGAGCGCACCGCGTCTTCCACCATCATCAGCTTTGACACATCGTAGTTAATGGAAAGAATGGCAATTACTTTTTTGTGTGCGCCCCGGATGTACACCGTGGAGGACTTCAGAATTTTCCCGTCCGGCGTACGGGTCAGATAGCAGAGATGGTCCTCCGGCTGGGCGTCCGCCTGTGTGAGCTGGTCCAGCACCACATAGGACGCGCCGTCCCCTACCTTGCGGCCGGAGACGTGCCCATTCTCGATGGCGACAATGCAGTGGTCAGGGTGGCGGCTCAGGTCGTGTACTACCACCTCGCAGTCCTTGCCGAACTGCGAAGCAATTCCCGCGGCGATCTGCCTGAGCATTTCCAGTTTTCCGCTTTCCGTGCGCTATCCCTCCTCCGGAACTGCCCTTTTGGGGCAAAAGTCCCTGTATTCATAGTCTCATCATACCATAATTTGTGCAGAAATCAACAGGTTTTCAAAATATTTTTTAGGTTTTCTTATTTTTTGTTTGACATCTGTATTTCTTATGCTATGATGGGGATAGAAAAAAATGGACAGCGCAGACCGGGTTGTGTTTTTTTATGATAAGTTTTATTAGGAGGTCGCAAAATGAATTTTGATGCAATCAAATCCGCCGCCAAAGGCTACGAGGCCGATATGACCAGATTTCTGCGGGACCTGATCGCTCTTCCCAGCGAGAGCTGCGAGGAAGAGGGCGTCATCCGCCGCATTGCCGCCGAGATGGAAAAGGTGGGCTTTGACAAGGTGGAGATCGACGGCGAGGGAAACGTTCTGGGTTGGATGGGCCACGGTGAAAAGATCATTGCCTATGACGCCCACATTGATACCGTGGGCATCGGCAACCGTGAAAACTGGAAATTCGACCCTTACGAGGGCTATGAGACCGACGCGGAAATCGGCGGCCGGGGCGGCAGCGACCAGGAGGGCGGCATCGTCTCTTCTGTGTACGGGGCAAAGATCATGAAGGAGCAGGGGCTGATTCCCGACGATGTCACCATTCTCGTCACCGGTACGGTGCAGGAAGAGGACTGTGACGGCCTTTGCTGGCAGTACATACATAACGAGGACAAAATCACACCCGAGTTTGTCATCTCCACCGAGCCCACTGACGGCGGCATCTACCGCGGTCACCGCGGCCGCATGGAAATCCGCGTGGACGTCCACGGCGTCAGCTGCCATGGGTCCGCCCCGGAGCGGGGCGACAACGCCATCTTCAAAATGGCCGACATTCTTCAGGATGTCCGCGCCCTGAACGAAAACGGCGACGGCCCGTCCAACGAGGTCAAGGGCCTTGTGAAAATGCTGAACCCGGAGTTCAACCCCGAGCACTATGAGGACGCCCGGTTCCTGGGCCGCGGCACCGTCACCGTCTCCCAGATTTTCTATACCTCCCCCAGCCGCTGCGCCGTGGCGGACAGCTGCGCCGTGTCTCTGGACCGCCGCATGACCGCCGGCGAGACCTGGGACTCCTGCATCAAGGAAATTGAAAACCTGCCTTCCGTCAAGAAGTACGCCAAGGACGTGAAGGTCACCATGTACATGTATGACCGTCCCGCGTGGACCGGCCTCAAATACGAAACCGAGTGCTACTTCCCCACCTGGATCAATAAGGAGACCGCCCCCCATGTACAGGCACTGGTAGACGCCCACAAGGCCCTGTACGGCGAGAAGCGCATGGGTAGCCCCACCTCCTCCGAAATTGCCATGGAGAAGCGCAAGGCGCCCCTGATCGACAAGTGGACCTTCTCCACCAACGGCGTCTCCATTCAGGGTCGGTATGGCATCCCCTGTGTGGGCTTTGGCCCCGGCGCGGAATCTCAGGCACACGCTCCCAACGAAGTCACCTGGAAGGAAGATCTGGTGGAGTGCGCCGCCGTGTACGCCGCCGTCCCCTCCCTGTACAAGGGCAAGGGCAATGAGGACGTGTGCGAATACCGCGGCGGCAAGACCAACAACGACATTAAATAAGATTTAGCCTGTGTTAGAAAGCACTATTACAGAAATAAACCTGAAAAGGAGTCATGGATATGTCTAAGACCATCGAACTTGCCAAGCATCTGGAGCATCTGCACATCAACAATATGTACAAAAACGACTTTTACTGGACCTGGGACAAGACCGACGAGGAGCTGGAGGCCATCTTCACCGTGGCCGATGCCCTGCGGGATCTGCGGGAGCGGAACAAGTCCACCCGCATTTTTGACTCCGGCCTCGGCATCTCCATCTTCCGTGACAATTCCACCCGCACACGCTTCTCCTTTGCCTCCGCTTGCAACCTGCTTGGCCTGAACGTACAGGATCTGGATGAGAAAAAGTCCCAGATCGCCCACGGCGAGACCGTCCGCGAGACGGCCAACATGGTCTCCTTCATGGCTGACGTCATCGGCATCCGGGACGACATGTTCATCGGCGAGGGGCATAAGTATCAGAAGACCTTCATGGATGCCGTGGCCGAGGGCTACCGCGACGGCATTCTGGAGCAGCAGCCCACGCTGGTAAACCTTCAGTGCGATGTGGACCATCCCACCCAGTGCATGGCCGATATGCTGCATGTCATCCACCAGTTCGGCGGCGTGGAGAACCTCAAAGGCAAAAAGGTTGCCATGACCTGGGCCTACTCTCCCTCCTACGGCAAGCCCCTCTCCGTTCCCCAGGGCGTCATCGGCCTGTTCACCCGTTTTGGCATGGACGTGGTTCTGGCCCACCCCGAGGGATACGACGTGATGCCCGAGGTGGAGGATATTGCCCGGAAGAACGCCTCGGCTACCGGCGGCTCCTTTAAAAAGGTCTCCACTATGGACGAAGCCTTCCAGGGCGCGGACATTGTCTATCCCAAGTCCTGGGCTCCCTTTGCCGCCATGGAGCAGCGGACAAAGCTCTATCAGGCGGGCGACAGCGCCGGCATCGACCAGCTTGAAAAGCAGCTTCTGGCCCAGAATGCTCAGCACAAGGACTGGGCCTGCACCGAGGAGATGATGAAGAAGACCAAGGACGGCAAGGCGCTGTATCTGCACTGCCTGCCCGCCGACATCACCGGTCTTTCCTGCCCTGAGGGTGAGGTAGACAACTCTGTGTTTGACCGGTATCTGGTTCCTCTTTACAAACAGGCCAGCTTCAAGCCCTATGTTATCGCGGCCATGATCATGATGAGCAAGGTCAAGGACCCCTCCGCCGCGCTGATGGCACTGGACCTTGCGGACTGCAAGCGCAAGTTGTTCTAAGTTCCTTTGAATATCAGGATCGAAGGACCGCCGGTCCTGATATTTCCCACCGGACTGAGAGCCTGTTCCGGCCATGCGCCGGGCGCGTGGGAGTATTGTCCGTGCGTATTGCGGCTAATCCGCCGCTACCATTTTTGTTTGAGGTGTAATCTCATGCCGAAAAAAATTGTGATTGCTCTGGGCGGGAACGCGCTGGGCAAAAACCTGCCGGAGCAGATGATCGCCGTGAAGCAGACGGCAAAAGCCATTGTCGACCTGATTGAAGAGGGGCATCAGGTTGTCATCGCCCACGGCAACGGCCCTCAGGTTGGCATGATCAACGTCGCCATGACCACCCTGTCCCGGGAAGACCCCACTCACCCCATGGCCCCCATGTCGGTTTGCACCGCCATGAGCCAGGGCTACATCGGTTATGATCTTCAGAACTCCCTTCGCGAGGAACTGCTGAACCGGGGGCTCCACAAGCCCGTGGCCACCGTTCTGACCCAGGTGGAGGTGGACAAAAACGACCCCGCTTTCCAACGCCCTTCAAAGCCCATTGGCACTTTTATGACCGAAGCGGAGGCAGAGGAAATGCGCCGCCGGGGCAACGCTGTTATGGAGGATGCGGGCCGGGGATGGCGGCGCTGTGTCGCGTCCCCCAGACCTGTGTCCATCATTGAAATTGAAACCATCCGCGCCATGGCGGATGCGGGACAGATCGTGGTGGCCTGCGGCGGCGGCGGCATCCCCGTCATACGCGAGGGCAATCACCTGCGGGGCGCGGGCGCGGTCATCGACAAGGACTTCGCTTCGGAGCTTCTGGCGGAGGAGCTGGACGCAGACAGCCTCATCATCCTCACCGCCGTTGAGAAGGTGGCTGTCAATTTTGGAAAGCCTGACCAGAAATGGCTGGACGCCATGACCCCCGATGAAGCCCGGCAGTACGAGCAGGAGGGGCAGTTCGCCCCCGGCAGTATGCTCCCCAAGGTCCAGGCCTCCGTGAAGTTTGCGGAGTCCAAGAAGGGTCGGACAGCCCTCATCACCCTTCTGGAAAAAGCCAGGGACGGCATTGCCGGAAAGACCGGCACCGCCATCCGGCAGTAATGATTCTTCAAAAACCGCTCGCGTCTTATGTAACTCTTTATCTCGCATGACCGCTTTTTTGCTTTTTTCTCCACATTTTTTCATCAGACGGTCATAAATTTGTGAAATCTCAAAAAAGTCTAAAATTTGGATTGAAATTCAAAGGTCAACCCTGTATGATAAAGGCTATGGGGAAATCATCCCCTTTTTGGTCTTCAAACATTTTAAGGAGGATAACAGAATGAAGAAGTTTCTTGCACTGCTGCTGTCAGCTGTCATGGTCCTGAGCCTGGCCGCCTGCGGCGACTCTGGCAGTTCCAGCGGCTCCAGCGCTCCCTCGGCTTCCACTTCCGGCAGCGACACCTCCAGCAACAGCGATTTCAAGGTTGGCGCAATTTTGGTCGGCGATGAAAACGAGGGCTACACCTACGCACACATGCAGGGTATTGAGGCCGCCTGCAAGGCACTGGGCATCGATACCAAAACGAATCTGATCTACAAATATTCCGTCAAAGAAGATCAGTCCTGCTACGATGCCGCCGTGGATCTGGCGGAACAGGGCTGCAATATCATCTTCGCCAACTCCTTCGGTCATGAGACCTATATCATGCAGGCAGCCCAAGAGTATCCCAACATTTACTTTGCCCATGCCACCGGTACTCATGCCAAGACCGCAGGGCTCACCAATTTCTGCAACTTCTTCGACAATATCTATGAGGCCCGCTATGTCTCCGGTATCGTGGCCGGCATGAAGCTGAAAGAGATGATGGATTCCGGCTCTGTCACCGATCCGTACATCGGCTATGTGGGTGCCTATCCCTATGCGGAAGTGGTTTCCGGCTACACCGCGTTCTTCCTGGGCATCCGCTCCATTGTCCCCACCGCACATATGGACGTGACCTACACCAACTCCTGGTTTGACATCACCGCCGAGGGCGAGGCCGCAAACTCTCTGATCAGCCGCGGCTGCGTCATCATCGGCCAGCACGCCGACTCCACCGGCGCTCCCTCCGCCGTTCAGGCCGCCCATGACAAGGGCAACGCCAACGTCTTCTCGGTGGGCTACAATGTGGATATGCTGTCTGTTGCTCCCGACGTGGCTCTGACCTCTCCCCAGAACAATTGGGAAGTCGCCTACGAGGAGATCATCAAGACCGCTATGGATGGCGGCACTCTGAAGTCCGATTACTGCAACGGTTACGCTGAAAACGGCGTCATGCTTACCCCGCTGGGCTCTGCCTGCGCTGCCGGCACGCAGGATGCTATTGATGCTGCCGTCGCAGCCATCAAGGACGGCTCCCTGCATGTGTTCGACACCTCCACCTTCACCGTGGGTGGCAAGCCTGTTACCAACGCCTTTGCAACCGACACCAACGGAGACTTTACCAATGACGCGGACGAGGCCATTATCGACGGCTACTATCACGAGTCGTACTTCCAGTCCGCTCCGTCCTTCTCTCTGCGGATCGACGGCATCACCGAACTGAACTAACTGCCTGCCACTGATTTCCAATCTTCAATTAGAAAAAACAGACATTTTATTTGAAGAGGCGGCCGCTTATAACGAAAAAAATCTCCCCGCCGTGCATTTCGCGGCGGGGAAACTTTTATGTTTGCACCGTGATTTTTTAAGGCGTTGCTGGCACCGAAGCTGCCGCCCACACTTCCAAAAAGGGGCCAGTGTTTTAGGCGCTTCATACAATTATTTTTGTTTTTCCTAAAAAATAATATTCAATTCTAACATTTTTTTAGCAATTAACGATTTACAAGGTGCGAAAACCATGCTATACTGATATTATCTCACAGGAGCCGGTCAACCCATCCGGCATTGTCCCTGTGTTGTCCATTATTGAAGCCACTTTTGGCAGGAAAGGATGGTCTTTCTTGGAAACAGCCTGCGCAGTCTCGATGAAGCGGGTTACCAAGCGGTTTGGCGAAGTCGTCGCCAACGACGAGGTGGATCTATCGCTTCAGTGCGGAGAGATTCTCTCTCTTTTGGGGGAGAACGGCAGTGGTAAGACCACGCTGATGAATATGCTCTCCGGCATCTATTACCCCGACGAGGGGCAGATTTATGTAAACGGAAAGGCCGTGACCATTCGCTCCCCCAAGGATGCGTTCGATCTGGGCATCGGCATGATCCATCAGCATTTCAAGCTGGTGGACGTGTTCTCCGCCGCAGAAAATATTGTTCTGGGACTGGACGAGGACGGAAAGCTGGACCGCAGGAACATCGCGTTAAAGGTCAAGGAGATCGCCGACCGATACGGCTTCGACATTGACCCCAATCAGAAGGTCTATGACATGACCGTGTCTCAGAAGCAGACGGTGGAGATCGTGAAAGTCCTTTACCGGGGTGCGAATATCTTGATTTTGGACGAACCCACCGCCGTCCTGACGCCGCAGGAGACCGACAAATTGTTTGCGGTCATGCGGAACATGAAAGCAGATGGCAAGGCTTTAGTCATCATCACCCACAAGTTGCACGAGGTCATGGATGTATCCGACCGGGTGGCGGTACTGCGAAAAGGCAAGTACATCGGAGATGTGAAGACCAGTGAAACGGACCCCCAGAAGCTCACCGACATGATGGTGGGCCGGGCCGTGGAGTTGAACATTGATTGTCCCAAAGCGGAGAAAGTAACGGAGCGCATTGAGATTCAGCATCTGACCGTGAAGGATAAAGATGGGGTCCCCCGTCTCAGCGACGTGAGCTTTACCGCCCGCGGCGGCGAGATTCTTGGCATCGCGGGCATTTCCGGCTCCGGCCAGAAGCAGCTGCTGGAGGCCATTGCGGGCCTTCAGGTATGCGAGCCGGGCAGCCATATTTTCTATAAGGACGAACAGTGGAATCCGGATGCCCCCGCGGACGATTCAGAGAATCAGAAGCATGTCCACGAGCTGATTGGCAAAAATCCGCTGGATATCTCGAAAATGGGCGTGGCTCTGTCCTTTGTGCCGGAGGACCGGCTGGGCATGGGGCTTGTCGCCAACATGGATTTGACGGACAACATGCTCCTGCGCAGCTACCTCACCGGCCGGGGCGTTTTTGCCGACCGGAAAAAACCAAGGAAGCTGGCAGAAACGGTCGTAAAAGAGCTGGAGGTCGTCACGCCCAGCGTCAACACACCGGTAAGAAAGCTCTCCGGCGGCAACGTGCAGAAGGTGTTAGTGGGCCGTGAGATTGCCATGGACCCCACGGTACTCATGAGCGCCTACGCCGTCCGGGGTCTTGACATCAACACCTCCTATACGATTTACAATCTCATGACCGAGCAAAAGCTCAAGGGCGTCGCCGTGATCTACGTCGGTGAGGATCTGGATGTCCTGCTGGAGCTGTGCGACCGGATTCTGGTCCTCTGCGGCGGTCAGGTCAGCGGCATCGTTCCCCGGGAGGAAGCCACGAAAGAGGGCATCGGTCTTATGATGACCCAGTTCAGGAAGGAGGGGCAGACCTATGAGCAGTCCCGTAGCTGAACACAGAGAACCCCTCATCCACGTCTCCAAACGGGTTGGCATTTCCAGGGGCAAGGCCTGGACCATCCGCGGCACGGCGCTGATATTGGCGCTGGTGATCTCCGGCCTCGTCATTTTCTCCATCGTTCATCTCAGCCCCCTGAAGGTATACGGCGCCATGTTTGAGGGCGCGTTCGGTACCTCTCGCCGGGCGTGGGTCACCATCCGGGACGCCATGATGATGCTCTGCGTCGCCGTGGGTCTGGCCCCAGCCTTTAAAATGCGATTCTGGAACATCGGCGCGGAGGGGCAGATCTTGGTGGGCGGCATCGCCACCGCGGCCTGTATGATTTATCTGGGCGGTTCTATCCCCACGCCGGCGCTGCTGGTAATCATGCTGATCGTCTCCGTGATCGCGGGCGGCGTCTGGGGTCTGATTCCCGGCGTGTTCAAGGCCCGCTGGGGCACCAACGAAACGCTGTTCACCCTAATGATGAACTACGTCGCCATCCAGCTGACCAGCTACGCCGTGTCCAAGTGGGAGAACCCCGCGGGGTCCAACTCCGTGGGAATTATTAACCAGACCTCCCGGGCAGGCTGGATTCCCAGTGTGTTCGGGCAGGCGTACACCCTGAACGTCGTCATCGTGCTGGCATTGGCTGTGCTTATGTACATTTACCTTAAATACTCCAAGCAGGGCTATGAGATCTCCGTGGTGGGTGACAGTGAGAACACCGCACGGTACGCCGGTATCAACGTCAAGAAGGTTTATATCCGCACCATGTTCCTCTCCGGCGCCATCTGCGGTATTGCGGGATTTTTAGCCGTCTCCGGCTCGTCTCACACCATCTCCGTCGACACCGCCGGAGGCCGGGGATTCACAGCCATCATTGTGGCGTGGCTGGCGAAATTCAACACCTTCGTGATGATTCTATTCTCCTTCCTGCTGATGTTCCTGGAAAAAGGTGCCGTGGAGATTGCCTCCCGGTACAACCTGAATAACTTCGTCTCCCACATTATTACCGGCATCTTACTGTTCTGCATCTTAGGCAGCGAGTTCTTCATCAACTACAAGGTCAGTTTCCGCCGTAAGCACGGCTGAGGGAGGGTGGACATATGACACAATTTGTTTCCCTGTTCCAGGCCGCCATCATGTTCGGCTCGGTCATCATGTTCGGCGCTCTCGGCGAAATCCTGACAGAGCGGTCCGGCAACCTGAATCTGGGTGTCCCCGGTATCATGTACCTGGGCGGCATCGCGGGCCTGATCGGTGCGTTCTTCTATGAGGCGTCCACATCCACCCCCTCCCCGATGGTGGGGCTTGTAATCTCGCTGGTGTGCGCCTTTGGCGCGGCGGCGCTGGGCGGGTTGATTTTCAGCTTTCTGACCATTTCCCTCCGGGCCAACCAGAACGTCACCGGCCTGACACTGACGATCTTCGGCGGTGGTGTCGCCAACTTCTTCGGCGGAAGCCTGAACAAGCTGGCTGGCGGTGTGGGGCAGATCTCCGTGGCCGCCACCTCCTCCGCCTTTCGGTCTTCCACTCCCCTGTCAGGGCTGGGAACTGTGGGCAAGCTGTTCTTTTCATACGGCTTTCTCGCCTACACGGCGATCATCATTGCGGTGGCGCTGCATTTCTTCATGAGCAGGTCCCGGAGGGGCCTGAACCTGCGGGCCGTGGGTGAGAATCCCGGCACTGCCGACGCCGCGGGCATCAGCGTCACGCGCAACAAATATCTGGCCACCTGCATCGGCGCGGGCATCTCGGGCCTTGGCGGTCTTTACTATGTGATGGATTACACAAAAGGCACCTGGGCAAATGACGGCGGAGTCGAGTCTCTGGGCTGGCTGGCTGTGGCTCTGGTCATTTTTGCCACCTGGAAGCCCCTCCACGCCATTTGGGGCTCTTACCTGTTCGGTCTACTGTTCTGGATGTATTTCTACATTCCCGGTTTAAACCGCAGTTCTCAGGAACTGTTCAAAATGCTGCCCTATATCGTGACCCTGGTCGTACTGGTGGCGGTTTCCATGCGCAATAAGAAGGAAAACCAGCCGCCCGCATCTCTGGGTCTCCCCTACTTCCGCGAAGAGCGGTAATTCTAAAATTCAAATCGTTAACCCGGCGGGGACTTGAGTCCCCGCCGGGTTTCTTGTGCTCTTCTCCGTCCTATTCGCCCCGGCTCTCCTTCCGTTCCTCCCTCTTCTTTCGGCGGCGTCGGCTCTCCCGTTTCCAGTCGTCCAGCAAGGACTGGGCGCCGCTTTTGATAAACAGCACGCCGATGGCGTAATTCAGTGCCGCGCGGGTTTCCTTGTCCAGTCCCACCATGACCTTCAGCATGGCGGCGGCGGACTTGGTCCCCTGAGATCGCATCTCCGCAAGCGTGGCCGCACCGGAGGCGGACAGCACCGTGAACAGCGCGTCGGAAAACTTTTCCCGCTGCTCCTGATCGAGGCTGTTCACCCACTCCTTCAGAGCCTTATCATTCGTCTCCACGCCGGTCAGATCATCCATTCGCACAAACTCCGGTCCCCGGACACACCAGGAAAACCCGTCGTGCTGCAATACCCCCACCTGGGTGGAGTCCACCACGATAAAATCCTCCTCGTGCTCCATCAGCAGCCCCACCACGGAGGACTTTGGCAAGATCGTAAGAATCCGGTCCGCCACCCATCTATGCTCCTCCCGGCTCATGAGCGTCTTCCGAAAACCGGGACCGTCGTTGTTGTAAACGGCGACGATGCGGTTTTGAACAGTCTTTCCGCAATTGACGGCACTGTACACCGCCAGATTTCCGCCCTTGGAGTGTCCGCCCAGATATAGCTTCCAGCCCTTGTACCGCCTCGCCGCGCGCTGTACATAGTCCGCCGCCCGCAGCTGAGAGGGTACCGTATCCAGCAAGGCCATGTCAAAGTCCTCCTTCCAGCCCACCAGCGTGTCATCCGTTCCTCGGAAGGAAATGTAGGCACTACGCACCGGCAGTTCCACGGCAATGGCGGCGAACTGCTCCGCATGAGCCTCGTCCAGAAGCTCCTCATAGCAGTTCAAAAGCAAGTTCCCAAACCGGGCGGAGGCACACATCTTCTCCAGCATGTCCGAAATCAGTGCCGGCACCAGCACACTGCTCTCCAGCACCTTACCCCGCCCATCGGCAAAATACCGCGCCGCCGCGTCCCTCAGAGTTACCCCCTCTCCCCCGTCGATACCGGGAACAATGCCGTGGAGGTCCACGAAAGCCAGCTCCGCCAAAATCAGGTTATCTACCTCGTTGAAGGGGGCCTGTAAAAAAGTCAGGTCTCCCCGCCAGTCCAGATAATCCATCAGATTTGCCATTGGGCATTTCTCCCTTTTTTTTCATTTGCTTTTATTATACACGGATTCCCAGGTTTGAAAAGCAAAATTGTCCGGTCTATTTCAGACAGGCCCCTCATAGTCTGTACCACAGATGCAGACGCTTGCGTCTGCCCGCCGCAGCCGCGGCGGAGAACCGGCGACGCCGGTTTTTCTGCGGTGGAATATAGGTATCGGCATCTTGCAAATCAACGCCACACGCAGACCGTGTGGCCGTATGTTTTGCTGCGCCTGCTGCTATTCTGCCATCTTTACGGACAGAGGTGTACGGCATGGAACAAAGCAGAAACGAAGTGGAACTGTGCGGTGTGATTTCCGCCCCGCCCAGCTTCTCCCACGAAAACCACGGCGTCAAATTCTACAGTGTCCCCCTATACGTGGAGCGTCTTTCCGGACAGTCGGACACGCTCCTCATTCTCCTGCACGCTCCCCTTCCGCCGATGGTAAAGGAGGGTGCGCGGCTGCGGGTTCTGGGCCAGCTCCGTTCCTTTAACAACAAGAGCGGTTACGGGAGCCGTCTGGTACTTACGGTTTACGCCATGACGTTTGAACTCTGGGACGGCGATCCGGTAAACCGCATCATTCTGAAAGGGTCGCTGTGCAAGCCTCCTATCCTCCGCCGGACGCCTCTGGGGCGCAGCATCTGCGACGTGATGCTGGCGGTGGGTCGGAGATACGGCCGGGCAGACTATCTGCCCGTCATTATCTGGGGGCAGCTTGCCCAGACCGTCAGCCGCAAAAAAGTCGGGGATATTCTAGGGATTGAGGGTCGGTTTCAGAGCCGGGTCTACACCAAAGTAGTGGATGGCGTACCCCAGCAGCGGACTGCCTATGAGGTCTCGGTAATGCATTTGTTGGAAGAGTCGTCACCAAATTGATAGAATTTGTTTCCGTTTATTTTCTATTTTTTTAATTGCTTTCGATACAATGGCTGCATAGCGGCTGTTACATCGCGTATCTGCTCTTTGTGCGCAGACGTCTGAATAGAGGCCGTGCCGCGTCCTGCGGCGCGGCCTTTTCGCTTCCTTCAAAGGCGGCGATGAGCCGCAGATACGCAAGCATTGTCCATTTCGATTCTAACAGTTCTGAAAGAAATCCGGTACAGCGCAGGGAGCGGTGCGTGGCCGCTTTCGGAAAAGTGAAAGGAGTCTTAACATGAAAAAGCATCTTGTCTCTCCACTCTTATTTGCGGCGGTCCTGACCCTCAGCGCCTGCGGAGCGCCGCCCGCAGCCTCGTCCGCCTCATCTTCTGTCGCGTCTGCCGCCCCCGCGCCCCAGGAGGGACAGTTCGTCTTTACACGGGAGAATTTCCCCCACTTGGACGGCTCTACCTCAACCGTTCCTCTGGGACAAGCCATCGCCAGCGTCCTTCTGGGTGAAAGCCGGGAAGACGTCGGCGATCTGATTCAGTTCTCCAAGACCACCCAGTCTTACCGCCAGCTCATGTCGGGCAACGTGGACCTGTTGATCGCCGCGGAGCCGGCGGAAGTTATCTGGCAGGAAAAGGAGGAGCAAAAATTTCAGTGGCAGATGGAACCGTTTGCCATCGACGCGCTGGTGTTCGTGGTAAACGCGGATAACCCGGTGGACAGTCTCACCACTGAACAAATCCAGAAAATCTATACCGGTGAGATCACCAACTGGTCCGAGGTGGGCGGCGATGATCTGGATATTGTCCCCTTCCAGCGCAATGAGGAGGCCGGGAGTCAGACCGCCATGAAAAAGCTGGTCATGGGCGATCTGCCTATGATGGACGCTCCGGCGGATTATGTCCGCGGCGAGATGGGTGACCTGGTCAAAGCCGTCTCCGCCTATGATGACTCCGCCTCCGCCATCGGCTACACGGTATACTATTACGCCAACGACATGAAGATGGCCGACGGGCTGAAAATTCTGGCCGTGGACGGCGTGGACCCCAACACGGACACGATTCGCAGCGGCAGTTATCCTTTTTTGAACAATTACTACGTGGTCTGCTCTACGCAGCCCACAGAGGCCACGCAGGTCCTGTACAACTGGATTCTCTCCGACGAGGGGCAGAAACTGGTTGCTCAGGAGGGTTACGTCTCTGTCTCTACCGAGGAGGAGGCGGCGCAGAAATGAACCGGGCGAAAATTATCGCGTGCCTGCTGGCCCCGGCCCTGCTGACAGGCTGCGGAGCGTTGTCCTCTTCCTCCCCGGCGAAAAGCCCGGAACCGCAGACCGTCTCTCCTGTGTACACAGACTGGTCCAAGCTGACGCCCTATGAACCGGACACGGTGAAAGCGCTGTACAGTAATTTCAAACCCTATCAGGGAGACTCGCTCACCGCCCGGGACGATTACGGCCCCCTGCTTCCCTATCTGGGCGCGGAACCCGCCGTCAGCGATTACATCACAGACCGCCTGCCGCTGTTCGGCTTGGTCACTGCCGACGGGCGGGTGGTCACGGAGCCGGTATACGCTGACATCAGCGCAAGCACGGACTACTCCGGAAATTTACCGGTCTCCGCGCCCTTCCTGATCTTACAAAAAGGCGACCCCAACGGCGGGACGGGCAACGGAATGATGTCTCAGGCCGGGGAATTTCTCTGCACGGTGGCAGCCCCAGACGGACGCTGGGTCCGGGATTTCGGTATCGCCGATACCTTATTTGTGGACAGTACCCATCTGGCGGTGGTTGAGCCGGACAATTCCGTCACCGTGCTGGACAGTGCCGGAAAAACCGCTGCTTATTTTCCCGGCTCCACCTTTACGCCTTATCTGAACGGCTCCACCTCCCTTTACTTCGGAGAGGAAAGCGATCCCCGGCTGTCCGCAAAGGACGGCATTCTCTACGTGGTGGGCTTCGACGACACGATCGAGGACTCGCGCACGTTCTGCTATTTGAACATCGCCGACGGCACCCTCAGTCCGGACCCACCTCAGGGCTTTTCCGCTCAGTGGCCGGACGGCGGCGGGAGCGATTCCGGCGGGTACAGCCCGCTGGTGGACCCCGTCACCGGAACGCTCTACTATTACAGCCATGACTACAGCGGTAATGTGTTCAATCGCTCCATGCTGAATATCCTGGACGCAGATAAGCATCCTCTTCTCTCCCTGTCAGACGAATCCGCAACACTCTATCAGCCCCTCCTCTGGAATGGTCTTTGCTCCGCCGTGCAGAACGGCGCGTTCTGCTATTACGATCTGAAATCCGGAAACTGCGTTTTCCGCTATCCCCTCCGCTCCAACAGTGACTGAATCCTGTCTGCCGGCCCGTCTGTACTTTTGTATGACACTTCATTTGACTTTGTGATATTTTGTGATATAATTATACAAAAGTTTTGTGTTTTTGTAACCTTCCGTCAAAGTATACAAAAACACGAGTGCTTTCCTCCGCCTATGCGGTTTGAAAGTACAACCGAAAACGGGAGTGAGAGAGATGCCGGAAAGCCATACTGGAAATTTTAAGAAGTTTTTTGCCTTTGGCGCGCACGACAAAGGCGGCAACGAACAGCCGTCAGAGCCGGTCGCACCGGAATCACTGGAGCAGACTGCTCTGGAACTGGAGCAGATCTCAGACGAACCTCAAAAGCAGGTTCAGTCCGCGCCTACAAAAGCAGATGCCTTTGCCGTTCCCATGGGCAATCCCTTGGCAAAGGTATGGGATAAGTGCGGCCAGCCGGGTATACCTACCTTGAATCCTCAATTGCAGGCTCAAAGTGGCGGAGTTGGCTTTCCCTTAAAAACACTGGAAACAAGCTTCTATAAGGTTTTAAGAGATTTGGCCGCGCTGTCTCAGCGCTGGCTGGACATGGAGTCCAGTGCCGCGCAGGTCCGCGCTAAATTGGAGGCCAAAGCCCCAGCCAAGCCTACCGACGGACCGACGCCGGACAAGCGGGTCTCCGCCCCCTCTGAATCGGATAGTGAATCCCAATCGGACTCTGTAAACACGACGAGCGGCGAAGTGTCCGCAGAATCCGCGCCTCCCGCGCCTCTGGATGTGGATGAAATGGGACAGGTGCTGGTCTCCGGAGACGGCATGGCGGCGTGGCTTTTTCTGCTTCCCCCCAGTGGAAACGGAAAACACCTCACCGTGGAAGACGGTCAGGCTCTGTTGCGGGGTGCCCATGTCACTTCCGGCGTCAATCAGAGTGCCCTCCTCGCCGCTTTTACAAACAGGCCTTACTTTTATCTCTGCCCCATATCCTTGGGAACCCCGCCCACAGAGGGGCAGGACGGCTGGACGGAGGACCATTTTCTTCGGAATTTTGTCAGAAAAATTAGCGATGTGGACTCTGGTACTGTGGATTACCGCGCGCAGAGCAACGTGCAGGCTATTGCAAAGAATGCGGTGATCTGCGACATTCATCTCCCTGTGGAGGGTACTGCCGGACTCAGGGTGGATGGCGTCGCAATCCCGCCCAAGCCGGTAAAGTCCGCCGAAGTTCCCGCAGGGAGCAACACCGCGCTCAGTGAAGACAGGACAAAGCTTTTAGCCACGATAGACGGGTTTTTGGAGTTCAGAGGCGGCGTTTTTAATGTCAATAACCTGTTGAATATTACCTCTGACGTGGACTATTCCACCGGAAATATTGATTTCCACGGGGATGTAACCATTCGGGGTGACGTTCGGGAGCAGTTTTCGGTAAAAGCCACGGGAAACATCACCATCAACGGGCTGGTGGAGGCCGCAACGGTGGAGGCCGGTGGCGATGTAATAATTTCCAACGGTGTGTCCGGTAACAATCAGGCCGTTATCCGCGGTACGCACGTTCGGGCGAAGCATCTGGAAAGCTGTACGGTCTATTCGGAAAGTCTGGAATCCGACTATATTTTGACCTCCTGCATCTTTTGCAGCGATTCTATTCAAGCCACCGGCAGTCGGGGCGCTATTATCGGCGGACAGGTGGTGGCCGCCAACCACATTAAGGCTTCCTGCATTGGCTCCCAGTCCGGCCGTTCCACAGAAATCACTCTGGGCGTTCAGCCAAAAATTCGGGAAGATCTGCTAGCCATTCAGAAAGAATTGGTTTCCATTCGCAAAAAGGCTGCGGAGCTGGCTAAAAGGTCCGCTTATCTGAAAAAGCGGCTGGAAGCTCAGGATCGCCCGGACGCCCGGTCCAGTGCGGAGATCCAGTCAGCAGAAGAGCAACTGGTCCAGATGGCTGAGCACGGAAAATCTCTGCTGACCCGCCAGGCAGAGCTGGTGAACGAATTAAACAAGCTGCACAACTGCCGCCTGGAATGCGGCACGGTATACCCCGGCGTGAAGCTGACGATTGGTAACGCAAGTCGCAACATCGAAACCGTTATCAACCACTGCGTTGCCGTCTTTGACACGGAGGAGCAGGATATCAAATTCGTTTAATCTAAAATATGCTAATGAAAAACAGCGTGCCGGAGCTTTCTTCCCGGCACGCTGCTTTTATTCTCTATTTTTGCTCTTTACGCCGCTCAGCGGCCACCAGATCCGCCAGAGTAAAACGGTCGATATACTGGTTGATAACTGTGTACAACCCCGACCAGAAATCCACGGTCCCGCACTGCCCGCGTCGTTCGCAGTGGTTCTCCGGGTCCTCCAGACAGGCCACCGGGGCCAGATTGCCCTCCGTCAGACGCAGAATCTCTCCCACTGTGTAATTCTCCGGCGAACGGGCCAGACGGTAGCCTCCCTGCGGACCGCGGGCACTGCGGACAAATCCGGCCTTACTGAGGAGGCCCACGATCTGTTCCAGATATTTCAACGAAATGTCCTGTCGCTCCGCCACATCCTTCAGCGACACCGGCACGTTTTCCGGCCGGCGTGCGAGATCAATCATCAGCCGCAGAGCATAGCGGCCTTTTGTGGATATTCTCATGAAACCCCTCCGTTCTTATCCCTATTCTGCCATAGGAATTTGGGGATTTCAAGTGAAACTTTTTCTTGCGGCGTTTTGGGAAGACTTGCGGAAAGCGGAAAAGGCACTGTCAGGGAAACAGCTTTGCCCCCGTCGGCGACAGTTTCATTACAGTTGCTTGAAAAGGAAAAATACGTTATACTATAAAACGGCAGCCGCAACATGAGTGGTGCTGCAATAAACTTTGAAGAGCGGAGGCCCCTGTATGAAGCTCATGGCCATCGACGGCAACAGTATTTTGAACCGCGCCTATTACGGCATCCGCCCCCTCAGCACTCGGGACGGGCTCTATACCCACGCGATTTACGGCTTTTTGACAACGCTTCTGCGTCTGCGGGACGAGGAGCAACCCGACGCTGTGTGCGTCGCCTTCGACCTTCACGCTCCCACCTTCCGCCATAAGGCAGACGAGAACTACAAGGCAACCAGAAAGCCTATGCCGGAGGAGCTGCGGATGCAGGTACCGGTTCTGAAGGAGGTACTGGACGCGCTGAACATCCCCCGCTATGAAGCAGAGGGCTGGGAGGCCGATGACTGGCTGGGTACCATATCCCGCAGGTGCGAGGCCGCGGGCTGGGACTGCGTGGTGGTGACGGGAGACAAGGACTCCCTTCAGCTCATCACGGAAAAAACGAAAGTGAAGCTGGTCTCCACCCGCATGGGCCAGACTACCACCAAGGATATGACGCCAGAGTCTTTCCGGGAGCAATACGGTTTTGACCCCATCCACATGATCGACCTGAAAGCGCTGATGGGTGACAGCTCCGACAATATCCCTGGTGTTCCCGGCGTTGGGGAGAAGACCGCCATAGACCTGATCCAAAAATACGGTTCCATCAATGCGATCTACGAAAAGCTGCCGGACATTGAGGCAAAGCCCGCCGCCGTGAAAAAGTTGACAGAGGGTGAGGAAGCCGCCCGGCACTCCTATTGGCTGGCCACCATCGTCACCGACGCGCCGCTGGACTTTATCCCGGAAGCCAACGCTGTGAAAGCCCCCGGACCGGAGGCTTATTCCCTGTTTTTAAAGCTGGAATTTTCCAAGCTCATTGAGCGGTTCGGCCTCCGGCAGGACGGACCTGTCTCCGTTGAAAGAGAGTGCGCCTCCGCCACCGTCACGGTGGAGCAGGTGACGGGCGCTGAGCAGGCAGAGAAGCTGCTGGAGCTGTGGCGCAGCGCCGACCATATCTCTCTGCTGGCGCTGCCGGACCTGACCGGTGTGGCGGTGTACTGTGAGGCCAAAGACGATACCACCGTTATGGCGGAGCTATTTTTCGACCGCTATGAGGGGAATTGGAACGTTCTGCTCTCCTCCCTGTTCTCCGGGGGTATCAAAAAGGTCTCCCACAACGTGAAGGACCTGATGCGCCTGCTGCTGGCAAACGGCCTTCCCGCCGAGGGCTTCCTCTTCGACACGGCGTTGGCTGCCTATCTGCTGGACGCCACTGCGGGGAGCTACGATCTGGGGCGGCTGTTTGTCTCCTATTTCAACGAGGAACTGCCAAAGCCTCTGTATCTGGACCCGGATGCTTTTGCCCTGCTGGGTGACCGGACCGCGGCGGAGGCGTCCTTTGACAGCTATGCCACCGCCGTGGACGCGCTGTATGGCACGCTGGCGGAAAAGCTGCGAGGACGGGGGCAGTGGGAGCTGTTTGAGACCATTGAGTTGCCGCTGTGCCGGTGTCTTGCGGAGATGGAGCTTGCGGGCTGCCGCGTGGACGCGAAAGCCCTGTCCGATTTCGGAGGATTGCTGAGCCAACGGGCAAATGATCTGGAGACAAAAATTTACCAGCTGGCCGACGGTGAGTTCAACATCAACTCACCCAAGCAATTGGGCGAAGTCCTGTTCGACCGGCTGGGTCTGCCCCACGGAAAGAAGACGAAAACTGGCTGGTCCACCAATGCGGACGTACTGGAAAAGCTGCGGTGGGAAAGTCCCATTGTGGGTGAGGTGCTGGAGTACCGCCAGCTCACCAAGCTGAAATCCACCTATGCCGACGGGCTTTTGAAGGCTCTGGACCCGGACGGAAGAGTCCGAACCAGCTTTCAGATGACCGTCACCGCCACCGGTCGGCTCTCCTCCACGGAACCAAATTTGCAGAATATTCCCACCCGGACCGATCTTGGCAGCGAGATTCGGAAAATGTTTGTACCCGAGCCCGGATACGTGCTGGTGGATGCGGACTACTCTCAAATTGAGCTGCGGCTCCTGGCCCACATCTCCGGCGACGTGGGGATGCGCGCCGCCTTCCTCTCCGGCGGCGACTTTCACGCCCAGACCGCCTCCAAGGTCTTCGGCGTGGCCCGGGAGAATGTGACTCATGAGATGCGCCGGCGGGCCAAGGCCGTCAATTTCGGCATTGTGTACGGCATTTCGGCCTTCTCCCTCAGTCAGGACATCGGTGTGAGTCAAAAAGAGGCGAATGCCTATATGGACGCATATTTCGCCACATTCCCCGGCGTCCGGTCCTATATGGATCATGTGGTGGAAAAAGCCCGGGCGGACGGATACGTGGAAACCCTGTATCACCGCCGCCGGGACCTGCCGGAACTCACCTCCAGCAACTTCAACCTCCGCTCCTTCGGCGAGCGGGTAGCGCTGAACATGCCCATTCAGGGTACGGCGGCGGACATCATGAAGCTGGCCATGATCGCGGTGTGGAAGCGGCTGAAAACAGAGCTGCCCCTGGCAAAGCTGGTCCTTCAGGTCCACGATGAGCTGATCGTGGAGTGTCCTGATGAGGATGCGCAAAAGGCCGCCGCTTTGTTGGCGGAGGAGATGGAGGGCGTGGCCTGCCTGTCCGTCCCCCTGACCGCCGACGCCCATTGGGGGAAAAACTGGCTGGATGCCAAAGGCTGATTCTTTGCAAATCAATTCGGTGACTGCTTTTGAAAAGAGGAAATCTATGGAACAACGAAAACAGGTACGCATCGTTCCCATGAGCGCAGACCATCTGGATGAGATCGCGGCGCTGGAGAAGGTGTGCTTCTCCGCGCCCTGGTCGCGAAATATGCTGGCAGAGGAGTTGGACAATGCCTGCTCCGCCTTTCTTGCGGCTCTGGACGAAAACGGTCACGTAGCGGGCTATGCGGGGCTTCAGGTCGTGCTGGACGAGGGATACATCGCCAACGTCGCCGTCCGTCCCGAGGAGCGGCAAAAGGGTGTGGCCTCTCAGCTTTTGCAGGTCTTCATTGACTTTGCCAGAGGAAACCGCCTGTCGTTTCTGACACTGGAGGTTCGCCCCAGCAACACGGCTGCCATTGTGCTTTACGGGCACCACGGCTTCCGCACCGCCGGACGGCGGAGAAATTACTATGAGCACCCCAGAGAGGACGCGCTCATTATGACATTGGAGTTTAATTATGGAACTGAGAACGGCGACCCCAGCGGAGTTGAAGGCAGTCTATGAGACCTTACTGCGTTCCGCCTTCCCGTCTGTGGAGCTGAAGCCCCTGCGGGCCATGACGGACATGCTTGCCGACGGGTGCTATGATCCGCTGGTGCTTCTGGACGGTAAAGAAATTATAGGCACATGCTTTTTGTGGCTGGGTGTGCCCGGGTGGGTGCTTTTAGATTACCTGTGCATTTCTCCCGCCCAACGCGGCGGTGGATTTGGCGCGAAGACACTCCGTCTACTGCGGGAGATCTACGCCGGCTGGACGATCATCGGTGAGGCAGAGGACCCGGTGCAGGCCCCGGATCCTGTCATGGCGGAACGGCGGCTAGGTTTTTACATGCGGAACGAAGCAGCGCTGGCCAGCTATGATACCGAAGCCTTTGGCGTCCACTATAAAACTTTTTACTGGTCAAACGGGCCTGTGGACGAAGCGGACCTCATCTGTCAGCACCGCTTTATTTACGAAAGCCGCTTCGGCGCTGAAAAATACGCGAGATACTTGCGCATTCCCTGCCCCGCCGACGCCAAACCCATGCCTCTGGTACCATGGGACCAATAAAACCCCATCAGAAAGAGATGATCGAATGAAAATTCTGGCTTTTGAGTCCTCCTGCGACGAGACCGCCGTAGCGGTGGTGGAGGACGGGCGGCGCATTTTATCCGACGCCATCGCCTCTCAGGCGGGCATGCACGCGCTGTACGGCGGTGTGGTGCCGGAGATTGCCTCCCGAAAGCATGTGGAGGCCATTGCAGCCCTGACGGAGCGGGCGCTGAAGGACGCTGGCTGTGGAAAGGATGACATCGACGCGGTGGCGGTCACCTACGCGCCAGGGCTGATCGGCGCGGTGCTTGTGGGGCTGAGCTTTGCGAAGTCCGTGGCTTTTGCCTTGGGGAAGCCTCTGGTCCCCGTCCATCATATCCGGGGTCATATCGCCGCCAACTATCTGGCATTCCCAGCACTGGAACCGCCGTTTTTGGCGCTGGCCATCTCCGGCGGCAACACGCTGATCGCGGACGTGCAGGATTATACCGATCTCCGCATTCTGGGCGCCACCCGGGACGACGCCGCCGGAGAATGCTTCGATAAGGTCGCTCGGGTGCTGGGTCTTCCCTATCCCGGAGGAAAACCGCTGGACGAGCTGGCCCAGCAGTCTCAGGGCGGCGTATACACACTTCCCCACGCCCATGTGGACAGCGCGGAGTTGGACATGAGCTTTTCCGGGCTGAAAACCGCGGTGGTCAACCTGGCTCATCACGAGGAGCAAACTGGCCAGCCGCTGGATCGGGCGGCTCTGGCGTGGGACTTCACCAACGCCGTCAGCAGAGAACTGGTCCCCCGTGCCATGAAAGCCCTTGCCCTGACAGGTTACAAAACTATGTGTGCCGCCGGTGGCGTGGCCGCTAACTCCATGATCCGCGCCGATCTGAAGGCTGCCTGCGAAAAAGCGGGCTGCAAGCTTTACCTGCCGCCGCTGAGTCTCTGCGGGGACAACGGCGCCATGATCGGCGCGCAGGGCTATTATGAATTCCGCGCTGGCCATACGGCCGGCATGGATCTGAACGCCTACGCCACCCGCGACATCGACACCTGATTATTCCAGGGACAGTTTCCGCTTGTCGAAAACTGTCCCTGCTTTTTTCATCGTTTCCGATTCTCGGGTCGGTAACGTTATTTTGTCGATTTTGCAGTATGCATTTGAAAAATGAATATTACGAATTTATGAACAGGCCATGTAAAGCGAGTCAACTTGCAATTTTGCATTTTTAATATTTTTTCTATTAATTTTAAATAGCTTATTCAATTTTTTTTGGAATCAGCGTAAAAATTTCAAATTATTGCGCATTATGTAAACCATTTTGACGCTTTTTAATTGTCGTTTTTTGCTATTGCAGATCATCCAATTTTAACCATTTTATTTTAAATGCTTTAATTTTTAAGCAATTTTTCACTGTTGAAAACCCTGTGGAAAATGTGGATAACTTTTTGTAGTTGAAAATTACAATATGATTTATGTAAATTTTATTTTCTTATCTAGTGGCTCTCGTATCACCTTGTTTCAAATCCTCTTCCGTATATCAAACAGCAATTTGGGAAGTAAACGCGGCTCCCCTATGGTGATGTTAGAGACTCTGGTCAAATCGCCGATTTATTCTTGCACCTCTTCCTGCAAAAATACCATTTGTAATATTCGCTTCTCCTTGCAATATACACTCTCCTGTGGAGAGCCGCTCAGCCTTTGAAAATTCTCCCGCAGAATTATATTGACGCTCCCGCAAAAATGTGCTATCCTACTTGAGGTTTTGAATTTATTCCGCTTGTTTCGTCGTGTCCAGTCTGCCACACAGATTTATAATTTGGGTGTTGAAATTTCCGAGGAAATGTGTTAGAATTCATTGCATTGGTGCAGTTCAATTTGGTGCAATTGATTTACAATTAGCATTCAAAAGCAGCCTGTGAAAACCCCAAGCCCACATGAATGCAGTTTTCAATTGATTGTACTAACAAACAGAACTTCGACGGAGACAGTCGGTTCTCACAGATGCTGGTGTAGCTCAGTTGGTAGAGCAGCTGATTCGTAATCAGCAGAGGGAACATACTATAAAAACCAGCAAATACTTGATATTACTGGATTTATTGAAACAAACAGATCCCCAATAATAACGTTTTGGCGTTTATTTGGCGCTTATGGCCCCAGATAACAAAAAAATGCTGGATTAGCTCAGCTGGTAGAGCACGCGATTCGTAATCGCGAGGTCGAGAGTTCAAGTCTCTCATCCAGCTCCAGAAAAGAAGAACCCCGTCAGAAATCTGACGGGGTTCTTTCGTGCTTATGAGGCAAAACAGCCGGGCAGTGCAGGGCCACCGCTCGGCTTTGTGCTATCTTCACTTGTCTTGTTCCGGGCCGCTGGCTGGGCGGTCGAGCATTTCCCTGACAACATCCTCAGCCGTGGCTTCCCCGGACAGGATTCGGGTGACGTACCGCTCTGTCCGCTCGGTGACCTCAAGACCTTCGATCCGGGCCGAGGCAAGCGCTTCCTTCACGGCCCGATCTTTCGCGGCAATCTGCCGCAGGCACTCCTCGGTCGTTGCCTTACCATCCAGCACCTCCGCGCAGCGCTCGCGCATTTTTGGCGTGACATCGAGCCCTTCCATCTTCAGCGAGGCCTCTGCGTTTCTCATAGGCCCGGCGTGCTTATCGCTTGACATGCTGCTTGCCCCCTCTCCGACCGTTTTATGCGGTCGTTTTCTTTTTCATCTGCTCGTCGACATCCAGCGTCACAACGTCGGCGAACCTCTCCGTGATCTGGGCGGCCTTTTCGTCAGCCGAGGCAATCACATGGGCGTAAATGTTGGCCGTGGTGCTAACCTGCGCGTGACCAAGCCGGCGAGAGACCACTACAAGGGGCGTACCGTCTGCGATCATGAGGCTCGCGTAGGTGTGCCGCAAGCTGTGGACGTGGACTTTTGGCAGCCCGCTTCGCTTCACAAAGTCTGAAAACCATTTTGTCAGCGTGTCTGGATGGATCGGGGCACCGTCGTCGCTGGTAAACACGCGACCGTCTCTGTCCTTCCAGAAGTCCCCACAGGCGGCCCGCTGCTGATCCTGCCAGTCCTTGTACTCGCGGAGCATGAGGAAGGCCGAGCGGGAGAGCTTCAGAGGCCGGACGGATGTCTTGTTTTTTGGCGTATCGACGAATACCCCATGGCCTTTTACATAGCTGGAGGTCTGGCAGATCATGATAGTCTCGCTTTCAAAATCGACATCCTGCCAACGCAGACCAAGCAGCTCGCCGCGGCGAAGGCCGGAAAGCAGGTCAAAGGTAATCATAGCCCGAAATTTAACAGGTTCATCATGCAGCAGCACAAGCAACCGCCGGGCATCGGCCTCGTCGAGATGAGCTGCCTCCTTTTGCTCCATCTTTGGGAGCTCAGCGTTAGCGGCAGGATTGTAGGGAATATATCCCCATTTTACAGCCTTCCCAAGGCAGGAGCTTATGATTCGATGATAGGAACGGACCGACGAGGCCGAGAGAAGCCGGTCTGGGTTTTCGAGCTTGAAAGCGTCGGATTGCTTCATGCCGAAGATCTGGCTTACGGCCGAGGCCACCGGGCCGGTTGTCCGGCCACCGTTGATCAGACCGCGAAGCGTGGCCATGGAAATTCCGGCTGCAGCGGTGAATGCTGTTCGTGTGAGGTTTCGCCGCTTAAGCTCAGCCATAAGATCAATTTTACAGGTGTATTTCCGATCGGCACGAATTCCCTGCTCCTGGAGGTTTGCATAAAAAGCGTTAAGATGTCCTGTTCGGATGTCCTTCAGCTTCATATTGCCGATGGCCTTAAAAATGACTTCGAGCCGCTCCTCGTAGCCACTATACGTTTTGACCTTCAGCTGCTTCGTGGCATAGTCGTCTATCCACTTCTGGGCGAAGTCACGGAATCGGATATTTGAGTCCTGAGACAGGCCGGCGTTTACCTGCTCTTCAAACAGAACCTTTTGACGTGCCAGCTCCTTTTCGATCTGGCGGGCAGTCATGCCCGGATCTGGCGTCCACGTCATGTAGTGCCGCCGCTGCTTTCCTTCCATATCGTAGCCGGCCGAAACTGTAATCTTGAAACTATCTCCCCGCTTCTGAACCGTTGCCATTACCGTCCCCCCCCTTTTCCGAAAACTCTTTTAATTGCTGATTCTCTGCAGAGGCCGTCTGGCTTAATTCACTGGGCTGCGCTTCTGTGCCATTGCCAAAATCAACATCCTGAGTATTAAAATCAAGGGATTCATGTATGGCAGTCAGTGCTTGCTTGCTCAATGCATCGCTTTCTTCAGCTTCTGAAGAATCGTCCGCATGTTCTGATTCATCCCATTGTGACTCATCGGCAGCGGCAAGTAACACCCGTAAATATTTTTCGTTGCCCAAGACAAAGTCCGTTATTACATCAATTCGCATGGCATTGCACGGTCCGACAGGATCATCAATGCCGCTTTCCGGGGTTCTAAAACATATCTTGTGAGCTGCGCTGATCAGTCTCCGGTCGGCCTTTTCTCGCTCAGACAGAGCGGCATCTATAGCATGTTTTGTCTCTTCGGTAATGTCTTTTTCCATCTGAATATACTTTTTTACAAGTTCATTGTAATTCAGCTTAGGATCGGGATCGTCAATCAGACAGCGCAAATATGCTGTTGTAGTATTCAAAGCGTTTGCCAGAGCCTCAAATTTTTCTGAGCGGATATTCTTGATTTCTCCTGTCTCCCATCTGCTTACAGTTGCATTGCTTACGCCAACGATTTTTGCAATCTCGTCGAGTGTCATTCCTCTCAGCTGTCGCAAATGTTTTATTCTACCGCTAATTTCCAAAATCAACACCTCTCAGTCGTTAAATGTATTATATCCCGTTCTACGAAAAATGCAATATTTTTCTGCGTTTAATGTTGACAGTACCGCAATTGTGTGCTATTCTTTCTACGTAAAACGCAGAGAAAGGAGGACGCTGTTATGTTCGATGAAAACAGGTTCAATGCTGCCATTGCACTCAAGGGAGAAAATAAAGGCGCTGCAGCAAAGGTAATGGGAATAAACCCCGCAACTTTGCTGCGAAAAATCAACGGTGAGAGCGATTTCCGCAGCAAAGAGATCGCCCGGTTCTGCGAACACTATAACGCAAACCCAATAGAGATTTTTTTTGCAGAACACTCTACGTAATACGCAGAATGTTGCTTGCTGGCAGTTGCAACGACCCTATAAGCGCCGGAGCATCAAAACCAAACGCAGGCAAAAAAAGCTCCGATGGCGTTCCCCAGCCTCACAGAGCAAAAAATGAAAAGTAGAAATGTGGAATCGGAGGTTAATTATGAATAATAGTTTCAAATACACAGATGAAGAACTAAGAGAAGATGTTGAAAAAACCATCGGCATTAGAGCAAAAGACATAGAAAAAATACAGTTTTGTGGTTTGTGGCATATAAGGTTCAGGGCATTTGGTACTGATTTTTATTATTACATAGCAAGCTCTGATGATAAGCCTCGCTTAATCCAATCTGATTGGAATTGGGAAGATTGATTCTCCACGCTAAAAGTAAAACCCATTTTTTCAGGAAGGAGGCAGATACCTATGGCAGCACGTATGCGTTATGCTGCGGAAGCGCTTGAACTCATCCGCGAGGCAGACCCCGGAACACCGGTGACGCTGAATCACATTCGGGCGCTGGCAGCGAGCGGGAAAATCCCAGTTCACAAAATTGGGCGTCGTAAGTTGATCAACGTCGATGCTCTACAAACGTACTTATCCGGTCAAGATTCAAACAAGCCGGAAGAACTTGGGATCGGCCAGATCCGACCGGTTCAGGAAGGAGGCTCCAGTTTATGGCGAAGATAGAAGGTTATTCAGGAATTTGTAGGCAGTGCTTCTGCCCTATAAAAATCGGGGATGAAATGCAACTCAGGCCAGGCGGCCCGTTGTTCCATCGGAAATGTGTCCAGGAGCATCCAGACGGGCACTACGTAAAGCTTGAGCTTCGCAAGGCTGCCCGGCAAAGGCAAAAAGAAGAGGCCCAATGCACCACCGCCGACCAAAGCCGGGCGCATTGAACCTACTAACCGCAGAAGCGGCTGATACCGATATGATATCATACTCCGCTCCTGCCTGTCAAGAAAAGGAATGGTGTACATATGTTTTCTCCTATGGAACAGCGCTTCATCGACATGCACACTCGGCTCGAGTGCGCGGCGGCAGCTATTGATGCCCTTAACCGATTTTTTGAGGATTGCGCACCGGATGGGCTTAGTCCTGCCCAAGTTAGAGAGCGCATTGATGCTGGCAGCATGGCTCTCATCGCTAACGATTATTTATCTTCTGCGCGCTCAGCATTAACGGAACTTGAGGACACATGCCTCGACCAGCTGAACACAATTCAGGTCGATCTGGAAACGCACGTCTCTATAAAGACGCCGGCGAAAAATATGCAGCGTGGCCGCTGCGAAAAAGGAGTTTCGTTATGAAAAACTTATCTAAGCTGCCGAAAGATGTGGCTGCGCAGGAGCAGCCCTCCCCGGAAGATCGGACGGCATTCTATTTGACGCACTCACATTCCCCCGGGTTTCTGCAGGCAGTGTCTGCGTGGGAGCAGGCGGAGCAGCTTTCCCCAGAAGACCGGGCGGTATTCTGGAAGACCATCGAAATGGTTTCCCCGCCTGGTATAGCGGCACGTATCCGCCTTGCCAAAGAGCTTCCTAAGCCCCACAAATTAACAAAAGAATCCGCTGCGGAGCATTGATTTCGCGGCGACTGAAATGGAGATCGTTTTATGGAAAATGCAAGTATTTTTACGGTGAAGCAAGAGGCGAGCAGACTTGAGTCGCTTGTTTCCAAATTGGATGATGTCGGTTTCGAGGCAATTTTTGCTTTTACGTTTGCCCTGTTGCAGGGGAAATCAGAAGAGCAGGCCATTGCTGCCGGCAATAAAATTCTTATCGCCGATGGCAGAGCACCTCTGCCGCCTCTTCATCCGGCAAAAAAGGAGATTGTATCATGAACGATGAAACTACAGTCGACGAACTTGCCGAGATCCGCGAAAACATTCATAAGCTTGATGCTGACGAGCAGGGCGATGTTCTCGATACCATGCGTGCATTGTGCCGCGATGACCTTGACGCTAAAGCCGTTATAAGCGACGCGAAGCGCCTGTCAAAGTTGCGCCGCATTGCGGCTAAGTACGGGATCAAAATCGGGAAAAAATTCAACGGTACATTTGGTGAGAGCGGGTACATGCTCATCGATGCGATGAATAATACGGTGTTATCGGGTGCAGAGCCTGTAGCATATTCGTTATCTCTTGATGAACTTGAGGCTGAGGTACAAGCTTATGCCGCGCTGATTGATCCGGCGAACGGAGAGACCTTTGTTGCAACAGCGCGTACTGCTTCGGAAGTGCCGCTAATTAGGTGAGATGCGTCGGAGCCGGGGCGGGGCCATTCGTCCCGGCTATCGGCTTTGAATCAAAGTGAAGGGGGGTAGGCCCAAGATGAATATTGGCACACTCAAAAAACTGCTGCGGATGGTACCCGATGATGCTGAGGTCCTTGTTCAGGCGTATGACGCTATTGACGATGAAATTGCATTCTACTCTGCCAGGGAATTCACCATCCGTTTTTCGCATGACAATGATGACACTGCCGTCAGGGTCATTATCGGCCCCGATATATGAGAAACGGCATAATTTTCAATACGGAAACTGGGGTTTCCGGCGCGGAAATCGCAAGAGCCCGGAGAGAGGTGGTGTTTAGATGGCTCGGCCAAGCAAGCAGACAGCAGAATATTTTCCGCATTTTGTGGCGGACAGCAGAACGAAATTCACTCTGGAACACTATTGGGGGAACGACGGTTACGCATTCTGGTTTAAGCTCTTAGAACTGCTCTGCCGTACTGATGGGCAGGCTTATTCATGTGCTGAGGTTGAGAATTGGGAATACCTGTTGGCATATACGAAGGTTAGCGATTCAACGGCTGAGGCGATTCTGTCAAAACTTGCGGCACTCGGAAAAGTTGACAAGGAACTATGGGAAAACCACCGCATGGTTTGGTGCGACGGGTTAATCAAAGGGCTGTCATCGCTTTATGCTAAGCGGACTGCGGTGCCTCAAAAACCGAGTTTCCGCTCCGAAAATAACGCTACATCTGTAGTTTCCGATACGAAAACGGGGGTTTCCGGTGCGGAAATGCCACAAAGTAAAGTAAAGAAAAGAGAAGTAAAGGATATACCCCCCTATACCCCCCAAGGGGAGAATCCCGATATGGATATCACCGTTTGTAAAGCAGAGCCGACGGGAGCGGTTTTAGATCAAAAAAATGCAGTTTCCGAAATCGTGAGCTTTCTCAACCTGACTCTCGGAACGTCATACCGGGAATCCAATGAAAAGACCCGAACGCAGATCCGGGCTCGGATCAACGAGGGTTTTACCGTCGATGACTTCAAGACGGTTATTCAACGCAAATTTGCCGACTGGGGGAACGACCCGAAGATGAGCAAGTACCTTCGCCCGGAGACTCTGTTCGGTACAAAATTTGAGAGCTATTTAAACCATCCAGATAAGAAAGCCTCTGCTGGAAATCCGTATATTAACATGATGAAAGGGGGCTCAGACAGTGGATAAGATTCAAACTACTGTAATTCTTGCCATAATAAAAACCGCATATCCCACGTTTGGAAAAGATGTTTCCCCAGAGGATATCGTTTCCCTCTGGTCGGAAATGTTCGCAACAGATCCAGTGGAACTTGTGGCGGCTGCTGTAAAACGATACATAAAGTCCGGCGAGTATCCACCGACTGTAGCTGCAATTAGTGCCATCTTGGCGGATATGCAAGCAGCGAACCTGCCCACGCCGGCGGCGCTTTGGACAGAAGTGGACAGGCTCATGAATTCCGGCATTGCCCCGGATCAGGAACGGGAAGCCTATGGGAAAATGTCTCCTGGCTGCCGGGCAGTAACTATGGCTGCCGGGGGATGGACGGCACTGTCGCTGAGTGCCGAGGACGATCAGTTTATTAAACGCCAATTTTTCCGGGACGCAGCGGATTATATTGCCGCCGAAAAGCAACGGCTGGTACTCGGCGGGCTTGCCGGTCCTGTCTCAGAGGTCAAAAGTCTGCCGGGCGACGGAAAGCAGGTGGGTTTGAATGGATGAGCTTTTAGGGATTGAGATTCCACACAGCACCGAAGCGGAGCAGGCCGTGCTCGGCTCTATTCTGATCGACGCCAGCTGCATGCCAGACGTAACCGCTATGCTGCGACCAGAAGACTTTTTCTCGGATGTAAACCAGCAGATTTATGAAACTATCTGCACCATGTTCAACGAGGGCCAAGTTGTAGATCCCGTGACGGTGATGGACAAGGTCAAAGGCGACGATGTCGTTAAGCTCAAGGATATTCAGCGCTACATTCTGGAGCTCTGGCAAATCACGCCAACGGCGGCGAACGTGAAAGAGTACGCCAGGATTGTCCAAGAGAATGCTATTCGCCGCGGTGTTCAGGCTGCCTCCACTGACGCGGCAAAGCTCGCCGCTGAGGGCTTCGATCTGTCGGAAGTTGATGGGGCTCTTCAAAAAGCTCAGGAAGTCATTGCAGGACGCGCTTCCGTTGAAGCGGTTTCGCTTCGGGATGCAACGCTAAATTTCTATAACGAGCTGAGCGAACGCCAGAAATCCGGCGCGGCGCTTCGGGGCCTGCCGACAGGCTTCGCAGAGCTTGACAAATATTTAGGCGGCTTACAGCCTGGGAACATGATTATTCTTGCTGCCAGACCAGGCATGGGAAAAAGCGCATTAGCGCTCAATATCGCGGTGAAAACCTCCAGCCTTTCCAAAAAAACGGTTTTATTCTTCTCACTGGAAATGTCGGTATCTGAGCTAACTGAACGCCTATACGCCTCTGCTGCTGAAATTGATCTGAGTGTCCTACGCAACGCCAATCTATCAAAAAAGGACTGGGACAAGCTTGATGCCTCGGCATCGACTGTAACGGGAATCGATGTGCGTGTAATCGAAACACCTTCACTGACGGCTGATGAGATCTCGGGAATATGTCGTCGCACAAAACCGGCATTGGTCATCATTGATCACGTCGGATTAATCAAACCTGTAGGCAGGCAAAGCAATCGGCGTGAGGCAATGGATGCTATTTCCCGCTCTATCAAATGCCTGGCTAAATCTTTGCAAATTCCCATATTGGCTTTAGCTCAGCTGAATCGCCAGGTGCTTGATCGTCGAAACAAAACCCCGGTGCTTAGCGATTTAAGGGAATCTGGAGCGCTTGAGCAGGACTCGGACGTTGTGCTTTTCATTGATCGGCCAGCGTACTACCAGAAAAAAGCCAGCGAAAATGAAGCTTCCCTTGTCATCGCGAAAAACCGGCACGGCCAGACCGGAAAAATACCGCTTCTCTGGTTCGGCGCTCATCAGAAGTTTACTGATGACTGGACTGCCGATATGGGAAAAAACGTTGACCAACTCAAAGATGATCCTGTGCAGGAGGAGCTGCCGTTTTGACGGTTGCGTGCTGCCGCTCGCCGCCCCGGGCTGGCGTAAAAATAACACTGGGTGCAAGTTGCAACCAACGGCAAAAAAATAGGGCGCACGGCTCCACACCATGCGCCCATTCCACCAGTCTTAAGGAAACGCCCAGGGAAATCTGCTTCCCGCCGCATATCGTATTAATTTCAGTTTAGCACGTGGGGGAGGCATTTTCAAGTGATGAGCAATGAAGAACTAGCGGTACTGATAAAAAATGGCGATGACGGCTTGCTTCCCACACTCTGGGAACAGGTACGAAGATTTGTGGCAATGATGGCAGGACGGTACTACCGGTCAATTGATAATCCGCACGGCTGCGAGCTGGATGATCTGATTCAGGAAGGCTACATCGGCGTTGTGAATGCAGTTAAATATTATGACCCGGAAAAAGGGTATCTGTTCCTAACGTTTCTTAATCAAACACTTAAAACCGCATTCAGAACAACGATGGGCACCAGGACTTCCAAACGTGATCAGCTGGATTACGCCGATTCTCTTGACGCTCCGATTGCCGGAGCAGAGGATTTGACTTTACTTGAATCGCTGAGTGACCTAAAACCCGGTGAAGCTGCTGTCGAAGACACGATCGTTGAAAGCATCTGGAATCAAGAATTGCATGCGGCACTTGATGAAGCTTTAGGTATTCTGAGTAAGAAAAAGCGTGAGTTGTTGGAGCTGTATTACTATTTTGGCTTGAACTTTACGAAAATAGCTGAAATGCGCGGTTGTTCTCCTCAGCTTGTCAATGATCAGCATCAGGAATCGCTAAATCGTATTTATAACAGCAAATACCGGCCTGTTCTTGCTGAATTTTTATACCACTACGAACCCGATCCATACGCACATACGAGCTTCAAATGCTTTGAGGAAAGTGGTTGCAGCGCTGAGGATGCATTTTTAATACTAAAGGGTGATGATTGTTGGAAGGAAAAGCAGTCGATCCATACATAATCTGGCTTCTGGAAAACTATGGGCTTGAGGACTATGCGGGGAAGTTACACGATCTCCGCAGATTTTTCCGAAGCTACCGCAACCGCAAGGAAAATGACCCTTTGCGCCTATGGGCAGAACGGCTTATCAAGGATCATGCAAAGTATTGCCGGAACCGCAAAAACGACACCATCATTCGTCAGCACAATTCTTTTGTGATGAGATATGTCTACGGCTATTCGTGCAGGGACATTGCAAAAAAGCAGATACTTAACCCGCGCACCGTTCCCAGAGATATTGACGCTGTATTTAGGGATTTGATGGTGCTTGTGTACGGCGTCGATGGGCTGAGGCAAAAACCAGAAAACTCTGATGCATGCAATGAGGGGAGTGATAAAGATTGCCTTTTTAAGAAGCAGCTACAACAAAAATTTTAAAATAATTTAGGAGGAAATTATCATGACATTCGATGAAATTTTGGAAAACCTTCAGGCGCAGGACCCCAAAGCATTACTTTACGACGCGCTGGATGAGTTGGAGAAGTCTGTGGTCGTTGCCGCAACTGCAGCGGACAAAGCGAGTAAGGCCTACTATGCGGACGCTACAGCAAAAGCAGAGAAAATTTCAGCTCGGGTTGGCTTGCTGAGAAAACAGCATAGCGAATTCCAAAAGAAAATTGAGGCGCTTAAAAAGCCCCTTCTGGAGGTCACGGTATCCGGAAATACTCAGAAATTGGCTGACCTGAAGGCCAGCATGAAGGCCTTGGAGGCTGACAAGCTCCAAGTATCTACTGAACTTGAAATGCTGGAAAGCGCCCACATGAGCGGTGCTGATGAACTTTACAACGATGTCGTGCAGAAGAATGATCATTATTTGTCTGTGCGGGAAGCCTACCAGGAGGCTAAGCGCAAAGCGTACGAATTTGCAATCAAGCGAGAAGAAATATACCATACAATTCAGCGCGAAACGCAGTATTACAACGCAATTCCTATGCATGGTCCCAATATGAAGGATTTGGAAGAGCACTACCATTTCGAAAAGTGGGAACAGATTCATGCTGAGGATGCCAAGCAGAGGGCCGCGCTGGAAGCAGAAGAAGCAAATCGGCCGCGGAATATCGAAACTTTCAGCGCGCGGATTGATTACTGATGGAGGAATTGAGCTATGAACGAAATATATAAAAGTGATCCTACATATCAGCTGGCCATGCGGCACCTCGGGACCATGCGCGCAAAAAAACTTCTTGGCAATGGTGACAGTTCAGCAGTAGCTTGCCCCACACCTAATGCTACCGAAGAGCAGAAAAGCGAGTACATTCAGGCCCGAAGTGCTGTCCATTCCCTTCTGCACGAGGAGGCTGCAGCGTCCTCGTGCATTCATCCTGACGCAGCATCTGAACGTGATCGTATTCAGGAGCTTGACGCAATCGCCGATCTTTATGATCCGGCAATCGTAAAGGAAGCCAAATATGGCGACTGCCCCATTACGGCACGGGAGATGGCTGCTCGAGCAGCCCAGGGCATAGCAAAAAGATGGCAGCCCCAACCTGAGTCTTGCATCACAGCGCAACCAAGCAGAGCTTCCGCGCCTGCACCGGCGCAATCCCCCGCTGCACAGACACAGGTCACCGCAGCCGTTACCCGGTCTCCATCGCCGCAGAGTCATTTCAGCGCGAATATACCGGCCGACGAGCTTGCTTTCCTCCGTGCGATGTGCAGCAGTGGGACACGGCTTAGGGCCCGGCCGAAGTCTAGGCTGACATAAAGCCTTTGCCTCCTGACGGAACTGATCTGTAAGATCCACAGTAATTTGCAATTCATGAATTAAAAAAGGAGAGAAAAACAATGGCAAAGAATCTCTACAACAAGCTCGGCGAGATGGACTATGACGGACTGATCGCCAATATCATCCCGGCCATTCAAACTGCAGGCGGGACGGTTGCCAAGCTGACTGTGGCCGCGACTTATTCCCGCGGCACCGTGCTTGCCAAATCCACCACCGACGGAAAGCTCTATATCCTCGGTACGGACGCGGCCCTGAGTTCCCAGTCTTTTAACGGCGACGGGAGCGCGAAGGTATTCACCGTCACCGACAAACCCGGCCGCATTGACAACGTCAAAGTAGACGGATCTGTCGTAACTGTCAGCTCCTATGACGCCAGCACTGGCGTCGTGACGCTGGCGACCGCCCCCGCATCCGGCATGGGCAATGTTGTCGTCTACTATCCGGAAGAGGAATTGATCCCGGATTGCATCCTCTGCGACAGCGAGGACATCGGGACCGCTGCGGACGCACCTGTCGCAGTTTACACCGCAGGCTGCTTCGATCTCAATAGGATCACAGTTCACGACGGCTATACCATGACGGAGGCCGACAGAGACAAGCTGCGGGAGCGCGGCATTGTCTTTAAGGCGGCCATGGCTTGATCACGGATTGCACTGCACCGGTGCAGGAAAGGACACCTGGTGAAGACTGGCGTCAGACGCCCAGGGCAGATCGGCACGATACATAGGCGTATCCGCTGCCCTGGGCAACCCAGCCGGGCGGGAGACCTGAACGGGAAACAGCCGCAGGGGCCAAGGTACTGTGACGGGGTACCGGCAAGGCTTGCGGGCTCGTCGACCCCAATTCTCGCGCAGTTCCCGAGAAAATTTTTTCTTGGACTTTCCTTGTCGGGGCATAAAATGACCCCAAAATTAAGAGAAAATCAAGGTAGAATGGCCGGAAAAATGGGCTTTGCAATTACCGACGCGATCAGATGATTCTAATAACAACAGGCCGTAAGGCCAAATATAAAAATTGCCGGCATGCCCGGCAGAAAGCGTGAGAAAAAATGAATTCTTATGGTGGTTGGAGAAGATACCCTGCTACAGGTTTTGCGACTGCTGCGCAGGGTGAAAATATCGTTGAAAGCATTGGTTCTAGGAATGTAGCAGAATTTGAGCTTCATACCAAGAAGGAAGTTGCGGTCACTTCCAATGAATATAAGATTAATAGCAGTTATCACGCTGCAGAAAACCAGTTTCTCTATACATGGGGTGCGACCGTTAGCACGCCCAAGGAAGAGCGCGGCGCGGTTAAAAGCATAATTCTCGAAGAAGAAACGGAGTATTACATCGAATACAGCGCTTTTTCAAGAGATTTATAAGCACATGGCCCCTGCGAACGGTGGCAGTTATACTTGACTGTCGCTTCCGCTGCGCGAGTTAGCCGCCTGGATTCAGAACAGTAACCACATTGTGCAAGAGGTACAGTCAAAATGGCAAGGAAAATAATAACCACTTGGAAGGAGGGGGTATTATGGCGAACCAAAAAGAATATGATTTACTTTTCCGACTGAGCGCTCAGCTCGGCGGGAATTACGGCAGCACCTTTAAATCCGCTCAAAGCGCCATTGCTTCCATGCAAAAGGAAATTGACGGACTCAGCAAAACGCAGTCCGACATTGCCTCATACCAAAAGCAGCAGGGCGCGATTTCCTCTTCGGAGGAAAAGCTGAAACGGCTCAACGCGGAGTATGCCGCTCTGCAGAAGCAGCTGACCGCGACGAAAGAATACGGCACAAGCCTTACCTCCCAAATGCAGCAGCTTAAAAACACCACAGGTGCGGATGAGACGGAAAACGCGAAGCTCACGGCCCGGTACCAGGAGCTGGAGACGGAGCTGAAGAAGACCGGCGTTGAGAGCGCGAACCTTCAAAATAAGATGCTCTCCAAGCAGCAGCAGATCGACAAGACGTCCTCCTCTCTGGATCAGCAGACACAAAAGCTCGGGCAGATGGGCAAGGCGCTGGGCGAGGCTGGTGTGGATACCGGCAATCTCGCAAAGGAGAGCGGAAAGCTTGGCACGCAAATTGACGAAATCAAGCAGAAACAGGAAGACGCAGCAGACAAGGCCAATAATTTTGGTTCAAGAACCTCACAGGCCTTTGGAGCAATTCAGCAGGCCATCGTAGCCGCTGGTATAGCCAAAGCCCTTCAGGAAATATATGAATATTTCAAAAGCTGCACAGACGCTTCTGTAGAATTCGAATCCGCCATGACCGGCGTCGCCAAAACAACAGACTTTTCAGATGGAGAGCTTGCGGCGATGTCCGGCAGTCTCAAGGAACTCTCGACGGAGATCCCGGCCACGACGACGGAACTGGCCGCGATCGAGGAAACGGCCGGTCAGCTGGGCATTGCCAAAGATAACCTGCTCTCCTTCACGGAGATTATGGCGGAGCTGGGCACGGCTACTAACATGACCTCGGACGAGGCAGCGACTTTGCTTGCCCAGTTCGCGTCGATCACAGGCATGGACCCGTCGTATTATTCAAACCTCGGCTCGGCCATTGTTGAGCTCGGCAACAGCTACTCAACGACAGAGAAAAACATCACCGAAATGAGCCAGTCAATTGCCTCGGCGGCATCTATCGCAGGAATGAGCGAAGCGGATATCGCAGGTGTTGCCGCCGCCGTTACATCGGTGGGCTTTAGCGCCGAGATGGGCGGCACTCAGATCAACAAACTGATTACGGACATTAGCTCGGCCGTTGCCACCGGCGAGGATCTTGATGCCTGGGCGTCAGCGGCCGGCATGAGTGCTGATAACTTTGCCGCAGCGTGGGGTGAAGACGCCGCAAACGGTCTTAATCTGTTTATCCAGGGACTGAATGATACATACGAAAGCGGTGGGGATGTTTACGGTGTTCTCTCCGATCTCGGCATCACAGAAACCCGCATGGTCAGCGTTATTACCTCGCTCGCAAAATCCGGAAGCAGGCTCACCGACACGCTTCAGACCTCAAACTCCGCATGGACAGAGAATACAGCCTTAACAACGGAAGCTGAAAAGCGATACGCCACCACGCAGAGCCAGCTCACACTGATGCAAAATTCGTACAACAACCTGAAGGTTGCGATCGGGGACAACTTTACGCCGGTCCTTCAGGACTTGTATAAGCTTACTGGCAACGTTCTTGATGATTTAACCAAATTTGTCCAGGATCACCCGACTCTCGTAAAGGCAATTACTGCCATTACGCTTGAGGCCGGCACGGCGGTCGCCATTGTTGCAGCGTACAATGCGGCAAAGAAGATCTCCAACACGCTCAAAGAGATAGGCACCGTGCTGCGGGCGAAGGACGCTGCGGCGGCAGCTGCGGAGGCGGCCGCAGAAACCGCCGAGGCCGCCGCTACGGAAGGCGCGACAGCGGCCACCGTTGGGTTTAACGCCGCCCTCAATATTAACCCGATCGTTCTTGCCGTTACAGCAATAGCCGCCCTGACAGCCGGAGCTATAGTTCTTGCAGAAAAATACAAGGCTGCGGCCGGCGAATCCACGGAGCTTACGGCTGCCTCCCGCGAACAGTATGAGGAGCTTCAACAGCTGAATTCAGAATATGAAACCGCCAAGGAGCAGTACGGCGAAACCTCGGATGAGGCACTTGAGCTCAGGTACCAGGTCGATGACCTGAATGCGTCCTATGAAGCAAACAAGCAGACCATGGAAGAGTTTATCGCTGAAAACGACGAGCTTATTGATTCGCATAATGATATCATTTCCAGCTACAACGAAGCTACCGCTTCTATTGATGATGAGGAACAGGGCGCGCTGGCCCTTGTACTGAAGCTGGAAGAGCTCAGCGGTAAAACGTCGCTTACGGCTGTTGAGCAGCAACAGATGAAGGCTGCCGTCGATTCGCTTAATGAATCACTTCCAGATCTCGCGCTCAACTATGATGACGCCACGCAATCAATGAATATGTCGGTGGACGCCATCAAAAAAGCAGTTAAGGCCCAGGCGGAGCAAGAACGGCAGGCCGAAAATTATCAGACCTGGGTCGATCTGACCAAGAAAGAGCTTGAGCTTTCGGATCAGCTCGCCGAAGCTCAGGAGAACCTGAAGCTCCGGCGAGAGGAGCTGGCGGACGAGGGCTACAGCGTCGACGCCCCCCTGATCGGCTGGTCCACGGACCTTGACGATTATGAGGATGAAGTTGAGAGGCTGACGGGGGCTTACGACGAGAATCAGGCTGCCATTGCCGACGTGACCGAGCAGGCCGAGGAGTACATGGCGGCACAGACCGAAGCTTCAGACGGAAGTGATGATCTTTCCGATAAGATCTCGAAGATTACAAGCCGGGCGCAGGAGCTTGCAGACGCTTATACGGAGGCATATAACGCAGCTCTTGAAAGCATACAGGGACAATATGAGCTCTGGGACGAGGCGGCCGACGTCGTTGCAACGAGTGCCGGCACGATCAATTCCAACCTTGAAAGCCAGATCACTTACTGGCAGCAGTATAACGACAATCTCGCAAAGTTGACCGACCGGAGTGCCGATATTCAGGGCCTCAGTGATATGATCGCCAGCTTCGCCGACGGCAGCTCCGACAGCGTGAACGCGATTGCCGGCATGGCTTCCGCCAGCGACGAGGACCTCGCTGCGATGGTGCAAAACTGGCAGAACCTGCAGCAGGAACAGAAGGACGCCTCTGACAGCATCGGGGAGCTTGAATCCGGGCTCTCGGAAGCCATGGACAATATGCAGCAGGACGTTAAAGACGCCGTCGCGGGAATGAGCCTTGGAGACGAAGCGGCCCAGAGCGGGATTGACACGATTCAGGGGTTTATCAATGCCGCCAATGATATGCTGCCGGAGGTACAGAAGGCATACGCGAGCCTGGCTCAAGCCGCTGCCGGCGCGCTGGGCGGAGAAATCAGCTTTGGCGTTCAGTATTCGGAAGCGGGCATTGAGCACAATGCTTTGGGTACAACGGACGCCGCAGATATTATGATTGCAGGCGAACGTGGCCCGGAGCTCATAGTCGGTAAGGGCGGCAGCACAGTATACACAGCTGAAGAGACTGAGGCAATGGCGGCAGCCACAAAAGACTATATGCAGCTTATTGCCCTTGCTCCCCAGATGATGTCTTATTTCTCGACTTCTAGCGCAGAAAACCACGCAGTATCGGCGAGTGTCGGCAGCGGCGGCCAGTTGGGCAGTGTTTCGATCAATCCGGTTTACAACGTCACGGTTGGGTCTGCTGCGGACGCGGACAAGCTACGCGACACTGTTGCTCAGATGAACAGTGACCTGAGCGATAAGTTCGCCGAGATGCTTGAGGATTATAACGTAGAGCAGATACGGAAAGCCTACCGTTGATGCCGCTGTAAAGTTCAGCGCCATACCAGATTCAGGCGGGCGTTCATCTCAGAGTAACAAAAAAAGGTTTTCTGGTTCGATGTGCATGGGCGTCCGCCTTTTATTTGTATCCTGCGGCTGGTCCTTATCACGTGTTGGGCTATTGCTAGAAGTTCCCTCCTTCTGAACATACCGCTGCCTGCGGGGTCATGCTGCGCTGCCGGGACGTTGGCATGCTGGACTTGCGATTTCTTTTTTTGCTCACGTTCTTCCCTCCATCCAAAAGACTTGCAAATTGTGCAGGCCGTGATATACTAAATTCAGGCAATGTTTCTGAATCAGCACATAAAAATTCCGCTCGAAGCTGCAACTTCGGGCGGGTTTTGCTTTTTTGGAGGTATCCACGAGCAGGCCCCGGAGGTGAAAGGAGAAAAGCCCTTTCGGGCTTATGCCCATCCAGGATCAGCCGCAGGGCTTTTGATCAATCTTCATTTGCGACCAGAAGAGAACAAAAGTAAATAAACAGGGCCCGTCGGAGACATAACAGTCACCGGCGGGCTATTTGTGTTTATTGCACGACCTCTGGCCTTAGCAGCCTTACCGTCAGTGGGGGCGGCGGGCGCAATTCATCGGCGATTATGTGGCAATACCGTTCCCCGCCTTGAGTATGGAGCGCCGTCCTTACCTGGTTCACGCATAATTAACTCGGACAGTTCGCAATTCAAGGCTCCACAGATCAGATCCAGATGCGTCAGATTCACGTGCTCCGTCAGCTCGTGGTAAAGGTCGTTGACGGTTGTGGGTCGGATGCCGGTTATTCTCGCAAGATCGGCCTGCGTCATCTTGCGGGCACCGAGCAGCGAAGAAAGCAGAATCCTTATCATCCGGCAATTACACTGTTCACAAAGGAGATAAGATCCGCATAGGTAACAGCCGCATCAAGATCAGAAGGAGCCGCCTTCAGCCATCCGGCGGAAATGGCGGATTCGACATAGCCGGCGGCCCAGTGTCCGGATGTGGGGGAACCGGCCGCCTCACCATGGTCAATAAATCTGGCAAATATGGTTATCATCTGGGCCCAGGTCATAGGCGCGTCTGGATAATACTTTCCGTCAGAGCCGCAAACGACGCCGCTTTGGGCAAGGCAATTAATGGCGACACGGTAGGCTGATTCTGAGATATCTGAAAAGGCATCATCACCGACTGCGGACTTCTCGCGGCTCTTATCGGTAAGAATGCCATAAAGAACCCCGGCCATGCCTGCCCGGGACACGGCTTCGCCTGCAGGCGTGATCCTGGACAGCACGGTGCAGCATTCCTTGGCGGCCGCGCGGTCAATTGTGGCGTCGCCGCACGTCAGTTCGCATTTCACTGTGCTTTCAGGTGGTAGAGACGTGGTAACGCCGTCGGAGCTACTGCCTGTGTTCCCTTCGGAAGAACCGCCGTCGGAGCTGCCGCCTGTGTTTCCTTCGGAAGAACCACCACCAGTTGGCCCTTCATCTTCTCCGGGTGTTTGATCGTCATCCCCCGGGGCCTGGCTGCTGTTTGACCCGTACAGGATGAATGTGAGATAGGCACCTGATTGTAAGTTGGAGCACGGCGTGAGAAACTGCTCCGTAACATGATCTGGAGCATAGCGGTCGGACTCCTTATCGGAGAACCAGGAACACAAGCTGAAATTACCGCTTGTTAGATCCTCGGAATACATAGAACGGTATTCATCGGCAGTGTCAAATATGGACAGCCCTACTTGTGCCGCTGCGATATCGGCACCGGAAGTGCCGGCCTTGTTATTGATGATTTTGCAGCCATCAATACTGACTCCGGTACAGGCAAAGATCCCACCTCCAGAACGGCCAGAGTTGTTACTTTTGATAGTGCAGTCAGAGAAAGAGGCCGTGCCGGTGCAGTAGGCTCCGCCGCCGTCCAGATCTGCGGTCCCGTTTACTATGGTCGAGGATTTCACTTCTCCGCATTCCAGATATAAATTTCCTCCGCAGCTCGATGCATAACCATTCTCAAACGTGCAACCTGTGATCTCAATAGATGCCCCTCCATGATAAAGAGACCCGCCGCACTCAGCATCACTGCCGTAGAATGTGCTGTCAGTAATCTGCATAGGACCATGGCTGTAGATTGCTCCGCCGCTTGTGTCCGCATGACAATAATTGAATCTGCAGCCGTCGGCGGAAACAGATCCGTCTGCAAAAATGGAACCTCCATAGTAGGATGCAATCCCGGCAGAGAATGTGCAGTCATCCAGGGAGACGGAAGAATCCATGCCGGCGTAGATATGCGTCCCGGAATCGGACCTCCCGCCTTCAAAGCTGCACTGTGTAAATCCAGCGGTTCCTTCCATGATCATATAGGCGTGTTTATACTGCGAATTGACGCAGTAATTGAAGTGCACATCGCTAAGCTGCACGGTCCCGCTCCAGTCTTGCCGAAGCATTATTTCGGACGAACCGGCATCCGTAGATTCTCCAGCAAAATCAACATTTTGGAGTATCACATCTGAACCTTCCGGAATATCCTCACTGAAGTGCAGCACGGCAGCTGTGCCGCGGCTTCCGACAATCGTAACGCGCTTATCCGGAGAGCCGATCGTAATAGGCCCAAGCACATCCAAATCGTTTGTGAGCGTGATGGTGTCACCATCGGCAGCGTTCTCTATGGCCGTCTGCAATTCATCAATGGAACTGACTCCGGATTCTGCGGCTCTNGCCGTGATCGGTATAGCCCCAATTACCAGCAGCAGGGCCAGCAGCACAGAAAACCGCTTGCGTATTTTCGTTTTCATTTTCAAATCTCCTTCTGTTTTCTATGATTGCCTGAACTTAAGTTCAAAAAAAGAGTATTCCTGCAAAGCAGGTGGGTACAGGCAAAGCGGGTGGGCAAATCATTTTTTCCATCGTCTGATGGTAGAATCGTCCGCTGGGCATTGACCATCGTTCCCGGCCTGAGCCTCGGTGATAACCTCCTTTGAGTAATGCTTCTGGGGTAAAAAGAAATCGGGCAGCTCCAAATGAAGCTGCCCGCAAGCGGGACACCGCAGACGGCGAAGGAGGTAAGCTCGCGGCTCTCCATCCATTCCGATCACCGTTCGGCGCCGGTGATCGTATCCGGATAGTGCGGTACCGCATTTGGGGCACACAGGAACCTCTAAATTTTTTACCAGGTAAACTGATTGGGCGCTGTCATAAAACAGCTTGTAGCGTGTTGCAACGACCATTGTTATGCTCTCCTTTCGTTTGATGGGGAAAGCATAACGCGATTAATAGCCGGGCGCATTGATTGGATGCTTGTGAAAGCTGCAGGGGCGTGCTATGTACCCACCTGCTTTGCCTGTTCATGCAGCGTCTCAGGCTGTATTCTTGCGTTGTTGGCAGGTGAAGATATCATGGAATTCGGAAGCTTTTATATGACGCGCGGTGTGGCTGCGGCCATGCAGGAAGATCCTGACTTTGAGGTGGAAGTGCTGACTTCACTGTCACGCTATCTGTCCGGGGACTGGGGCGATTTGTGCCGATCAGATAAGAAACTGAATGAAGAGGCTATTGCCACCGGCGAACGGGTTCTCGCAGCATACAGTTCAACCAATGGAAAGCTATATATCATCACCGAATGGGACCGCAGCGCAACAACAATTCTGTTTGCTGATGAATACTAACATGGCAGCTCAGGGCACCGGGGGATCTGGGAAAGCTGGTATCGTGAGCTCTTAGTTTTTTGACCCCTCTGCACTACTCAGAGGGTAACCACGAAGGGAGAGGTAATCAATGGCCGTCAGCGATTACATGTCAACACGAGAGGCTTCGGAGGCCTGGGGCATGACAATGCAAGGCGTTGAGCGGCTTTGCTCCCTTGACCGAGTTGGCGGTGCCGGGAAGGTCGGCCATGCATGGATAATACCGAAAGACGCAGCACGGCCTCCAGATGCCAGGATAACAACTGGGCGCTGGATTGGCTATAAACCAAAGCACAGGAGATGCAAGCGGTATTGGTAACACAAAAAGAGTGGCTTTGCGGCTGCCTGTGTTCTGTATGCGAAATGGGTCCTGTGACGGGGTACCGGCAAGGCTTGCGGGCTCGTCGACCCCAATTCTCGCGCAGTTCCCGAGAAAATTTTTTCTTGGACTTTCCTTGTCGGGGCATATCTGGGGTATTCCTAAAGGCGCGCCGAGGCCTAAAGATGGTCATGTATGGACCGGGACGCATAGAAAGACAAGCGCGGGGAAATAACGAAACGGGCAGCTACCAAGAATGGTAACTGCCCTTGTTTTTTGTGTGATATATTAAATTTACGGCATAGCCGAATTTGGTTTTGGAGGTCACAACCATGTCAACGAAGGAAAAACGCAACATCTATACACAAAAGGACTGCAAATCTTCCGCTTATAAAAGCAGAACAGATCCGCCACAGTACGTGGTATTCGCGAAGCTGGACGGTAGCGATCTAGACGATGTTATTGTGGAAAACGGCATTGAATATGAGCGAACGGATCATATCCCCATCGACGTTAATTCTATCCCGAATTGTGTGCGTGAGGATCTGGCCAGAGCGACGTATGAGTATGCGAAAGAGTTTTACTCGCATCCGGAGAATGAAGTCAAGTATCAAAAATGGCTGGCCGACAGGAAAGCAAAAGGAATATCAAAATGAAGACACTTTTAACCAGAAAAGAAGCAGCAGCGCGGCTGGGCGTATCCGTGGTTACTCTGGATATTGAACGTAGCAGCAGACGTTTAGCGTACATACAGCGCAAGCCATGTGGGAAGGTGTGGATTACTGAGGAGGCAATTGAAGAATATTTAGCAAGGGCCGCCCATCCGGCGAGACCAGAGCGTCAGTTCACTGGCTATACCTACCGAAAGAGTCGGGTGTGAAACTGAATAATGCGAACGCCCACCGTCATGGGTGGGCGTTCTATCGTCTGCTTTTGGGGGCGTTTCCTGGCGTTTGTTTGGCGCTTATGAACGCCAAAACAGCTTTTTGTAGAGCTGCGCAGATTGAGAACAAAACCCGTGTAATCGTTGATATAGCTGGATATATTGGATTAAGACTACACACAAAAAAACAGCATATTTAAATTCGTAATCAGCAGGTCAGGTGTTCGAGTCACCCCACCAGCTCCACGTCTCCGTCAAGGTATCTTGACGGAGATTTTTCTATGTCTGGAGGTGCCGTCGTGGCCAAAAAGGATTATACTGTTTTTATGAAAAACGCGGAAGCGTCCGTCCGTATGGAGGGATATACAGTAACTCCCCTAATGCGCAATCAATGCAAGCAGGTACTCAGCGGCAAAACCACAACAGCCGAATGCCTGAAGCAGTTCGCTGCCGCAAAAGCGTCAAAGGTGGCCAAATAAATGGGATACAGCATTGATCCAATTTCAGATAACTGCTATCCGGGTACAACAGTCCTGATCAATAAACTGGGTATCCGTGACGAGGAAACCCTGAATGAAGCGGAAACTCTCGCCACATATATAAACGCCTCCAAGCTGGAAGAACAACCGCTTGAAGGCGCTTTTGACTTTGCCCACTACAAGGCGATCCATCATTTTCTTTTCTCTGACTTATATGACTGGGCGGGACAAATCCGCACCGTCAACATCAGTAAGAAAGGCACGCGCTTCTGCCCTATAGAAGAAATTGAAGATCGTGCCGCGCTGATTTTCGACCGCCTGAAAGAACAGGGTTACTTCCGTGGCCTGCCCCACGATGCCTTTACTGACGAGATGGTGGATTTCTACTGTGCCACCAACGACCTCCACCCCTTCCGCGAGGGCACTGGCCGTACCCAGCGCGCCTTCCTAACACAGCTCATCGTAAGGCAGGATATGACATCCACTGGTCTGAGATGGGCACTGACTTGCTAATGATCGCCACCATCCAGGCAGCAAATGGCGTGACGGATTTGCTAAAAGACGTGTTAGACAAGAGTATTGTCACCTCAGCGTAAGGTGAGGGTTCATTTTTTTGAATATAATGCGGTGGTCCGCAACGCGGAGGTCGTGTGTTCAAGTCACATCAGTAGCTCCATAAAGATTATCATAAATGAATAACCGCCAACTGCCACGGCTGAAACAGTAAAAAGGCTAAGTGGCAATACATTTAGTATGCATAGACAATTCCAAATAATCGCTGCAACCAAAAACAGCAACATTAAAATTCGTTTTGTGCTAATTTTCATTTGTGTCCTCCTATGAAGCATATATAGAATCCATGATTGAATGCACTTTTTATTTCAATAATTTATTATACCTCACTTCTCTATTAAAGTGAACTATTTTACCGCAAGCCGTCACAAAAGTGGCGGCTTTTGCTATACCCAAAATCAAAAACAGAAAGGAAAAAACACCGATGGTAAGAAAAAGAAAGCCCCAATCCCCACCGCAGGAGGACGCCAGAATCCAAAAATTTTTGGATATGATTGCCCCCTCAGTAATCAAATTTAACACCGATCACTTCATCTGCGGCAACACCTACCGCTGTGTGTGGGCGCTGCGGGAGTACCCAACCGCTACCGAGGAACAGGCCATCCTTCGCCACTTGGGTGAAAAGGACGGCGTAACCCTGCGCATCTATACCCGCCATGTCACCCCGGTGGAGGAAAAGAAAATCATCAGCAACGCCGCCAGCAAAAACCGGCTGAGCAAGTCCAACACCAATGATTTGCATCAGACGGTCATGGCTGAAAGCAATCTGCAGGATGTGGCCACCATTGTGGCGCAGGCGCACCGGAACCGGGAACCCTTCATCCACTCGGCTGTGTATATTGAGCTGTCCGCACACGATCTGGATCAACTGAAGCTGTTGCAGACCGAAGTGATGACTGAGCTGATCCGCTCTAAGCTCAACGTAGACAGACTGATGCTCCGCCAGCAGCAGGGCTTCCAGTGCGTGATGCCTAGCGGATTTAATGTGTTTCGTGACCAGTTCGAGCGTGTTCTACCGGCAAGCTCTGTAGCTAACCTCTATCCCTTCAACTACTCTGGTAAGACAGATGCCAACGGATTTTATGTGGGTCGGGATAAGTTCGGCAGCAATGTGCTGGTGGATTTCAACAAGCGATCCGATGACAAAACCAATGCCAACATCCTGATTCTAGGCAACAGCGGTCAAGGCAAGAGTTATCTGCTCAAGCTCATCCTGTGCAATCTGCGGGAATCCGGCATGAATGTGTGCGCTCTCGATCCCGAAATGGAGTACGAGGATCTGACCAATAACCTCGGTGGCTGCTTCATCGACCTCATGTCCGGCGAATTTATCATCAATGTGCTGGAACCGAAAACATGGGATGAAAACGGCAGCCCGGAAGATAATGATGCGCCGCAGACCTTTCGCATCAGTAGCAAACTCAGTCAGCACATTTCCTTTCTCCAGGATTTTTTTCGTACCTACAAGGACTTTTCTGACAGGGAGATTGACACCATTGAAATCATGCTGCAGAAGCTGTACGCAAAGTTCGGTATCAGTGACAATACCATATTTGACCGTCTGACCGCCAAGGATTATCCAATTCTGTCCGACCTGTATGGGCTGATTGAGGAAGAATACAAGGCCTTTGACGAGAACAGCCGCCAACTTTACAACGCAAAGCTGCTGCAGAATATCCTGCTGGGGCTACACTCTATCTGCAAAGGAGTAGAGTCGAAATTCTTTGACGGATATACAAATATCACCGATTCCAGCTTTGTGACTTTCGGTGTGAAAGGACTGCTGCAGGCTAGTAAGAGACTGAAAAATGCCCTGCTATTCAACATTTTATCTTACATGAGCAACGAGCTTCTGACCAACGGAAACACCGCCGCCAGCATCGATGAATTCTACCTGTTCCTCACCAATCTCACCGCAGTGGAATACGTCCGCAACTTTTCCAAGCGTGTGCGAAAAAAGGATTCGGCGGTAATCATCGCCTCGCAGAATCTGGAGGACTTCAACATTGAGGGAATCCGGGAATATACCAAGCCCCTGTTCAGCATCCCTACCCATCAGTTCCTGTTCAACGCCGGGAATATTGATGCTAAGTTTTACATTGACACTCTCCAGCTGGAGCAGAGCGAATATAACCTCATCCGCTACCCGCAACGAGGCGTGTGCCTCTACAAATGCGGAAACGAGCGTTACAACCTGATGGTCAATGCCCCGGAGCATAAGGCAAAACTGTTTGGAAATGCGGGTGGACGATAGAAAAGAGCTGTGTTGAATTAGTTCAACACAGCTCTTTTCGCAATATTCACTTTGGAAGAACCCCCAGCAAAGTTAAGTCCAATAAATCCAATATTCAGTGTTATTCCTGTAAAACCTATCTTCCTTATCAAACGTTTTATGCTCATAACGCATCCCTCCTTTATCCCTTTAGCTGGGTTTGGCTGGTGGTTCTGCCAAGGACTCAGAGGTCGGTCTTTCCGAAATGAATATTACTTTTTTACTATATCAGAAATTCTAAGGACTTTCAAGAAAACAGCTATTTAACGCTGTGCATGAAAGGATGTGAAAGTTATGGACATGAAAACCCAGCGCTTCGGCATTGAGGATGAGCTGACCGGTGTCACCCGCAAGGCTGCCGCTGATATTGCCGCCGCCTATTTTGGCACATCAGCTGTGTATGACGGCAGCTATTACGACACCTGCTCCGCCATTGACTCTCAAGGTCGCAAGTGGAAATTCATGAGCGATGCCAGCATTACTCCGGAGAGGAAAAACGGCAGACAGACCGTATCCGCTTCTGTTGAATACAAAACCGAGATGGTCAGCCCTATCTGCCGCTGGGAGGATATCGAAACGGTACAGGAGCTGGTACGCAATCTCCGGGAGGCCGGTGCCATTGCCAGCAGCTCCTGCGGCATCCATGTTCATGTGGATGCCTCTCCCTTGTCTACACCGATGCCGGTTGCATCTGCCTTGGAAGATGGGAACGTAACCAAGTCATTATCGTAGAAATTCTTGTTGGAGAAAGTGATCAACTGCTCATAGCGGCTGCGATAATGCCAGCGCAGACGAAGCTGTTGCATGGAAGCAGAGCACAGATCCAGAATGGACTCAAAGTCTGTTACATCGCTGGTTTCCTCGTCCTCGTCTTCGATTTCTATTGTGGCGTTAAAGAAATTGCTTGGCGGCATCTGCTTTGAATCCCCGATGACGATCAGCTGATCTGCCCTGTATATGGCACCAATCGCATCCTGCGGGAAGATCTGCGAAGCCTCGTCAAACACAACTACGTCAAAATGGGCGGAATCCGCTGTAAGAAATGTGCTGGCACTTAAAGGAGACATCAGGTAGCAAGGTTTTACGCGCTGAATACGCTGAGCTATTCAACCCATATGTCACAACGGTTACTCAGTTGTCGCCAATTCTGGACTGACAGATACACTCGGTTTAAAAAAGCATCCCCCGGAGCGTTGATCGATAAACTAAACACTCCTGTGGGAGATAAAGCTGACTCCGCTGATACAGTAATAAAAAATCTTGCTTTTCCTTAAAAGCATGAGTTCAAAGGAAAAACCAATCAGGGACGAAGCAGCACTTTTAAAGCCTTGCCGGATTCCATCAGGTCGAAGCCCTCATGAAATCTTTTCATAGGTAATACATGACTGATACAGCCGGAGCAATCCAATCCCGCATCCAGCAGTCCAAACATTACTTTCCAAGTGTGGAACATCTCGCGGCCACTGACACCATACATATTAACTCCACGATAGAAGACATTTGTAAAATCGATGGGAATTTCCCTGCTTGGCAGTGCAACCTGCACCAGTTCACCGCCTGCGCGAATATATTGAGTGGCCGGCTGAATTGCGGCAGCGCTTCCCGAGCATTCAATGACAATGTCTGGGCCGATGCTGTCACATTCCCTCCGCATCTCCTGAACAATATCACATTCCATGGGGTTGAGTACCAGATCTGCACCCATTTTCTTGGCTGCTTCTGCCCGATAGGCGTTGATTTCCACGCAGAAGATTTTGCGGGCACCCATCTTTTTGAATACAGCAACGGCCATTAGGCCCATTGGCCCGCAGCCGGTAATGGCAACCGTTTTTCCAGTGGCTACAACTTTAGTTGCCGCCTGTATAATTGTCCCCAGCGGCTCCAAAATGGCATTGTTTTCATCGGTTACGGCAGGATTGCAAACCATGGCGTTCTCGGCTGGAATGACAACATAGTCCGCAAAGCAGCCGTCGAAATGGACGCCCAGTCCGCGTGTATTCAAACAGAGGTTCTCCTTTCCGTCCATGCACATGGGGCACTTATGGCAGACAATGTGTGTCTCAGCGCTGACCAGCTGCCCAATTCGGGCAGAGTCCACGTCCTGCCCAACCTCAACGATGTCACCAACAAATTCATGGCCGATGGTAGTGGGCGGAGACATACGTTGCTGTGCAAAATCCGCCCAATTTTTAATGTGAATGTCCGTCCCGCAAATTGCAGCCAAATGGACTTTGACCAAGACTTCCCCCGCTTTGGGAGACGGAATAGGCTTCTCCTGAAGTTGCAGATTTTCAGGGCCGGCAGCTGTTTTTACAACACATTTCATATTTCCGTACATTCCATATTTTCCTTTCTGAAAACAATTCAGGCCTCTAAGCGGAGAAATTAAAAACGCTTGGGGCCCATTCATTACTGCATTTTCACAAAACTCAAATAAAAAGGCAGGACAGACTGAACCATCAGCCGTTTGAGAAATTTCGGGATAGCAAGACGTCTGCTCTCCCAGAGGCAGAATAAGGATCGCCAGGCGGCCACTCCTGTCTTATGCCCTCCTCAGGTAGGAGCAGTCTTCAGTTCTTGATGTGGATGGCGCGCTTTTCCACATTCAAAGCTGCCTCACGCATGGTTTCGGTGACGGTGGGATGAGAGTGGATGGTGGAGATCAACTCCTCCACGGTGGCCTCCAGACGGATGGCCAGCGCGCCCTCGGCGATCAGGTCCGTGGCACGGGGCCCGATGATGTGCATACCCAGCACCTCGCCGTACTTCGCATCGGCAATGATCTTGACCAGACCTTCGCCGCCGTTGAGGATCAGAGCCTTGCCGTTGGCGCTCATGGGGAACTTGCCGACCTTGTAAGCAACGCCCTTGGCCTTGCACTGCTCCTCAGTGAGACCCACCCCGGCAGCTTCCGGCTCCATATACACGCAGGTGGGGTTGGTCTTCTCGTCGTACACGGCGGGAACGCCGCAGATATTCTCGGCGGCAACCTCGCCCATGGCGGAGGCGGTGTGCGCCAGCTGGGCATAACCCATAACGCAGTCTCCGATGGCGTACACGCCGGGAACGCTGGTCTCCATCTGATCGTTGACAAGAATACGGCCCCGGTCGTTGTTCAGACCGCCGGCCTCCAGATTCAGGGACGCGGTGTTGGCGCGGCGGCCGATTGCCACCAGAACTTTCTGCGCCTCAAAGCTGACGGTCTCGCCCGCCTTGTTCTTGCAGACCACCTTCGCGCCCACGGGGGAGGACTCCACAGCCTGCACGGGGCATTCCAGATGGAACTCCATGCCCATCTTCTTCATGTGGGCCACGCCGATGGCGGTGAGGTCGCCGTCCAGCATGGGCAGCATGTGGTCCAGCGCTTCCACAACGGTGATCTTCGTACCAAACGCCGCATAGGCGCAGGCCAGTTCCAGACCGATGACGCCGCCGCCGATGACCACCATGGACTTGGGCAGCTCGGAAAGGCTCAATGCGCCGGTAGAATCAATGCAGTTGGAATTCTCTTTCAGTCCGGGGATGGGAGGCGTAAAATTGACCGAGCCGGTGGCTACGATGATGGCGTCGGCGGGCATGGTCTCCGTGGAACCGTCGGACTTCTTCACGCGCAGGGTCTTGGGTGCGATAAACGAGGCTTCGCCGTCGACCTTGGCGACCTTGTTGATCTTCAACAGGCCCGCAACACCGGAAGTAAGCTGCTTGGAGATGGCGTTCTTATGGGCGATAATCTGGGGGAAGTCCACCTCCACTCCAGAGACCTTCACGCCGATATCAGCACCCTGTTCCTTGATCTGAGAAATCAGCTCGGCGCTGTGCAGCAGACACTTGGTGGGAATGCAGCCGATGTTCAGGCAGGTGCCGCCCAGATGCTCTTTCTCAATCACAGTGACCTTGGCGCCCAGCTGCGCAGCCCGGATAGCGGCAACATAACCGCCGGGGCCGCCGCCCACTACCAGGACGGTCTTACTGCCGGCTGCGGCGGGAGCAGCGGCAGCAGGGGCCGCAGGGGCCGCCGCAGCAGCCGCGGCGGGAGCGGCGGTTCCGCTGGCGGAAACTGCCTCGCCGGGCTGCCCGATATACGCCACCACGGTCTTGCAGGCCACGGTCTCGCCCTCGCCGAAGAGAACCTTCAGCAGGGTTCCGTCGGTGTCGCACTCCACGTCGTTAGTCAGCTTATCGGTGGCCACGGAGAACAGCACATCGCCTTTTTGGACGACGTCGCCCTCCTTCTTCTTCCATTCCTCAATGGTACCCTCCGTCATGGTCAGACCCATTTTCGGCATCAATACTTCCGTTGCCATAAATTGTGTCCTTCTTTCTCATTGTCGTTGCTGTATCCTCCCTGGCAGGGAATCGAACCCGGCTTGCGCCGGGTTCGATATTTTCTCAGGCGAGGAGCAGATAGGGGTTTTCCAACAGCTCCGCAATGCGCTTTAAGAACTTGGAGGCCATAACGCCGTCCACCACGCGGTGGTCCGCCGTCAGGCTCAGATTCATCATGGTGCGGATCACGATCTGCCCGTCCCGGACCACCGGGGTCTCCACCATGTCGCACACGCCCAGAATCGCCAGCTCCGGCTGGTTGATGATGGGTGAGAAGCTGGTGATGCCGTACGGCCCCAAGCTGGAGATGGTGAACGTGCCGCCGGTCATATCTTCAAGAGCGACCTTGCCGTCCCGCGTCGCGGCGATGAGGGACTCCGTCTCCTGCGCGATCTGCACCAGAGACTTCTCCTCACAGCTCTTGACGTTGGGAACGATCAGACCGTCGCCCTTGGCCACCGCCAGACCCATGTTCACATGGGTGTGATGGGTCAGCATGTTATCCGCAAGGCTGGAGTTGATATCCGGGAATTCCGTCAGCGCTTTCGCCACCACCTTCATCAGAATGTGGTTGTAGGTCAGCTTGATTCCCTTTTCTTTCAGGCTGTCCTTGAGTTTGCCGCGCATCTCCATCATGGCCGTGGCATCCACCGGGCGGGTGTAGGTTACGCGGGGAGATGTGTGCCAGGAATTCGCCATATTGGCGGCGATGCTCCGGCGCAGAGGGCTGACCTTCTTCGGGGCCTCGTCATTTAAGCCGGGAGCCGCAGCGGCGGCAGGAGCGGCGGGGGCGGCAGGAGCCGCAGCACCCGTGGCGGCCAGCACGTCCGCCTTCATCACGCGGCCATCCGAACCCAGAGACGCGACGTCCACACCCAGCTCCGCAGCCATCTTGGCGGCCACGGGAGAGGTCTTGACGCGGGGACCTGCGGTGAAGTTCTCCACGTCCTTCGCCACCACCGTACCGTTCGGGCCGGTGCCGGGAATCGCGGAGAGATCATAGCCCTTCTCCTTCGCCAGCTTCTTGGCGAAGGGTGTTGCGGGAACGTATTCCCCCGCGGCGCGGACCGGAGCGGGAGCCGCAGCGGCGGCGGGAGCAGCCGTGGGAGCGGCCGCCGGCGCGGCCGGAGCGGGAGCTGCGGCCGCGGTTCCGCCGGATACGGCCTCGCCGGGAGCCCCGATATAGGCAATGACGGTCTTGCAGGCCACCGTTTCGCCTTCCCCGTACATAATTTTCAGGAGGGTACCGTCGGTATCGGCCTCGACATCGTTGGTCAGCTTATCGGTTGCCACGGAAAACAGAATGTCGCCCGCCTTGACGGCGTCGCCCTCCTTCTTTTTCCATTCCTCAATGGTGCCTTCCGTCATGGTCAACCCCATCTTCGGCATCAATACTTCAGTTGCCATATTTGAAAATCTCCTTTTCAACAGGCATTAAAACATGCCCTTGATGCCCTTGTACAGATCCTCCGGAAATACCCGAACCATCATCTCCAGCGTCGGCGCAAAGGGAATGGGGCAGAACGGAGCACCGTAGCGCAGGATGGGAGCGTCCAGATACTCCATGGCCTCTTCGGCCACGGTGGCGGAGACCTCGGCGCCGAAGCCGCTCTGCTTCACCGCCTCGTGGACGATGCACAGGCGGTGGGTCTTCTTCACGGAATTCAGGACCGTCTCCTTGTCCCAGGGGGACAGGGTGATCAGATCAATAACTTCCGCGTCGATGCCGTCTTTCGCCAGCAGCTCCGCCGCGCCCTTCGCGTTCTTCATACCGATGGAATAGGAGACGATGGTCACGTCCTTGCCTTCCCTGGCCACCTTAGCCTTACCCAAGGTGTAGGCCGCCTCGTCCGCAATCTCGGGCATCTCGCCCTTTTCTTTATAGAGGATCTTGTTCTCGAAATACAGCACAGGGTCGTCGCTCTCGATGGCGGCGATCAGGGCCATCTTCGCGTCATAGGGATTGGAGGGGGCCACGACCTTGATGCCGGGGATGTGGGGGAACCATGCCTCCACGCACTGGGAATGCTGGGCCGCACCCTGGAAGGTCATGCCGTCCGGCGCGCGGAGCACCAGGGGTACCTTGGCCTGACCGCCGAACATGTAGCGGGCCTTTGCCATCTGGTTGAAAATCTCATCCATCGGCACGCCGATAAAGTCGGCAAAGTGCATATCGACCACCGGACGGGCTCCGGCCAGGGCCGCACCCACGCCGCCGCCGATGATGAACGTCTCGGAAATGGGCGTATCGAGGATCCGGCCGGGGAACTTATCGGGCAGGCCCTTGAACTGGCCGAAGATGCCGCCCTGACGGGCCAGATCCTCGCCCATGACGAAAATCTTGGCGTCCTTTGCCATGGTCACTTCCATGGCCTCCAACGTGGCCTGAGCAAATGTTAAAGTACGCATCGTCTTTCCCTCCTTAGTCGTCGACATAGACATACTTCATGAAGTCCTTCGAGTCCGGATATTCACAGGACAGGGCGAACTTCTTTGCCGCCTTGATCTTCTCCGCGCAGGCTTCATCAATGTCATCGCACTCTTTTTCCGTAATCAGCTTCTCGGAAACGGCCTTCTTGCGGAACATTTTCAAAGGATCGGTGCTGTGGAAGATCTCCATGGTCTCTTCCTTTTTGCGGTACAATTCAGGGTCGCCCACATAATGACCCTCGATGCGGTAGGTCTTGGCCTCAATAAAGGTGGGACCCTCACCCTTCCGTGCGCGGGCAACAGCTTCCACAGCCGCATCATAGACGGCGAAGACGTCCTGGCCGTCCACGATCACGCCCGGCATATCGTATCCCTTCGCGCGGTCGGAGATGTTCTCCACCGCGGTGGTGGTACGGTACGGCGTGGTAGAAGCCCAGCAGTTCATCTCGTTGACGAAGATCACGGGCAGCTTCCACGCCGCAGCCACGTTGGCGGCCTCATGGAAGGTACCGCGGTTGCTGGCGCCGTCGCCAAAGAACACAACCGACACTGTGTCGTTCTTTAAAACCATCTTATTGGCGAGAGCCGCGCCGGTTGCCAGGTTATAGCCGCCGCCGACCACGCCGTTGGCGCCCAGCATGCCGATGGAAAAGTCCGCAATGTGCATGGAGCCGCCGCGACCGTGGCACAGGCCCTCTTCTTTTCCAAAAATCTCTGCCATCATGCAATTTACGTCCGCACCTTTTGCAATGCAGTGGCCGTGGCCGCGGTGGGTGGATTCAATCAGATCAGTCTTGCGCAGTGCCGCGCAGACCCCGGTCGCGATGGCTTCCTCCCCGATATACAGGTGCACGAAACCCGGAACTTCACCCCCCAGGGAATCATGTTTGATGGATTCCTCAAAATGGCGAATAGTGGACATGGTCTCGTAAAACTTAGCTGCCTGCTCCTTTTGAGCCTTGGTTGCTGCCATAGGAATTCCCTCCTTGTAGTTTAAATTAATTTAAAAGGGAGCAATAAATCTTTAAATTTCTACCCGCACTTGCCTTTTAAACAAAAAAGGCTCAGGTTAATTCCCTTCTTCAATCGTTACCAACATGGACGCCCATCTTATCCTCGTAATATTTTACCATTGCAATCTGATCTTCATCAATGTGTCCGTTATCATTCATCCAGTCCATGACCCGCAGGACAACATCAGTCATAGGAAGATCCACCCCGAGCTTGTGCGCATAGCGCTTTGCATTCAGTATATCCTTACGGTGCACCGCGACGCGCGCTCCCGGTTTATAATCTCGTTTGATGAGCTTGGGAACCTTGTTTTCGTACAGAGGTCCTCCCGCAAAGCCACAGCGGGTAGCCTCGAAAGTGGTCTGCAGGTCAATGCCCGCTTTTGCCGCTAAAGCATAGCCCTCCGCGATGGCCACCAGCGTCGCCCCGCCGATCAGATTGTTGACTAGCTTGGTCACGCTGCCGCTGGCGCTGCCACCGGTGTAAACGGGATACCCCATACACTCCAGCAATGGCTTCACCTTGTCGAAAGCCTCCCGCTCTCCGCCACACATGATGGCTAACGTCCCGTCGATGGCCTTGGGGTTGCCGCCGCTGATTGGAGAGTCCAGCAAGAATATTCCGGCCGCTTTCGCCTTTTCGTACAGTTCCAAAACGATATCCGGAGCAGTAGAGGAAAGGTCAATGACGACATTGCCAGGTTTTCCATATTGGATCGCCTGCTCTACCGAATTGCAAATAATGGGATGCGTGGGAAGGATCTGCATGATTACTTCACAGTTTTTGTAAATCTCGACAGGGTTGTCGACCAGCGTTCCACCGGCTTCTCCAAACGCCCGACGCTGCTTCTCCACAACATCATAGCCAAGTACTTCGCAGCCTGATTTTTGAACGACATTCTTTGCCATAGGCAATCCCATGACGCCCATACCAAGAAAACCGATTTTCATTAGAATTGCATCTCCTTTTTTGCTCAGGCGCCAAGATACGGCAGCCACAGTGAGAAAGAGGGTATATAGGTGACAATTGCCAGGATGATCAGCGCAATTCCCAGGAACGGGAGAATTGCCTTGAATGCAGGGCCCATAGAGGTATTGCCAATCTTTGTGCCTACCAACAGGGATACGCCCACAGGCGGCGTGATGCAGCCGATGTAGATGTTGATGCAGGCCATGACGCCGAACTGAAGCAGGTCCATTCCACAGGCCTGAATCAGCGGAAGCATTAGGGGAACCATCATCACGAGGATGGAGTTGCCTTCCATCAGGCAGCCCAGAACCAGGAAAATCAGGTTGATAATCATCAGCACAACATACTTGTTGCTCGTCATGGACGTCATGAGCGACATGAAGGACTGGGGCATCTGGGAGGCGATAACCACATAGGCCGACGCTTTCGACAAGCCCACCAGCACCATGATCGCGGCCACGGACACGGCGGAATTGAAGATGACATCCAGCAGATCCTTGAATCTGATGGTTTTATAGGCAAACATTCCGATCAGTACGGAATAGATAACGGAGATTGCAGCCGCTTCCGTCACGGTGCAAATGCCGCCGAAGATGGTACCCAGCACGATAATCGGCATCAAAAGAGCCCAGATGCTGTCGCGGAGAATCAGCAGCGACTCCTTTGCCGTGCGCTTGGGCTGCTTGGGAAGATTGTACTTTTTTCCATAGTACAGCGTGTAGGCCAGAAATGCCACCGCGCAGACAATTGCCGGCACCGCCGTTGTCAAAAACAGCTTTTGCACCGAGGCCTCCGTCAGACTTGCGTACACGATCAGTGAAATAGAGGGCGGGATCATCGGCCCCAGCAAAGAGGCCGCGCTGGCCAGAGCTGTGGAGTAGTTCTTGTCGTAACCCTCCTCCTCCATAGCCGGAATGGTCATTCCGCCAATAGCCGCCACGGTGGCGACCGCCGAACCGGAGATGGCGCCGAACAGGGCGGAGGCAAGGACGGTAACCGCACCCGTACTGCCTCTGACCCGGCCGACGACCACGTTGGCCGCGCCAATCAGTTTCTGGGTGATGCCGCGGGCCATCAGATTGCCTGCCAGAATGAAAAAGGGAATCGACAGCAGCGACGCGGAGTTCAGACCCAAAAAGGTTTTCTGGGCGACCGCCTCCAATGGAAAGCCCGCGTATACCATGGAGACCATGGTGCCGACCGCGATAGAAAGAAAAATTGGAAGACCAAGAACGGATAGTACGATCAGAAATACAAATACAAGCACACCGGCATTCATGCGTTTGCTCCTCCTTTCATCTCGGGCAGTTCCCCGTTATGAAAAAAGCCGATCAGGTTTCTTGCGACGATTTCAACCGAATACAGACACACAAGAACACTGCCGATGGGGAACGCCGCATAGACCTGTCTCATTTCGATCGGCATGGTGAATGACCGGCCTGTGGCGTGCTGCATCAGGCTGATAGAATACACGGCAAACACGACCATGACGCCGATTGCGATGATGGAGCACAGCGCCGTCATCAGGCATTTCACCCGTGGGCTGTAAAGGCGGAGCAGGAAATCGACCTGCAGATGGCTCTCCTGCCGGGTGGCAATGCCGAGGCCGAGAAAGATGTTAAAAACGCCCAGATACAGCGTCAGCTCCTCACACCAGGGCTGCGCGTTGGAAAAGACATATCTCATGATCACCTGATAAAACATGATCAGGACCATGGCTGAGAGCATGACGATCAGGATTACGCGGAGCACTCGCGTCAGTGCATCCAGAAATCTGGAGTAGGCATGTAGTACTTGCACAGAAATCCTCCTTTGTTCAGACCGTTCATCTGTACTCTACGGCGGAACAGCCGTCCCGCCGTAGAGTACAGGTCATCCGTGTGGATTTGATTATTTTGCGGGATCTGCGTCCGCGATCATCTGGGCATACTTGACCAGCGCGGGATACTTGGCCGCCAAGAAGCCGTCCAGCGCAGCCTGCCATTCAGAAACGTCGGTCTCAATGATTTCACAGCCTGCGTCAACGAACTTCTGCTTGTCCGCCGCCGCATTGCTGATGACGGCATCCGTGCAGAACTTGCCGGCATCCTGTGCGGAGGTGCGAAGCGCATCCTGATAGTCGGCGGGGAGGGAATTGAAGAAATTGGCGTCCATGATAAAACCGTCCGTGCTGTAAACATGGTTGGTTTCCGTTACGTACTTGCAGACCTCATACAAAGATAGGCTTGCGGAGGAGGCATAGGGGTTTTCCTGACCGTCAACGGTTCCCTGCTGGATTGCGGTGAAGATTTCGCTGCCGGCCAGCGGGGTAATGGAGGCGCCCAGCCATTGCCAAGTGTCCATATAGATGGAGATGGTCGGAACGCGCAGCTTCAGACCCTTTACATCCGCAACGGAGTGGACGGGCTTGTTGGTCGTCATCACGCGGACACCCTGCAGACCGGAAGCCAGAATGACCATTCCGCAGCTGTCGCCGACATCCTTCATGATTTTATTACCGACGTCACCTTCCCAGACGGCACGGTAGTGATCCATGCTGTTGTACATATAGGGAGCCGCCTCAATGTTGGCCAGATCCGTCATGGAGGACAGGTTAGAGATGGAATCGAACACGATGTCGCAGGCGCGCATGCTCAGGCCCTCGAGGCAGTCAGCCGTGTTACCCAGGGAGGAGCTGGCATACAGCTGGATGGTGATGTTGCCGTTCGTCTTTTCGCTGACCTCATCGGCAAATTTCTGCGCGGCAGAGTAAACAGGGTCCGTCGTACCGACGCTCAGATGCATCTTCAGAGTATACTGTTTGTCTCCGGAAGCGGCGCTGCCGCCGGAGGAAGCGGCGCTGCCGCTGGAGGAAGCGGTGCTTCCTCCAGCACCGCACCCGGCCAAAAGCGTGAGAATCATTGCAAGAGCCATCATTAAGGAAGCTAACTTTTTCATTTCACATTTTCTCCTTTACTTTATTTCTTGGTCGTTCTTGGTTCCAGTGTTCTCTTTGCGAATGCTACCGGCTTATATAATAATTGCCGTCGGCGCGGCAATTTGCGCAAAAAAATCCGCCCTCAAATTACCCATTCATCAACATACCGCCGTCACAGTTGATGTTCTCTCCTGTAATAAAGCTGGCCGCGTCAGAAGCAAGGAATAAAACTGCGTTGGCAACCTCCGAGGGCTGTGCTCCGCGATGCAACGCCAAAGCGTTCAGCACGATTTGCTCTTTTTCTTCTGTCAGAATTTCCGTCATAGGGGTCCGGGTCAGAGATGGGCAGACGCTGTTGCAGTAAATTCCTTTAGAAGCCCCGGCTTTTGCGACGCTTTTTGTCAGGGAAATTACTCCTGCCTTTGCCGTGGCATAAGCCGCCGTCCCCAAATAACCGCCGCCTACCTTTCCGGCGATCGAAGCCACATTTACGATCCGGCCTCCGCCGTTGGCCTCCATGTGCCGAAACAGGGTCTGACACGTCAGGAAAACCGCCGTCAGGTCAATCGCCAGTACCCGATCCCAGTCCTCTTTAGTAAGTGCGGTAAAATCTGCCGTATTAACAATCCCCGCATTATTAATGAGAATGTCTACACGTCCATTTTCCCGGACAATTTTTTCCATAGTCCGCACCACGGCATCTCCATCCACAAGGTCGACCTGATAAAATCCGCACCGCTCTTCGCCAATTTCCCTGCAAGTTTTGGCGGCCTTTTCCATATTGGCATCTACGATGATGACGCGTGCTCCCATCTCCGCCAGTTGTCTGGCAATCGCCTGTCCGATTCCCTGTGCACCTCCCGTCACAACGGCGATATGTCCGGAAAAGGAAATGTTCATTAATTCCATCTTGCTCATCTCCATCAATCACGCAAATGGTAAGACCATTTATACTCATACCACTTTCCGCCGAATTTGTCAAGTGTTATAAAAAAGCATTTAAACTTGCAAAATATTTATCAAAAATAAATAAAACGAAATGGTCTAACCTTTTGTTGACTAAAGTTTTGCTTTATGCTATTCTTTTGTAAAAAGTAATTGATATTAATATAGTCAGGAGAGCAGCTATGCAACAGGAACAAGAGAACATTCTGTTCAAGCCAGCCATTACGAAGCATGCTTCTCAGGTTATCTACGACCAGATCTACCAGAAGATCTTGTCCGGTGAACTGAAGCCGGGAGAGCGTCTCCCGGCAGAACGCGAACTTTCCGAACAGTTTCAGCGCAGCCGTCCCAGCGTTCGGGAGGCGCTTCGAATGCTTCAGCAAGACGGCCTTTTGAAAATTGTAGTCGGCAGTTCCGGCGGAGCGGTCGTACGCGGGATCTCGCTGGAGACCGTTGAGGAGCCTCTTAAAAAATTTCTCGCCTGTGGAGCCGTCAGTTTGCAGGAGTTAGTGGAATATCGGCACATCAACGATCGGGGATGCGCCCGTCTGGCCGCTGTGCACCATATGCAGGAAGATGAGCAGAGGATTCAGGAGATTTTAAACCGCGCCAAGGCCGCCATACAAGATCCAATGAGCTTTCAGAAATATGACATCGCTTTCCACAGTGCTCTCGCCGCAGCCAGTCACAACTATCTGGCCATCATGATCAATGACGTTATTGTAGGGCTGAATACCAAAGTGTTCCTTGATGCAGTCTGCGACTATACCATTGAGCAGCATCGGGAGCTAAACCGCTTGATTTATGAATCGCACAAAGACATCTTTGAGGCTGTGCTTTCCAAGGACCCCGCAAAAGCGGACCTTTGCGTGGATTTGATGGTGGATCTGTTCTATGAAAAAGTTCACGGTTAAAGCATCAGCAGGCTCCGATCAGAGTCTGCTGATGCTCTTTTCTCAGCAAAACCCCATCGTCAAAGGGTTGACGTCGCCCTCCGGAGGTACAATACAGATCAAGGATAGTTTTCCGCCATCCACATTTGCACCGAAATTATGAGGCAGGTTGGCTGGAACATGGACGTATGCGCCAGGATGCAGTTCATATGTCTCATCTCCCACATTGAAGAAGCCGTCGCCCTCAATGCAGATTGTCCAATGGCTCCAGGGGTGCGCATGGGAGTCGGAGGCCGCGCCCGGATTCAGTGTGAAGCAGCGCATCACATAATCATTCCAAAAGCGATCCGGTCCAAAAACGATCCTTTTTTCAGAATCCTTGATGAAATGTCCGCCGGTTACGACCGGAAGGTCCCGAATCATGCCGCCATACTGTTTGTCTTCCATCATGTCGTCTTCCTTTCTGTCCGTCAATATTCCATAATGATTTTTGCTTTTTCCATGGGGACACCGCTGTTCAGGGAATCTCCCACTGGGCAACGCTGCTCAACCAGATCGATCAGTGCCTGTACCTTTGCCGGCTGCGCGTCGGTCTTCACATGAAATACAAAGCGAATATTCTGATAGCCAGGGCGAATTCCCGTGTAACCCATCATGCCGGCAGAGTCCATGTCGCCCTCCACCTCAACCCAAATCTCGTCCAAATCGATCCGCATTTGCCGTGAAAATGCGGATGCTGCAACTAACTGGCAGGCACCCAGACTGCACAGAAGCAGTTCCACTGGATTCATGCCGGTATCCTCGCCGCCGCTTTCACGCGGTTCATCAACGCGAACAGTGAAATTCCGCGCCTGAACATCCACCGCAACTTTTCCAACTCTCTTTGCGATGATCCTGTTTGTTTTTTCAAAAATACAAAATCACTCCTCTACGATCCTGAGTAGCTTTTTAATTAAGCTGCTTAACTTTATATTCATAATAGACATCACCCACTTCTTTGTCAACGCATTTTGACTGCTTGCCAAAAATTTGACTTTTTAGATAAGCTGCTTAACTATTTTTGTGCATTTCTCACTCTTCCTTTTTTTTGCTAATTTGCTATGATAAGAGAATATGCACATGAGTGAGAAAGGAGAGTTGCTTTTTGAAAAAGGCCGGGGAATTTCGAGCCTTTATGGAAAAAATAAACTACTTTGACCGCATTCTGGACCGTCATCAGAGCCTTCCCAGGTGTTACGGAAACGATCTGCTCCTCTACTCTTCAGAGGTCGATTTACTGGAAGAGATCGGGGCCAACGAGCCCATTACCGCAACAGAGTTGGCCAGAATGAAAATTTCTACGCCTAGCGCCATATCTCAGATTGTTAAAAAATTGGATAGCAAAAACCTGCTGGTTAAGGATATAATGGACGGAAATCGGAAAACAATTTATTTGCGCCTGTCTGAAGAAGGTCATCGGGTATATGAATTTTATTGTCAACAGCAGGAAAGAACATTTGAATCCTATATGCGGGAGCTTACGGACTATACGCCGGAGGACATTGCTAAAGCAGCCGGGCTAATTGATTTTCTTACAGAAAAATACTTGGATGAGTTCAGATCACTGGACATGTAATTTCTCTCTTATGCAAAGTCGGCAAATACTCAATTCAAATTGGAAATGTCTTTTTCCCTTGCTCCTGTTATAGTGTCTACGCAACTACAGTCGTCCTTTGCAAGCCAGCCGATTAACTCATGAGGCCTTTTTGATAATTGCAGTCTGTTTCGAGCTACCGATTCGGAGAAACGGGGAAACTGGCCGCCGGCAAAATCGAGTCGATTTCTAAGAGATGAGGGCTGTTGTTTGCTCCATTCGCCGATGCCTCCCTGTGGAAAACCGCTATACGGCTTCGCCCCTCACCTCCACAGCCTGTAGCATGCCGGCACTACAGAACAAATACAGTGAAAACACAATTCGAGCGAAAGCCGCGTTTCACAACCCCGTCGATGCCATTCGCAAAAAGGTGGATGATAGAAGAGATGAAAGACAAACCGACGTTTTCTTTAAATTGGGAAGAATTTAGAATGTATCTGGATTCGAATCCATTTGAAAAAGCCAGCGTGATTGTATTCATAATGCTCTATAACGAAATCACTTCCCTGCGCCTCGAGCCGGGAACAAAACTAATTGTAAATCAGCTCGCTGAATCGATTGAGGTGTCGCGTACGCCTGTGATCGATGCGCTTTCAAAGCTGAGGGAGATGGGTTTCGTTGAAAAAAAGGAGAATTCAGGCTATTACCATGTCAGCTCTCTGGATCTCGGGGACATGATTGCGCTTTACCAATTCCGCGCAGCCATTGAAGGCGAAGCGGTCTGGCTGTGCGCCAAAATGGCATCACCGGATATAATCGAGCGATTGGATAAGCTATCCAACGACTATGTCGCCTTTTGTTCTGAGCCAGAGCGGAAGTACGCCGTTATCCGATTTGTGGATCCGGAATTTCATCAGCTGATTGTTGATTCGTGCGGTAATTACTTTATTCAGCAGAGTTATTCCCTGTTTAAAAAGCGAATGAGTCGTTATCAGATGTACAGCATAAAATTTCTAAGTCCGCAAAACCCGATTACTACGCTGATTGCCTATGAGCATCTTGGCATCACAAACGCAATCAAAAGCCGTATTCCGGACACCGCCCGCAAACTGATGGAGAATCATATTAATATGAGCTGTCAGCATTTTCTTTGTACATATAACGAGCTTATCTATTGAACGCAGTACCGCAGAAGGGCGCGCGCCCTTCTGCATTTTTTTCGGCTGTTTTTCGGCGCTTTTCCGGTTAATTGCACCTCTCCAGATGCAATTGCCCGCCCAGATTTCTCCGAACGGATTAAAGTTGAAACAATGGACGGAAGCAACTTATAATTTAAAAGAATCAGATATCCCGGAATGAAAGTTTATAACAGGAGGCAGCGCATGACAGTTGATGTCGGGTAACGAAGCGATTGCCAGAGGAATTTACGAAGCGGGAATCAGAGTCTGCTCCGCCTATCCCGGTACTCCAAGCTCGGAAATTCTTGAAAATGTTCTGAGTATAAAGAAGATGTATACTGCGAGTGGGCGCCCAATGAGAAGGTGGCCGCCGAAGTCGCTTACGGAGCTTCTGTGGCGGGTTCCCGCTCATTGTGCGCGATGAAGATGGTAGGCCTGAATGTGGCGGCAGACCTGTTGTTCACGGCGGGCTATATGGGGGTGGGCGGCGGCTTTATCGTGATTACCGCAGATGACCCGAGTATGCACTCTTCTCAGAACGAACAGGACAACCGCCATTATGCAAGAGCCGCGAAGATCGCTATGGTGGAGCCGTCCGATTCGCAGGAGTGCAAGGACTTTGTCAAAGTGGCCTGCGAGATTTCCGAGCGGTTTGACACGCCGGTCCTGTTCCGCACTACCACGAGGGTCAGTGACTCCAAGACATTGGTGGAACCCGGCGACCGGATCGTGCACGAGGCGGCTCCCTATGTCCGCAATATGAGGAAGTACATCTGCGCGCCCGCAAACGCGTAAGGTAGCGGCCCCTCCCATATAAAAAAACGCAGCTCCGGATACATGGATAATCTCCAATCCCAAAGCCGCCGGTCTGAAAAAGGGTGCACCAATCACACCCTCTGCAATCTAATTTTTACAAAGAAAAGCAGCGGCTTTGATTTTGATTCAAAGCCGCTGCTTCGTGCCAATCTTACCGCCGAAATAGCGGCTTTATTTCTATTGCCTCATAAGGTCAATTTATAAGATGGATATCGAACAGCTATTCACATAAATCGTATCGCTGGAAGCATTAATAAAGTAGAAATTATACTCGCCGTCCTCTGGAGTGCAGAAGGTTATCGACGTTTCCCCTGATAAACTGGTAGAAGAGTACTCGGTATATGTCCCGTCTTTAAGATATCCGAATTGTATGCCCTGACCATTCTCATGCCCATCAACCACTTTTACATTAAACGTAATAGTTACGGTTTCTCCCTTTTTCAGCGACCATGTCCCTCCGGCATTTGTATAAACAGCCATTCGTCCATTGCTTTCCTTATGTCCTCCGGCCACACCGTTTTCGCAAGTGATCTGTTCGCTTACGAAAAAGTTCCCGTCCATTTCCGCATCACCCTTCTGTGGTTCAGGGACATAATCCAGATAGACATCGTTGCCATTTTCGTCAACAGTGTGGTAATATTCCAATTCACCTTTGTCGTTGTAAACTGCCCAATCAGTGCCGGTATCCTGCGGCATGACTTCCTCATCGTTATTCTTCGTTGCTGCCGCTGTAGCAAATACCACTGTTGTTGCCATTACCAATACAAATGCTATAGCAATACTTAAAACCGTTATTTTTTTCGCTTTCATTATAGAAACGATCCTTTCTTCAATCGCATTTCTGCTGAATCCGTTACATAATGGGGAAAACCCGCTTCGTTGTTCCGCCATGTGAATAAGCGAATAGGCATAGGCTGTTTTTGTTTCTGATCCAAAATGACGTATCACCAATTCGTCACAGGCAAGCTCCAAATCCCGATTTGCCAATATAAACATTACCCATACCATAGGATTAAACCAGTGGATACAGAGACTCGCCACCAAGAGCAACTTCCATACTGCATCAAAACGCCGGATATGATAGTATTCGTGTGTCAGGATATAATGTAGAGTCTGTTCATCGTTTATATCCATTGACTTGGGCAAAATGATACGGGGCTTTATTATCCCGGTAGAAATCGGGGTTCTGATTCTGTCAGACTGTAATATGGCGAGTGGACGCATGATCTTGTGTTTCAGAAGCCATTTGTCTATGAATTCATTGTTGGATATTGGCAATGCACAGCGTAATTCCTTGCGGTTTCTAAAATAAACTATCGTAAAGAAAACTGACATTGCAAGCACACCAACAATCCAAATAACGTTGATCGGAACACGAAAAAAACTTTGGTATTGCGCCATTCCTGCCGTATTTTCAGTTGCATTTGATGCTCCGGATAATAAAATTACGGTTGAAAGCATGTTGCCAGTTCCCATAGTGAGGGACTTCGGTGAAACGTATCGAAGAACTTCCGCTATGACACTATAAAGGCTAAAGTGTGATGAAACAGATATCGGCACAAAGAGGCGAAGAATTGCAACGCCCCACAGCACAAGAAAAGTGCTTTTAGGAACCCTATTCAGCGCAATCGCTCTGATGATGACGATGGCCGCTATGAGTATACCCGCTGATATACTCATTTGCAGAATATCCATAATAACCACCTCATTTCAGATTTTCTACAATCTGCTTGAGGCGCTTTATTTCATTATCCGAGAGCTTCTTTCCGCTTAAAAACGCAGACAGAAACATTTCCGCAGAACCATCAAACAGCTTGCTTATTAATTCCGTTGCTTCGTGCTGCTGTACCTGCTCCTTTGTGATAGTTGCTTTGCAGGTAAAATTGGGTTCATAGCGTACAATAGCGCCTTTTTCAATCAGCTTTTTTATAATGGTGTACGTTGTATTACGGTTCCAGCCCGTTTGTTCATTCAGGATTTTAGCAAGCTGCCCCGCAGTTAAATCGCCCTCCTTCCATAAGGCTTCCATGACCTTTAGTTCCGAATCGAATAATTTTATTTCCATAGTTAGCACCCCTGACTATTGCAATAGTTACAATGGGATACTACCACAATAGTCACCACTTGTCAATGACTATTGTGGTAGTTATAATAATATTTTTCATTACCTCTGTCAGCTGTCTATCTTGTTATTTGGGGTATTTCGTAGCTGCTTCCATATGGACACTGCCCATTCGCTGCCGGATTGTCGTTTCCGTAGCCTTCCAAAAGATTGATCGCACCCCAAATGGCGAGGCCCGCTGAGGGCAATCACGAGCGTTTGCAGAACGTCTACTGCGCTGTTGAAAATGACATATACTTTTCCTCCTTATTGGGGCGAACTATCTCTACGATTCCAGCGAGAGCACATTGAGTATGCCGCGCCGGAGGACAATGACAGAGGTCATCAATGGCGGCGCAAAAACGGGCTTCAATCCGTATATGCGGGATGACGGAATCTATTTCAACTACAAGTGGGTGTAACTTATTGCCGAGGCTAAAAATTGAACAGCCAATTTTGAGAAGAAATCTTTAGATGCGGCTTGTATAATATAGGTGAAAGGACGGTGATGAAAATGTTTTATGAATACGGCCAAGCCGAGATGGACTACCTGAAAAGCAGGGACAAGCGCCTTGGCGAAGTAATCGACCGAGTCGGCATGGTCATACGCCCCATCGACGGGGACATTTTCATCGCTGTCGTGCGGGCCATCCTCGGCCAACAGATATCACGTCAAGCGCGGGAGACGGTTTACGAGCGGATGGCTGCGGCCATGAATCCTGTTACCCCGCAACGGATGGCCGAATACACTGTCCCGGAGCTGCAAGTCTTTGGCACAACCTTCAAGAAAGCGGAGTATCTCTACGATTTTGCCTCGCTGATCGCCTCCGGTGAGTTTGATCTGGAACCGCTTCGGGATTTGCCGGACGAGGAAGTGATACACAGGCTGTCAGAACTGAAAGGTATCGGCGTGTGGACGGCGGAAATGCTGCTCACCTCCGTACTGGGGCGAAAGGACGTATTCAGTTTCGGCGACCTTACCATCCATCGCGGACTGCGGATGGTGTACCGGCACAAAGAAATCACACGGGAAATGTTCGAGCGATACCGGAAACGATATTCTCCCTACAGAACGGTGGCCAGCGTGTATCTCTGGGCGGTGGCGGTGGGCGCGATCCCCGAACTTACCGACCCAAAGGAATCAAAGAAAAGGAGGCAATGCCATGACAGATCAGGAAAAATATCAGGCGGTAATCAACAATGACGCCAACTATGATGGAGTGTTTTTTTACGCGGTGAAGTCTACCGGCATTTTCTGCCGCCCGTCCTGCAAATCTAAAATACCCAATGCGAAGAATCTTCTGTACTTCGATACGGCGGAGGAAGCGATAGCGGCCGGTTTCCGTCCATGCAAACGATGCAGAAGCGACCTTTTGGCTTACGAGCCGATGAAAGAGATCGCCGCGCAGATGAAGGACATGATCGACGCAATGTTTCGTGAGTCCTCCGAAATGAACACCAAGCTCCGAAAAGTGAGCTTGTCTCAAAGTCGCATGGTGGATGTGTTTAAAGAAACCTATGGCGTGACGCCAAAGGGATATACTGACAGTTTACGTTTGCAGGAAGCGGAAAAACTGCTGAAGGAAACAGACGATGAGGTTATAGACATCGCCCTTTCCGTGGGATTTGGAAGCCTGTCTGCGTTTTATCGTTTTTTCAAAGGACAGAAAGGGGTGTCACCAAGTGTGTACCAAAAACAAAACAGAACAAACAAATAATATGAAATTGGCGAAGCCTATTCAAACCGGTATCGAAGACAAGTTTTGTTATGAGATAACCGATGCCTGTATTTCGTGCGGAGCATGCGTCAATGCTTGTCCATCAGCTGCAATTTCAAAGAAAGATGGTGGCTATCACATAAACCCACAGCTCTGTATCGACTGTGGAACCTGCTCGGTTGTATGTCCGACAGGGGCAGCACAGCGATACTCCGCTTTTAGGAAAAGCATCTCTATTCCAGACATTGACTTGAACAAATGCTATTTTAACCCCGGATGCGCCGTGAGTCTCTATAAACCGGAACTTCCACAGCTTATGTTGAGTTATTTGCAAGAACACTTCGGAAATGTGAAAGCTCACAATATTTGTTGTAGACACGATCCCTGTTTAGATGAAGGGGCGACTATTATCAACAACTGTGCCGGCTGTGATCGTCGTTTTCGTTCCCTTTACAAAGGAATCAACACGATTTCCGTTTGGGAGATCTTGGACAACCTTGACAATTTAAAACTTCCCGATTACAACGGAATGACTGTTTCAGTCCATGATTCCTGCGGATACCGGCACAAACCACAAGTACATCAAGCAATTCGAAGTCTTCTTCATAAGATGAATATTCGGATCAAAGAAACAAAATTCAGCGGAACAGAATCCATTTGTTGCGGCGACAATTTATACGGGGTGGTTTCCAACGAATGTGTAGAACAACGCATCCAATCAAGAGCGGATCAGTTTCCGTGCGAGAATGTAGTGGTAACCTGTATCGGATGTATACGTGCTATGACCGCAGGTGGCAAAAAGCCGCTTTATTTACCGGATCTGCTTTTTTGTCACACTGCTTCACCAATGCTCGATACGCTTGACGAATATCACTCGAAAGTTGAAAACTATGTTCGCACGCGTTGAATGAAGTCTTGGAAATCATTTTGAATAATTGAGAATTCTGCTTGTGAAATGATGGCTTTTTTGAGATTCAAATCATTAAAATTGGAGAAATAAATGAGCAATTATGCAATTTACAAATTGAAATACGGATATTTTCGCATTGAACAGGAAGATGGCGTGGTCGTCTCTCACAGGCGCCTGCCCGAAAAACCGGCGGAGATGGGAACGCCCACCACATTGACGGATACTGCGGCCAATCAGCTTACCGAGTATTTCGACGGCAAACGCAAGGTATTTTGTTGCAGTGTTCATTTTAATTTCAGCTATTTGAAAAAGGGTCACTTATAACTTCCACTTGTAACATGCTCCCCACTATGCTAAAGTGTTGACAGTATAAAATGTAATTGAATCGGGGGTATGGCCTATGCCACAGGAGCACCGCTCCACCGCGCGTGTGAGGATATTCTGGAGTATCTAGCTGCGTCAAAAGGTGGCGGAAACACTTTAACGGAGCTCTGGCACTGGATGCGCCGAAAAGCAGCCTTTTTCCCATTTTACGCACTCTGCTCAATCGGAAATATATTCAACTGGATCGTCAATCTAATCGGTATTATATCGGCATCAGCTCTTACGTTCTGGGTGCCAGCTTTACCGGCAACCAGAGCGCAATGGATTTCATTCTGAATGCGATGGAATCCGTTGTGAAGAACTGCGAGGAAACCTGCCAGCTCGGCGTTTTGGACCGCGGAAAGGTGCTTTATATCCGCAAGGTGGATTCACCACAGCCCATCCGTATGATCCGCCTCCCCGCCAATGGGACGGCCATCGGAAAAGCACTGTTGAGCGGTCTATCCAACGAGGAAGTCAGAAAACTATACGCCGACGAACTTCCCCCGCCTGACAGACCATACTATTGTGGACCTTGATACATTGCTGAATCAGTTAGAGACAGTCCGAAAAGATGGGATTGCCTGGGAGCGGGAAGAGTCCACGGATCAGGTATGCTGCTGGGCAATACCCCTGTACAGGGGTGGGCAGATATTTGCCTCTCTCAGTGTGTCCGTTCCCTTGTTTCGTTGTTCGGACCAAAAAGAGTCCTTGGTGCTGAATAGCCTATTTAAAGCCAAACAGGAAATCGAACTGTTCGCCGATACGCAAAGCTTTGCCCTGGAATCGGTCTGACCGGTCTCTATCTCCAAGAAACAAAACGTCAGCTGCCATTGGAATCCAATGGCAGCTGACGTGATCTATTAGGCGCGCAGAGCAAGAACACCAACAAAGGAAGGTAGAGCAATGCGCAAATATGATAGTTTAAGGAAGAAGCGGCGAAACTCTCGGACGCAGTTGGGGGTAACCCAGGCTACACAGTTGGGCATACCGTATTACATTGGCTACCTCTGTGACTATATCGGTATCGTAAAAGATTTTGGTAATTGTTCCATGGTTCATTTCAAGAGCACATCTGCAAAGGCAACACAGCAAGCATTAGAGTTTTAAAATTTTTACGCTGCTTCCAGTCTTCTTCAGAACCTTCTGCAAATCAGAGAAAGAAATCCAGACGGTCGCATCGTGCTCATTCGGATGGACTCCGAGGCGCTTCTCTCCCTGCAGCTTCTGGTCGAAAATGACTTCTACCTTGTGTTCTGCATCATTCAGTACACCGAATGGCGAAACACAGCCTGCTGTCACGCCCAAATACTGCTGAAGCCGCTCCGCAGAAGCGAAACTCACCTTACCAACGCCGAGCTTTTCGCCAAGTTCCTTCAGGTTGATGGCGGTATCGTTGCTGGCGGTAATCAAAAAGTAGCTCTTGCCCTTTGCATCACGGATAAAAAGGTTCTTGCAGAGAGTCCCCAGCTTATCCAAGCCAACACGCTCCATGTCCTCCATCGTATACACAGGCTCATGCTCCGTGACATCATAGGGGATTTTCTCTTGATCCAAAAATTCAAATACCTGTTCTTTCATTTTAATTTCCACCTCATTTTTATCGTTGTTAGCAGGGCATTCAAGAAATGGTGCTAATTCACTCAATTCATAAAAGCGTCGAATCCCTCAAATCGGTCTATTCAATCCAGACCGTTGGCAGGCTCCAACTTCACAATATTACTATACCGTCCCGCTCTTTAAAATGCAAGTGATTTGATCTTATTTGTTGATATTTGCATCCCGTCTTCATGGCTTTGCATAAAAACATTTGTACCTGTTTCCCAAACCGGATATGCTTGTGTCTGGCTTTTTTTAATTTATTTTCGCACTTTTCAAATTATCAGCCCACGAAATAGCAATCTTTTCAAAAAACAGACATACCTATATTCGAGGTTTTCATTTCGTTTCTGGATGTAGAGAAGTCAAGAACAGTGCAGAGTGTGAACACCCAAAATCTGCGGCTTATGCGGCCAGGCCTCTGGCGGCCTGACGATACATGGCTGGCGGCAGGCCGCCGGGGTTGGCAGTATAGATTCGCCGGCGGTTATAGTAGGTCATGATGTACCGGAATACGATGCTCTTAACCTGTGCCATGGGCATCCGCTCCGTCCTGATTCGATAAAGTTTTTCTTTCTTCAGCGTAGCAAAAAAACTCTCCATCCGGGCGTTGTCATAGCAGCGGCCCGTGCCGCTCATACTTTGAACCGCGCCGTATTGCGCCAGCGCCTTTCGAAATGCGGAGCTGGTAAATTGGCTGCCGCGGTCGCTGTGCAGGATCATCCCATAGGCCCCCTGCGCCTGGCAGGCTGACCGGAAAGCCCAGATACACAGCTCCTTCTTCATGTTGTCATCCATGGCAAGACCAACGATCTCTCCGTTATAACAGTCCAGAACTGCTGCCAGATACAGCTTGCCGCCCAGACACTGTATCTGCGTGATATCCGTCAGCCACTTCCGGTTGGGAGCGCCTGCGGTAAAATCTCGGCAAATCAGGTTCTCCGCTTTCTGCGCAGCCAAGTCTGCTTTTGTCAGACTGCTGGGGTGGCGAGGAGCGCCATGGAGCAG
>JGI20225J20221_1000164_pt2 | contig 165232 bp, 127 predicted proteins | sample BioMet4_FD_20221 | JGI IMG/M metagenome (IMG submission 20221) | reverse complement strand
ACAGGGTCAAACGGCCACAAGCAAAAGTCGGCCACCGCCATAAGCCAGTCATACACGGCCTCAAGCAGTCACACGGCCTCAAGCAGGTCACATGGCCTCAAGCAGTCTCACTGCAATCAAACAGTCGCACGGCCCTCAAGCAGTCTCACTGCATCAAACAGTCGCACGGCCTCAAGCAGTTGTTTATCATTAACAAGTCACACGGCCTCAAGTAGTCGTAACGGCCTCAAAGCAAGTCGCCCGGCAATCAAACAGTCGTATGGCGGAAACAACAAGTGGTCACACGGCCTTCAAGCAGTCTCACAGCATCAAAACAGTCACGCGGCTTCAAGGGGTCGGGCGGGGCGGTGCCAACAAGCAGGTCACACGGTCTCAAGCAGTCACGCGGCTTAAAGGGGTCGTGCCGGCAACTAGACGTGCTACAGCCAATGATCGCATAATGGTTACATGGTGGTTGGGTGAAGCAGTGGACGTGACTAACGACGGCCCCGAACGCAAGGTCTGTGTAACATGCAACAACCGGTTACGCCCGTCCGGCCGCCGACGGTCAAGGTCGTCGATCCTTGTCCTAGGGGTACAACTCTTTGCGGGGTTTTTTGCCCGCGTTCGCGCAACTTTGGGGCGTTCCCAATTTTCGCATGCCGTTGTGGGCGTGTCCACTCCCTTATTTTTGTGGCCGTGACCAGGAACGCCCCAATATGACAAAATAAGAAGGTGCGCCGAAGTTCCCCCCGACGCCGTTGACGGGATAGACAGGGGCAAGTCATGCGACGCGTAACGCAGACCTTAGACGCTATTTAAAAAAACGGCTTTTGGGCCCTGTGTCTTTTAATGGAGTTTTCCGACCGACACACGGGTGGCGTTCGCACAAGGCGGAAAGTTTAATTCGGCGGTTTGTTCGAATCCTCAGAGTTTGTTAAAAGATCAAAGATATTTCCTTCGATTATGTTTAATCCCTTCCGACCGCCCCGTTGATCCATGTCTTAATGAATTTGTCGTTTGCGATGGTCTGGCCAAAAGGAATAATAAGTGGATGTTTTTTTTATCCGGGGCGGTACTTGCCCGACGAAACTGCTAAAAAGAGTGCCCGGAACCGCGATGGCTTAGACAGGTGCTTAGACAGGTGCTTTTGCAACGCGCGCGCTGGGTGGAGAAAAGACTTGTAGTACCACTAAACTGGAGTACTACATGCTATACGGGCCTTGTGGCCCGTATAGGCAACTTCGCAGCTTTGAACCAGGTTTGAAAGGCCGGGCGGATAGTTCGTCGCCGATGTTTGCCCCGTCATAGAGAGAAACGAAAGCGGCTGTATGCTGACGAACTCCGGCACGCTGACGAACGAAAGCGGCGGCACGCTGACGAACGACGGCACGCTGACAAGCTCCGGCATGCTGAACAATTACGGCTCCATCGACAATTCTGGCGGCACGCTGACCGTGGCCAGCGGCGGCGCATACAAGGGCTATTCCGGCTCCAGTTTACGCAGCGGCACGTTCAAGGTTCTCTCTGGCGGGTCGCTCGGCATGGCTGTTGGCTCCAGCCTGAACGTGAACAGCCTCTATTTTTCCTCCGGGGGCACATACTCCATTCTGGGCTCAAAAACAGGCACGGTAACGCTGTACGGAGCGGTCAACCTGCTCAACAGTTCGGACACGGCGTACACGGGCACGCTGAACAAGACCAGCAACGGGCTTTTATCCTCCACTGTTTTTTCCGCCACGTCCGGGGCCAGTTTTGCCACGCTCACCTATACGGCCAAAGATATGGGCAACGTGGTGAGCGGCAACGCCAGCGCGCTGGACGGCGTGCGCGCATGCGCCGCGTCTGGCTCATCCGTGGCAAGCTACTTCAACAGGCTGTATACCAGCAACGATTCCAGGCAGGTGCAGAGCGCCGTGCAGCAAACCGCAGGCGAGGGCGTGGTGAACGGCGGGCGGCTTGTTCTGGCTCAGGCGCAGGCCTTTCACGGGGCCATAGGCCAGCAGCAAAGCAGCTTTGGCTCCGGGCAGCATTCCCTGGCCCTGGGCGCGGCGCCGGGCTTTTGGTCCACGGCCGGGCAGCAGGGGGGCGACGTGTTTGCAACCATGAGCGGCGATTCCGGCCTGTTGCAGACCCTGGCGCAAATTGGGGCCATGAACAGCGCAAACCAGGGGCCGCAGCGCTCGGACGCCGTGGAATTTCGTGGGCAGGCGCACTGGCTGCATCAGGGCGCGCACGACGGCCTGAGCGGTTACGATGCCGAGATGGGCCTGGCGGCGCTGGGCTACGACACGCCGGTTTCCGAAAATGTGCGTATCGGTTTTGCCGGGGGCTTCAGCGGCGGGCAGTCGCGCGGGGCGGGCGTTACCAGCAACGTAAAGTCGTGGTTTTTTGGCCCTTATTACACCTTGAAGCTCGGCCAGATCACGCTTGATGGCGATGTGACCTATACCTACATCCAGGGCAGCATGAACGGCAGTTACAGCTTCCCCGTGGCGGATTCCACCTCCGGCAATTTCAACGCCGACACGTTATCCGGCAACCTCAAGGCCTCGCACGCTTTTGAATTCGACGAGGGCGTGCTTCGGCTTATTCCTTCCGTGGGCATCGAGGCCATGACCACCCGGCGTTATGCCTTTACGGAATCGGGCAGTTTTATCACCCGGCGCTATGCAGCAGCCACCATGAACAGCGTGGGCATTCCCGTGGGCGCGGCCCTGCAACGGGATTTCGAAATCGGCAAAACCACGGTGACGCCGGAATTTTCGGCGTTCTACGTGCGCAAACTGGCCGACACTGCCCCCACCGCAAGCGTTACCCTGCTGGACAGCACAACATCTTCCACCACCAAGGGGGCGGACGCCGGGCGCGACCTGCTGCGCGTTGGCTTTGGCATCCGCGCTGACCTTGGCGGCGGCCTTTCGGCCAGCGCCCGCTACACCGGCGAATTCGGCGACCGCTACACCGACAACGGCGCGGAGCTGATGCTCAAGTACGAGTTCTAGGGGGCGGTGCGATAACCTTGAATGATCTTTGCCAGTGTTGCACACTGGGGGCTTGCCTTCGGGCGTCGTTGCCCCAGCACCTTTGCACGCAAAAAAGGGCGAACTGCCGCGAAGCACTTCGCTTTTTTTGTTGACGCCGCATAGACCTTGGCTTTTCGTCAATCATGAAGGGTGAAGCAGACCGTACCTGTCTGGGAGATGAATAATAAAAGCAGATAGTTGTTGTGGCAGGCCAGGATTGCATGCGCAATTTTAAAAAATGCCCTGCAAATGAAGATTTAATTTTGTCGGCTGTCTCCCAAGTTCTTGGTCAGGGGTTCGATTCCTTTCGGACGCGCCAATAAATAAATCAGGATGTTACATGGTGTTCCATGCGGCATCCTTTTTTTGTTCATCATGCAAACTGCAGGGTAATAACGGCAATAACAATGTACCTTGCGGTCTTTGCCAGGGCGACAATAAGGATAAACGACGAAAACGGTTCGCGCAGTATGCCCGCAACCAGCGTGATGGGGTCGCCAACAATCGGCATCCAGCTCAGGAGCAAAGACCAGCGGCCATATTTGCGGTACCACGCCTCGGCCTTGGAAAGTTTGCTGATGTTGATGGGAAACCATGGGCGATCATTGTAGCGGATAAAAAAGCGCCCCAGCAGCCAGTTTGTTGCAGAGCCAAGCGTGTTGCCCAGGCTGGCCGCGCCAATGATGGCCCACACCGGCGCATATTGCTTGACCAGCGCGCCCGCCAAAAAAAGCTCTGACTGCGCCGGAAAGACAGACGCGGCGACAAAAGCAGAGATAAAAAGCCCCCACAGCACGCCCAGGCTCATTTCCACGTGCTGCCATGCATTGCATTCATTCTGTATTCTGCGGTTTTCATAGCATCGTTCTATACAAAAATGTCGCCTGCAGTACAACACGGCAGGCGCAGCGCGGGTAAAATATCACCGCTGCTTCGCCCCGCCAGGGGGGGCTCAGGCTGGTGCTCCTGAAGTTTGATATGACTGTCTGCCCAAATGGTGTTGCTATTTATATGGCGAAATACGGAAAAATTGGACGTCTATTTCAATCAGCTGGAGCTCACCTCGCGCATGCTCACCAACCCTGTGGGTGCTGGGCCGGACGACCTCTATGAGTACAAGCGCAAACTGCTGAAACAGCTGCTAAAGTAGATTGGCCTTGTGGAGGCGTACTACGCTTTTGATTCGGGCGAGACGCACAACGATAAGGGCATCATACCGAATTTTAATGCAAAAACACTTACCGCGAGTGGTTTACCCGCGCATGTTTGGCGGCGAAAAGCGCGCTGTCGCCGCGCCGTATACCTCCCCCATCGGCGCCACCAAGGCGGTGGGTGCAACCATCACTGGCATGCAGATGGCCGCCAGACAGAGCATTACCTCCATGGATCGGGCCAGCTCGGTTGTGGAAGAAACCACCACACTTTCACACAAATCGGGCGCTGTGCTCGACGCCATCTTGCGCCTTGCAAGGAAAACGCCGAACAGGCGCAGTCATAGCCACAGCGGCGGAAGAGCAGTCGTCCGCGTCTGAAGAAATCAGTCGAAGCCTGGACGAAGTAGCGCATCTGACCAGCGACACCACGCGCGGGCAGGCCGAATCGGCTGCGGCCATTCAGCAGCTGGCCGAGATGTCGGGCGATTTGCGCAACGCTGTGGAAAACTTGAAAAGATCCTAACGGGCTGAACCTGCATACCTGGGGCCGGGGCGAGATGCCTCGGCCCTATTTTTTTGCCGTATTTCAGGCTGCACCCGTCAAGGGGCAGGGGATGTTGCCAGATTGGCTGACGACCAGCCCCCGCTGCAATTCTGGCATGGGCGTTGCTCGGGCCTAGGCGTTGTGCAACTGCTGATCTGTATGTTTTTGCAGCAACTCTCTGGCGCGTAATATTTTTTTGCTGTTTATGGTTGTTAACGGCGAATAGTTAATGACAATACGTATTGTATAATTTTTTAATAAAAACTATTATATTTTAAACAATTCCATAGTATAATGTTCAGGTATTTTTTTGTTTGTTAGTGTTTTTTAAAAAAGTAATCGATTAGTAAAGTTCATGGGCAATTTGGGCCTTATCGGAGATGCATTTCTTGCATAAAATTATATTATTCTGAAATTAAAGCGATTTAAAAAGAATTTACATTAAAAAAAAATTAAAAATAGCATAATGTAGATATTATCCATAGCCGATATACTATATTGATAGTTGTGTTAACGGCCGTTCCCCCATCGAATGAACTTCAACGCCAGCACAGAGTAAAACTTATGAAGCTCGTAACAAAAATTTCTTTTGGAATGGGGACGCTAGGATTGTTGATGGCCGTACTGGCCGGGTATCTGCTTTGGCAAATGGCGGAACTCAACAGTATAACATCCGTATTGGCGCACAGAAACGTGCCAGTCTCTGAGCTGGCCGGTGAAATCAGCGCCGATGTCGCGGAGTACAGAATTTTGGAGTTTCGCTATCTTTCGGAAAAAGACCCGCAAAAGATGGCGTCGCTGGCTTCTGCGGCAGAGGATTTCAGACGAAAATTTGACCGGGAAATAAAAGAACTCGGCGATCTTTGTATTTCGGGCAACGCCAGAAAATGCGTTGTGGAAATTGAGAGGGAATTGAAAAAATATCTCGATACCTCCCGCGAAGTTTACCGCCTGCGACAGGAGGGAAAACATGAGGAATCTTTTGGGCTGCTCACGGGCAAGGGGCAAGCCGACTACGGTACGCTTGCCGCCGCCATTGACGTGTTGGTGAAAACCTCGCACGACAACGCCAATGCTCGCGGCCTGCGGGGCGACAACCTGTATGCCACAAGCAACGCCCTTGGCGTCAGCCTGACAATTTTTGCCCTGCTGGTGGCTGCGGGGGTGGCCGTACTGATTGCGCGCGAAACAAAGCGGCAGCTGGGCAAAGACCCCGGCGACCTGCTGCTGACGGCGCAGCGCGTGGTTGACGGCGATTTTAATATTGACGACGGACATGCCAAAATCGGCGTGTACGGCGCTATAGCAAGCATGGTGGAAGCGCTGAAAGAGCACATAGACGATGCACGGCGCGAATCGGAAAACGCCCGCGAGCAGACGCGTCAGGCCCACGCGGCAATGGACAGCGCCAACATTGCCAAGGATGAGGCCCACAAAAAAGCCGACGCCATGCTCAACGCCGCCGAACGGCTGGAAAGAGTGGTGCAGGTCGTAAGCTCGGCATCAACCCAGTTGTCCGCCCAGATAGAGCAGTCCGACAAGGGAGCCTCGCAGGCGGCGCAGCGGCTTGCCGAGGCGGCCACCGCCATGAACCAGATGAACGCGACCGTGCAGGAAGTGGCCCGTAATGCCGGGCAGGCCTCTGTGGCCTCGTCCGAAACAAAGGAGAAAGCCGAGAGCGGCTCCGCCATTGTGCAAAAATCGCTGCTCAGCATTGGTCGGGTGCAGACGGTTTCGCAAGAGCTCAAGCAGGACATGCTGCAGCTCAACACCCATGCCCAGGCTATCAGCCAGATAATGGGCGTAATTTCAGATATCGCCGACCAGACCAATCTGCTAGCCCTTAATGCCGCCATTGAAGCCGCCCGAGCCGGGGATGCCGGGCGGGGCTTTGCCGTTGTGGCTGACGAGGTGCGCAAACTGGCGGAAAAAACCATGGCCTCCACCCACGACGTGGGCAACGCCATTGGCGCCATACAGGCAAGCACCTCAAAGAGCATGGACTCCATGGACAACGCGCTTGAGCAGGTCAATCAGGCCACAGGCTACGCCAGCCAGTCGGGCCAGGCGTTGAACGAGATTCTTGAAACTGTGCTGGGCATGGCGGATCAGGTCAACGCCATCGCCACTGCCAGCGAAGAGCAGTCTGCCGCCAGCGACGAAATTAACCAGACGATCGTGCACGTAAACGATATGGTCAAGCAGACCGCCGACGCCATGGGCGAGGCCACGCACGCAGTAGTGGAACTGGCCCGTCAGGCGCAGGACCTGGGTATGCTGATCAAGGAGATGAAACAGGAATAACCGCCTCAAGACCTTACTTGCCCAGGAGCGGACCAAAACGGGCTGCGCGTGTAACAGCGCCAGCCCGTTTTGCTGCCGATGGGCACCACCAGGCTGTAAACGCAGCAGGGGGTCAAAGCGGCCATGCATGAGCGCCCATCAATCCATTTTCAATATGTTGCATAGGCAATTGTAAAGTTTGCTGATGTTTGATACTGCAAAATTTCAATTGTTCTATGATCGTCTGTAATTCCTGGGGTGTCCTCATGGTCAGGTTTTCTTTATGGGGGGGCGCACTGTACGCCGCCGTCTTTATGCCGGAGGCTGCACTGGCGTCCGCCGGGCAGCAGCATATCCCCGGTGCGGAGCTTTCTGTTCTCTGGGCCGTTCCGTTTGCGTGCATGCTGCTTTCCATTGCTGTCATGCCGCTTGTACTGCCCCACCTTTGGGAAAAACACTTTGGCAAGATTGCCGCGTTCTGGGGGCTGGCCTTTTTGGCGCCCTGTCTGGCTGTTTACGGTTATTCCGTGGCGCTGTACGAATTCTTGCACATTATCCTGCTGGATTATATGCCGTTTTTAGTGCTGCTGGTCGCGCTGTTTACCGTGGCTGGCGGCGTCAGACTGACAGGCTCGCTGGTGGGCACGCCTCTGGTCAATACCGGGCTACTGGCCGTGGGTACGCTGCTGGCAAGCTGCATGGGCACAACCGGCGCGGCCATGCTGCTTATCCGCCCATTGCTGCGGGCCAATGCCCACCGCAGGTACAGGGCGCATTCTGTCATATTTTTTATTTTTCTGGTGGCCAACATTGGCGGCTCGCTAACGCCGCTGGGCGACCCGCCCCTGTTTTTGGGCTTTTTGAAAGGGGTGGATTTTTTTTGGACCACAACCAACCTGCTGGCTAAAACCAGCCTGCTGGCCGCCACGCTGCTTGCAATCTTTTTTGTGCTTGACTCCGCCCTGTTTAAAAAGGAGGGCAGCCCAAGACCTACGGCGCAGCTTGTGGAAACTGCTGAAAAGCTGGGGCTTGAAGGCTGGGTTAACCTGCTGTTCCTTTTGGGAATTGTGATTGCCGTACTGCTTTCGGGCCTTTACCCTCTGGGCGAGCTGGTCACCATATCCGGCGTGGCGGTAGAGGGGCAAAACCTGCTGCGTGATGTGGCCCTGCTGTGCATTACCGGGCTTTCGCTCCGTTTTACCAGCAGGCGTTGCCGCGAGCTCAATGGTTTTTCCTGGGCGCCCATGGAAGAAGTGGCCAAGCTGTTTTTGGGCATATTTTTAAGCATGATACCCGCCATAGCCATTTTGCGGGCAGGTACGGAAGGGGCGCTGGCACCGCTTATATGCCTGGTGTCGCACGATGGGCAGCCGGTAAATTCCATGTATTTCTGGCTTGCGGGCATTCTCTCGAGCTTTTTGGATAATGCGCCTACGTATCTTGTATTTTTCAACACGGCAGGGGGCGACGCGCAACGCCTCATGCACGAGATGCCCGCCACTCTGGCGGCCATCTCGGCGGGTGCCGTGTTCATGGGGGCCAACAGCTACATCGGCAATGCGCCCAATTTTATGGTGCGCTCAATTGCAGAGAGCGACGGCGTGCGCATGCCAAGCTTTTTTGGCTATATGGTATGGTCTGTGGGCATACTGGTGCCTCTGTTTGCGTTGCTGACCTGGCTGTTTTTTGTGTAGGGCTGGCGCTTCAGTGGGGCTGTCAGCATGTCCGCAAACGGCAACAGCCGGGCCGCCCATGGGCGGCCCGGCTGTTGCCGTTTATCAGTGGTGCGCAGCTTCTAGGCTTCGCGTTCTTTTTTAAAGATGATCAGCGGGCAGTTTTTGCACACCGCCGCGCCGGGGAAGGGCTCGCCCAGGCGCGTAATGGACGCGCCGCCCTTTTGGGTAACCCGGTCTTCAAGACGTTGCACCAGGGCCTCGATGTGCTCTCCGGGGATGGAAACATTGATCTCACCGCGTTCGGTCTTGCCCGAATTGTAGCTGCCGCTACAGGCAAGGTACAGGTTCGCCTGCTTTGTATTGAGGGTAAAGACGTTGCCTGAACAGACGGCGGAGTTGACGCTCATGGACGGATGGAAATTGTCTATGCGCTGGCTCGCCATCCAGTCTCCGATAATGTGGTAGGCCTGCATGTTGTCGCACACAAAGTGCACTACATCGGGCTGGGTGCTGGCGGCGGCAAGCGGGCTGACGGCCACGGCAAGCAGGTCAGCGGGAACATGCGGTTTCGCTTCAAGAACCTTGCGGGCGTGGTCGGCGTCGGCGCAGTATTTGAGGTGGCTTTTAACTTCCGCTTCGTCCATTTCCTTCCAGCCAAAAACAAAACTGGCGTTGGTGCAGCCAAGGTTCTGGCGCTCTACAAGGACTGTAATGCCTTCCATACGCGCGCCGACCTCACTCTGGCAAAATGTGAGCGGCTTAATGGGGGAATAGTGAGGCTGGTTTTTTTTGAAGGAATCAAGTTCCTGCTGGTCAAAAAAGTATTTGATTGCAACGGGGGCATGGATGAGGCGCATCTCACGCATCAGCGTTTCGTGGAGTTTTTCAAATTTGTTCATATGATCCTCTGGTCTAAATGCTGTTTCACAAGAGAATTCTAGTCGGCACTTTTTCGTATTTCTTTAGATCGATAATGTCAATATAATCACCCGAATTTCACAAGGGGTATAAATGCCACCAGGATTGTCCAGTTCATTTTCATAATCATGCAAAGTCAGCGTGTTGCAGTGTTGATTTGCCGACTCAGCGCAAGATTTTTGTCTCTGCGCATGCGAAAATTATTCTTTCCGCACATGGCGTGAGACCTTTTTTTGCAGCTGGCGCGGCTTTTTGTGTATGCCGCTGCGTCAGGGCNTCACGTGGCAGGGCAACGCTGTGCAAAAAATGGAGAGTGGCAATGGGTGGGGCGGCAGCGGGCTGGCGGATGCGGATAAAAGCAACGCGGCCCGGTGCCTTGCGCAGCCGGGCCATCGTTCGGGGGATTATTGGCACGCCCCTCCCGCAAGAGGGGCATCGTCATGATCAGGCTACGGCTTCCACGCTCTGGGTGGAGGCGGTGGTCTGGCTTATGGTCTGGTAGGTGCTGTTGGCCAGCGCGGAAAGAAAACTGCGGGCCATGTCGGTACGGCTTGTGGATCCCTGGCCGGAGCCCATGGCTTCGCGCTGCTTTTCGAGGGCGGCGGCCAACTCGTCGCTTGAAACGGAACCGTCCTGGTTGGTGTCCATGGAGTCGAACGCCGACTGTTTAAGGCCGGTCTCACTGATGCTCAGGCCTTCGTTGCCGTCGCTGTCCAGATCGGAGAACAGCTTGGAAGTCACGCCAGCCGAACCGTTCTGGCTGGACGAAGTCGCCTGTCCCTGCGGCGGAGGCGGGGGCATCTGCCCGTTCATGATGGACGAAAGCAGCCCCTGAGCGGCGGACAGCGTGGAGGATGAGTCTGTGGACGATGCATCCGTGGATGCCGTACCTGTCGTCTGGCCCTGACCCAGCTGCATGTTGGTCAGCATGGCGTTGCGCTGGGTCTCTATGGCCTTTTGCAGCTCGGTCTGCGAAACTGATCCGTCGCCGTCTGTATCAATACTGTTGTAAAGATTGCTGCTCAGGCCAGTTTCCGCGAGGCTCAGCGCGCCGTCCCCGTCAGAATCCAGATCCCCAAAAAGTTTGCCTGCCAGATCGTCCTGAGCTTGCGTGCCGCTGGAACTCTTCATCTGCGCAAGCATCTTCTCCCAATATGATGAAGAAGATGATGATAACGCACTGACGCTCATAAATGTCTCCCAGTCCGTGAGGACATTGTCGGCAACGCCTGCAATCCCCTGTGGGCGTAGCCGAATACGGTAAGCGCACCTCCATGTGTCGCGTATCAGCCGGGGAAAAGAATTCCCATGCCGGTTAATGCAAGAAATATTCCTCAAGGTATGGGGAAATTTCTGCCCTGTGCGGTGCAGGGCAAGGCGATGGGAAACAACCTGGACAGGAGCAACAAAAAACGCCGCATCTCATGACGCGGCGTTTTGCAAAAAACAGCAGGGCTTGCGGCTAACGGGCCGCTGTTGGCGTGGCGTGGCCTTCCGGCTTTGCAGCGGCGGCTGTNGCGTTGTCCGACTCTGCCTCGGCGCGCAGACGCAAGGGGGGTACTTCCTGCTGCGCCAGCGGGGCATTGCGCAGGGCATCGCCAACGCGTTTGGAAAAACTGTTAAGGCTGAAGCGGGCTTCGCCTACAACTGGCGGCGCGGTAACCTGGGCTGAGGCAGCCCTGTGCGTTCTGGCCGGGTCGGTGAGCTGGGGGGCGACAAGCCCGCCAGCGGGCTGTTTTTGTTCTTCAAACGGCGCGTGCAGGGCCTCCGGCGTCTGGGCAAAAAAACGTACGCGCACTTCCTTGTGGTCGCCCTGTTCCCACAGTTCAAACAGCAGGGTGGAGCCTGGCGGGGTCGCGTCGTCGGGGTAGCCGGGCGCTTGCCAGTGCACGCCCAGCAGGGCTCCCACATTGGCAAGGTTTGTGTCGTGCCCCACAAAAACCACCAACGATGCGGCATTGCAGCGCTGGTCTCTGTGCGAGCCGTCAAGGGCCGCCATCATTTCCGAAAGCAGCGATGCGCCCTTGAGGCGGGCCACCACCGAAGCTCGGTTTACGGTGTTGAACACGTTTGTGTGTATGGGCAGCACCTCGCGTACCACGCGTGCGTCCACCTGTCCCCAGCCTGCGGAGGCGTCGGGCCACTGGGCGTATTCCAGCAAAAACACCTCGGCCAGGCCCGATGCCGTGGCAAGCGCGCCGGAGAGCCCCGCGCCGCTGCCGTCGGCCTCGACGCTCACGGAGTTGGGCAGGTCGGAAAGCCCACAGGACGGAGGCAGATTGTACCGGGAGCACATTTCCGGGGCCAGCGGGGCGCTCAGATGCTGCAGATGCGTCAGGGCTGCGGCGTTGTCTTCGTGCAGCCGGTCAAGGTCGCCCCCCGCGTTGTCCATGATGCTGGCGGCAACCGAGGCTGGGTCAAAGTGCTGCACGCCCGCCTGCACAGGGTGAAAAAGAGGGTCGGGCGTCTGGCCCGAAACCGCATAGCTCAGGCTTCCGTCAGGGCAAAGGCCATCCACCAGAGCCTTGGCCGTCGCCTTGGTCCGCTGATCCACATCGGCGCGCACAAATACCTTGCCTGGCGGCGGACAGGCCGCATCGGGCAAAAGACCCAGATTGAGCATACTGCCGCGCATGTCTTCCCACATGGCGGTAACCAGCCGCGCCCCGCGCGGCGTAAGAAAGCCCCTCGGCACCGGCCACTGGGGCCAGTTGCGGGTGCTCCACTGCGAAAGCGTGTCGGCAGATTGGGTCGGTGCGCGTACTCCGTGGCGGGTAAGGGCCACGATCTTGATCAGGCGGGGCTGCTCGGCCCCCTGTTGCGCCGCATGGCCCTGAGCGGGCAACTGGCACAACAGAGCGCAGGCAAGGCAGACAATAATGAATCGTTGTGCAGTGCGCATGCGTTCTCCTTAATGGAGCTACCATAGCCGCAAAGGCCCATGCGGGCAACGCCGTTTTGCTGGTAATGGAGGGTAAATGTGCTTGCGAGGGGCATTTTTTGCCCCCATTGAGGGCGTAGCATCTTGCGCAGCGCAAGGGTTGTTATTATGATTATTCTTTGCTTCAGAGTCTGGCGCTCTGCGGCAGGCCTGACTATTTCCGCTTCTGATCCCCTGGCGGGATGCTGAAGCATAATCCAGATGCCGAGGCTAATGATGCCCATTGCAATTCCGCGCGTAGGCGTTGAAGAAAAGCCGCTTGTTCAGAATGTGCGGGTTGACAACCTGTCATCCCTGATCATACGTCCCGCCACGGTGCGCGACGTACACGGCATGTCGGCGCTCATAAACCACTACGCGTCTTCAAACGTGATGCTGGCGCGGGGGCCGCAGTATCTCTATCAGCATATTCAGGACTACATGGTCGCCACGGCCCCTTCGTCCGACGGCAGTCAGGATGTGGTGGTGGCCTGCGGCGCGGTGCATGTGCTGTGGGAAGATCTTGCGGAGATCCGTTCTGTGGCTGTTCACCCCGCGTGTCAGGCGCAGGGCTTTGGCAAAAAGCTGGTGGCCGCGTTGGTGGACAGATGCCGCAACCTCGGTCTGCCGAGAGTTTTTGCCTTTACGCTGGCCGCGCCGTTTTTTGCCCGTTGCGGGTTCAGCGAGTTCAACCGGGACGACATGCCCGCCATAGTGTGGGTTGAATGCAGTAAGTGCCCCAAGTTTTACTGCTGCGACGAAATTGGAATGATACTTGGTTTATAGTTTACATCCTGCGGCCATCCGCAGGGGTGCACACTGTCTGCAAAGGGTGGGAATGCGTCATGAGCAACAGATTGTATCAACGGGATTTTTTGAAAGAAACCGACTTCACGCCTGAAGAACTCACCTATCTGCTGGATCTGGCCGCCCAGCTCAAGCAGGCCAAAAAAACACGTCGCGAGCCTAAGTTTTTGGCCGATAAAAATATTGTTATCCTTTTTGAAAAGGATTCCACGCGGACCCGTTGCTCTTTTGAAGTCGCGGCTTATGACCAGGGCGCACGCGTCACCTATCTTGGCCCCTCGGGCTCGCAGATGGGCAAAAAGGAATCGCTGCCCGACACGGCCCGCGTTCTTGCCCGTTTTTATGACGGCATTGAATATCGCGGCTTTGAACAGACAAGGGTAGAGGCGCTGGCAAAACACGCCGATGTGCCGGTATGGAACGGGCTTACCAACGAGTGGCACCCCACGCAGTTTCTGGCCGACATGCTGACCATGCGCGAGTGCTGCCATAAGCCTTTAAACAGACAAACACTGGCATATCTTGGTGATGCGCGTTATAATATGGGCAACTCCCTGATGGTCGGGTCGGCCTTGCTGGGTATCGACTTCCGTTCTGTAGCGCCCAAGGCTCTGTGGACGTCGGACGAAATTTTTGCAATGGCGACCCGCATTGCCAAAAGCACGGGGGCGCGCATTACGCGTACTGAAAACGTGCAGGAAGGCGTTAACGGCTGCGATTTTCTCTCTACCGATGTTTGGGTGTCCATGGGCGAGCCTGATGCTGTATGGAAAGAGCGCATAGAGTTGTTGACGCCGTACCGTGTGGACGCGGCAACCATGGAAATGACGGGCAATGCCGAATGCAAGTTTTTGCATTGTCTGCCCAGCTTCCATAACCGCGATACCGCAGTGGGCGAAGACATCTATCAGCGCTTCGGCATTGAATGCATGGAAGTGAGCGATGAAGTCTTTGAATCGCCCCGCAATATGGCTTTTGAAGAGGCGGAAAACCGCCTGCACACCATCAAGGCTGTCATGGTCGCCACCATGGCCGAAGCCCCCCTGGTGTTCGACGCCTGAACCGTATCGCGTCCGGCGTGATGCGGGGGTAGTTGTCCCCCGTTTGCGCCGTAGAAGGCAATTTGTTGCAAGCGTCCCAGCCGCGCAACGCGCATTTTTTGCGCATGTGCGAGGCAGGGACGCTTGCTTTTTTTGCGCCCTGCGCCTTGATCTTTCGTCATTTGACCGCCTTTTTACCGTCTCTGCGCTTTTTGGGGCGGTTTTTTGGGGTGAAGGGCAGCCAGCGACGTACGCGGTTAACGCCCGCAACGGGGCAGGGTTGCGCCGCCATGGCAGATTTTGCACGACCCGATATTTTTGGACGTAAATCACGGGGATAAAATTATAGTAATTAGGTATGTATTATTCATCAAACAAACAGTGTAGCAATTTTTTTCAAATATGTTGACGCAAGAATGCGCATAGCTTAACTCTAAAAGAAAGAAAATGGACAATGTATGTAAGGAGGGCTGTGTTTTTTTTATGTTGTGAGGAAGTTATCTAGAGTGAAGTTTTTCACAACTCGCAATGTAGTGGGGCAATGAAGATGAGTACACTTGTTTTTTGCTGTGTAGCACTGCCGTTTATTATGGGGCTTGTGCTCTATTTCACGCAAAGCGGCAGCACGCGCAAACTGATAGTGCCCGCGGCGATTACGATCATGGCCGTGGCAGCCGTGACCCTGGGCGCAAACGGCGCTTTCAGACTTGAGGTCGGTTCTATCCTTGGTCTTTCGGCCGATACGGTGTTCAGCGTGCTGGATCTGCTGCTGCTGGTCTACATTCTGGGCATAGGCTGGAAACTGGGCAGCCGCCTGATTATGGGTATGACCCTGCTGCAGCTGGTAGGCTTGCTTTACCTTAAATTTGTTCTTCCCGGGCATGAAGTGCCCATCACCGCTTTTGTGGCGGACGGTCTTTCGCTTATCATGGTCATCATCATCACTGTGGTGGGCGGTCTTATTACAATTTACGGTTTGGGCTATATGGACCTGCACGAGGAGCACCTGCACCTGCGTGTGTCGCGTCAGCCCCGTTTTTTTGCCATCATTTTCTGCTTCCTGGGAGCCATGAACGGCCTGGTGCTCTGCAACAACCTTTCTTGGATGTTTCTCTTCTGGGAAATTACAACATTGTGCTCATTCATGCTCATAGGGCATGACCAGACAGACGAGTCAAAAGCCAACGCGCAACGCGCATTGTGGATGAACGTGCTGGGCGGTCTGGCCTTTGTGTCGGCCATGCTCTTTATCCAGAAGAGTCTCGGCACGCTTTCGACCGAACTTGTGCTGCAAAAAATGACCTCGCTTGACGTAAAGAACACGGCCATTCTGCTGCCCTTTGCGTTTTTCTGTCTGGCGGCATTTACCAAGTCGGCGCAGGTACCCTTCGAGAGTTGGCTGTGCGGCGCCATGGTCGCGCCTACGCCGGTCTCCGCACTGCTGCACTCGGCTACCATGGTGAAAGCGGGAACCTACCTCCTGTTGCGCATGGCCCCCGCGTTCGCGGGAACCACCATGTCGACCATCGTGGCCCTGTTTGGCGCATTTACCTTTGTGGCCACCTGTATTCTTGCGGTCAGCCAGAGTAACGCCAAAAAAGTGCTGGCGTATTCAACCATTGCAAACCTCGGCCTCATCATCGCATGCGTGGGCATTAACACGGCGGCCTCAATGATGGCGGCGACAACCATCATCATTTACCACTCCGTGTCCAAGGGCCTGCTGTTCATGTGCGTGGGCGCCATTGAACAGCGCATCGGCTCGCGCGATATTGAAGACATGCGCGGTCTGTACGGCAAGATGCCCCGCACGGCCATCATTACCGTGATCGGCATTTTTACCATGATGCTGCCGCCCTTTGGCATGCTGATCGGCAAGTGGATGGCCATCGAGGCTATTGCCCGCGCCACCCAGGCCATGACGCCCATCGTCTTTTTTGTGGCTTTGGGGTCTGCCTTTACGGTGCTGTTCTGGGCCCGCTGGGCCGGCGTGCTGGTTTCTTCTTCCAAGATGCACGAACACCCCACCTACGGGCATCCCAAGCCTTCGGTCATGTTTGCCCTGCGCTCGCTGTGCGGGCTTGCGGTGGTGTTTTCGTTCATCTCGCCCCTGGTGCTGAAGACCTTTGTTGAACCCTCGGTATCAGGCGTGTATGCTCGCTTTAACATGCAGGCCGAAGGGTTTATCCCTGGTGCTACCCTTACCGGGGCAGAAGGCTACGTGTGGATATACTTCCTGTTCCTTCTGCTTGGTCTGGGCGTATGGTATGCGTGGCGCGAGGCGCGGCGGGTTCCCGAATCCTCCCATGCGCAGCCCTATTTTTCGGGGCTGACGGAGGTCAAGGACGGAGTGGTCGGCTTCAGGGGCCCCATGAATGTCTTTGAACCTGTGCGCGTGTCCAACTTCTATCTCAGCCAGTACTTTGGCGAGAGCAAGATTACGCGGGCCATCGATATCATTTCCACCGCATTCCTGGTCGTACTGGTAGGAGGTCTGCTGTAATGCTCACCATCTTCAGCGCAATCGGCGGGTTGATTCTGTCGCCCCTGGTGGGCGGGCTGCTTACCGGGTTTGATCGCCGCATCACGGCGAGGCTTCAGTCGCGTATCGGGCCGCCCCTGCTCCAGCCTTTTTACGACATCCTTAAACTGCTGGGCAAACAGCCTCTGGTAACCAATGCCTGGCTGGTGTTCAGCGCTTATGTAACGCTTATTTCATCGGCGCTCTCCCTGCTGCTCTTCTTTATGGGCGGGGACCTGCTGCTGCTGTTCTTTGTGCTCACCGTGGGCGCTGTGTTTCAGGTCGTGGGCGCGGTGTGCGTGCCCTCGCCCTACAGCAACGTGGGCGCGCAGCGCGAGCTGCTGCTCATGCTGGCCTACGAGCCCATTCTGATTCTGGTGTTTGTGGGCTTTGCCATGTGCACGGGCTCGTTTTCCATTGCCGCAGTGTTTCAGCTTGATCAGCCCCTGCTGCTCAAGATGCCGCTGCTCTTCCTGGCCCTGGGCTACGCACTGACCATCAAGCTGCGCAAGTCGCCCTTTGATATCGCTGCCAGCCACCACGGTCACCAGGAACTGGTGCGCGGCGTGCAGACCGAATACTCCGGCCCGTACCTTGCGCTTATTGAAATCGCCCACTGGCTTGACCTGGTGCTTATCCTTGGTCTGTGCGCCATGTTCTGGCACACCAGCGTTGTGGGAATGGCCGTTCTGGTGGGCGCCTCGCTGTTCACGGAAATTCTTATCGACAACATCACCGCCCGTTTGACCTGGCAGTGGATGGTGCAAAAGAAGTCCCTGTTGCTCGGCATGGGCCTGGCCCTGGTTAATCTTTTATGGCTGTACGTGGCGTAAGGAGGCCGGAATATGGGTTTCGTCGACAATATGATCAAGCGGAGTCGCCTGAAGTCTCCGTGGATAGTTCATTTTGACTGCGGTTCCTGCAACGGCTGCGACATCGAGGTGCTGGCCTGTCTGACGCCCATGTATGACGTAGAGCGTTTCGGGGTCGTCAACGCGGGCAACCCCAAGCACGCGGATGTGCTGCTGGTCACCGGCACGGTAAACCATCGCAACCAGCATGTGCTCAAGCAGATATACGAGCAGATGCCCTCGCCCAAGGCCGTGGTGTCCATCGGCGCATGCAACCTTTCCGGCGGTGTGTTCAAGGATACCTACAACGTGCTGAACGGTGCGTACAACATCATTCCTGTGGATGTGTTTGTACCCGGCTGCCCGCCCAAGCCCGAGGCCATCATTGATGGCGTGGTGCAGGCGCTTGGCGTGCTCAAGGCCAAAATGGGCCTTGGCCCCGAGCCCGTGACCACCTTTATGCCGGGCGACGAGGACGGCACTCCCGACATGACGCCGCAGGCGGAGTCCGCGCCGGAAGAAGCCCCCGAAAAGCCACTGCAAAACGCGGGTTAACCCGGAAAGGATAGAGCCATGTTTTTTGAAGCCAAGGAAGTGACGCCGCAAACGCTGCTTTCAGAAGTGCAGCAGCTGGCCAACGCCAAATACCGTTTTGTGACCATGTCGCAGACCGTCATGGACGAAAATACGCTGCGGCTTTTCTACCATTTTGACGTAAACCTCACCATGTCCGATCTGCGCCACAACGCAGAGCTGTGCGTGTGGGAACCCACGGACGCAAAGGGTATGGTGCACCTGCGCATGGACGTGAACAAAAACGAGCGCATCCCCAGCATCACGCCCATTTACTTCTGCGCCGTGCTCGTCGAGAACGAAACGCAGGACCAGTTTGGCGTGCGCTTTGCGGATCTGCCCCTCGATTACGAGGGGGCCATGTTCCTGGAGGGCGAGGTTACCCATGCGCCGTACTTTACCATGACCACGGTCAGGCGGCCCGCCGCCAAGGCCGAGGCCGCCAAGGATGACACGGCCAAAGGAGAGAAGGCATGAGCAACCGCACAACCGTGATTCCTTTCGGGCCGCAGCATCCGGTGCTGCCCGAACCGCTGCACATCAAGTTTGTGGTGGAAGACGAAACCGTGGTCGGCGCCGTGCCTCAGCTGGGCTTTGTGCACCGCGGGCTTGAAAGCCTTGTGCGCCTCAAGGACTATAATCAGATGGTCTTTGTGGTCGAGCGTATCTGCGGCATCTGCTCGTGCATCCATGCCAACTGCTACTGCAACACCATTGAAGACATGATGGGCATCACAGCACCGCCTCGCGCCCAGTTTCTGCGGGTGATCTGGTCCGAGCTGCACCGCATACATTCGCACATGCTGTGGCTTGGCCTCTTTGCCGATGCCTTTGGCTTTGAAAGCGTGTTCCAGCAGTTCTGGCGCATACGCGAGCATGTCATGGACATCTGCGAGGCAACCGCCGGCAACCGCGTCATCCTCTCGGTCAACGTTGTGGGCGGCGTGCGCCGCGACCTCAGCCCCGACCAGATACGCTGGATGCTTGGCCGCCTTGACGAGCTCGAAAAGGGCATGCGCGAGCTTACCCGTACCATGCTCGACGACTACACCGTGCAGGAGCGCACGCGCGGCATCGGTTATCTGAGCAAGGAAGATGCCCGTCTGCTCGGCGCGGCCGGTCCCACACTGCGCGGCAGCGGCTGGGAGATCGACGAACGCATGCACGGTTACGCGGCCTACAAGGATCTCAACTTCATCCCTATGGTTGAAAACGACGGCGACTGCTACGCCCGTTCCAAGGTACGCTTTTATGAAGTGCTGCACTCCATAGAGCTTATCCGCGAGGCCCTCAACCGCCTGCCCGAGAGCGAGCTGACCGTCAAGGTCACCGGCAACCCCGAGGGCGAAGCGATCTTCCGGGTGGAGCAGCCGCGCGGCGAGCTGTTCTATTACATCCGGGCCAACGGCACCAAGAATCTGGAACGCATGCGCGTGCGCACGCCCACCTTTGCCAACGTGCCGCCCCTGCTGCACATGCTGCCGGGCTGCAAACTGCCCGACGTGCCGGTTATCGTGCTGAGTATCGACCCGTGCATCTCCTGCACAGAGAGGTAGCCCCATGTATATGCTTCCAAACGTGCTGCGCAATCTTTCGGGTAAGCCAGCCACGCGGCTGTATCCTCTGGAAGAGCGCGAGCCCTTCCCCGCCTATCGCGGCGTGATCACCAACGAGATTGAAAAATGCATATTCTGCAGTTCCTGCGCAAGAGTATGCCCCACTGACGCCATTACCGTGGACGCAAAAGCCGGAAAGTGGAACTACGATCCCTTTTTATGCGTGTACTGCTCCGCGTGTGTGGAAAAGTGCCCCACCAAGTGCCTGCACCAGGAGCCTGTGCACCGCAAGCCTTCTGTCAGCAAGTTTGTGGTGCACCGCACCGGAACCCCCCGCGTTAAAAAGGCCAAGGCCGAAGCCAAGGGCGGGGAAGGAACAGAAAAATAACAGGCAAAGGGCCTGAAAAGGCCCTTTGCCTGTTGCTCCCACCCGTCACTTTGCCGGACGGGCAAGACGGCGCATACCTCTCAGCTGAGAGCATGCGCCGTCTTTATGTTTGTTGTTGCTGACCTGCGCTGGTCGCCGCGCAGCCGGGGCAGAGGCCCGTCAGTTCGACCGTATCGCCCTGCAGCTGAAAGCCGCGTTGCTGCATGGTTGAAAAAATGGTCTGGTAAAGGTCAGGGTCGTTTATCTCGCGGCTTTTGCGACAGCCGGGGCAGACGAGCATAAAGACCGGATCGTGCGGCTCGTTGCAGGTCTCGGCGCAGGCCACAAAGGCATTGAGCGTTTCAACCCGGTGCACCAGACCCGCCTGCAGCAAAAACTCCAGCGACCGGTACACGCTCGCGGGCGTGAGAGCTTTGGGCGAGTCGTGGCGCAGGGCGTCAAGGATATCATAGGCCTTAACAGGCTGGCGGGTTTCAAGCAGGTATGAGAGCACCTGGCGGCGCAGCCGCGTGAGACGCAGGCCCCGGCTGGCGCAGAGCGCGTCAACCGCGCAGGGGCGCGCAACACTGTCAGTTGGTTTCTTCTGCTGCATAGGGTTCAACCGCGTCGGCCTTGATGCGGTAGCCCGCATCGCCGATGTCGCTTTCGGATTTTTCTATTTCAAGCTTACCGTACACCATTACGGTATCCATCATCTGGATGCCCAGGGGCTTTTCCAGGGTCACGTAGATAATCTGGTTGGCTGGCGGCGGCGGTACATGAATGCACGCCCCAAAGTAGGGAACCAGCAAAAATTCGGACATCTGGTCGCCGCCAAGAAAATCCAGCGGCGCGACAAAACCCGCGATGCTCACCATCTTGCCGCCCAGTATCTTGTTGGCTGGCGCGTTGCTCCACAGGGTCTGAAATTCCTTCAAGGCTTTGTCGGCGCGCGGGTCGTCGTCGCTAAACCGGTCAAAATTGAACCTGTCAAAAACCTTGGCGGGGTTCCACGATGGCGGGATAAGCTTTTCCCATGTTATCTCGGTATACTTGCCACTTTTTTTTGCGGCGGCGGCCTTGGCGAGATCCTCGTGCGAGGGATGCCACCCTTCCGCCTTTTGGCGCGCGTAATCGTCAGTAAGCGCCAGGGCTGCCGTGCAGTGCCAGCAGCACAGCAGTACCGCCAGTATGCAGACCACGCGTATTGCGGCCGGAGTTGTCGTCATGGGCTATCCTTGTTTACGTAGAAGCATTAAGCCCGTCGGCCAGACTTATGCGGTAAGCGCGCCATGCGGGTATGAGCCCGGCCAGAAAGCCGGCGGCAAGTATGCCCGCCAGCAGCTGCCACTCCGCTGCGGTGGGGCAGGTAAGCGCAAGGCTGAGCCCGTAGACGGACGCCAGCATCGGGCTGAATACCAGCAGCAGGGCTGCCATAAAGGCTGCCCCGGTCAATGCGCCCGCCAGCACCAGCAGCAGGCTCTCCAGCGAGAGCAGGGCGACAATATCCCAGGGGCTGGCCCCGGCCGCCCGCAAGACAGCCAGCTCGCGCCGTCGTTCGCCCAGCCCGGCAAGAATAGTCGCCACCAGACCGGCCAGGCCAGCCGCTGTGACCAGCCATGATAGAACTCTCAGGGCGTTTTCGCCAGAGCGCAGCAGGGTCCACAGCTGATCAAGGGCAACGCCGGGCATTACGCCCATCAGGGCCTCCTGCTGGTCCGCGTTGATTTCACGCTGCGCGGCAAAGACGCGGGAACGGCTTTTTAACCCGACCAGCACGGCGGTGACGTTCTTGGGGGTAAGGTTGAACTTGGTTACCTGATCCGGGCGGACATGAAAACCCGGTACAGGCGCGCCGCCCTGCCAGTCGATGTGTATGGCCTCCATGGCGGCAAGGCTGATGTACAGCCCCCGGTCTACGGGCGTGCCGGTGTGCGCCAGTATGCCGCAGACCGTAAAGGGCTTGTCCGCGTGCTGGGCAAGCAGGGAGTTGCCGTCGCCGTGACTGAGCACGATGCGGTCGCCGGGCTTGTAGTGCTCCCTTGCCGCGACCTCCGCCCCCAGCACCACGTCAAAGATGCCCTCAAAGGGCCTGCCCGTGGCAAACTGCAGGGCTGCGTAGCGGCGGTACTGGTAGCGCGTAAAAAAATCAGTGGTGGTGGCCACCACGGCAAAGCCCTTGTGCGAGTCTCCCAGCGATACGGGGATCGTCCAGGCCACGTCCTTGCGCTGGGCAATACGTTGGGCGCTGTCCCAGCCCATGTTGTTCGACGCCTTGCCCATGTGGAAAACGGCATAGAGCAGCAGCTGCAGCTCGCTGCCGCGCGCACCGACAATCAGGTCAGTGCCAGAAACGGACTGCATGAAATTTTCACGCACCTGGGTGCGGACGCGCTCCATGCCCAACAGCAGGGTGGTGGAAAGCGCGATGGAAAACACCACAAGGCACAGCGTGCCTCTGCGGTTCCAGGCGCTTGAGCACGCCAGACCCAGCAAAAAACGCCAACGCTTCATGCGGCTACTCCTCATGGCAGGGCATGTTGATTTGCGCCATGCTCGCGCGCCGCGCAAAGGCATCCGCAAGTGTCGTGTCGTGGCTGACAAAAAGCAGGCTCGACCCGGCGTCGGCGCATTCGCGCAGCAGCAGGTGCAGAAAGTCCGCCCGGCGGTCAGCGTCAAGGGCAGAGGTGGGCTCGTCGGCCATGATCAGGGGCGGCGCACCCACCAGCGCGCGGGCGGCGGCAACCCGCTGCTGTTGCCCTACAGAAAGGCGGCCCACAGGGTTGCCCCACATGTCCTGGCCCAGACCAAGACGCTGCAGGAGGCGCTGCGCGGATTTTTCCGGGCTGCCGTCGCGTGCTGCCGCCCGCGCGGACCGTGCGGACGAAAATCGGCAGGGCAGCAGCACGTTGTCCAGCATGCAAAGGTGCGGGATAAGGTTGAACTGCTGAAAGATCAGGCCCATGGCGTCGCCGCGAAAGGCGTCGCGCTTTGATCCGGGCAAACGGTCCACGCGCACGCCGTTTACGCTTACGCTTCCCGAGGCAGGCTGCAAAATGCCCGCAACCAGGCTGATCAGCGTGCTCTTGCCCCCGCCGCTTGGCCCGGAGAGAAAGAGCGTTTCTCCCTGCCCAAGACTGAAACGGGGAATACGCAAAATGGGCTGTTTTTGGCCGGGCCAGGAATAGACGACGTTTTCGAGCTCGACTGCCTGCCCAGCGCCGTCTGCGTCTGGCGCCGCCGCTTTCTGCATGTCCCCTACCATGAGAGCTGGTGAGCCTGACCGGTCAGTTCGGCGGCGTGCTGTCCAGCGGGCGTCACAAGCTGCACGCGCAGTTCGTGCAGGGCGGGCCACTGGGCAAAAAGGCGCACGTCCATGCCGTGCAGCGCCTCTGGGTGAGCGCACTCAAAGGCAAACGAGGCGTCCAGATCCGCGTGCTCAGCGCCTTGCTCGTGCCCGTCGTGCTGGCCGTGTCCGTCTCCCGTTGCGGCGGCTGGTTGCGCACCCTTTGCGGCTGAAGTTTGCGGCTGCGGGCTTGCAACTGCTTGCAACAGGTCGGCGGGCAGGGCCTCGGATTCGAGCGTTACGCTTTTAAGCCTGCATTGGGCAGCGGCGGGGAAAACAAAAATATTCTCCGCCCGGTGCAGGTTCACAGCCATGTCCTGCACAGCCTGACGCTGTTCAGGGGTGGACGGGGCGTGCTCAAAAGACAGAGGGTTGGCGAGCGGGCTTTCAAGGTCAATATCCACAGTGGAACCGTCAACCGCCACGTTGAGCCGGGCCACGCCGTGCTCGTGCGCGCCATGGGCAAAGGCGGGGGCGGCTGTAAGCAGAACGGCGCAGGCCGCCAGGACAAGTGCGTTTTTCATTATATCTCCCGTGGGCAATGAACTTCTTGCGGGATTGCTGAAGTCAGAATTGAAATGATATAATGTTGCATTTTTGTCAACGCACAAAGTTGCGCCAGCACGTCAGCAGCCGGAGGGGCTGGCATGCGCACCCACAATGCTATGCCTGATGCTGCCCATGGTGCACGCCCAGGCGTTTCCAGCGGGCGACGCGCAACATGTCGGCCACCATGCAAAGCCCGCAAAAAGCTATGGAAACCGCCGTGGCGGCAAAAACTCCGCGGTAGCCAAAGCCCTCGTACATGACAAGCCCTCCGATGATCGGGGCAAACATGCCGCTTGAGTCGAAGGTGGCCATCATGACGTTGGAATTGATGGAGCGGGTGCTGTTGGTGGAGCGGTCGTAAACCATGGCCGCCAGCAGGGGGTAGAGCAGCCCCAGGCCCAGCCCGTAGAGCAGGGTCAGGGGAATAAAAGCCCACAGCGGACCCCAGGCCAGCCCCAGCATGCAGCACACAAGCAGTGCGCTGCACAGTATGGTGATCTTGTGGCGCGGCAGGGTATCAAGCCTGCTGCTGCCCAGCAGACGCACAAATATGATGGTGAGCGTATAGGTGGTGAAAAACCAGGCGGGGTGCGCGCCGGTGATGGAGCAGAGGCCCTTCATAAAAAAGATCGCCAGAACGGTCATGATGCTGAAGGTCATGCAGCTCATGTACACAAAGAACAGGCCGGAATGGCTGACCGCATGCCACAGCTCGCGTCCGGACAGGCCGCCCTCGGTCTCGTGCGGCATTTCGGGGGTACGCAGGCGGGGGGCCAGCGGTATGAGCATGAGCAGCGAGGGAATGCCCAGCAGCGCCGTTACGGCAAACAGGTGCGGCTCGCCGCCCAGCAGGGGCAGTATCTGCTCGCCCAGCGCGGGAATAATGGAGTAGGGCAGCAGCAGGGTAAGCGAAAAAAACGCAAACCCCCGTGCGCTCTGCCCCTTGGGTATGCAGCTTACCAGCACGGCCACCGTGCAGCACGAAAAAACCGCCAGCGCGATGCCCTGCACCACGCGCAGCAGCAGGATAAGCCCGATGACATGGGGGCCGCCCACAAAGGGGTAGGCCAGCATGACACCGCTTGAAACAACAATGGATGCGGCCATGGGCAACAGCTTGCCCCGCCGCAGCAGCGTCACGCTTGCCACCTGTCTGAAAATCAGAACCATGGTAAACATGGACGAGAGCAGGATTCCGCGCCAGTTGGGGCTGACGGAAAGCCCTTCGAGCCATTGTTCAAAGCAGTAAAAAACGGCCACAAAGCTGTTGCACGACATGGTCATGCAAAACAGCAGAACAAAATCACGGCTAAAAAGCGTCTGCGGCGGTTCAGAAAAGGCATTGCCTTTTGCGACCTTGGCAGACGACGCGGTTGGCGACGGCATGGGGCCTCAATCGTGTTGCGCCGCGATGGCCCAGGCCGCCGTGCGGGGCCGGGTTCACCCCCGCAAAGGGCGTGCGGCTAATGATATTCGCCATTAAGAAATTTGGTGGCGTAGGCCTGTACAGCGGCGTCGTCCACCATAAGCATATCCATCTGGCGGGTCATTATCAGGAGTCGTCCCAATTGATCCAGGCGCGCGCACAGCTCATGCCTTGGATATTTTTGGTAACGTGCCCGCAGTCTATCACCCGTTATCTCCACGGTAAAGCCCAGCTCCTTGAGGATAAGCCCGATGCAGTGCACGCGCCGCACGCGCTGGGCGTTTGCCGCCGCGCCCCCGGCAAATTCAAAGCGTATGTAGTTTTTGCTCAGGGTCTCGCCGCACCAGCAGTCAAGGATGGCGTAGTGGTAGCCCACACGGGACGAAAAATTGAGGTAGCGGTCGGAGACAATGGCATAGCTGCGCTGACCAAAACGCGAGCAGCCCTCCTGATTGCCGCCGATGGCTGTTTGCCCCATTACGGAAAGGAATCCGCGCATGTTTACCGGCCTTGGCCCCCGGGCCTGCACAGCGGGGTTGAGCATGCCGTCGAGTACGCACTTGAGCGGCGTGCTCAACACGTCGCCGGGCGTAACCTGACGTGACTCGGGGTTGCGCAGCCCGCCGCCGAGGTCGATGACATAAAGATCGAGCGGTACGGTACACGCCAGTTTGCTGGCAACCCCTGCGGAGTGGTCTGTCACCCGGTCAGATATCTGGAACATCTGCGTGTAGCTCAGCTCGTGCACATAGCGCATGATGTCGTGCAGCGAGGTGCAGTGGCGGGGGGTAAAAGTTTCGGCGCGGGGGTCCACAAGGTGCAGCGGCAAAATGTAGGGCGCTATACGGCGCAAAAGCACCAGCGCCGGGCTGCTGGCTTTGGCCTGGGGCCGTACAAGGCGCAGGGTCAGCAACTCCTGCACCTCGCCGTCAAAAACCCTGCCCGACAGCGCATCCACGGTAACCACCTGCCCGTCGACCAGGATACTGGTTGCGCCCGGCAGATTCATGATTGTGGGAACGCCAAATTCGCGGCAGATAGACGCCATGTGTCCTGTGAGACTGCCTGTTTCAGCTATGATGGCCGAGGCCCTGCGCATGGCCGCCATGGCGTTGGGCGACGAGTGGGCCAGCAGCATGACAGCGCCCTCGGGAAAGTGCGTCATGTCTTCACTCTCGCCCACATGCACAACGGGGCCGCAGCCCACGCCTCGCGCGGCCACATCGCCGCCTGAGATCAGGGGCCGCAGATGGCGCAGCGCCGGGGCGGAATGCTCTTCAGACGCATTGTCCAGCCCCATGGGGCGGGTCTGCAGCAGCACTATCTGGTCGTCCTCGTCCACGGCCCATTCCATATCCTGCGGGTACTGATAGTGCCGTTCGAGCTCCATGACCATTTCGGCCAGTTTGCGCACCTGGTCGTCGCTGAGGCAGGGCACGTCGCGCAGGGCGTCGGGCACTGGCTCAAGCCGGTTGTCCACAATGCCGCTCTTGGCGCGCACCAGGCGCAGGCGCACGGTTTTGTGGGCAATGGTGGCCATGGTGATTTTTTTGGTGGCGCGCGAGACAAGCCACTGGTCGGGCGTGCCCGATCCGTCCACCACCATTTCGCCCAGACCCCACAAACCGTTGATGACCGTGGCGTTGGAGCGCAGATCAACGGGGTGGCGCGAAAAGGCCACGCCTGCCGCCTTGGCCCGGACCATCTCAACGCAGCACAGGCCCATGCCCGTGGCGTCCAGGTCATATCCGTGTTCGGCGCGGTAGGCCAGCGCACGGGGCGAAAACAGACTGGCAACGACCTTTTTAAAGGCGGGCAGCATGTCCTGACGGGTGACGCCCAGGATGCTGCGGTACTGGCCCGCAAAAGACTGCACCCCGTCTTCGGCAATGGCGCTCGAGCGCAGGGCCACCACCACGTCCGCATCTTTGCCAAAGGCTGCGTCCCACTCTGCGGACAGGGCCCGCTCTACCTCTGCGGGGATGGGGGCCGCCAGCACCAGATTTTCTACCTGCTGCGAGATGTCGGCAATAAGCGCGGGCTTTTCGGGGTCAATGCATTTGAGCAGAGAGAAGAGGCTTTTGAACAGCCCCGGCGTGCGCAGCAAAAAGAAGCTGCCGGCCCGGATGGTGATGGCAAAGCCGCGCGGCACAGGCATGGACAGCATATTGCGCAGCTCGCCCAGGTTGGCGTTTTTGCCGCCGACGCTGTAGGCCATGCTGGCGTCGACCTCTGAAAGCGGCAGGGTATACTGCGGCACGTCGCCGCGGGCAAGCTGATCAAGCTCGTGTTCGATACGCGAGGCAATGGAATGTACGGCGTTGCCAAGCGATAGGTCGCACTGACCTGACATTTCGCTCAGGGTGGAGGCCATGCGCTCGCAGTTAACGATGGCCCTGCGGGCCTGCTTGCGCACTTCGCTGGTTTCCATGTGCCTGTCGCCGCGCAGCGTAGCGTCCAGCCCGGCCATTACTCCGGCAAGATCCGCATTGGCCTGCAGCAGATCCTTGAATGAGGCATAACGTTTGTTAAAAGTTTCCATCGCCGCTTCGCGGCTGACGCGCGGGGCAATGCCAAACAGCTTTTTGAGCAGTGATGCCATGCGGACATCCTTGGTTGCGGTTTGCCTTTAAACCATGAACCGATGGTGCTGTACGCAGGAGCCATGCCCGTCGTTTTGCACCCTTTGCCTGATTACTGACCAGCGCGGCCTCGCAGCCGCTCCATGGCAAAGGGCAGCGTTGGTTAGCGCCCTTTGCCAATGACCACGTAGCGTTGCGCCGGGCCTCGTCCCTCCTTGCGTACAAGCCCCTGCTGCACCAGCAGTTGCAGGTCGTACTGGGCGGTACGCATGGAAATATCCTTGCCCGCCAGCATCTGGTATTCCTGACGGCTCACACTGCCTGCGGCGGCAATGGCTGGCCATGCGTTCATGATGCGCCGGTTGAGCTTTTCCGCCGCTGCATGCCCGTTCAGCGATTCGTCCGGCTGCGCGGACGCGCCGGATTGCTGCGGGGCGTCCGCGCTTTGCCCATGCATGCTCCGGGCATCCGCCAGCGGTTGCTCAGGCGCTACAATATTGCCCGGCAGCCCGCCGGGGTTGGCGGCATCTTCGGCGGGGGCGGTGGAGCAGAACCCTTGATCGCACGGGGCATCCTGCAAATTGCGCGATTCCTGCCCTGCAACAGAGGGCGTTTCGCTTTGCGGAGCCTCGTTCTGGCTTTGAACTGCGTGACCCAGCTGTATATCTTCTGCAAAAAGAATGCCGCCTTCGCAAAATGTCAGCGCCCGCGTAAGGGTGTTCTTGAGCTCGCGTACGTTGCCGGGCCAGTCGTATTCCATCAGTTTGGACATGGCCCCCTTGCTGATCTGCGGCAAGGTCGGGGGAACAGCGGCGGCGGTGGCTCCTGTCTCCGCCTTCAGCCTGGCTTTGGCCGCGAGCGCCTCTGACAGAAAATACACGGTAAGTGAAGGGATGTCCGACTTGCGGTCGCGCAACGGCGGGGTATTAATGGTAATAACCGCCAGCCGGTAATACAGGTCTTCGCGAAACGAGCCCTTCTGCGAATCGTCGATCAGCGAGGCGTTGGTGGCGGCGATGATGCGCGTATCAAACGGAACGTCTTCATCGCTGCCAAGCGGTCGGATGCGGCGGGTGGAAAGCGCCCGCAGCAGGGCCTGCTGCACCTTGGGAGCCGCATTGCCCACCTCGTCCAGCATAAGCGTGCCCCCCTGCGCGGTGAGAAAGGCCCCCTTGCGCGGTGCTCGGGCCTCGGTAAACGCGCCCTTTACATGACCAAAAAGCGTATCCATGAGCAGGTTTTCGTCCAGCGCGCCGCAATTGATGGTGATGAACGGCCCGGAGCCCCTGGCGCTGAGCCGGTGTATGGCCTCCGACACGAGCTCCTTGCCTGTGCCGGTTTCGCCCACGACCAGTACGTCGGCGAGCACCTGCGAAGCTTTGCGTACGTTGTCGCACAGGGCAAGCATGGCTGGCGACGTGCCGATGAGCCCGTTGGTGGGCAGATCTTCAGGGTGGGGCAGATCTGGCGCGGGTTCACGTTGCGCAAGGGCGTCGTCCTCGGCTGCCCGCAGGCGTCGCAACTCGGCGGCATGGTGCAACCGTTCCAGCAGGGAATTGATGCCGAGCTTGAGCCTTTCCAGCTCACGCGGCAATTGCGGCAGGTCAAGACTGGTGCTGTCCCCTATGGCGTTGCGGCGTTCCAGCTCTTCCGTGACGGCATTGAGTGAGCGCCCTGTCTGGCGCGCAAGCCACCACAGGCTCAGACCCAGCAACAACAAACCGCCCGCAAATGCGCAGGAATAAATGCCCATGAGCTGCAACCCCATGCGTGTGCTGGTAAAGCTCGTGTCCAGCACCGCCAGGCCGCCCAGCACCTCCCGCTCGCCCTCGGCCATGGGTCGGAAGGTGACAGGCGCGTAGCTTACGCGCTCAACGCGCATCTGGTTGTTGCTCCATAACGTCTGCTGCTGGTAGAGGGGCAGCTGCCCTGAACGGCCCTCGTGCACGTCCGACACCATATCCCAGTAATTTACGTAGTCCGGAGCCGGGCGAAACGCCGTAGCAAAGCCGGGTCTGCCAAAGTCGCCAGTAAACCCGGCCCGTACGACGTCGGTGCCCAGGCTTTTTTGCAGCAGGTTTGCATCGGGTATTTCAGATTGAAAAAGCATCCAGCCGTAGCGGTCAAAAAACAGCGTGTGTATGCGGTTGTTTGGGGTCGAGGTGGCTATGGGGGCCTCGGGGGCGGAGTATTCTGAAATGATGTCGCGCAGCTCCCTCAGATCAAGCGACAGCATCAGGTGGCCAATAAAGCGGCCTACATCATCATATACGGGCGTGGTGAAGCGCAGCACCTGCAGGGTGATGCTGCGCGTGCCGCCGTTGACGGGAACCATGGGGTACGTCGTTTCCAGCGGCTGCGCCAGGCTTACATAGCCCAGACGCATGTCGCCCGAGCCGGTGTGGAATGGGCTGGACGCGCTGGCCAGCGCCTGCTGCATGGGCACGTTGACCACTTCATCGCCTGTGTTGATCAGCAGGTAGCGGCTCTCTGGCGCGGGGCTTTCAAAGGCGACTTCTCGATAGCGTACGCCCTCCGCCCTTGCTCTGTATTTAAGCCGGTTGAGCATGTCTTCCTGGTTCATGGAACCAGCCGCGAGTATCAGCAGCTCGTTGCGCGTTTCTTCCAGGATTTTCTCAAGCGCAAGACACATGGCCTGCGATTGAAGTTGCGCATTGCGCGCAATTGCACGATCGAGGATGGACTCGATATTGCTGCCGGTGGCGGCAAAAATGATCAGCAATACCATTGCCAGGAGCGGCAGGCCAAGCATGAGCATGCGGCTTGCCAGGCTGCGGTTCATAAAGAATGCAGCAAATTCCAGCGAGTTGCCCTGGGGAAGTGTTCTGTATAAACGCATAGTGCTCCCCTGTTTGCGCAAAAAAGCGCAATCTTGGAAGCGAGTATAAAAAACAATGCCGGTTGAGACAAGAATTTTCGCGCAAAGATGGCAGATATTCCGCAATTACCAGCAAAAATTATGCAATGGCACGAGCCTTGCTACTAATTTCACATTCGAGGCAACAAGGCGATGCCCAAGCAGTCTGGCTGGGGTCGCAAGTGGATGAAAGGCAAGTTGCGGAAGCAGTGGGAAGTCAAATCTTGACGTGGAGGATGTTATGAAAAAGATGCAGAGGCTCTGGACATGGCTTGTCGGGTGCGCGCTAATGATCGCGGCATTGCCATGCGCTGCGCTTGCCGCTGGCGGCAAGGCAGCCAACGTGGTTGTTGTGGCCGATACGCGCAAGCTTGACGGCATACTGTACTGGTGGGCTGAAATGTATAATGAAAGCCATTTCTTTTTTGCCATTCTGACCATGGCCATCATTCCGGTTACAGGCTGCATATTGGGTTGGCTGGCAGATATCGTCATGACGCACATGGGTATCGACCTCAGGCACCGCGAACTCTCCGAGAAGTAGTCGGAAGGAGGCAAGTATGGACTGGTTGTATCTTTTGATGCCCATCTCCGGCGTTTACATTTTTTGGCCGGGCCTTGTTATTCTCGGTTTGGGCGTGGGCATTATCGGTGGTTTTTTTGGTATGGGCGGCGCTTGGATGGTCACCCCCGGTCTGAACATCCTCGGTTTCCCCATGGCCTTTGCCATTGGCACCGACGTGGCGCAGATGGCTGGTAAATCGCTTATCTCCACCATGCGGCATGGCAAGTTTGGCAACGTGGACTACGGCTTGGGACTGACCATGCTGGTCGGCACCATCGTGGGCGTGGAAATTGGCGCGCAGATGGTCATGTGGCTTGAACGCCTCGGCTCGGTCGACAAGGTCGTGCGCTGGCTGTACGTTGTACTGCTCGTGCTGTTGGCCTGGCTTGTATTTCACGACATCGCCGCGCGCCGCAGAAAGGAACGTGAAGCCAAGGCGCAGCACCGTGAGCTTGACAGTACGGCCACCGGCGTTGACTGGGCCACCCGCCTGCACGCCATCAAGATCCCGCCTGTCGTCCATTTTACGCATGCCAACATCACCTGCTCCGCGTGGCTGCCCATCATCGTCAGCTTCTTCACCGGCTGGCTGGCTGGTATCCTCGGCATCGGCGGCGGTCTTATCCGCATGCCCGCCCTGGTGTATCTTGTGGGCTGCCCCACCCATCTGGCGGTGGGTACGGACCTCTTTGAAGTCGCCATCTCCGGCCTCTACGGCGCGGCTTCGTACGCATACAAGGGCCGCGTGGAACTGCTTGCCGCCCTCGTCATGCTGTGCGGCGCAGCCGTCGGCGCGCAGATCGGCGTTGTGGCCACCAAGTATGTAAAGGGTTACGGTATCCGCTTTGTGTTCGGTCTGGCCGTTGTGGGCTGCCTGATTTCGGTTCTGTGCAAGCTGCTGCAAGCTGAATTCCCGGCATGGGGCTGGCTGCTCGGACCGGCTGCTACCGTTGACGTGCTCGGTTTTGTGACGGCTATCTCCCTTTACATAACCGTCAAGATGGTACAGGGCGCCAAGGCGGAAATTGCCGCCAAGAAGAACCAGCCCGCGGCCAACTAAGAGGAGGCACGCCATGAAAATTCGTAACCTAATGCTTATGCTGGCGATGGCCTTCTCGGTCGCAATACTCACCGGCTGCAACTTTGACGGGGGCGTGGAACAGGGCCGTTGCGTGGCCTATGACGCCAACGCCAAAACCCTCACCATCGTGGTGGACGTGACGCACGACCAGTTTAACCCGCACTACAGCGGCGGCACGCATACCTTCAAGCTGCCCGTGGAATCCAAGGACATGGGCCCGGTACCCGCCGTTGGCGGCCGCCTGATGATCGACACCGCCAAGAACACCGTGCTGGTGTATGACCAAAAGACCAGCAGCGTGCGTGAAGTGTCCGTGCAGTTTACCGATGTGGAAAAGAACGTGGGCTCCGACCACCCCAAGGTCAAGGGCAAGACCTTCCCCGTCATTGACAAGGAACAGCAGACCGTGACCGTGTACTCTGGCCGCCAGAAGTCGCTGATCACCTTCAAGATTCCTGCCGACGCGCAAGACCTGCCCGCGTATGTGTGGACTGCTGGCGACGAAATGCGCGTTGCCTTCAGGAATGCTGAAAAGACTCAGGCCATACGCGTCATGAACGTGAGCAAGACCAACATCTTCAAGAAGTAAACCCCAGGGTGACTACCCCCACCCTGCGCGCCGGAGCGGTTCTGCTCCGCTCCGGCGCACCCTTGAACGGAGTGGGGCAAGCACCCAGGAGAACACTATGAACAGCTACCGTCAGACCCTTTATTCAGGCATAATCCGCGTGGCTGCCAACGCCATCATGGTGGCAGCCGTTTTCGTGGGCATGTATCAGTCTGCCCGCAGTGCCGGGGCCTCGGAACTGGTGTTTTGCGCTTGGTTTTTTGGCATTACCGTGCCTACATGGGCAGGCGCCTTCTGGCTTACCCGACAGGTGCGCCGCAAGTACCCCGCCGAATTTCAGAGCCTTGTGGAATTGCCCAGACTTGGGCAGCGGCTGGTGCGCTGGCAGGTGGCCGAAGCTGGCCCCGGCATTGTTCTGGTGCGCAGATAGTGGAGGCATGCAGCATGTCGTGCGTTTTGACCATACCACAGGCAGGCAGGAAGGAACCCATGGGGGAACTAATCGATTCCAGGGGTTGGCAGGCATGCAGGCAGATACGTTACCGCCAGCGGTATTGGGGCGTGCTCTGCGCCGTGCTGCTGGGGTTTGTCATGTTGGGCATGCTTGACGGTCTGCAGGGGCTGGTGCGGTCTGGCGCGGACGTTATCGAGGTGCTGCCCGGCGGCAGCGTGCCCATATCTGGACCGTTGACTATCAAAAACCCCGTCAACAGCGACCTCAACGCGCAGTTTTCCCCCGCAAATCCTTCGCTGAGCTATGATCTGGAAGGCTTCTTTGCTGGCTACTGGTTTGGCAATGGCATGTGGCGGGCGCATGTGCGCGCCGATGGCGCGGTTGAGCCCGGCAGCTACAGCCTCAGGGTCGCTTTCAGGGGCGCGCCCGCCAGCACCATGCAAAACTACAAAATTACGGTGTACGCCGATGATGCCGCCATGCGTGAAGCGTCTACCTCGTATCTGCGGCGCATTACAGGCTACAACCCCTTTGTGCTGGCCGCCGGCTGCGGCGGGCTGGCCCTGCTGGTCGGGGTGATGGTGTACCGGCTGGGCTGTCGCTACATTCGGCAGCTCACAAGCCTGGGTTGCGGCGAAATTGTGCGCGTGCAGCCAGAGAAGACCAATACCCCGCAGGCCCGGCCCGGCCATATTTGGTGCCTGCTCTATGGGCTGCGCGCCCCAGCGGCTGGCGCACTGTGCGCGGTGTACGACGCCCAGGGGGTGCACCTTGGGCATGCCCGCGCGGTGGCGGCCAACAAGGGCACGCTTGAGCTGAATTTTGATTCGTTTTCTTCCCCGGCGGCAGATGCCGGTGTAACGCATGACGCCGTTCGTCCTGGCTGCCTTGTCCAATTGCGGCCCCCCAAACCGCACTCTCCTCCGGACTAGGCAGGCTGGCCGAACGGTCATCCAGCGGCATGCACTTGGCGCGTCACCTGTGCATGCCGCTTTTTTTGCGCCCATGGCCTCCATCCCGCCTTGCCGCTCTTGCCGCCCGCTTTGGCATAAGCTATGCTTATTCCGTTGCATATGCCCCTGACGGGCTCAAACCAAGGCGGATTTCATGTCTCAACTTTGCCCCTGCGGCAGCGGTCTGGCTCTGGACCAATGCTGCGGCCCCCACATTGAAGGCGCGTCCTGGCCCCAGAACGCGGAAAGCCTCATGCGCTCGCGCTATACGGCCTATGTGCTTGGCCGTCACCAATGGCTTGTGGAAACCACGCACCCCGACTACCGGGAACATGTGGATGCCGACAAGCTTGCAGAACAAACCAAGGATATCAAATGGCTGCGGCTTGATATCGCAGCTACTGAAAACGACGTGCCCGCCGGAAAAAACGGCGAGCTTTTTGATGTGGTTGAGTTTTATGCCTATTACGAGCTGGAGGGCATCCCCCGTCAGCTGGGCGAACGCAGCTTTTTTCAGCGCAAGGACGACAAGATATATTATGTGGACGGCGTGGCCCTCCGGCCTGATGCCTACCGCAGGCAGGAGCCCAAGGTAGGGCGCAATGATCCCTGCCCGTGCGGCAGCGGCAAAAAATACAAAAAGTGCTGCGGGGCCGCCAAATCCTGATGCCGGACGCCGAACACGCAAAAAATCCGGGCCGGGGCAAAAACAGCCCGCTGGCGGTGATCCGGCAGTTTTGTCTGGAGTGTCAGGGTGCGTCAGCCAAGGCGGTGCGCGCCTGCGCCGACGAGGGCTGCCCCTTGTGGGCCTGGCGACTGGCCGTGCTGGCGGGCGAGACTTGCCCGGCACGGGCGGATGAGGCCCCCCGGCAGGCTCTGCGGGCCATACGCAGGCAGTGCATGGGCTGCGCGGGCGACCGGGTGGAGGTGCGAGCCTGCGCGGCGCGCGAGGCCTGCGCCCTGTGGCATTGCCGTTTCGGCGTGCGACCCCAAACCTACAAGTCCGTACGGCGGCGTTTTTTTGCTCCAAAACTTTTGCGACTTTTGTAATGCGCCGCTGTATGCGCGGCGCGACCCACCAGGAGGTATCCATGCCTCATTTTCTTGAATGGTCAAGGGCTTATGCGCATCGGCTCACAGCGGACAGCGCTGCGCCGCTCAAGGCACGCGCCCCCGAAATAGCCCAAAGACTGGCGCGCGATCTGACCGCTGGCGAACTGCCCTTTCTTTCCTTGCCCTTCCGCGCCAAGCTGGAAGTGGAAATGGCCCCGCTTATCCCCCGCATCAAGGCTTACCGGCATATGCTGGTGCTTGGCATCGGCGGGTCGGCCCTGGGGGCTCGCGCCATGCAGCAGGCCTTTGCGCCGGGGCAGGACGGCCCCAATCATCGCGGCCCCTGCCTGTGGATTGCCGACAATGTCTGCGCGGAGCGTTTTGAGGCGCTGCTTGGCAAACTCACGCCGGCTGAAACGGTAGTGGTGTGCATAAGCAAGTCGGGCGGCACCATTGAAACCATCTCCCAGTATTTTCTTGTGCGCGACTGGCTCAAGGCCAGTGTGGGCGAGGGCTGGCAGGATCAGATGATCGTGGTCACCGACGAGCGCAAGGGCTACCTGCGGGAAGAAGCAACCCGCTACGGTCTCACGGCGCTTGAAGTGCCGGATTATCTTGGCGGGCGATATTCGGCCCTTTCTGCCGTGGGCCTTTTGCCCGCAGCCTTTTTGGGCATAGACTGGCAGGCCCTGCTGGACGGCGCGGCCGATGTGGCCAGGCCGCTGGTGCAGGCTCCCGAGCGTGTGGCGGAGCACCCGTCGTTTGCTCTGGCCTGCTGGGCCAAGGCTCTTGAAGACCACGGCTACAGCCAACTGATCTTTTTCAGCTACATTCCGCAGTGGTCGGCCTATGGCGACTGGTTTGCCCAGCTGTGGGCCGAAAGCCTGGGCAAGGACGGGCAGGGCAGCCAGCCAGTGCCAGCCACCGGCGTGACGGACCAGCACTCCATAAACCAGATGTTTTTGAGCGGGCCCCGCAACAAAGGATGCATCTTTTTGACCAGCCGTGATCAGGCGCAAGGCCCCAACTTTGGCATGGACGTGCCCGACCAGTGGGCATGGCTGCGGGCCAAACCCTTTGGCAGCCTGCTGGAGGCCGAGGCTCTGGGAACGCGCATGGCCTTGTGCCAGAAGGGCGTACCCCTGCTGCATGTCGAGATGCACAACAGCGGCCCCCGCGCAGCGGGTTCGCTTATGCTGCTGCTTGAGGCCGCCACGCTGTTTACCGGCTGGCTCATGGGCATCAACCCGCTGGATCAACCCTCGGTAGAGCTGGGCAAACGCCTGGCCAACGCCCGCCTGGGGGCGGGGGGCTATGCGCAGGAAGAGGCCGATCTGGCGGAATATCTGGCAGTGCCCAGGATGGAGCAAGGCTTTTAGGCGGCATGAGCTGCGCGACGGCGCGCGGCGCAGAGCTGGCCTTGCCTCTTGAGCCCCCGGCGGTTTTTTATTGTGTGCTGAAATATGCTTCAGGAATGGCGAAGGCCGTAACAGCGACCTTCGATATGCCTGGGGTTTTTGAAACCTGTCGCGTGTCGGCGGCTTTGCGGCGGGGCGCAGTGGTCGTTTTCCTGCGTCCCGGTGGCGTTGCCCTAGGGCTGCTCCTCCTCAGCCGCGGCGCGCGCAAAGGCATTGCCATGTTCAGAAAAAAACAGCGCAACGAGGCCTGCATCCGTCAGTGCGAGGATGTCTGCGCTCAAATAGTAGAAGCGGAAAGCGCCCTGCCAAGCTACGCCCGGACGCTTTCGTGGCTTTCGCTGGTGGTCATTTTGCTGACCAGCCTGGGGCTTTCGTTCTTTATTTCCAATTCTGCCCGCGAAACGCTGCTCACCCGGCAGGAGAACTTTGCCCAGCAACTGGTGGAAAATCTCAACAGCCAGATTTTCCGGCGGTTTGCCCTGCCTACGCTGCTGGGGTATGGCCGCATTGCCCTGCGCCAGCCCGAGCAGTACGACAGGCTTGATCAGGTGGTGCAGTCCGTCATCCACGGTTTGCCGGTGGAGCGACTGCGCATCTATGATTTTTCGCGTCTGGTGGCCTATTCGACCAACAAGGAAGACCTTGGCCGCGCCGGGCTTTCGCCGTCGTATCTCGACGAAATACTGCAGGGCGGTGCGCCCAGGTCCGAGATCATTTCGTCCATGCCGGTCTGGCAGGCTCCCTTTCGCGTGCCCCTGCAGGAAGGCTCCTTCGTGTTGCGCGTGCTTTATCCCCTGCGCGGCGAACCCTTGCATCCGGGCGAAGAACCCCCGATCATGGGCGCGCTGGAGCTTACCCAGGACATTACCGGCGACTATGAACAGGTGCTGACCTTTCAGGGCATCATTGTGGTCATGTGTCTGCTTTCGTCGGTGGTGATGTTCGGCCTGTTGCTCATGCTCATTCACAGGTCCGAGCGGGTACTGGCCGCGCGTATGTACAAAAACCGCATCCTTGAAAACCAGCTGCACAGCAACGAACGGCTGGTGAGCATGGGGCGGGTGGTGGCCAGCATCGCCCATGAGATACGCAACCCGCTGGGCATTATCCGGTCAAGCGCGGAGCTGCTGCAGCGCCGTACTGACAAGGCCGACGCCAGCACCCGGCGTATTCTTGGTGCCATATACGACGAGGCCGTGCGCCTGTCGCAAACAGTAAATGATTTTTTGGACTACGCCCGGCCTCGCCAGCCCAAGCAGGATGTGGTAGACCTTAATCTGGTGCTTGATCAGGTGCTGGCCTTTCTGGAAGGAGAGATGGGGCGTTGCGGCGTAGCGCTCGAGCGGCAGTGCGAGGAAGGACTTTTTTCGCCTGGCGACAAAGATTTGCTGTATCGGGCATTTTACAATATTCTTGTCAACGGCCAGCAGGCGATGGAAGGACCGGGCATCATGCGTATTACAGGACGCAATGACGACGGTGGCAGCGTTTGCATTGAATTTCTCGATTCCGGCCCCGGCTTTGACCCCACCACGCTGCCCAACCTGCTGGACCCATTTTTTACGACCAAGGATGGCGGCACAGGGCTAGGTTTGCCCATTGTGCAGTCGATCATCTCAAGCCATGGCGGCACTATTCAGCTTGAAAACGGCCCCAATGGCGGGGCGCTGGTAAGGGTTCTGCTGCCCAGAGCTCCAGCTGGCGCATAGGAATACATAATGAGTGAAAAAGCGCATCTTCTGGTTGTTGACGACGAAAAAAACTATCTGCTGGTATTGCAGACCCTGCTCGAAGACGAGGGGTATGTTGTTACGGCCATCAGTGATCCTGAAACCGCGCTCGCTTTTCTGGATGAGAGCGAAGTGGACGTCATTGTGACAGACATGAAAATGCCCAAGGTCACAGGGCGCGAGGTGCTTGAAAGGGTCAAGAGAAACTGGCCGTATATCCCCGTGCTGATAATGACGGCCTTTGGCTCCATTGAAAGCGCCGTTAAAGTCATGAAGTACGGCGCGTTTGATTACATCACCAAGCCGTTTTCCAACGACGAGCTGCTGCTCTCGATCCACAATGCCGTGGAGCTGTCGCGGGCCCACCGTCAGTACAGGCTGCTGCAAGAGGTCATGGAAGACCGCTACGGCGTGCACAAAATCGTGGGCCGCAGCAAGGCCATACGTGACGTGCTGCTCATGGTCGAACGCGCTGCTCCCAGCCGCTCAACAGTGCTGATCACAGGCGAATCAGGCACCGGCAAAGAGCTGGTGGCCCGTGCCATCCACTATACAAGCCCCCGCAAAGACAAACCCTTTGTGTCGGTCAACTGCATGGCGCTGAACCCCGGCGTGCTTGAAAGCGAGCTTTTTGGCCACGAAAAGGGGTCGTTTACCGGTGCTGTGGCCATGCGACGCGGCCGGTTTGAACAGGCCGACGGCGGTACGCTGTTTTTGGATGAGATAGCCGAGCTTACGCCCGACCTGCAAGTCAAGCTGCTGCGTGTACTGCAGGAAAGGCGTTTTGAGCGCGTTGGCGGCGGCGAAGAAATTGAGGTGGACATCCGCGTTGTGGCGGCCACCAACAAAGACCTTGCCGTCCTGGTTGAGAAGGGAGGGTTTCGCGACGACCTGTATTATCGCCTCAACGTGGTGCAGGTTCCCCTGCCGCCCCTGCGCGAACGGCGCGAAGACATTCCCCTTCTGGTGGCGCATTTTGTGGAAAAGGTCTGCACCGATAACTCCATGCCGCCCAAAACCTTCAGCACCGAAGCGTTGAACTACCTTACGGGCTATGAGTGGCCGGGCAACATCCGCCAGCTTGAAAACGTGGTGGAGAGTTGCCTTGTGCTCGTCCCCAGCACCGTCATCGACGTGGATAATCTGCCTGCGGAAATCCGCGATGAAGAGTCGCAGTTTAAAAGCGCCGTTGACCTGCTGCCCGTGCAGCTTGATCTGGCTGACACGCTGGAAAAAATAGAGGCCGCACTTATCAGGCGGGCCCTCGTGCGGGCAGAACTTGTGCAGGTTAAGGCTGCGGAATACCTTGGTATTTCAAAAAGTTTGCTGCAGTACAAACTCAAAAAATATGGCATAACAGGGCATTAAGCCCCCCAAAACAACACTGCAGGTTAAAGCGCCCTGACTTTGGTCACGGCGCTTTTTTTGAAACTTTTTTTAGTAGTGTTACGGTAAAAAAATATTGAAATGCCAAATTGATAAGCTGCGTCATGTGCTGATAACCCCTCGCGACGAGTTGTAGATTTGCGTCAGGGGTCTTTACAGCTTATGTATCTTTTTATAGTTTGAGCAAACAGTCAAGTGTCTGATCGCCGCTTGATGCAACGATTTACCAGGTGATTGTCCACAGATATTTTGCATGGTATCACTTCTTGAAATGTTATACTATCGACAGAGCGAGTGATCAAACAGGCTGCGATTACTGGGTCTCCGGTGGTAGAGATGATTGGGCCTGTGAGCCTGGGCAGGGTATGCGGCAATGCGCCCCACTGAAGTCCGCAAGGGCCCCACATAAAAAAGGGCCGCGCTCGCGAGCGCGACCCTTTAAGTGAGAATTTTTAAGGGTGGTCTGCCGGTTAGCCTTGGCGTTTAGCTAGACGCTTCCGGAGGTTTTCCGCCACCTGGCTGGGCTCCAGATGCACGCGGGCGATGCCGCTGTCCATTGCGGCCTTGGCGGTGGCGGCCGCGACCAGCGGGGCCACGTCGGGGTTCAGTGTAGAGGGTATGATCATGCTGGGGCTGAGCTCTTCAGGCTTGACAAGCTCGGCCAGCGCCTTGGCGGCGGCAATTTTCATGGTGTCGTTGATGTCTGTGGCGCGCACGTCGATGGCGCCACGGAAGATGCCGGGGAAGGCGAGCACGTTGTTGATCTGGTTGGGGCAGTCGGAGCGGCCGGTGGCCACCACCTTTGCTCCGCCGTCAAAAGCGCGCTGCAGAGGCCAGATTTCTGGGATAGGATTGGCTTGGGCAAAGACAATGGGGTCTTTGGCCATGCTGCGGATCATGTCTTCGTTGAGCGAGTTGGGTGCGGAGACGCCGATAAACACATCGGCCCCCTTGATGGCTTCGGCCAGGCCGCCCTTGACTCTGCCGGGGTTGGTGTGTTTGGCGATTTCGTCCTTGTAGGGATTCATGCCTTCGGGGCGGCCTTCCCAGATAGCGCCCTTGGTGTCGCACATGATGACGTTTTTGAGTCCCACGGCCATGAGCAGCTTGATGATGGCAATGCCGGCAGCGCCAGCGCCGCTGGTGACGACGGTGACATCTTCAAGCTTTTTGCCGACAATTTTCAGGGCATTGATAAGTCCGGCCAGGGTGACGACCGTGGTGCCATGCTGGTCGTCGTGAAAAATGGGGCCCTTGAACACACCGTTCTTTTTCAGGGTGTCTTCAATGATAAAGCATTCAGGAGCTTTGATGTCTTCAAGGTTGACGCCGCCAAAGGTCGGAGCCATCAGTTCCACAAGCTCAACGATTTTGCTGGTGTCCCTGGTGTCTACGCAGATGGGGAAGGCGTCCACATCGCCAAAGGTTTTGAACAGCAGCGATTTGCCTTCCATAACAGGCATTGCGGCGGCAGCGCCAATGTTGCCGAGACCAAGCACCGCGGTTCCGTTGGAGACAACGCAGACAAAGTTGGAGTGATTGGTATAGACGTCAAGCATCGCGGGATCTTTGTGGATTTCCATGCAAGGCTCGGCAACGCCGGGCGAATACGCCAGAGTGAGGTCGTCGTTGTCGCGCACAGGGGCTTTGACCCGAACCTCAATCTTACCCTGGTATTCCTTGTGCATAGCAAGGGCTTCTTCCCGCAGGTTCTTGATCCGTGACATCACTTGCTCCTTGATCTGTTTTTTCTGCCGTGGCAGTGGAATAAATGCGCGGTGCGGCGCTGGGCAGCCTCAGTTAAAAATTGGCGCAAAGCGTCAGGGGGCCGCCTGAGGCGGGCGGGACAAGTTCAAACTTGCCCGGATGCTGAACGTTCCACGCTTGCAGCCTTTTATAAGTCTACAGAAATTTGCGGCGCAAGGAAATATCTTATGAAAGTTATGTAAACGTTTTTGTGGGATAATTGACGTTGACCACATAAATATAAGCTGTTCACGGTGATGCGTAATAACAGCAGAGCGCAAGGAGAAGCGAGTTTCACCATGAGTACCGAAAATTCAAAAAACAGTGATGCCGAGGCTCAGGGCGGGAGACGGCGTAGTATCCAGCGCCCGCGCGTTCATACGGAAGTACTTAGCTGCCTGCTGGACGACATCCAGAACGGAGTCTATCCGGTAGGGCAAAAGCTGCCTTCCGAGCGCGAGCTTATGGATGAATTTGGCGTGGGGCGGCCTGCTGTGCGGGAGGCCCTTTCCGGGCTGGCAAGGATGGGCCTGATCGAAGTTTCGCCCGGCATGCGCGCACGCGTGTGCAGACTTACCCTCAAGCCTCTGCTGCGCGAAATGCGCGCAACGCTCGAAATTTATTCCAGCTCGCCTGATGGCTGGCGGCAGTTGCACGATCTGCGGCTGTTTTTTGAAACAGCCGTAGTGCGCCGCATGGCCCTTGAAGCCACGGACGAGCAGTTGGCGCACATTGACGAGTTGCTGCAAAACCAGCGCAGACTGCTAGACGCTACAGAAATACGCGCCTTTGCGGAAGCCGACATTGATTTTCACCGGTATCTGGTCGAATGCATGGGCAACAATTTTCTCGGCCTTTTGGCGGAGGGCTTTGCTGGCTGGCTGATCACGCCCTTGTACGCCTCGCTGCAGGTGCGCAAGCAGAGCGAGCGCTCGTACCGCGCGCATGTCGGCGTGTACGAAGCGCTGAAAAAGCGCGACCCTGACCTGGCGGAAAAAGCCATGCGTGTCCACCTGGACGAGATGCGCGGCATTTATCAGGTGGATGTGATGGTGACCGATAATGCCCAGCAACACGGCGAGGCCCGGCAGCAAGGCGACGCCAAGCAGTAGGCTCTGCAGAGATGGCCGTGCTCTGGGGGAGGCAGACCTCTGGGCAGGCGACAGGCTGTTTTTTGTTCGTGCTGGGCGCAGCAGCCCAAAACAAACTGCAAGACGCAAAAAACCGCAACGGGTTACCGTTGCGGTTTTTTGTGGGCCGGACACCCGGCAACGTCTGTTGCCGCTGCTTCCTTTCGGACCTGACGGGGTTGGCAGTGTTGCCGCCGTCCGGCTTGGCAATTGACTTACCCGCAAAGGGGGTGAACTGTCAATGGTCGGGGTGGCTTTTCACCTGCGGGTGCGTTTCGGCCAGCAGAGCGGAGGCGTTGCTCATGATATCCTGCATTTCGCCGTCGCTCAGCCTTCCCAGTTTTTGCAGTCGTTGCAGTTCTTCCACAGGGTCGTAAAGCGGCCAGTCTGTACCAAACAGGATGTGCTCGCGCGGAAAACTGTTAAGAAGTTTTTTTGCCAGCACGGGGGTGGCAAAGGGCGTGGTGCTTGAGGTGTCGAACCAGAGGTTTTCAAACCTGCCGCCCGATAGCGCTGTCAGGGAGTGCGCCCACATGTGGTAGCCGCCAAAGTGCGCCGCTATCACCCTGATGCCTGGAAACTGGCGCATTATGGCCGCCAGCTTGTAGGGGCAGGAGGGGTTTTTGTCGGGCAGGGTCTGGTCGCCAATGTGTATTTCAAACACAAAGTTTTTTTGCGCCGCCTCAAAAATAGGCAAGAGGCGGGGGTCGTCAAGTCGGAAGCTTTGAAAGTCGGGGTGCAGCTTGATGCCGCGAATACCCGCAGCCTTGATGCGCTCAAGCTCCGCCTCCCATTTTTCGTAACCCGGATGCACCGTGCCAAAGGCAATGACCTGGTCGGGATGTTCCCGTTGTAGGCTGATAGCGTAATTATTGGCCGGTATGACCTGGGCCGGGGCCGTGGCTGCACACAGCACCACGCATTTATCCAGCCCGGCCTTACGCTCCCTTTCAAGCAAATGGGCGATGGTGCCATCGCCCGTGCAGGTAAGACTATAAAAATTATTCAGGTGATCCACGGCCTTGTGTGCAATTTTGGGATGAAAGGCGTGGGTGTGTATGTCGATGTACATGGTAGAAGCCTATTTGACTCCATTTACCACATTGACCGGGGTGCCCGCCTGCCAGCGGCGGATGTTCTCTGCCATGAGGTCAATGATGTTCTGCCGGGCGCGAGTGGTGGCCCAGGCAATGTGTGGTGTAATGAGGGTGTTGGGGGCTGTGAACAGGGGGTTGTCGTCCTGCGGCGGTTCCTGCGCCAGCACGTCAGTGCCGAGGCCGCGCAGATGCCCGGACTTTAACGCTTCGGCCGCGGCTGCCTCATCCACCAGCGGCCCGCGCGAGGTGTTCAGCAATATTGCGCCCTTGCGCATGGCAGAAAGCGACTTGGCGTTGATGATGTTGCGCGTCTCCTTGGTAAGGGGGCAGTGCAGCGAAACAACGTCTGAGGCGCAAAGCAGATGTTCAAGAGTGGCAAAAGCAAACGGGCTGTATGACGGCGGATCCTTGGGGGTGCGGCAGTATGCCAGCACGCTCATGCCAAAGGCGTGAGCCAGTTCGCCCATGCGGCGGCCAATGGAGCCAAAGCCGATGAGCCCCATGGTCAGACCTTCCAGGCACAGAGGCGGAATCTTCCAGTAGCACCAGCTTTTGCACTTTAGCCAATCGCCGTTTTTAACGCTCTCCGAGTGCATGCTCGTATGACGGCACAGCTCAAGCAGCAAGGCCATGGCGTGCTGGGCCACATCGCTGACGCCGTAGGCAACCACATTGCAGACAGGAATGTTGCGGGTAGCGAGGGTATCAATGTCCACAATATTGTACCCCGTGGCCAGCACACCAACCATGCGCACGCTGCTGTCAAGGTGCTCAAGGTTGTGGCCGTTCAGCGGGGTTTTGTTGACAAGCACCACGTCAGCATCGCGGGTACGGTCAGCGATCGCTTCTGTGGGGGTAGCATCATAAATGGACACATCACCAAGAGATGTGATGGGACTCCAGTCCACATCGCCGGGGTTGAGCACGGCGCCGTCAAGAATGGCTATTTTCATGCAAGTAACCTCTGTTGCCTGCACTGTATCCTGTGATGCCCATGCCCGCAAGATCCCGGCCTGCAGGTTCATCCGGCGTTGCTGTGCGTACTGTAGCACTTACGTGAAACTTGCGTGCTGCCTGCGCCTCATTACTTGCCGCAAAAACGCATGCGACTTTCTGCCGATTTCAGCGGCGGTACGCTGCATACGCGCGCACGAGTGATGCGACCAATGCCGCATTGACCAGCCGTGCTTACGGAGGGCGTTGGCTCTGCCATGTCTAAGAGAACAGGCATGGCGGCAATGGGCGCATGCCGCGCGCGTTGGCAAAAAGTTTTAGGCGCGGCGGGTGCGGGCCGTAAACGTGCTGCCTTGCCCCCGAGCGGCAATGAGACGCCGGCAGGTAATGGCGCTGGGCTGGTGCTGTGGAGTCTGTGAACCTAGACTGCAAGGACTTTCAGCGCAGAGCGGCGCGATAAAAAGGCGGCTGACCAGTAGCGGGCGTGGCGCATGGGGGGGCTGCTGCCGGCAACGGGCAGCATGCCGGTGACCGCCGATAACAGCAAAAAAAAAAGAGCCGCCCGTAGGGCGGCTCTTCAAGCACTTGTCTCTAAAGACTAGTGGGCGATCACGCGGAAGTCATCGCGGCGGTTCTTGGACCACGCGGCTTCGCTGTTACCCTGCACGGCGGGGTTTTCCTTGCCGTAGCTGATCATTTCCAGCTGGCTGGGGTTCACGCCAAGCGTAACCATGTATTCGTAAGAAGCACGGGCGCGGCGTTCGCCGAGGGCGAGGTTGTATTCCTGGGTGCCGCGTTCGTCGCAGTTGCCTTCGATGCGCACGCGGATAGAGGAGTACTTCTTCAGCAGATCGGCCTTGGTCTTCAGCATTTCTTTGTATTCGGGCTTGATGTCGAATTTGTCGAAAGCGAAGTAGACGCGGGCGTCAGTGATCTGCTGGATGGCCGCACGCATTTCGGGGGTCAGGCCATCGTCATAGCCGGGTTCGCTGGTGGTTTTCTTAGCGCAGCCAAAGCCGGCGGCCAGGGCCATAACCAGAGCGAGAATAAGAGCATAGCGTTTCATTGTGTGTCCTCCTGAACAGCTCATTCTCCAAAAAAATTGATACCTTTCCTTTCTGCACACGCGAGGCCGTTTCGTCCTCGCATAACAGATGGTATCTGGCCCGCAATTTTTGTCAAGGCGTGGAAGGGGGTTTCGACGCACTTTCGTAAAATATTTTTTACCCATGTCATCCCGTAGGGGCGGGAAAATCGAGTAAAAACGCGGGTAAGAGGCCAATCTGTTAATTTCAAGCTATTTCTGCTGACCGGGCATCCCCCAGCGCGGGAAGTAGGCAGCGCCACCCCCGGTGGGAACCATTTTGGCGTCGCCGCCGTGACGTGTGGTCAGGAAAATACTGTGACCACTACGCGTCGAGGAGAACGCTATGAAGTAACTGTCGGCACAGAAAGCGGGCTGTTCATCGCTGCCGGGGCCGAAAGTGATCTGGCGTTCCATGCCGGTAAGCATATCCTGAACAAAAATGCGATGACCGTAATCGGTCATGCGGCTGTACACTACCAGGGTGCCGTCGGGTGACAGGTTGGCCTCGGTGTTGTACGTGCCGTTTTTGCTCACGCGCGTGACAGATCCGCTGCTCAGATCCTTAAGGAAAATCTGCGGACCACCCATGCGTGAAGAGGTAAATGCCATCTTGGTGCCGGTGCTGTCAAATGTTGGTGAAACGTTAATAGAATCACCCTGTTCCAGCACGCGTTCCTTCTGGAAAACATGGTTCAACTGAAAGATGACGGGGTACTTGCCGTTGGAGAGGGCCACCGCAACTTTGTTGTCAGGCATAAAGGCAGGGCCGATGACCACGTTGCCGGGAAAGCGGATGCGCTGCACCTTGCCGCTGGTGCGGTCCCAAACGCCGAGGGCGTGCGACTTTTCGTCAATATGGGTAAAGACCACAAAACGACCATCGGGCGACCAGGCAGGCGACATGGATTCGCCGGGCATGTTGGTGATCTGGCGCAGGTCGCGTCCGGTGGGCTTTACAAGCCAGACGTTGGCGCTCATCTTGCCGGTCTTTTTTACAAAGGCAAGTGTCGAGCGGAAGAAAGACCCGTTGCCCGTCAGGGCTTCAAGCAGGTCGGCGCAGAACCTGTCCGCAACTTCCGGCAGATCGTGCGCGGTTACCTTGGGGTATTCCTTGCCAAACAGACGGCCGCCGCTGTTGGTCTCAAAAGCGCGGATTTGCACCGGGCGGGTGCCGCTGTCGCCCTCTGGCCAGTAAGTGGTCACCACAATGTCCGAGCCAGCAAGCTGAAAGCGCTTGAAGTCAAGGGACGGCGGCTCGCATCCTGCCAGCACTACGCCGCCGAGCACCGCTCTGGGATCGGTAAGACGCATAAAGGGCAAAAAGCTCAGGTTTTGCTGCACAATCTTTTGCAGGTCAGCGCCCATGCCGCTTGCTTCGGCCTGGGGACCCTTGAGGGGAGCCGCCAAAGCAAGATTAACAATGTTTTGCCCCGGACCGTAAATGTCCACGCGCATGGCGGCCTGCGCCCCGCTTCCGAGAGCCAGCCAGAACCCCAGTGTCAGGAGAAGAAGCTGTTTTTTCATGGCGTACGTATTCCTTGTTCAGGCAGTGCGCCTCAGTGGCGCACCAGTATAAGGGTGATGTCCAGCGTTCCCCCCAAGTCGGCAGGCGGAGGGGGCACGCTGCCTGCTCGGCGTATGCCCCGCTGTACATATTTGTCAAGGAGCTTATCGCCTGTGGGCGTAACAACCTTGAAATCTGTTATATCTCCCTGAGGAGAAATTGTAAGCCTTAGGACGGATTCATACCTGCCCGGCGCTGTTTCCGCAGGAATAATCATGCCGTCTCGTAGCAGACGGGTAACCTCGCGGCGGTATTTGTTGCGGTCGGTTGCCTTGGTGCTTGCGCCCGGCGCAGCCACTTTACCCTGGGGCGCGGAAGCTGCCTCCGCCTTGGGCGAGGGCATAGGGCTTGTGCGCGGCGCTGGCGGCGGGGCGATTTTTTGCGACGGCGGTTCGACGGGCTCTCCGTAGCTGGGCAGAGTGTCGGCCTGTTGCGGCCTGACTGCGGCCTGCGGTTGTGCGGCTGTTGCGCCCTGCGCGCTTGGACCAGCCGGTCTTGAGCCTGTTTTGCCGTCGGCAGCTGATGGCTTGCTTTTGCCTATAAGCTGCGTGGCCGGGCCATTATCTGTTTGGCCCGCAGCCTGCCATGAGTTAGTCGTAGCAGATTTTTTGCCGTTGTCATCTACTTTTGGCGTGCTGCGGGGCGCTACCGGGGCCGGACGCATTTCGGGCATGTTTTTGCCGTCTGCCTTCGCCACCGCTTCGGCCCGCTCGCGGGCGCGAGCTTCCGCCGCCTCAGCGCGGGAATCGCCCAGCGCCGCCTCGGCTTTGCTTCTGGCCTTTACCTCGGCCCGCAGCGCTTCTTCGGTGCTCAGAGGCTCGGGCCTTGGCTTGCCCTTGGGGGTGCCGTTCCAGAATGTGAGTTGCACATCGATGGGGGCGCCGTAGGGGGGCGTGCCAAACGAGCCTATCTGGCGCACAGCGCCGCACACCGAGTTGTCAAAGGCTTCAAGGCCAGAAGACTTAAGCGCCTTGCAGTCTTTAACCTGCCCCTGGTTGTCGACGCTGACCTTGAGGCTGACCTTGAAGTCGCTTTTTAACGCCGGGGGCGGAGCCCAGATTTCTGTAATCTTGTCCAGCATGTTGCCCGCATAGCTGCTTTGATCCGCGCTGGCAGCGGAAGCGGCAAATGCCCCGCCCGCCGCAGCGCAGTAAAGCGCTACGGCGGCGAGGCAAAAAGTAATGCAAGAGCTGCTGAGGTTAGTGCGCGGTTTGGAAGGCATACATCCTCCTGAATGCGCGCGTTTACCGGATGCGCGTGTCTGTCCTGGCCGCTTTGCGGCCCCAATTGCTACTAAACCGTGCCTGACGCCTGCCGTGCCCGCCTGACAGATGACCCTTGCAATCCAGCGAAGGTCACCAGCTTGTGCGGTCAGTTGTCCGTCTGCCCGCTTGTGCCTCAGGTTTGCTAACCACTGTTTGCATCAGCCATCTGATGCAATGCGGGACCAGCCGCGCACCTTAATTTCGGCCGCGCAACTGCTGCAGCATGCCGCCTATCGGCCCATCAATTCGTCCAGCGTAAACACAAGGTCAAGGTCGCCGTAATCCGCTGATGGCGGGGGCGGGAACTGCCCGCTCTGGCTGGTGCGGATGATGGCGTTTACTGCAGAAGCGTCAAACTGCGAGTTGCCCGATCCGTGCGTTACCGACGTCTGCAATACCTTGCCCTGCGAATCAACCTTGACGTTGATTATGCAGCGCAGGTTTACGCGCCCCGCTGAGGCGAAGCCCCAGTTGGGCCGCACGGCCAGCATAACCTGACCCATGTATACATCGCCCAGGCCGCCGCCGCCAGGGCCGTTGCCTTCGCCGCCGCCGCCGCCACGGTTGCCGCCTGCGTGACGCTGCGCCTGCGCCAGTGCCTGCTCAACAGCATTGCCCCGGTCTCCGGATTCGGCACGCGAGGTGGCTTTGCGGGCCTGCTGCAATGCCGCTGCCACAGGATCGACGTTGGATTTGCCATCCTTGGCGTCCTTGGCATCCTTTTTAGCTTCGGTCTTGGTTGGCTCTGGCTTTTTCTGGTCCTTGGGGGCTTCCTTGTGCGGTTCTTCCTTGGGCTTGGGCTTGTCTTCCTTTTTCTGCGCGATGGGTTTGGCTTCTTCCTTGGGCTCCGGCTTGGGCTGCGGCTTTGGTTCCGGCTTTGGCTCCGGTTTTTTTACCGCTGCCGCATCCTGCTTGGGCTGCGGCGGCACAGGCTTGGGCTCTTTTACTTCAACGCGTTCAGGGGCGGCAACTTCCGCCTTGGGCGCAGGCGGCGTAGGCGCAAGAGGCCCGTCGCCGGGCTGCCCCATATGCCCAAGAATGGGCGAGGGCGTGCGGTTGCCGCCTGTAGCGCCTTCCACCAGGCTGATCATGACCGGGGGCGTGTCCAGCTTGATGGGCGGGCTACTGGGCCAGAACCATATCAGCAAAAATATGGCCGCGTGCAGGCAGAATGAAAGAACATATGAGGCCAGGCGCATAGAGCAATCCTACTTTCGGGCGCGGGCGGGCTTGCCGCCCTTGGCATCGTCGGGCTGTTCGGCGATAACGCCAAGTTTTTCAATGCCCACGGCCTTGATGTGACCCATGACTTCCACCACCAGCCCGTAGGGCACGGACTTGTCGGCCTGAAGAAAGAGCGTCTTGTTCTTTTCCTTAACGAGGCGCTGCAGATATCCTTCAAGGTCGTCCATGGTTTCCACAGGGTACTCGTCAAGGTACAGCTTGCCGTCATTGCGCACGGTCAACACCATGTGGTCGGCTTCAGTGGAGAGCACTTCCACCTGTTTGGTCTGCGGCAGGTCAACGTCGAGACCCTGACTCATCATGGGGGTTGCCACCATGAAGATGATCAGCAGCACCAGCATAACGTCCACGAAGGGCGTGACGTTAATGTCTGAAACAAACTTGTTGCCGCCGCCAACGCTAGCGCCCATGCTACATCTCCGTTGCGCCCGTGCGCTGCACGGGGCGGTGGGCGTTGATCTCGCGCTGTACTCGGTTGAGGAACACGCCGGCAAAGTTCACCAGCAGCGTATCAACCTGCGAAAGCTTGCCCATAAAGATGTTGAAGCCGATGGTGGCCGGAACTGCAACCGCCAGACCGATGGCCGTAGCGACCAGGGCTTCGGAAATGCCGGGGGCTACTGTGGCCAGCGAGGCCGACTTGAGCATGCCGATGGAGTGAAAGGAGCTCATGATGCCCCAGACCGTACCGAACAGGCCGATAAAGGGGGCTGTGTTGGCGCAGGTGGCCAAAATCGAAAGCGAGCTTTGCAGACGTGCCAGTTCGGTGCCCACGCCCTGGCGCAGGGCGCGGCGTACGTTGTCGACCACCACTTCGCTGCTATTGCCAAGCTCTTTGGAGCGGTTGAATTCAAGCACGCCCTGATGGGCGATGTAGTACAGCGGCGAGGTCGGGTCAGAACCAAGCGACTGCACCGCTTCGCGCAGATTGGCCGCTTTTTCAAACCGCTCTGTTCCGCTGAGCGCCTTTTTGTTGGCAGCGCTCAGACCGATGAATTTCTGGATCATCAGCCCCCAGCTCCCAATGGACATCATGACCAGAAACGCCAGCACCGCCTTGGCCACCAGGCTTGCCTGGGCGATCATTGAAAAAAAACTGAATTCCATGTGGTTCTCCATATCTGCGCAACAACTGTGGTCTTTTTCAGTGCGCCGCAAAAAATGCCAGCACGGCAGACGCATAGACGCGCCAACCGTCACGGCGGAGCTGCGGAATCCCGCAAGGACTCTGCTGCGCAGCATGCTACGACTGGGGTAAACTTTCAAGAAATTTTTTAGAATCCTTGCGGAGCGCGGGTTTGGCTTAAAAAGATGGCATTTGCTACAGGTGCGGCCTGTGTAATTTGCAACAGATGCATGGATATATGTAAAATTTATTTTTTGATTTTTAGCAGGGGTGTGAGCGTCAATTTTTTTTGATCTGGCAAAAAACTTGCCTGTGTTGCGCTGTATTGTCTTTTATGATGCGCATAATATATGTGATAACATTTTTTGTGCTACCTATATTGTCTGCATTTTTTTATTAAAAGAAAGCTATTGCAAGCGTACTTTGGCTAAATATCTTTTGTTGGCAAGTATTGCCAATGCCGCACGCTGCGGTGTATGAAAAACGTGATAAAGTAATTTTTAACAGGTTGCGGAACTTTTCCGCTTAAAAATATATGAAGCGCATTCCTGAACTGAGCCTGGTGTTTTTTGTTGTGGGGGCGCTTGCAGGTCCCGTGGGGGAGAGCTCCGCACTGGCCGCATCTTCTTCTACCTATGCCAGTTCTCCCGCCAGGGCAGCCGCGCCGGTTTTTAGCGGCAGAACGCTGCCGTCGGTGCAAAGCAGCGTATTGCCAGCTGGCGATGTGACAATGCCCGACGCGGTGGACAGGGCCATGCGGCACAACCCCAGCCTTGGCTCGCAAGAGGCGCAGGAGCAGTCTTCTGAAGAAGCGCGCAAGTCTGCGCGCGGTGCTTTTGGCCCCAAGCTGGGCACGACGTATTCCGTCGCCAAGCAGGAGACCAAAACCACCCCGTCCACTATCAACAAAACTCCGGAAAAGGGAACGTACACTTGGGCTGTGGAAATTTCGCAGCCGGTGTTTCAGGGCTTTCAGCTTTTGGCTAACTACCAGAAGGCGGCGTTGCAGGCAGACAGCGACAAGGCCAGCGTGCGCAACGCCGAGCTGAGCATGACGGAGAACGTTCAGACCCAGTTTCTGAACTACCTGCGCTACGAAGAAAGCGTACGCAGCCAGCGAGACGCCCTGGCTCGGCTGAAGGATCAGCTGCGCATAACAACCGCTTTTTATGAAGTGGGGCTGCGCCCCCGCCTGGACGTGCTGCAGGCCGAGGTTGACGTGCGCCAGTCTGAAAACACGCTGATTCAGGTCGAAAACAGCCGCGACACCAGCCTGGCCAAGCTGAACACCCTGTTGGGGTTTCCGGCCACGGCCAAAATAAAGTTTACAGGCAAGCTTGCGCACGTGCCCTTTACCCGGTCGCTTGAGCAGTGCCTCGAGGCGGCCTACAGGCAGCGCCCCGACCTGTACATTGCCGCCCGGTCGGTAGAGATAGCGGGTAAGTCGCAGCAGGCGGTGCAGAGCGACTACTACCCGCAGGTTGAGGCCTATTACAATATTACGCAGAGCGGCAACTCGCTTGATCTGCAGGAGCAGGGCGACCGCGGGTCGCGTAGCGCCGTGTGGGAAGTGGGCGCTCGCGCCACATGGAATGCTTTTCAGTGGGGAACCACCTACTACGCCGACAAAGAGGCTGGCTGGCTGGTGACCAAGATGCGCTATGCCGAAGAAGATCTGAAGCTTAGCGTTGGCTATGACATAAAGTCGAAACTACTGGCAGTGCAGGAAGCCGCAAAGCGGATTACCGTTGCGGAAAAGGGCGTGGAGCAGTCGACCGAAGCTTACAACGTGGCGCTTGCCCGTTATCAGGAGCAGGTCGGAACCAACTTTGACGTGCTGGACGCTTCGTCCAAGCTCACCACTGCCCAAGCGACATTAACAGGAGCTAAGGCCGACTATTTGACCGCCCTGGCGCAGCTATATGTAGCCATGGGCGAATTTCACCCTGATCTCATGCGGCGTTGAGCAACGGCACGACGGTTGCCGCGCCGCCCCAAAAGCGATTACGAATGAATGAACCCTACCTGAACATAACCCCCCTCGGAGGGTTAGGAGAGATCGGCCTTAACTGCCAGCTGTGGGAAACCGCAGGCGGCGTGGTAATGGTCGATTGCGGACTGATGTTTCCTGACGATGCCCATCTGGGCGTGGACGTTGTTATCCCGCATTTTGGGGCCGTCAGCGGCATCAAGGACAAACTGCTGGGCATTGTGCTTACCCACGGTCACGAAGACCACATCGGCGCACTGCCCTGGATTGTGCCCGAAATCAAGGGCACGCGCATCTACGGCTCGCGTTTTACCCTGGCGCTGGTCGAGCACAAACTGCGCGAGCGTGAGATCCTCGACTGGGTGGAGCTCTGCCCCGTCACTGCTGACACCGTGCTGCCTTTGGGCGACCTGACCTTCCACTTTTTCCCCGTCTGTCACTCGATACCCGAAGGTTTCGGCCTGGGCATCGAGACACCCGTGGGCCGTGTGGTGCACAGCGGCGATTTCAAGATCGACCCGCACCCCCTGGACACCACGGGCACGGATCTGAATCTGTTCCGCAATTTTGCGGGGCCAGAGGGCGCGCGGCTGCTGCTTTCGGATTCCACCAACGTGGTGCGCGAAGGACGCTCGCTCACCGAGCGCGAGGTTAAGGATTCGCTGGACAAGATATTTGCCAAGGCGGAAGGGCGCATTGTTATTACGCTCTTTTCCAGCCATATCCAGCGCATCCAGGAAGTTTTTGACCTTGCGCGCGAGCACGGGCGCACGGTGGTGATCAGCGGCAAATCGCTGGCCAACAATATTGAGATGGCGCGAGACCTGGGCATAGCCAAACTACCGCCCTCGTTTTTTAACGCGCACAACGGCGTGCCCGACCTGCCCGACGACCAGATTGTGCTTGTGGTGACCGGCGCGCAGGGCGAACCCTTGTCGGCGCTCTCGCGCATGGTGCTTGGCGGTCACAGACAGCTTGAGATACGCAAGGGCGACACTGTGGTCATGAGCTCGCGCATGATCCCCGGCAACGCCAAGGCCATATCCAAACTGATCAACGAAATGTACCGCATCGGCGCTGAGGTGCTGTACGAAAGCGTGCACGCCATCCACGCCTCGGGGCACGCCCAGCGTGAAGAACTGCGCGACATGCTTGAGGCCGTGCGCCCTGAGCTGTTCGTGCCTGTGCACGGCGAGTACCAGCATCTTGTCAAGCATGGCCGCCTGGCTGCCGAGTGCGGCGTGCGGAAGGACAACGTGATTCTGCTCGAAGACGGCCTGCCGCTGACGCTGTTGGAGGATTCCTTCAGGATCGAGCAGCGCGTGCCCGTCGAGTGTACGCTGGTGGACGGCAAGGGCGTGGGCGACGTAGGTTATGCAGTGCTCAAGGAGCGGCGCATCCTCGGCGACGAAGGCATGGTTATTGTTGTGCTGGTTGTGGATTCCGAAACCGGCAGCGTGCTGCACGGACCGGAGATGATCTCCAAAGGCTTTGTTTTTGAACAGCACTACAGTCACCTGCTTGAAGACGCCAAGTGCCTTGTGCTGGACGAAATTGAAGTCGCGCGCCCCGGCCAGCTCGGGCGGCTGCAGGAGGGCATACGGTCTTCGCTGCGGCGCTTCTTCCGCCGGGTGCTTGAGCGCGACCCCGTGGTCGTGCCGATCATCAGCGAAGTATAAGCGCTGGTCTAAGCGGTTACAGGCTGGTGCTTCAGGCCAAGGCCCGGTTCCGCAACGCCTGGGAGCACCGCAAGGCGCGTGCAGCTGGATTTTTTGTTTCTGCTGCGCACCGGGGGAGTTTAGTGTCCGGACCGAGGGGAATAAATCTCCTCCGCAGGCTTTATAGACTGTTCATATTGCCGCTGCCGACTTGTATATGTTGGCGGCGGCAATATTTTTTCAGGATGGCAGCCCTGTTGGGCAAAAAGGTATGACGCATGCGGGCAGGGGCGTCTTGGATATGTAGAATCCGGGTATGCCGGGGCATGCCCGCAGCAGCGTAAAAAACGGCGCGTCTGTCAACAACAAACGCGCCGTCGTGCAATCATGGTGCGCGGGAAGGCCGCAGGCCTTGTGCCGCCGGTTGTATGGTCTACATGCCCAGGTAGGCTGTGCGAACTTCTTCGCTGGAGAGCAGGTTGGCTGCGGTGTCGCGCATGACGATGCGGCCGTTTTCCATCACATAGCCGTGGTTGGCGATGCGCAGGGCCTGGTTGGCGTTTTGCTCCACCAGAAAGACCGTGGTGCCGTTGGCGTTGACCTTCTGGATAATGGCAAAGATCTGCTGGATGATGATGGGGGCAAGGCCCAGCGAAGGCTCGTCCAGCAGCAGCAGTTTGGGCCGGGCCATGAGGGCGCGGCTGATGGCCAGCATCTGCTGTTCGCCGCCCGAAAGCGTGCCGCCAGCCTGTTTGCGCCGCTCTGAAAGGATGGGGAAGAGGCTGAACACGTAGTCCAGATCGTCCTTCACCCCGGCGGGGTCGCGCCGCAAAAAAGCGCCGAGGTCGAGATTGTCGCTGACGCTTAGATCGGGAAATATCAGGCGGCCTTCCGGCACCTGCGAAATGCCCAGAGCCACGATTTCGTGCGGCGGTAACTGGTGTATGGGCTTGCCATACCAGAGAATTTCGCCTTTTCTGGGGCGGTTGATGCCGCAGATGGTCATGAGCGTGGTGGACTTGCCCGCGCCGTTGGCCCCGATCAGGGTAACGATTTCACCTTCTTCAATCTTCAGCGAAATATCGCGCAGGGCCTGAATGTTGCCGTAATAGGTGTCTACATTACGCAGCTCAAGCATCGCTTTCTCCCAGATATGCCTTGATGACGCGGGGGTTGGTGCGGATTTCGGCGGGTGTGCCTGTGGCGATGCAGGAGCCGTATTCCATGACATAGATGCGGTCGGAGAGCGACATGACCATGCCCATATCGTGCTCGATGAGCAGGATGGAGAGTTGCTGGTGGTCGCGTATGTGGCACACAAGCTCTTTGAGCTCGTTGGTCTCCTGGGGGTTCATGCCCGCTGCGGGCTCGTCAAGCAGCAACATGCGCGGTTCGGTGGCCATGGCGCGGGCGATTTCAAGACGTCGCTGCGCGCCGTAGGGCAGGTTGTTGGCCGTTTCGTTCCAGAACTCTTGCAGCTTCACAAGTTCGAGCAGCTCATAGCTGCGGTCGATGCAGTCCTGCTCTTCCTTACGGGTGCGCGCATCACGCACAATGGCCCCAAAAATGCCAGCCTTGGTGCGGCAGTGGCGGCCTATCATCACGTTTTCAAGCACGGTCATTTCATTGAACAGGCGAATGTTCTGAAATGTGCGGGCCATGCCCATGGCTGTGATGATGTGGGGCTTTTTGCCGTTGAGCAACTGCTTTTCGCCCTTGGCGTCGTGCAGAAACATCTGCCCCTCGGTGGGAGTGTAGATGCCTGTAACGCAGTTGAAGAAGGTGGTCTTGCCCGCGCCGTTGGGGCCGATAAGGGCTACAATCTCGCCTTGGTTCACTGTGAGCGAAAGCTCGTTCAAGGCGCGCAGACCGCCAAAATCCTGCGAAAGGTCTTTTACTTCCAGCACCGGGTTCATGAGCGGCCTCCTTCGGCGCCGTGCAGCGCGCCGATTCGGTAGCGGCGTCGCTCGCCACTGATAAGCCCCTGCGGCCGGAAAAGCATCATGATCACCATGATGGCCCCGAAAAGCAGCATGCGGTAGTCAGAGAACGCCCGCAGATATTCCGGAGCGAGTATGAGTATGAGCGCGGCAATGACCACGCCGGCGATGGAGCCCATGCCGCCCAGCACCACCATGGAAAGGATCATGGCCGATTCCATAAAGGTAAAGCTCGACGGGTTGATGTAGGTGGTCTTGGCGGCAAAGATAACGCCCGCAAAACCAGCCCAGCACGAGCCCAGCGCAAAGGCCGAAAGTTTTACGCGGGTAATGTCCACGCCCATGGCTTCACAGGCTATTTCGTCTTCGCGCAGGGCCTGCAGGGCAAGACCCACGCGCGAGTTTTTGAGCCGCGTGATGACGACAATGGTAATGATCACCGCTGCCAGCACCAGATAGTAAATGTAGGTGGTGGAAGCCGTAATATCCATGCTCATGCCGAAAAAGCCGGGGCGGGGAATATCGCTTACACCGCGCGGGCCGCCGGTGACGCTGTTCCAGTTTTGCAGGGTCAGGCGCACTATTTCGCCAAAGCCCAGAGTGACAATGGCAAGGTAGTCGCCGCGCAGGCGCAGTACAGGAAAGCCCAGGCCAAGGCCAAACAGCACGGTAAGAAAGCCGCCTATAGGCAGGCAGGCCCAAAAGCCAAGGCCAAAGTACTGGTTAAGCAGGCCGTAAGTATACGCGCCAATGGCGTAAAAGGCCACATAGCCCAGCACCAGCTGGCCCGCCAGCCCCACCACGATGTTCAGCCCCAGAGCCAGCATGACGTACAGCAGCGCCGAGATCATGATGTTGGTCTGGTAAAACGAGCTGACCATGGGCATGCCCAGCAGCACGACAGCGAGCAGCGCCAGGCCGCCCAGCCTGAGGCCGCGCCGGTTGCGGAAGGCCTCAATAATTTCAGCCAGGTTAAAGCCCGCTGGCAGCGTAACAATTTTTATGCCCGCCGCCTTGCGGGTAAAGCACCAGTCCCAGATCAGGGCCAGAACAAATATGCCTGCGCCCAGGGCCAGTATGCGGTCAAAACGCCAGATTACTGATTTTGCCGCTACGTTCAGCTTGATTCCCAGCACCGGCAGGGTAAGCAGCATGAACCACAGGGCGGCGATGGCGGCTTTAAGTATGCGCTGCATGGCTACACCTTTTGCACTGTGGCTTTGCCCAAGATGCCGTCGGGCCTGAAAATGAGAATGAGAATAAGAATGCCGAAGGCCAGCATATCTTCATAATTGCCGGAAAAATAGCCCGTGGTGAAGCTTTCGGCCAGGCCAAGCACAAGACCGCCCACCATGGCCCCAGGGATGGAGCCGATGCCGCCAAGCACTGCGGCGGTAAAGGCCTTGAGCCCCGCCAGAAAGCCGATGCCAAAGTTGACCTGCCCCATGTGCGAGGCGATAAGCACGCCGCCAAGGGCCGCCAGAGATGAGCCGACGATAAACGTGAGCGAAATGATGCGGTCGGCGTTGATGCCCAGCAAAAGGGCCATTTTGCGGTTTTGCGCGGTGGCGCGCATGGCCTTGCCCATACGTGTGTAACGAATGAAGACCGACAGCAAAACCATGGCAATGGTGCTGACCATAAGGATCAGAAAATCGCTGGCGCCCATGACGTAGTCGATGTGCTCAAGAAAATCCATTTCTGGCAGCAGGTTGGGAAAAGGCACAAAGTCGGATGTCTGCGCGAGCAGCACATAGTTTTGCAAAAAGATGGACATACCGATGGCGGAGATCAGCGGCGAGAGGCGCGGCGCGCCGCGCAGGGGTTTGTAGGCTACTTTTTCCAGCGTGTACCCGTAGGCGGAGCACCAGACAATGGCCGCCAGCGCGGCCACAATGAGGATGCCGCCAGCGGGGAAGCCGTAGACGCCAAGCGCGCCAGCTATCAGCAGGGCCGTAAAGGCCCCCAGCATATACACTTCGCCATGGGCAAAATTGATGAGCCCAATGATGCCGTAAACCAGCGTGTAGCCCAGAGCGATCAGCGCATAGATGCTGCCTCTGGTCAAACCGCCAAAAAAGAGCTCTATAAAAAATTGAATGTCCATGCAAACTCGCGTGCGGTACGGTAAGTAGTGCCGTTCGTTCCGCCTGTCCCGTTGGTGCCGTCAGCGATCGGCAGATGCGTGAAAAGCCGGGGCGCGGCCATGGCCGCGCCCCGGTAGACGTTTAGTCCAGCGTGAGGCTGTGCTTCAGTTCAACAAACTTGCCGTCCTTCACCTGGTAGATGGAAAGGCCCATACCTGCGGCGTCGCCGGTCTTGCTGAAGGTCAGCTTGCCCAGCGGGGTTTCCACGGGGCTGTTGTGCAGAGCTTCCACAAGCTTGGCGGCATCGGTGGAGCCAGCCACTGCGATGGCGTTGATGAGCGCCTGGGTGGCGGCATAGCCGTTGTAGTAGAAGGAACCGGGATCGCTGCCGAACATCTTCACATGGCCTTCAAGGGCATGCTTGTAGGCGGGCAGGTTACTGGTGTCCTTGGGGTAGGAGGCGTACACGCCTTCACAGTCCTTGCCGGCCATCTTGATGAAGGCATCGTCCTTGAGGCCGTCGGGGCCGATCATGGCGGTGGTCACGTGGTCGCGGCGCATCTGCTGCAGCAGCTTGGAGGCGGTGGGCTGGTAGCCGCCGAACACGAGGATGTCGGGCTTGGCGCGGCGCAGTTTGCGCACAACGGCAGAAAAGTCAACGGCGTCGGGGGTGACGGCTTCGTACAGCACGGTTTCAACACCGGCTTTTTCGAGCGTTTCGCGGTTGTTGTCCACAAAACCCTTGCCGTAATCGCCGTTATCGTGCAGGTAGGCGACTTTTTTGGCCTTGAGGCCGTTGAGGATAAAGTCGCTGGTCAACTTGGCCTGGGCCTTGTCGTTGGCGATGGTGCGGAAGAAGTAGGGGTTGGTGCCACTCTCGGTAAGGTTGGGGGTGGTGGCCGAAGGCGACATGGACACGATCTTGGCTTCGGTGTAGAGCGGCAAGGTAGCCTTGGTAGCGCCGGAGCAGATGTGGCCCATAACCACGTTAACCTTTTCGGAAATCAGCTTGGTAGCCGCGTTGGTGGCCAGCTCGGGCTTGCACTGGTCATCCTGGGCGACCAGCTCGATCTGACGGCCAAGCACGCCGCCCTTGGCGTTGACTTCGGCAATCACAACCTTGGCGGCATTCAGACTGGGAACGCCGTATGAGGCCAAGTCGCCAGAGTGCGCGCCAGCAACGCCGATTTTAATGGGATCCGCAGCCATTGCGGGTGCGGCAATTGCCACGCAAAATGCCATTGCAGCAAGCCATGTCATACCTTTTTTCATCTCCGCCCTCCGCGAGAAAAGATGTGCGCACAAATCATGCGCCGCTTGTGGATGAAGGCTTTTCTATTGCCTCATTGCGGGCATCCTGTCAATGCAAGCATGGCGCGGCGCTTGAAGCTACGCGTGCGTGCAAGTGGCTCAAGCCTTGACCAAAACAGGTATTTCAGCCTCCCGGCTGCCGTCAGGGCTCAAGAGCTGCGTGCAGGGCCGCAACCCCCCTGTTTATGGCCTGCTCTGACAGGTGGGCGTAGCCCAGTATAAGCTGGTGGGCGTGCGCTCCGTCGCGCCGGAGCGAATGTTGCTCCACGGGCGCAGCCAGCACCCCCTGCCGCCGCATGGCGGCCAGAACCTGATCTGAAAACTGTATGCCGTTAAATTCCGCAATCATATGCAGCCCCGCAGCTTGACCGCTGGCTGTAAACCTGCGCCCAAAGTGGTGCTGCAGGCACTGGAGCAAAAGCAGACGCCTGCGTTTGTACAGCTTGGACATTTTCCAGATGTGCCGCTCAAGGCCGCCGCTGGTTATAAACGCCGCCAACGTGCGCTGCGACAGCGCATCGGTATGTACGTCGGTATACTGTTTTTCCTCAATCCAGGCTTGGGCCAGCCTTTCGGGCACAACGGCAAAGCCCAGCCGCAGCGCCGGGGCAAGAATTTTGCTGAATGACCCGATGTAGATGACCCGGTCAGGGGCCAGCTCGTGCAGGGCGCTGATCGGCGTGCCCTCAAAGCGAAACTCGCCGTCGTAATCGTCTTCCACCACCATGCAGTCGCTGGCGCGGGCAAAGTCGAGCAGGGCCAGCCGTCGGGGTGCGGAAAGAATGCCGCCTGTGGGGTACTGGTGCGACGGCGTCACGTACACAAAGGCACAGCGGTCTGCAATCCGGCTCGGCAGGTCGCGCAGGCGGGCCGTGTCCATGCCGTGCGCATCCGCCGCGACGCCTTCTACCGCGTAGCCAGCCCGGGCAATGACCTCTACCAGCCCCCGGTGCACAGGGTCTTCAACAATTGCCAGGGCTTCCGGGCGGCCGAGCAGACGGGCCACAAGCCGCAGCCCCTGCGTTGCGCCGGTTGTAATCATTATCTGTTCCGGATGGGCGCGCAGGCCGCGCATGCGCAGCAGCCAACCCGCGATGGCCTCGCGTAGCTCGTCGACGCCCGCCGGGCTGCAATAGCGCAGGGCAGAGGCTGGTACGGCGTCGCAGACCTGCCGGTACAGCCTGCCCCATTCCGCAGCGGGAAAGTGCTCAAGCGCCGGTATGCCCGACTGGAAATTTATCAGCCCCGGCGGGTCGCAATGCCGCCCGACCTGTTGTTGGGGCGATACGTCCGCAGCCGCAGACGTCTGGGGCGCTACATGCGCTTGCGGGCGAATGCCATGGGCCACTCTGGTTCCCGAACCGCCGCGGGATTCAAGGTAGCCCTCGGCAAGCAGTTGCTCATAAGACTCAAGCACGGTGCTGCGGGCCACACCCAGCTCTTTGCACAGCAGGCGGGTGGAGGGCAGCCGGTCGCCAGCGGTCAGGTCGCCGCGCAGGATGAGGGTCTTGATCTGGCGGCATATCTGGCGGCTCAGCGAAAAGGGGCTTTGCGCATCAAGGGTTAGCCACATGGCGCACCTAAAATTGGTATGGTGGTAAGTATAAAAAAGTGGCACTTACATGGACCACTTTTCCCAGGCTACGCTCTCCGCAGCTGGATGGCAATGCGCGCCAGCAGATAACTACCGCCGAAAACAGGCAGGAGAGAGGTTCAGTATGGGATTATGCAAAAACAACATGCCTTGCGCGCCGGAAAATGCGCATGCGGCGGCGCAGGCCGAACAGGTGCAGGATGCGGGGCAATATGTGCCAGCGCAGGCTCCATCGCGTGCAAAACCCTGGGGCGCATGGATCAGCCTTGCCCTTGCCATGAGCATAGCGGGCAGCGCCGTGGTGGCGGGCAAGGTGTTGGTGGGCAGCTTGCCGGTTTTTCTGGCTGCGGGGTTGGGGCTTGCGGCAGGCCTTGTGCTGATGCTGCCGATGCTGTGGCTGCGGGGCGAAACCGGGGGGCTTGACCGCCGCACGCACGCCACGCTGGCGCTGCAGGCCCTGTGCGGCATTGCCCTGTACCGCGTGTGCACTTTTGAGGGGTTGCGCTTTACCAGCGCGGCCTCGGCTGGTCTTATGAGCAGCGCAGCGCCTGCCGTGATCGGGTTGATGGCGTGGGGGCTGCTGCGCGAGCGCCCACCGTTGCGGCGTATTGGCGGCATCGCCTGCGTGAGCGCGGGGCTGGTGGCCATCAATCTGTCGCCCTTTTGGGGGGGATCCGCCTCGACGGAGCTGGCGGGGGGCGACCAGTGGCGCAGCTTGCTGGGCAACGGTCTTGTGTTGGTGGCGGTGCTGTGCGAGGCGGCCTTTTCGGTGCTCAGCAAGGCTCGGTGCTGCCCCATGTCGCCCCTGCGGCGCACAAGCATTGTTTCGCTGTACGCCTTTGTCATGTTGCTGCCCATGGCGTTGCTTGACGCCAGAGACTTTGACCTTAGCGCAATGCCGGTTCGTGCCGTCTGGGGCATCGTCTATTATGGAGCCGCCGTGTCGTACCTGTCGTACGTGCTGTGGTTTAGGGGCATTGCCCAAGTTCCGGCCAGCGCCGCCGCTGCCTTTACAGGGCTTGTGCCGGTTAGCGGCGTAGTTTTGTCGTGGCTGGTGCTTGGCGAGCGGATACTGTGGACGCATCTGGCAGGGCTGGTCTGCGTGACGGCGGGCATCTGGCTGTCGTGCGCGGCCAAAAATGCACCGGCCCGCAACTGACGGCGGGCGGGATACGGCCCTAACCGCCTGATGGAAAACACAGAAACCAGTCGCGCAACGCGCGGTAAGTCACGGCCTGTTGTGGTTTCTGGGCGCGTTGCCGTGGCAGCGCTCAAACAAAAGGGGGGCAAAAGCCCCCCTTTTTGTAGTTATCTCACGGTCAGCAAACTATTCTTCTTCGCCTTCAAACTTGATGAACCCGGGGTTCACGTTGACCATGGCGTTGACGATCAGTTCCACCAGGCCGCCGTAAGCGAAGTTGTTCTTGGTGTACAGGTCGTTGTGTTCCAGCAGTTCGCGGATCTGGCCTTTGCAGTTGGAGCAGGGAGCGCAGATGTACTTGCGGGTTTCCGGTCCAAGGCAGTCCTTGAAGGCTTCGCCGATCTGCCACATCTTTTTGCGGCCAGAGATGTTGCCGCGCCATTGTTCAATGTTGTTGCGCGTCATGATGGCAAAGCCTGAGCCGCCGCCGCAGCAGTAGTTGTCCACGCCGTGGCAGGGCATTTCGCGGAACATGGGCGCAATTTTGCGCACGATTTCGCGCTGGGGTTCAACAATGCCCATGAGGCGCACGATGTTGCAGGGGTCGTGCAGGGTCACGGGGAAGTTGTTGCGCGAGGGATCGAGCTTGAGACGGCCGGACATGACGATGTCGTGCAGGGTCACGTAGCAGCTTTCGCGAGGCACCTGGTATTCAAAGGGGATGACGCGGTCGGCAATGACGGTCAGGGCCTTGTGGGCGTGGCCGCATTCACCAATGACGATCTTTTTCACGCCAAGTTCTTTGGCGGCCATCATGTGCTGCAGGGCGATGCGGGCGGTCTGGGCGTCGTCGTAAAACACGCCGTAGTTCACGCCGTCGTACGCCAGCGCCTTGCTCGAGAGCGTCCAGGAGAGGCCCGCTTCCTGGAAGATCAGGGAGAAGGCGGCGATGTTTTCAGGCCAGGCCATCACTTCGCCAGCGTTGTGCAGCAGCATGATGTCTGCGCCCTGCACGTCAAAGGGCGTGTGGATGCCCACGCCGGTGATTTCGGTGTAGTCCTCGTCGATGAACTCCACGTTTTCTTTCACCACTTCAGGCGTCATGCCGGTGGAAGACCCGCACTTCATCTGGTTCATGGTGCCTTTTTCGTGCAGTTCGCGAGGGTAGATGCCCATTTCCTGGCTGAAAAGCTTGCGGATTTCGCGGGCCAGCAGGCCGTTGTCAACGCCGATGGGGCAGGTCTGGGCGCAGCGGCGGCAAAGGTTGCAGCGGTAGGCCAGTTCGCCAAGGCGAGCCACGGTCTTCCAGTTAAGGCCCATGTCGCCGTAGCGCCATTTGGCAAAGGGTTCCTTTTTCACATACTGCTTGTAGATGCGGCGAAATATCTCGGACCGGAAGTTGGGCCGGTACATTTCGTTTTTGCCGGACATCTCGTACAGATGGCAGGCTTCAGAGCAGGAGTTGCACTGCGCGCAGTAGTCCATGCTGGTTTCAAGCATGGGCAGGAAGGTCCAGTTGTTCTCCTTGCTGAACAATTTGCGCATGCCGTTGAGGAACTTGTTGACCATTTCCTCTTCTTCTTCCTTGTTCTTGGGCATGGGGATGTTCAGCACGCACACTTCGTCAAGGATGCAGGCGGTGTTCTGCTTCTGCTCGTCTGTAAAGGGCTTCCAGGGCATGGTTTTCACGTCCAGGGGAAGCTCAGGAATATCCTTAAGGTCAATGCTGACCATCTGCCCTTCGGCAGTGGAAACATCTTTCAATTGCAGGGTATCTTTCATGATGGAACTCCCTAGTCTTCCTTCTTGGGGGCTGCGGGATTGGTGGTGGCCACGTCAACCCAGGTCTTGGGCTGGCCGTCGCCAGCGATATGCTCGGCAGACCACGACACGTTGTACTTCAGGGCGTCCATGATCTTTTGCTGGTTCTTGGGGCTGTAGTTGGTGGGTTCGTCGCCCCAGCGGATGTCGTGGTAGGTGAAGTACTTCATGAAGACGTGGCCCATGTGAGTCATGGGAATCCAGATCAGCAGGAAAAAGCCCACCAGCAGGTGCAGGCTGAACAGCACGTTGGTCTGGGGAGCAAAGTGGAACGTGATCAGATTGTACATAAAGGTGCGGGCCAGCTCAAAGTAAGAGGGGGCCGAAACCCAGGCCGCCAGACCCAGCGCGCCGAAGAGAACAAAAACAAGCAGGTTGAAGTAGTGCTCGGGGGTGCTGTAGCGGCGCAGGCCTTCATCGGCCCGACGGCGCAGCACCAGGCTGACGCCGCCCACGATGATGCACAGCGTGCCGGCAAGAGCACAGGCGCTGATGATATTACCCACAAAGATCATCAGGCCGCCCTGCGGGTCAAGGCCCAAAAGCTGCGCAACGGCAGAGCACAGCACTATGATGGTTCCGCCCATGAGCATGTACATGCCCACATGGAAGGGATAGGTCCGCACCCACAGTTTGAGGTTGTGCTCAAAAGTGGCATGCAAAAAAAGCACTTCTGTCAGCAGAGCCTTCACATCGCCCATGTGCTCAACATGCCGGGGCTTGGTCCACCAGTCCTTTTCTTCCATAAAGCTGCCGCCGTACACCGTCTTGGAGCCTTCGTGAGGCACTGGGTACAGTTCCCACCTAACGTGCAGAGGGCTGGCTGCGAGGTAGGATTTGATTTTAAGGTAGGCCATGCAGAAAAAGCCGGCTACCGCCAAATAGCCAAGAATGTAAAAAAGTGTGCTCATGCGTTTACTCCCGTGGGGTCAAGATGCCGCTAAATCGTGGGTTAGTTGCGGCCGGCACAGCCGACACGCTTTCAAGCCCGGCATGCGTCTGCCTGCCTGCAACCTCTCCTTTGAATGGACCGACGCCTGATGAATTCCGACAATTGTAATCAGGAATTGATCACAGTAGGGCAGATAGTCAAGGTGTACGGTGACCCCCCTGATACTCAAAATTAAGAAAAATGCAAAGATGTCAGGTGGAAACAATACAGTAAAGTTAATCCAGATTAATCTAATTTTATTTAAATAAATCAAGTAGATTACACTGTTTAAAAAAAAATTTCAAGGTAGGCAAAAAAATTTTTGAACAAGCAGCAAATAATTTTTTTTATACTGATTTGGTATGATAAAAATTATCTGTGATGTCGGCCTAATAAAAAAGGCCGGCTTGCGCCGACCTTTAGTGAAGGAAAAATGCTAAATTTTTTGATTTTGTACGAGTAGCTACATCGGTATCTACATAAGGATACGATTGTCGTGCATCAGATCACGCAGGGTGATTGAATCAAAGACTCCATCAAGGGTTGACTGCAGATTTTTCCAGGCTTTTCTTACTTCGCAGCCATCAAAGCGCGCACATTCACCGGGTTTTTCCATACAGCTGGTAAGTTCTATCCCGCCTTCCATGAGCTTGACAATACATCCAAATGTGAGTTCCTCAGGCTTGCGCAAGAGTACATGACCGCCCTTGGCCCCTCGTATGCTGCCCGTGATGCCCGCCAAGCGCAGTTGGCGTAATATCTGCTCGCTGAATTGCGAGCTGATGCCCGTTTGCGCTGCCAGCAGGCTGGAAGAGACTGGTTTTTCCATGCCGTTTAAAGCCAGAAATAGAAGGATTCTGGCAGCATAGCGTGTTTTGGCCGAGAGCTTCATTTTGTATCCCTCTTGAGCAGACTAAATGTAAATCTGCCATGCCTGCCGGCGACTCTGCGCCGTTAATGCGGCTGTTCTCTTACTTTTGACGCGCAACCATAACACATAACTTTGCGCATGGGCAGTATTTTTTTTTTGACGCGCAAAGGTTGCGAAACTATTCACATCGCGAAAAGCGCGAAAAAAACGGTCTCGCCATGCGGGGATTTTTGGTCATCTACCCGCTTGACGGTAAAAAAATGGTGCGCTAAAAACATGATCAAAACAGTCTAAATTAGACAGATATGGTTTCGAGCTAGTTATTGTCTCCAGCAAAATAAGGAATGAATATGCGTATTTCGACAATGGCCTGCCATGCTTTGCACCTGCTCTTGTGCCTTTCTGAACAAAGCGAGGATGTTCCGGCCTCTGCCTCCGAACTTTCGGTCTGCACAGGCATTTCTGAAAAATTTGTTCAAAAGATCATGCGCCTGCTTCAGGCAGAGGGCATTGTCAAAAGCGTTCGCGGTATTGCTGGCGGTCATATGCTTGCGCGTACCCCTGACGAGATTACCCTGGCGGACATTATTTTTGCAGTTGAGGGCGGTATTTCCCTGCCTGGCGTCAGCAAGGCTGCGCCCGTGGGCAAAGCGGCCTTTGACGCATGGGATAAGATCGCCCGCTCCATGCACAGTTCGCTTGAAGCCGTGACTCTTGGTTCAGTTCGCCAAAGCAGCGCTTCGACGCAACGTCATGCCACCCGCCGCAGGGTGGCGCAACCTTCTTCTCCGCTCCTGCCGGAGACCGACTTTGGAGGCACCAATGCAAAAGCATATTCTCTTGGTAGACAGCGATGCCGAAAGCCAAAGCAGGCTGTCTCAAACCCTTCAGCAGTGTAATTACCGGGTAAGCACAGCCAAAACCTGCGCTGAAAGCTTGACCATGGTCGAGCGTGACCGCCCCGACTGCATCGTGTTTGATGTGGATCTGGAGGGAACCTCTGGAACCATCATGTACAGTCGGCTACGCCGCAATGCGGACACGAGGGCGCTCCCCGCTGTGGTATGCACCTCTGTGGGGCCGAGGCCGGTCTGCTTTGGCACGGGCATACCTGTACTTTCAAAGAACTGTTCGAGCGATGCGCTGCTGTCTACCGTCAGCGCCGCCATGGCATAGCAGCCTTGCTGCGTGCCTGACGGTCAGGCTGGGATGATGCCCGACCGTCAGGGCTGGTGGTTTGCTCTGCCTGAGCGCCCTGCAAAAGGACAAATGTAGGCGCTCCCTGCAGTGAGTCTCTCTACGCAGCAATGTGAGACATTGATTACTTTGGGCCCGCCTGCCAACAGGCGGGCCCATTTTGTTGCTGATAGCCTGCCTACACCTCGTTGTGGGGTATATGGTCGGGGATGATCAGCATATCAACCAGCAGAGGTTTGAGGAACGACCACTTGATGTTGTGCTCTTCGTACACTTCCATCATGTCACGGATGGCGTCCCAACAGTTGTGGCAGGGCGTGATGACCATTTCCGCACCGGTGGCGTGTATCTGATCCAGTTTGTTTTTGAGGCCAATGTTGCGCTCTTTGCGGTACAAGCCGATGCCGTTGAGGCCGCCGCCGCCGCCGCAGCAGAAGTTGTGGTCGCCCTTGGGGTCCATCTCGCGAAAGTCTTCGGCTATGTAGCTCATGATTTCGCGGGTGGCCATGCCGAGCCCGTGGTTGCGCACGTAGTTGCACGAATCTTGGAGTGTGCAGGGCATCTTGAGCTTTTTGGCAGGGTCAATCTTGAGCTTGCCCGTGCGCAGCATTTCCGCGACCCATTCCACGTAATGCATAAAACGCACCGGCGGGTCGCCGCTTTCCTGCCCGGCCCAGTAGGGGCCTTCAACCACTGTCGCGCGGTGGGCGTGGCCGCACTCGGTACCCACCACGACCTTGGGCTTGATGCGGTCAATGGCGGCGTAGATGCGCTTGACGTTTTGCGAACAGCCTTCCCAGTCGCCCGCAAACATGGTGAGGGACGTGTTTTCCCACCCCTCGCGCGGCACGGTCCAGTTGGTGTCCGTAACGTGAAACAGAATGGCGGCCTGGGCGATGTCGTCAGGGTAGTGCTTTACCTCGCGGGCGTTGAGCACATACATGACGTCGGCATTTTCTTTTTCAACAGGAATTTCCAGTTCAGGCCATTCCTCCTGATGTTCTTCGACCATCCATTCGCAGGTTTCGATCCAGTCTTCTTCGGTCACATCCATCTGCGCGCCGTACACGCGGTGCATGCCCGAACCGATCTTCATCTCCCACGGGATAAAGCCGTGCTTGAACAAAATGCCGCGCAGATAGCTGAACATGACGCCTGTATCAATGCCGTGCGGGCAGTAAACGGCGCAGCGGTTGCAACAGGTGCACTTGCCCCAGGCTGCGTCCATGCACTTGATCATAAATTCGGCATCAACCTTGCCCTTGCGGCGCAGCAGCTCGCCAAGCGTCACCTGGATCTTGTATGAGGGGATCTGCGTGGGATCGTTGTTGTTGGTGCGGTAAAAGAAACAGCTGTCCGCGCACATGGCGCAGTGCGCACATACGCTGAGCCATGTGCGGGTGCGCGATTTGCAGGTTTGCTCAAGGTCGCGGGCCAGGGCCTCCTGATCGACCTTCATTTCCTTCATCTGGCTGTAGTATTGCGCCCCACCCTTGTCTTTGAGCAGTTCAAGGATGCCTTCTTTGGTGGTTACCGGGGTTGGGGTGCACAGCAATTCGGACATGGTTCGCTCCTTTCAGGCGAAAAGATAATTCGTTTGCCCCGCTTACCAGGGGAAAGCGCCGCCGCGCGTTGCGCCGCCTCTTTTGATGGCAAAGTCCATGCCGATCTGGGCACGAGACATAAAGAAGAGCACAATGTGCGAAAGTTTGGTGAAGGGGGCCAGCAGAAGAAACAGTTCGCCGCTGAGCACATGGGCGATCATCCACGTCTGGTAGGCCCCGCCGTCAAAGCGGGCCATCAGGCCGGTGGCAAATGGCAGAAAGGTCAAAAGCAGTATGAGCCAATCCTGGCCGCTGTTGAGCTGCCTGAGCGCCGGTGAGGAAAGACGCCGCAAGGCAAGCAGCACAAGGCCGGAAAGGGCCATGATGGCAAGCACGTCGGCAACGCCGCCAGGCAGCGACGGCAGGCTTATGCCCACATAGGTTTCAAGCAGAACGGTGTGCCCAAGAAGAAACAGCGGTATCAGCACCGCGCCAAAATGCAAAATAAAGAAAAGAACCGCAGCAACAGGCTGGGCCCGCCAGCCGCTGGTGCCGCCGGGGACAAGCCATTTAAAGATGGAAACGAGAGCACCCGGGATGGATCGGTCGGTATGGTAGCTGTAAGCCACGCGCTCAAGGCGGGCATCAAGGCCTCGCACATACATGACCGCGCGTGCAAGCAGGCCGATGACAAACACGGCAAGTGAAATAATAAAGAGTGGTCCGGTAATGAAATCCAGCATCTGATTCTGCCTCCTACGTATTCTTCAGTGTTCCTTGAGCCTACAGGCTATTTCGTTTTGCCGGCAAACTCAGATGCGGTGCGTTCGCTGTGGCAGACACGGCAGTCCACAAGGCGCGGCCCCTTGCCAGCCTTGACGTGGCAGTCCGTACAGGTGGCGTGCATGTAGGCGACCTGCTTTTTTGCGGCAACCGAAGTAACGTCTTTGAGGGTTTCAGACATGCCTGCGTCAGTCATGTTGTGGCAGGTCGAACAGTCTCCGTTTTTGGCCTCTAACGCCTCCACATGCTTGTCATGGGGAAAAAAGACCTTGGGCATTTCGGGCTTGCTCACGGACGGTGTTTTGACGGGGACAAGCTCGTTGCCAAGCGCAGCGCCGGGCATCAATGCCAGGCCGCAAATCAACAGTAACAGGCAAGGGAGAGTGGTTCTGAATCTGATAAGTTTTTCCCGCATGATGGATCCTTGCTTCCTGACAAAATCCAGATGGTGTTACCCAGGTCTGAATCGCTCCGGGCACAATTGGGGAAATCCCGCACGCATGCTACGGGATTTCCCGTTGCAAACATTTGCCTAGACCTGGGGCTGACTAAGGGCCTCAGCCGCACTGCGCATAAACACGGCGCACTTGTAGGGTTCGCCCTTCATGCAGCGCATGGCAAAGGCAGCCGCCATGTACATGAAGAGCCGCGATTCATAGTCGAGCCTTGTGGTGTGCAGCCAGTGGTCGTGAGGGTTGCCGCCCTCGGCCAGCTTGCGCGCACGCGCCAGATCTTCGGCATATTCATCGCCAGTAAGCTTGGTGAACAGTTCGCAGATTTCTTCGGCCAAATATTCGCGTTCTGACAAAGCTGACATAGCAACCCCCTGCGTCTTCCGCAGTCGCGCCCCAGTCTATATGAGGCGGTTAAAAAGAGCAATTAATTAATAAAAAACTTGATGTAATTAATCCGTACAAATTTATTCTCATATAAAATATACGGTGTCAACGAGGTATGGATTTTTTTATGCGAAAAAATCAAAGTTAAGCTCAATAATTGAAAGAATTGGCAATTTAATTTAAATGAGAAAATTTGCACAAGCGGCTTTAAATCTAATGTATTGATATTGCAATGAAGCAATATATTGCATAGCAAATTGCTACTGTTAATGTGAAATATTTTTTTTCAAAACGCTGTTGTGTATTTTTTGTGCATAATCGTAGCTAAATGATTGCTTATTGTTTCTGTAAGTAATCATGTTTGTATGTTCAATCTATGGCAACAGCACCTCACGAACACCCGGAAGGCGAATGCAATCATCTGGCATGCTTCTGGGTAACATGCTGTAATATTTTTGTTTAGTAACAGATTGGGCAGCAGGGCAATAATGGGGACGCCGACGAGGCTTCAGGCTGGCGGCGCGGTATGGGCATGCGCTCCTCCCTCGGTGGTTTTGGTGGGCACGTGCTGCAGGCAGGCTGTCGGATGCAGGGTAAACCCTAAAGGGGAACGACACGCCCCGCATCGCCGACTGAGATGCAGCAAATTCACCACAGGGGCCTTGGATCGGTTTGCTGAAACAGAAGTATGGAAAAAGGCTCTGCCGTGGCTATGGGCGATCTGTTGACAAAGGGGGGGGCGGCCGCAGCCAAATGCACATGGCCCAGCCCTGCAACCTGGTGTCGCCGACGGTATGGCACTGGCGGTAAATAAGTTGCCCGGCCCGTCCCCTCAAACAACCCGTTGGGCCTCCGGCGGTTGTTCTGTGCGTGCAGTGTGGAATCAGTCAGGAGATTGATGCCTGACTCAGGCAGAAGCAGGAGGCTGCTAGCGTACGATGGGCATAACGACCGCATTGCGTGCAACCTCACATTGCGTCGGCTATGCCGTGTAAGGCGTTCAGGCGCAGGCAGCATGTCTTTACACAGGGCAGGCCGTACATTGCGCACAGGAGCCCTGTAAAACGCAAAATCCCCCCGAAAGGAATCCTTTCGGGGGGAGAGTCGTATGCTTGCCGACAGACAGCCCAAGGGCGGCCTGTACCGAGGCTTAGTTGTTCAGGTCAACCAGGACGGGGTTTTCCTCAAGGTCTTCGAGGAATTTGTCCGGGCGTTCCTTCTGGTCGGGAACCACGATGTCGCCGTTGACGTATTCGCGGTAGCCCGTACCGGCAGGGATAAGACGGCCCACGATGACGTTTTCTTTGAGGCCGCGCAGGTAGTCCATCTTGCCCTTGAGCGAGGCCTCGGTGAGCACCTTGGTGGTTTCCTGGAAGGATGCCGCCGAGATGAACGAGGAGGTCGTCAAAGAAGCCTGGGTGATACCAAGCACCAGCGGTTCAGCAGTGGCGGGAACGCGGCCCTCGGCTATGACCTTCTGGTTTTCGGCCTTGAATTCCGCCTTGTCCACCTGCTCGCCCACAAGGAAGCTGGTGCCGCCGCAATCGAGAACCGTAACCTTTTTGAGCATCTGGCGCACGATGACTTCAATATGCTTGTCGTCGATACCCACGCCCTGGAAGCGGTACACTTCCTGGATTTCGTCCACGAGGTAACGGGCCAGGAACTTCTCGCCCCTGGTGCGCAGGATGTCGTGCAGTTCGGGGTAACCTTCCGTCAGCGGATCGCCCGCCTCCACAAAGTCGCCGTCGGCAGCGGTGATGTGTTTGCCCTTAGGCACGAGGTATTCTTTGGCCTCGCCGATTTCAGGGGTGACCACAAGCTTGCGCTTGCCCTTTGATTCGCCAGCGTAGGTGACAGTGCCCGCGATTTCAGAAACCACGGCCATGTCCTTGGGCTTGCGCACTTCAAAGAGCTCGGCCACGCGCGGAAGACCACCCACGATATCCTTGGTCTTTGACGTTTCGCGCGGCTTACGGGCGATGATGTCGCCTGCCTGGATGTCCGCGCCGTCCTTGATCATGATGATGGAGCCGACAGGCAGGGTATAGACCGCCGCCGTGCCGCCGTGGCTGCGCTTTTTGACGCTGCCATGCTCATCGCAGATGGAGATGGACGGACGGAAGTTGGTGGTGCGGTATTCCATAATGGTCAGGGATGCCTGACGGGTAATATCGTCCACCTTTTCCTGCACGGTCTTGCCGTCGATGATGTCCGTAAAACGGATGACGCCTTCTTCTTCGCAGACAAAGGGTTCGTTGAACGGATCCCATTCGGCCAGCACATAGCCCTTGGCCACTTCCTGCCCGTCATGGACAAGCAGACGCGCGCCGTTGGGCAGAATGTATTTTTCGCGTTCGCGGCCCTGTGCGTCCACAATGGTGAGCTGGCCGCTCTTGCCGAGCACCAGTTCCACGCCGTCGCGGTTGGTGACGGCGCGCACGCGGTTGAGGATGACCCGGCCCGCGTTCTGGGCTTCGAACTTGTTCTTTTCAATGGTGCTCGACGCTGTACCACCGATGTGGAAGGTACGCATGGTAAGCTGCGTGCCAGGTTCACCGATGGACTGGGCGGCGATGATGCCCACTGTTTCGCCCGTGTTGACCAGGTGCCCGCGGGCAAGGTCGCGCCCGTAGCACAGGGCGCAGATGCCGCGTTCGGCCTGGCAGGTAAGGGGCGAACGCACGGTGACCGAAGAGATGCCCTTGTCGCTGATAAGCTGGGCCTCTTTTTCTTCGATAAGCGTGTTTTCGGGCAGCAGCACGGTGTTTGGATCATCGGGATCAAACACGGGGTACAACAGCACGCGGCCAATCACGCGCTCGGACAGCGGGGTCTTGATGTCGCCGCCGTCCTTGAGGTGGGTCAGCTCGATGCCGTCCACAGTGCCGCAGTCGTGTTCGCAGACAATAACGTCCTGCACGACGTCGACGAGGCGGCGGGTAAGGTAACCGGAGTTTGCCGTTTTAAGGGCTGTATCGGCCAGACCCTTACGAGCGCCGTGGGTGGAGGTGAAGTACTGCAACACCGAGAGCCCTTCGCGGAACGAAGAGGTGATAGGCGTTTCAATGATTTCACCGGAAGGCTTGGCCATCAGGCCGCGCATGCCGGCCAGCTGACGCATCTGATCCTGGTTACCACGAGCGCCCGAATTGGACATCATGAAGATCGGGTTGAAACTCTGGTTTTTCTCCTGCTTGCCGGTTTTGGGGTCGGTAAGCACGTCGTACGATATATCCTTGATCATCTCGGCCGAGACGTCCTGCGTGGCCTTGGTCCACACGTCGACCACCTTGTTGTACTTTTCAGTACGGGTGATGATACCGTCGCGGTACTGATGTTCGATGTCGTCCACTTCCGCCTGCGAGGCAGCCAGAATGTGCTTTTTGCTTTCAGGAATGGTGAGGTCCTTCACGCCGATGGTCACGCCCGCCCTGGTGGCGAATTCGTAACCCATGTCCTTGAGGCGGTCGCACAGAATGACCGTGGCCTTGATGCCGCAATGGCGGTAGGCAGCGCCCACGAGACGGGCGATGTTCTTCTTGGTCAGCACGCAGTTGACATGATCAAAGCCGAGCTTTTCGGGCAGGATGTCGCTGACCAGCACGCGGCCGGGCGTGGTGTTGTATATGGCGCCGTCGGGCATGCGCACCTTGATGCGGGCGTGCAGCGATACCTGCCCGCCGTCGTAGGCCGCTTCCACTTCCCACGGGGCGCAGAAGCTCATGCCTTCGCCCTGTTCAAAGCTGCGCTCGACGGTCATGTAGTACAGACCAAGCACGATGTCCTGCGAGGGCACAATGACAGGACCGCCGTTGGCGGGCGAGAGAATGTTGTTGGTGCTCATCATGAGCACGCGGCATTCGATCTGCGCTTCAACCGAAAGCGGAATGTGCACGGCCATCTGGTCGCCGTCGAAGTCGGCGTTGTAGGCCGAGCAGACGAGCGGGTGCAGACGGATGGCCTTGCCTTCGACCAGCAGGGGTTCAAAAGCCTGGATGCCCAGACGGTGCAGGGTAGGGGCGCGGTTGAGCAGGATGGGGTACTCGCGCACCACTTCCGACAGGATATCCCACACCACCAGCTCTTCACGTTCCACCATCTTTTTGGCGCTCTTGATGGTGGAGGCGTGGCCTCTTTTTTCAAGCTCGGCATAGATGAAGGGCTTGAAGAGCTCAAGCGCCATCTTTTTGGGCAAACCGCACTGGTGCAGCTTGAGGTAAGGGCCAACGGTAATAACCGAACGGCCGGAGTAGTCGACGCGCTTGCCGAGCAGGTTCTGACGGAAGCGGCCCTGCTTGCCCTTGATCATGTCGGAGAGCGACTTGAGCGGGCGGCCGTTGGTACCGGCGATGGCGCGGCCGCGGCGACCGTTGTCGAACAGCGCGTCCACAGCTTCCTGCAGCATGCGCTTTTCGTTGCGGATGATGATTTCGGGCGCGCCCAACTCCATCAGCCGCTTGAGACGGTTGTTGCGGTTGATCACACGACGGTAAAGGTCGTTGAGGTCAGAGGTGGCAAAGCGGCCGCCGTCAAGAGGTACAAGAGGACGCAGCTCCGGCGGGATGACGGGAATGACTTCCATGATCATCCATTCGGGCTTGTTGTCCGACTCCAAAAACGCTTCAACAATCTTGAGGCGCTTGGTGATCTTTTTCTTCTTGGTCTGGCTCTTGGTGGATTCGCCTTCTTCGCGCAGCTCGGTGCGCAGCTTTTCCAGATCCAGCTCTTCCAGCAGGCTGCGCACGGCTTCGGCGCCCATGCCCACGGTCAGCACCTCGTCAGTGCCGTAGTGGTCAAGAATCTGCAGGTACTGGTCTTCAGAGATGACCTGACGCTTCTGCAGGTTGGTCTGACCGGGATCGAGCACGATGTACGAGTCGAAGTAGAGCACCTTTTCCAGATCGGCCATGGTCATGTCGAGCAGGGTGCCGATCTTGGAGGGCAGGGTCTTCAAAAACCAGATATGGGCAACCGGCGCGGCCAGTTCGATATGGCCCATGCGCTCGCGGCGCACCTTGGAGGCAATAACTTCAACGCCGCACTTTTCGCAGACGATGCCGCGGTGCTTCATGCGCTTGTACTTGCCGCAGTTGCATTCATAGTCCTTCACGGGGCCGAAGATCTTGGCGCAGAAAAGGCCGTCGCGCTCCGGCTTGAAGGTGCGATAGTTGATGGTTTCCGGCTTTTTCACCTCACCGTACGACCATTCGCGAATGGCTTCGGGCGATGCGATGGAAATCTGGATGGCTTTCAGGTTGCGGATGTTCGTCACGTTGGTCGTCGACGCGCCGCGTGCGGTGAAAAGATCGTCCAGGCTCATAGTATACCTTGCTTTGTAAAAAGCTCGTTGAAATCGTTAGCCATGCTGTCGCCAGCTGCCGCGATGGTCGCGGCAGTTGGCGCAACGCGTGTCCGGGGCCGCCAGAAAGGGGGTTTTACGCCTCTTCCTCGCGTTCTTTCATAAAGCCCACGCGTTTGGGCTTTTTCTTACCTTCTTCCTGGTGCAGGGTCACGTTGAGACCAAGGCTCATCAGTTCCTTCACCAACACGTTGAACGATTCGGGCAGACCTGCCTCAAGGAAGTTGTCTCCCTTGACGATCTTTTCGTACATCTTCACGCGTCCGGTCACGTCGTCCGACTTGACCGTAAGGAATTCCTGCAGCAGATAGGCCGCGCCGTAGGCTTCAAGAGCCCAGACTTCCATTTCGCCCAAACGCTGGCCGCCGAACTGGGCTTTACCGCCGAGGGGCTGCTGCGTCACCAGCGAGTAAGGGCCGGTGGAACGGGCGTGGATTTTTTCGTCAACCAAGTGGTGCAGCTTGAGCATGTACATGACGCCTGTGGTCACGCGGTTCTTGAAGGGAACACCCGTGCGGCCGTCGTACAGGGTGGTTTTGCCGTCGTTGGCAAGACCAGCCTTGTCCATCCAGCCCCAGATTTCCTCTTCGGTCGCGCCGTCGAACACGGGGGTCTTGGTGACAATGCCGTTGCGCAGCTTGAGCACGGAGGCCTTGAATTCCTCATCGCTCATTGTGTCAACCAGCGAGCTGATTTCGGGCGAGTTGTAAACGCCCTTGAGCTCTTCGCGCACAACCTGCATGGCCGCGCCCGAGTCAACAAGCTCGGCCAGCTGACGGCCCAGTTCCTTGGCGCCCCACCCGAGGTGGGTCTCCATGATCTGGCCGATATTCATACGAGAGGGCACGCCCAGGGGGTTCAGCACGATGTCCACGGGACGGCCGTCGGCAAAGAAGGGCATGTCTTCTTCCGGCAAGATGCAGGAAACAACGCCCTTGTTACCGTGGCGGCCGGCCATTTTATCGCCCACCGAAAGCTTACGCTTGATGGCAATGTGCACCTTGACCATCTTGATGACGCCAGGAGGCAGATCGTCGCCCTCGGTGACCTTGTCGCGCTTGGAGTCGTAGATGGCCTTAAGGTATTCAACCTGCTGGTCGTACGACTTGAGCGCCTCGGTCACGGCGTCGTTGACTTCCTTGCTCTTGAACAGGCCCGCAAGCTTCTTGACGGGGATCTGCTCAAGCACGTCTTCGGTCAGGGCTGCGCCCACATCGGCCAGCACCTCGCCCTTCTTTTTGCCCGGCACTGCGGCCGCGATCTGCTTGCCCAGAACATGGGGGGCAAGCTGCACGCGGGTGCGGTCGGAAAGGGCGCGCAGATGATCAGATTCCTTCTGGTCCAGCACCGACGTGTCGTGGCTTTCGATGGCCAGGGTACGGTCATCCTTCTCGCCGGAGCGGCGGTTGAAGACCTTAACGTCGATGATGGTGCCTTCCACTCCCGGGGGAACCTTGAGGGAGGTGTTTTTCACATCCCTGGCCTTTTCGCCGAAGATGGCTCGGAGCAGCTTTTCTTCAGGCGTAAGCTGGGTTTCGCCCTTGGGGGTGATTTTGCCCACAAGGATGTCGTCGGGCTTGACGGCCGCGCCGATGCGGATGATGCCGCTCTCGTCGAGGTTGCGCAGCATGTCTTCGCTGACGTTGGGAATATCGCGGGTTATTTCCTCCGGTCCCAGCTTGGTGTCGCGAGCCACTACCTCGAATTCTTCAATATGAATGGAGGTAAAGGTGTCGTCGCGCACGGTGCGCTCGGAAATGAGGATGGAGTCTTCGTAGTTGTAGCCGCACCAGGGCATGAACGCGACCACCAGGTTTTTGCCAAGGGCCAGTTCGCCCTCGTCAATGCCGGGGCCGTCGGCCAGAATCTGACCTTTTTTAACGGGCATGCCGGGGTAGCAGGTGGGCTTTTGCCCAAAGCACGAGTTCTGGTTCGACTTGTGGAATTTGAGCAGGTCATAGGCGCGCACGCCGCCCTGCTTGGGAAACACGTCGCCCTCGTATGAAACGATGAGGCGGTCGGCGTCCACATATTCCACCTTGCCGGGCGCGGGAGCCACTATGCACGCGCCGGAGTCGCGGGCCACGTCCACTTCCATGCCCGTGCCCACGAGGGGCTTTTCGGAGCGCAAAAGCGGCACGGCCTGACGCTGCATGTTTGAACCCATGAGCGCGCGGTTGGCGTCGTCGTGTTCCAGGAAGGGAATGAGCGCGGCGGAGATGGAGACCATCTGGCTGGGCGAGACGTCCATCAGGGTCACTTCTTCGCGCGGGTTCATTTCCACTTCGCCCTTGACGCGCACGGTCACGTATTCGTCAAGCAGGTTGCCGTCGGCGTCCACGCGGGCGTTGGCCTGCGCCACCACCTGACCGCCTTCGCGCGAGGCGTCGAGATGCACCACGTCATTGGTAACGCGGCTATCGCGCACAACGCGGTAGGGCGTTTCAATAAAGCCGTAGTCGTTGACCTTGGCAAAGGTGGTCAGCGAAACGATAAGGCCGATGTTCGGGCCTTCAGGCGTTTCGATGGGGCAGATGCGGCCATAGTGCGAGGTGTGCACGTCGCGCACTTCAAAGCCCGCGCGTTCGCGGGTCAGACCGCCGGGGCCCAGGGCCGAAAGACGACGCTTGTGCGTCACTTCCGAGAGCGAGTTGGTCTGGTCCATGAACTGCGAGAGCTGCGAAGTGCCAAAGAATTCCTTGAGCACTGCCGCCACCGGCTTGGGATTGATCAGGTCGTGGGGCATGAGCGTGGAAATTTCCTGCAGGCTCATGCGCTCCTTGATGGCGCGCTCCATGCGCACAAGGCCGATGCGGTACTGGTTTTCAACCAGTTCGCCGACCAGGCGCACGCGGCGGTTGCCCAGGTGGTCGATGTCGTCGGCCGGGCCGTGGCTGTCCTTCAACTGCACCAGCACCTTGATGGCGGTGAGAATGTCGTTGTCGGTCAGGGTGCGCAGGTCGTCGGCCTCGTTCAGGCTGAGGCGCTGGTTGAGCTTGTAGCGGCCCACCGGCGAGAGGTCGTAGTAGTCGGCGTTGCGGAACAGGTTGTCAAAGAAGCTGGCCGCAATCTCGGGGGTAGGCGGAGACGACGGACGCAGACGACGGTAGATTTCTTCCTGCGCCTTCTGCTGGTCGGGGATGCGGTCCTGCACCAGGGTGTCGCGGATGGACGACGAGGTGTCGGTGCCCTTGGTGTGCAGCACGGCGATACGCACGATGCCCGCCTCGCGGATGCGGTCAAGCAGCCCGGCGGTGATTTCGTCGGCGGCTTCGGCCAGCACTTCGCCGGTCTTGGGATCGGTCACGTCTTCAGCCAAAAACATGGCGTCCAGCGTGTCGGGGCGAACCTCGATGGCTTCAATGCCCGACTCGCAGATCATGCGCCAGCTGCGCTTGGTGATGGGCTTGCCAGCCTTGACGATGACATTGCCCTGGGGGTCGCAGATATCGGCGTAGGCGTTGTCCTTGCGGTACAGATCCTTGCGGATCTCCCAGAACAGGCTGCTGGCAGACTCGATGCGGTAGTGCTCCTGCGAGTAGAAGTACTCGAGGATCTGCTCCTTGCTCATGCCCATGGCCTTGAACAGGATGGTTGCGGGCATTTTGCGGCGACGGTCAATGCGGACGTACAGGATGTCCTTGTGGTCGAAGTCAAAGTCGAGCCACGAGCCGCGCATGGGAATGATGCGGCAGGAGTAAAGCACCTTGCGGCTGGTGTGGGTCTTGCCGCCATCGTGCTCAAAAATGATGCCCGGCGAGCGCTGCAACTGGTTAACGATGACGCGCTCGGTGCCGTTGATGATAAACGTGCCCTTTTCCGTCATCAGGGGCAGGGTGCCAAAATAGATATCCTGCTCTTTGATGTCGCGGATGGTGCGGTTGCCCGAAGCTTCATCGGTGTCATAGACCACCAGGCGCACCTTGATGCGCATGGGAGCCTCGTACGTCAGCCCCTTTGAAATGCACTCGGCCTGGTCGTATTTGGGTTCGCCGATTTCGTAGCTGACGAACTCAAGACTGGCGGTCTTATTGAAATCCTCAATGGGGAAGACGGTGTGGAACACACCTTCCAGCCCTTCCTCTGGGCTGCGGTCGGCATCTGAAACGCCTTCCTGAAGGAATTTCTGGTAAGAATCTATCTGCAGATTCAGCAGATGTGGGATAGGGAGGGAAACCTTGATTTTGCCGAACTGTTTGGTGAGCTGGCCCATGGGTACCTCAAGATAGGTAGCGGTTGCGCCCCGGCTGCGCGACAAATCAGCATGCCTAAGCCGGCGGGCAAAAAACTTGCTGTCACTGCACCCTGAAAGCGTAAGCTGGTGGAGAGGCTGAAAAAAACCTACTGCTGGCAAGGCGTAAAAAACCCATCCCTGTCTGGGTAAACAGGGCTGGGGATAGGGCTTTACCTTGAGTGTATATGCTTGGTCAGTAAGTTATTGAAAAACAGAAAGGAGCCTCCCGCACCAATCGTTGAAAGAGGATGCATACTAGGAATCCGTGCCGTTGGCAAGCAAAAAAGCGGGAGGAAAAAATAAAAACTTCTCTGTCGGCCAATTTACCTCAGCGAGAAGTTCATGACAAGACAAAAAAAAGGCTTGTAGAGCGGTTTTTACCGGTTGAGCGTCCAATCTGTGTCGTAGCGGCGCAAAACAGGCCTGCCGCCCTCCCCTGTTGTCTACGTCGGGCCCTGTTGTCCGAGGCGTTGCCTGTACTGTTGCGGCCTCATGGCTTACCCGCAGCAGGCACGGTTAGCCGATCTCAAACAGGGCCTGTCCGGCTTCGGCCCGGTTGCTCCAGGCGGTGATGTGCCCGTCGTTGGAAACCTTGATGCCGATGCCGTGTTCGGCAAGCGTCAGGGCCGCAGCCTTGCGCCCGCCGCTGGTGCTGCCCCCGGGAACCTTGAGGATGGCCCCGACGGCAAAGACGCTGCCGTCGTCAAAGATCAGCGTGGCTCCGTCGATGGAGAGCAGCTCGGCCCGCAGCTTGCGGGGAATTTGCGCAAAGTTCGTGCTGGGCAGGGCAGTGCGCAGCAGTGCTGTCTTGCTGCCGCCCGCCTGGGCCAGAATGTCCTTTTCGTTAACAATTTCTTCAAGGTGGCGCTGCAGGTGCTCTTGCGAGATGCGCACAAGCTCCGCCTGATCCATATTTTGCGCGATGCGCTGGTTGCGGCGTTCGTTGATCATCCAGGGCGTGACGGCGTTTTTTTTGAAAAAGCCGATGCAGGCTCCCTTGCGGCGGAAGGATACGTCGAGCAGGCTAAGGTACAGCGCCTCAATAGTGCCCCGGCTGCCGCCTTGCCCCTGATAGCCAAGCTCGGCAAGGTAGGCCTGGTGCGAAAAGTGCAGCCATTTGCCGCGCCGTTTGGCAAAAAAAAGCTGCCGGTTCTTAAAGATGAGTATGTCGCCGTTTTTGCTGAGGCAAAAAGCGCAGCGCTGCTGGGAGGTCCAGTAGGCCACCGGCAAAAAGGGCAGAGGCGCGTACACGTGGGCCGCCTCTTTCTCATCGGGCATGAGGGCCTCGCAGTAGGCTGTTATGCCGCCCTCGGCATTGCACACAAGCAGTGTGTCGCAGCCTGAGGTGAGAACCTTGGCGTAGTCCTCCTTGCAGACATCAAAAAAATTGACCTGCGCCGGGCGAGGGTCCGCCTCGTCAATGGCCACGGAAAAGGAAATCTTTTCACCCTCGTAGGTTTCGCTCGACCAGAAGGACAACAGGTTGAGTATGCCCAGCACTGTGACATGGCGCTTGGGTGAGAGTATCTTGGCAATGCCGATGAGCTGGGCCTGCCGTATGCACACTGCGGCGTAATCGTCTATGCGGGGGGTGCTGAAGATTTTTTTCCACTCGGCAAGGATGTTGCGGGCGATGTGCTGCTCGGTCTCCGTAAATGGAATGGCCCGAAATATATAAACGTCGTCCTCCGCGTGCCCGGTAAGGGCCACGCGCATCATGAAGCACCTGCCGTTCATCTCGGCGATGTCGTCAAAGTTTTCTCTCGTGTACTCATCATCAAGAATTTCCGTGGCAGGCCCAAAGAGCGGGGCGAGAAATTCTGTGACGGCCTGGATGACGGCCTTTTGGGTGCTCATGGCAAATGCTCCGTGCGGCGGCGACGGCATGCGTCGCAGATGTGTGGCCCGTTTGTCGTCCCCATGCGCGCTGGCGGTTCAGGGGCGGCGTTGCGGGACGGCCTTTGGCTACCAGTGGGATGCCGGTTACGCTTCTTCCTGTCGCCACAGGGTGAGAATGTTTTTTCCATCCGCAGTGCGCGAGTAGTCCATCCGGGTCATTATTCTGCGTACCATGGCAATGCCGAGCCCGCCCTCGTCGCGCTGCCCGGCGGGCAGGGTAGTATCCGGCCCCGGCTGCTGCAGCGGATTGAAGGGACGGCCGCTGTCCTGAAACTGCACAACAAGCTGAAACGGTCCGCTCCGCGCCCGGCAGCGCAGCAGTACCGTGCCCTGATCCGGCGCGTAGGCGTAGTGGGCTATGTTGGTGAACACTTCTTCTGCGGCCACCAGCAGCAAGGGTAGGGTTTTGGCGGGGCACTGGGCGGCTTTGAGCTTGGTTTCCAAAAAAGCCAGCACCGATTCAAGGTGGGCGTCATCGGCTGTTACCAGCAGCTCATCCCAGGCCATGCCAGCAAATTCAAGCGCCAGAATGGTAATGTCGTCTGACTGCTCCACGCCGGAGGCAAAGTCGTCCACCTTTTGCAGCAGGGTCTGCACGGTTTTTTCGGCGCTCATGCCCTCAGTGCCGCTCACGGCGTTTTCTATGCCGCTGAGTCCCAGGCGGCCTCCCTGGCTGTTTTCCGCATCGCTGACGCCGTCCGTGTAGAGCAGCAGGCGGTCGCCCGGCGACAGTTGAAACGTCTGCTCGCGGTAACTGGAGTTGCCCATGGCCCCAAGAGGCAGGCCGTGGCCCGCCTCAATCCACGTGTAGCGCGCCTCCTGCTGTCTGAAAAGCAGCGGATGCTCGTGCCCGGCATTGGCGCAGACCAGCCTGCCGGTGGTGAGATCCAGAACCCCTAGAAAGGCGGTGAGAAAAATATCCTGGTCATTCTGGGCAGAGATGCGCCTGTTTGCCTGCAAAAAAATTTCCGCCGGTGAAAGCCCCGACTCGGCAAGGCTCTTTATGAGGGTTTTGGCCGTCATCATAAACAGGGCCGCGCCGATGCCCTTGTCAGCCACGTCGGCCACCACGATCACAAGCTGGTTTTTATCCCTGAGATAAAAATCGTAAAAATCGCCGCCCACCACCTTGGCGGCCCGCATGACGGCAAAGATGTCAAAGTCCTCCCTCTCCGGATAGGCGGGAAACACGCTCGGCAGCGACGAGCACTGGATGGCGCGGGCAAATTCCAGCTCGGCGTCTATTCTGCCCGCTGCGGCGTCGATAGCCTGCTTGAGGCTTTGCACCGTTTTGTTGATGCCGTCCGAGAGCAGGCCAAATTCTGGCGTGGTGCGCTCGTTGAGCACCACATCAAGGTTGCCCGAGGTGATTTTTTGCAGGTCGGCGTTGACGCGGTACACGTCGTTGATGACCAGCCGTTTGACCAGATGTGAGACCATCCAGAAAATGAGGGCAAACAGCACGATATTGCAGGCCGCAATATACATGAGCATGCTGTCGCGTGAAAAAAACACCTCGCTGCGGGGCAGCAGGGCAAACAGCGTGTAACCGTCAGCTTCCATACTCTGGCAAAGGTATTGTTTGCCAAGAATGGTAACCATGCCAGACTGTTGCGCCTGTATCAGCCCAAGCGACTTCACGCTGGCCCCCACAGGCACGCCGGTTTCGCTGCCGCTGCTGATGATAGCCCCATAAATGGCAATGGCCATAAACCCCTGTGAGCCGATATGGTAGCGGGGGGCTATTTCATCCACAGCGGCGGCGCGCAGGGCCTCAAGCAGGCGGCGGGGTGAATAGCCGATCTGCACGATGCCCGTGCAGTCGCGCCGCGCCACGCCCGCATACTGAAAGGGCTCGTTGTCCGCGCCCCGGGGGATGATATCCTGCACCAGGGTAAATTCCAGATCGCGCAGAGCGGGCAAAAACGCGGCGGACTGCGGCGAGGAGGCCATGTCGTAGCCCACGAACGAAGATGTGGAAGCTACGACGACGCCCTGCTCGTCCGTGACGTTCAGTTCTTCCACATCAAGCAGTTTGCGCAAAAAAAACATCAGGGTGGTGACATTGAGAATGCCGGGGTTCTGCGTGATTATGGCTGCAAAGGCCCGTGCCTTGGCCAGAGCGCCCGCGTCGGATATCTCCCGGATATGGGTGGCGTTGGTGACGACCATGCGCAGATACTTGGCCCCGTCGTCGAGATTGCTTGAAAGCATGTAGCGGGCGTTTTCTTCGGCCTGTCGGGTCTGCAAAAAATAGGACGCCGCCAGTGTGATGCAAAAAGCGGGAAAGATGCAGATAAAGAGCCACTTATGAAACATTTTGTGCATGGCGGCCCGCCTTTGCGGGCTTGCCCGCTCTGCGCAATAAGGCTCTGCACCGCGGCGGAGCTTTGTGGGGTGGGGTTATTCGATGGTAAACAGATCCACAAAGCCCGTGATGCTGAACACTTCTCTCACGGTTTCATTGGCATTGACGATGCGCATGCCCTGGCGTTCGACCATCCGTTTGTGCAGGCGCAGCAGTATGCGCAGACCGGCGCTCGAAATGTAGTCCACCTGGCTGAAATCAAGCACCAGCGAGTCCGCCGTGGCGCAGTCCTCCTGCAGCTCCCTGTCCAGCGCAGGGGCTGTGACCGTATCTATCTTGCCCGCTATGCTGACATGCAAAACGCCGTCAGCTGTTTTTTTGCAAACCTGCATGTGGGGCCTCTCTGTGGAGTTGATGAATGGGCGCTGCTATCTCTTGTATGTTTTTACGATTACAGCGCTCCGCCCGCAAGGGGAAAATGCCGGTTGGCCGGCCCTGTGCGCAGGGCTTGGTGCTGGGCAATGCGCCTCTATTCTACCAGAATGGCATATTTTAGCGCATAGTAGTCGCCGTTATCCTGCATAATATAGCTCATCATGTCGTAGGCGTAGGCATCGCTTTTTATGGTCAAGCCCGCAGCGCGGATTTTTTGCACCATGCTGGCAAGGGTCTGCCTGTGCGAGTCATCCGTGCCAATGTGGGCTAGAACTGCGTATTTTCCCTCATGTTTTGTGTGCACGCGTTCTGGTAATGTGGAATTACGCATCCGGGTGAAATAGTAGCGGTCGACGTAGTCTCCCTGCTGTATGTCATCCATGCAGTAAACAATGCCAAAGGGGTATCGCGGCTTCACCTCCATTTGCGCATTGGTCCTGTTAAATTCCGCAAAGCGTTGCACCAGTTCCCATTGCGTTTCTGAAGGTCTGGCGCCAGATGGTGTCATTTCCAGCTGCTCGGCCTTGTGTTGCTGGATGGAAAGGCTGTCGTACTTGATACTGAGGGCTTCGCGCAGGCAGGTGGTCATGTCTTTCAGCATCAGTTTGCGCTGCGCAACCCTGTGCAGTTCCTTGTCTGCTGCAAGCTGTTTTTCCTGAAGAAACGACAAAAATTTTTCGCCGTTCATGTTGTGCAGGTGCGCCTTGATTTCCTTCAGCGAGCTGCCAACATCCTTAAGCATGGTAAGCATATCAAATTCAAAGAACTGTTCGATTCCATAGCGGCGATACCTGTTTTCTGAAACATATTTTGGTTTCAGCAGCCCTTCCTTTTCATAAAACAGCAGGGTGCTTTTTTGTGTGCGGCACAGGCTGGCAAATTCACCTGTGGTGAGCAGGTTTTTTTTCATTACAATTTTTCCTTGACTATAAAGTAGCTTTATACTTTACGCTGGCAAATTACAGACAAATGCGCAAGCCGAATTTTGTTTGCCAATATATGAATTGAGGTGTTTGTAATGCCTTGCCTTACCAAGATTTCCCGCCTGCTGCGGCTGATGGCCATATGTTGCCTGCCCCTGGCGGTGTTCGGCTGCAGTGATGCAGAAAAGCCAGAAAACACCACTGTGGCGGTCCAGTATCTTGTGCTGGGCGAAGAAAAGGTGACGCTGAGCAGCACGCTGCCGGGCAGGGTTACAGCCCTGGTGACGGCAGAAGTGCGGCCCCAGGTAGACGGCATTGTTCTTGAGCGTCTTTTTGAAGAAGGCACAGATGTAAAAGAGGGGCAGGTTTTATACCGCTTAGACCCGGCCAGCTATCAGGCGGCGTATGCCACGGCTAGTGCCTCGCTTGCAGAGGCAAAAGCCGCAGTAACGTCCATAGCGCTGCTGGAAAAACGCCAGAAGCTGCTGATCAAGCAGTATGCCATAAGCCAGCAGGAGCTGGACAATTCCATATCGCTGCACGGGCAGGCCCGCGCCCGCGTTGCCAGAGCCGAGGCCGAGCTGCAATCTGCCGCCATTAACCTTGCGCATACCGAAATAAAGGCCCCGGTTTCTGGGCGTATCGGAGCCTCTGCCGTTACGGTGGGGGCTCTTGTTACGGCAAACCAGCCATCGGCACTGGCCGTAATACAGCAGATTGACCGTGTGTTTGTGGACATAACCCAGCCCAGCGCCGACAGCGTTCGCCTGCGCCGGGCCATAGCCCAGGGGAGGGTGTCTGCCAACGGCAATAGCACCAAGGTGCGCCTGATTCTTGAAGACGGCTCGCCCTACACGCCTGTTGCGGCGGCGCAACAGACTGGTGAACCGGCATGGATACGGGGAGACCTGCTGTTTTCTGAAATATCTGTGGGGCAAAGCACGGGAAGCCTCATGCTGCGGGCTGTGATTAGCAATCCGGATGGGCTGCTTCTTCCCGGCATGTATGTAAAGGCCGTTATTGAAGAAGGCTCGATAGACAGGGCCGTGCTGATTCCGCAGGGGGCAGCCTTTGCGAACAGTGCCGGGGGACACGCTGTTTATATTTTGCACAAAGAGGGCGCAAAAAAGGGTCTTTATGGTGTGGCGCGGCGCGATGTGCGCCTTGAGCGCACCATTGGCAACCGCTGGCTTGTGGGTGCTGGACTGAGTGCAGGCGACATGCTGGTGGTTGAGGGTTTTCAGAAAGCCGTGCCGGGTGAAACCGTTATTGGCGTACCAGCCCCGGCAGCAAATGCAAACGTCACCCCCGCCCCGGCGGCAGCCAAAGGGGTGCGGTGACGTATGGCAGATTTTTTTATCAATCGCCCCATTTTTGCATGGGTTATTGCCATCATTATCATGCTGGCCGGGGGGCTTGCCATCGTTCGGCTTCCTGTTGCCCATTATCCGGATATCGCCCTGCCGCAGATATCCATTTCGGCGCAGTATCCGGGAGCGTCAGCATCCATAATTGACCGCAGCGTAACGCAAATTATTGAGCAGCAGATAAAAGGACTGGACAATCTGCTGCACATGAAATCCTCCAGCAGTTCTTCTGGCGGTACGGAAATCATCCTTACCTTTGCTGCGGGCACAGATGCAAATACGGCGCAGGTGCAGGTGCAAAACAAGTTGCAGCAGGCCCTTTCGCTGTTGCCCGATGCCGTGCAGCGGCAAGGGGTTCAGGCTTTAAAGGCTGTGGACAACTCGTTTATGACCGTCGCCTTTTATGACGCCAGAGACACCATGCGGCCCAACGACATCAGCGATTATGTGGCCAGCTCTCTGGTTGATCCGCTAAGCCGCATTGCCGGTGTTGGTTCCATTACCCTGTACGGTTTTCAGAATGCCATGCGCATTTGGTGCAACCCGGACAAAATGCGGCAATACAAGTTAAATCCGCAGGATGTCATTGCTGCCGTTCGTTCACAGAATGCCCAGGTGGCCGGCGGTCAGGTGGGGGCGGCCCCCGCCATGCCCGGTCAGGAAATCAATATCGACATCAACGCATCATCAAGTCTGGAAACTGTGGAGGAATTTGAGCAGATACAGTTGAAAGTTGAAGAAAACGGCTCTGTATTGCTGCTCAAGGACGTTGCCCGCATAGAATTGAATGAAGAAAGTTCCATGGGCAGTACATTTTTTAACGGTCATGCGGGTACTGGTTTGGCCTTTAAACTTGCATCCGGTGCAAATGTTCTGGAAACAGCCAGGGGTATCAAGGCAGAATTGCAGTCGCTGGCCGGTTTTTTCCCGCCTGGGCTCAAGTATGCATATGCCGACGACCGCGCCCCCATTGTTGAAAAATCCATACGGTCGGTAGTGCGCACGCTGTTTGAGGCCATTGCGCTTGTTGTGGCGGTGATGTTCGTTTTTATGCAAAGCTATCGCGCCACGCTTATTCCGGCCATTGCAGTGCCAGTAGTGCTGCTTGGAGTTTTTGCCGTGTTTGCGGCAATGGGGTTTTCCATCAATACCCTCACCATGTTTGGCATGGTTCTGGCCATCGGCCTTTTGGTGGATGACGCCATTGTTGTGGTGGAAAATGTAGAACGCCTTATGCGCGACGAGGGGCTTGCCCCAAAAGAGGCCGCCCTCAAATCCATGCGACAGATAACCGGGGCACTGGTGGGCGTTGCCGTGGTTATTTCTGCGGTATTTGTACCCATGGCCTTTATGTCCGGTTCTACCGGGGCCATATTCAGGCAGTTTTCCGTCACCATTGTGGCGTCCATGATATTGTGGTGGTAGCTATTGTGCTTACGCCAGCCCTGTGCGCCACAATGCTGCAGGCGCATGTTCACGAGACGGGTCAGGGGCTGTTTGGGCATTTCAACCGATGGGTTGCGGCATTTACACAACGGTATGTGCATGGGGTGGGCGTCATGCTGCGCAAACCCCTGCCATGGAGCGTGGTATTTGCGGCAATAACCGCCGCATGCCTTGTTTTGTTTCTGCTTTTGCCCTCAGCATTTTTGCCAGACGAAGACCAGGGCTTTTTGTCTGTTGATGTGCTGCTGCCGCCGGGCGCGTCGCTAGAGCGCACAGAAAAAATCGTCAGAGAGATTGATGCCTACTTTCGCACCGAAGAAAAGGATTCCATAGAAAGCGTTATGTGCGTTATTGGCTGGGGGTTCAGCGGCTCTGGTCAGAATTCGGCCATGGTGCTTCCTCTGCTTAAAGACTGGAGCAAGCGGGGGGCAGGGCAAAGCGCGTTTGATATTATGGANCGCGCCACGGCACGGTTTTNATCCATATCAGGGGCAGAAATATTTGTAATGGCCCCCCCGGCCGTCATGGAACTTGGCAGTTCGTCTGGCTTTGAGATGGAGCTGATGGACCGTGGCGGCAGGGGGCATGCTGAGCTGCTCAATGCCAAGGATATACTGCTGGAAAATGCGACCAAATCGCCCGCTGTTGCCTATGCGCGCTATAGCGGCATGGCTGATACCGAACAGTACGATCTGGTTATCGACAATGGCAAAGCCGGATCATACGGCCTGACCAGAGGCGAAATAAACAGCGCCATCAGTGCCTACTGGGGGGGCGAATATATCAACGACTTTTCGGATAAGGGCAGAACAAAAAAGGTCTATTTTCAGGCAGAGCCGGCAGTGCGCGCTGGTATAGACGGCCTTGGCCGGTTTTATCTGCGAAACGCCAAAAACGAAATGGTGCCCTTTAGCAGTTTTATCGGCGTGAAGTCTGTTTTGGCCTCGCCAAGTCTCACCCGTTATCAGGGGATACCCTCTGTAAGAATCGAAGGGGCGGCCGCGCCAGGGCAAAGCAACGGAAGCGCCATGGCGGCAATGGAAAAAAGTGCTGCAAATTTGCCCCAGGGCTTTGATTATGCCTGGACCGGTCTTTCCTATCAGCAGGTGGTGGCCTCAAGTCAGGCCCCCTTGCTCTACGCTATTTCGATTGTTGNGGTCTTTCTTTGNCTGGCGGCCCTGTATGAAAGCTGGACCATACCGCTGGCGGTGTTGCTGGCTGTGCCCGCAGGCGTTGTGGGTGCGCTGGGCGCTGTCTATCTGCGGGGCATGAACAACGATATATATTTGCAGGTTGCGTTGCTGACCATCATTGGACTGTCGGCAAAAAATTCTATCTTGATTGTCGGGTTCGCCAGGGCATTGCACAAGGGCGGCAAGGATCTGGTCGCAGCCACGCTGGAAGCCTCCCGGATTCGCCTGCGACCAATCATAATGACATCTCTATGTTTTATTCTTGGCGTGCTGCCGCTGGCGTTCAGCAGTGGGGCAGGAGCAGGTGCGCAAAACGCACTGGGTACGGCCGTGCTGGTGGGTATGATTACCGCAACCGGCTTGGGCATTTACTATACGCCGCTGTTTTTCATTATGGTTACGCGTCTGTTCAGCCGGGGCACAAAGCAGACACCTGCTGCAGTGCCAGTGGCTTCTTTAGAAAAGCAGTGAGCATGGCCTGAACAGTTGCGACTTTTTGAAAAAAAGGAGATTGCCGTGGCTAGGTTTGAAACAGCTAGGCTTGTCTTGAGGCCCTTTGAATCCAAGGATGCGACTGGGCTGCTTGAAATTTTGTCCCATCCACGAGCCACATGCTTTGCTGATGACCGACTGGATACCATTGAAGAGGCGGCTGCCGATGTAGAACGGCGGAGTGCAAATATGCTGGAATTTGCCGTTTGCCTCAAGGAACAGGACGCTATTATCGGTGTGATGTTTGCGGCCAAGGAAGAGCCGGATAATTACAGCGTTGGCTGGCAGCTGAATGCCAGATATGAAGGCATGGGCTACGCATATGAGGCCGCAACGGCGTTTTTTGATGTCCTTTTTGCCCAGATGGGGGCAAGGCGCGTGTATGCCTATGTGGACAATAACAACATCCGTTCGCAAAAACTGTGCGAGCGGCTATGCATGCGCAAGGAAGGACTTTTTATGGAGTACATTTCATTTGTCAACAATGCAGACGGCACTCCAAGATACGAAAATACATGCATTTATGCCGTGCTTAAAAAGGAATGGGATGCCGCCTGATTGCGCGGCATGATGCCGGGTTGCAGCACTCGCTCCACCTGGTGACAAAATTGCGGGGGCTCGTGCTGTTTTATACGCAGTCTACATCCGCATACGCTCCTTGCCAGACGACACTTCTATAGATNTTGGGCACGGTGTCGCCCTCGGTGTTTATGAGCAGAACCTGAGCCTCGGCATCAAGGCCCAGGGCCTCGCGTTGCGCGGCTGCCGCCGGGTTGCACATGAGCCAGTGCAGCGCGCCCGCGCCTGCCGCGCCCGACTCGCCCGAAACAATGGGCTGGTCGCCCGCGACCGGGGCTGCCAGCATGCGCATGCCGTTGGCGGCCAGGTAATCAGGGCAGGACATAAAGGCCGTGCTGTAATCTTTAAGTATATTCCATGCCAGGGTGCTTGGCTCGCCGCAGGCAAGGCCAGCCATGAGGGTTTGCAGGCTGCCGCCCACGGCGTGGGCCGTGCCGTCGCCAGCAAGAGCGGAGCGGTAAAAGCAGTCGGCGGCGTGCGGCTCTACTATAATGATGCGCGGAGCCTCCGCCCCCAGCGCGGCCACCAAAAAGGCCGTCACCGCCGCTGCAAACGAGCCCACGCCCGCCTGCAAAAAACAGTGGGTGGCCCGTATGCTGGCTGCCTGCATCTGCTCGAGTATTTCTGCGGCAAGGGTCAGGTATCCCTGCATGATCCAGCCGGGGATCTGCTCATAGCCGTCCCAGGCGGTGTCCTGCACCATCACATAGCCTTTTTCGCGGGCGAGGTCCCAGCTCATGCGCACNGTGTCGTCATAATTGAGATCGGTGACGGTGCACTGGGCGTCCAGCGCCAGAATGTTGTTCTGGCGGGTCTTGTCCGAGCCCTTGGGCATATAGATGATGCAGGGGTAGCCCAGCTCGCGGGCTGTCCAGGCCAGCCCCCTGCCGTGGTTGCCGTCCGTGGTGCTGATAAACGTGATTTTGCCCGCCTGCGCTCTGGCTGCGGAGTTTTCAAGCAGGCCCTTTACCAGCCCGGCTTCGGGCAGGTGCATGCGCTCGGCCAGACAGCGGGCAACGGCGTACGAACCGCCCAAAACCTTAAAGGCGTTGAGGCCAAACCGTTTTGACTCATCCTTGACGCACACGTGTTTTATGCCCATCCGTGCGGCCAGTCCGGGCAGGCTGGTCAGAGGCGTGGGCTGATACTGGCTGAACGAGGCATGGAACGCGCGGACGCGCTGCGCCGTCAGAGGGGAAAAATCAGTCACGTCGGCAGCACCGGCATGTTCGGGGGCCTTGCGAAAGGGATTGAGCAGCAGCGAGGCGGACATGGGCGTATCCTTGCTAGAAGGGGGTGGGAGGCTTGCGTGGCCTGCCGAGCGGACAGCAACAGAGTGAAACCCGGCGGCATACTTGGCTCAGTGGCAGTAGCGTTGCGTAAGATTGCACTGTAATGGGACGCCGCCCCAGAGGGCAATGGGCAAAAGNNATTGAGATTTGCGGGGCAATGCCGACCGCCGGCGGTTCTGGGGCGGGCGCCGACAAGCCGAAGTTGCGTTGGGTTGGCGTGCCGGAGGGCCTGCAGCCTGTAGCCGGGCGCGGAAAAAGGGTTACATGTTTCGACGTAACCCTTTAGTCTCAAGTGGCGTCCCAAGGGGGGGTGAACCCTTGCCGACGGCGTGTAGGGATAGTCTCTAAATTATTAATTACATAAATTAGCAATGTTAGGGAACATCCAGATACATCAAAAGACATCCGCATACACCCCGAACTAACCTCTTTTAACCATCCCTGCTAAAGAGCGTATGCGCTCAAGCCCGAAGGGCGTATGTTAAAATTCTGCCCCAGCAACCAGATAATCTTCCCCTCGCGGGAGGGTCAGACGGTCACGCCGGTCAGCTTCAATACGTAAAATCCATAAAAGCCTTCCGTAGCGACTCACATAAATTAAACCCTCGAATAAATTGCTACATCTTCTCTAAACTCCGCAATCATCGCTTCCGTCAAAGACGGTCTGAAGGAAGCGATTTTTTCAGCAATCATCTCTGTGGTCACAGGCGTGTTTGCCCCGCTTTCACATTCTTCTTCAAAGGCATACTGGGCAACAATTTGGAATAGATACTCAATATCTGCAGGCGTAAATTTAGGCGTCAAGCTTACAATATGATCAACATCAACAACGCCGCAGTTCATCATCGACAAATAGTATTCCAGAATTGTTTTTCTTCCATCGTCATCCAGAGTTCCAACCGGAATGATGCAATCAAAGCGCCCCGGGCGGAGCAGCGCAGTATCCAATTGGCGGATGTAATTTGTTGCGCATACCAGCAGGACTTTGTTTGGTTGGCTCTTGATCAGTGGTACCTGTTTGAGAAATTCGTTGGTAATGGATCTGTCGATTCGGTTAGCGCTGTCCCGGCTGCCTGCGAATTCTTCAAATTCATCAATGAAAATAATGGCTTCGTCCAGGCTTCGCGTTTTTTCCATGATTGCTCGCAGATGAGCCCCAATTTTGTCCACACCGTCAACCATAAGCATGCTTGGTGCGATTTCTATGAACCACCACGCCAGTCGCCCGGCCATTGCCTTGACAAAGTGGGTCTTGCCCGTACCGGGAGGGCCAAAAAAAATGATAGTCTTAGGCGGGATGACGCCATATTTTTCTGTAAGTGCCCCCTCGACCAAAGGGAGTATAATCCTTTTGTGAATCAGTTTTTTGGGGGGTTGCGTGTCTGAGATAGTGTCCCAAATATCTCTGCTGATAGTGCGCGCGCCCATCTGCACCAAAAGCTTTTCCTGATTGTGCGTAGAAAGTTCCTCATCCGTCCCTATGTTCTCAATAAAATCGGTGCAGGCAATCTTGAATCCCACATCCCGATTCAGTCTTTCAGACAGAACCCACTTGTGTTGCATGATTTTTTGCCACAGGTCCTTCGCTACATCCGCATCGAATTTTGCACCGCTGGCTTCAAAGATTTTGCTGGCGCAAATTTCTGGAGAGGGAGTGTCTAGTATAATTTTATCCAAAATGAACCCCTGGTTGTAATATTGTGTGGGGCAATTATTTTCGGAATTTGTGAGTAAGTTTGCATGTAAAAACGAAAATATTGCCATATAAACATATTTACAGCGTCTATATTTTAGTTATATTTTAATCTTATAATTANCATTGTCACTATNTTTTTCATGAATTATAATTTATTTATTTAAAATTATTATATGTTTATAAGAGACATAAAAGTACTATTTTGTGTGTAACAATTATATCTACTAAATATTTTTTTCTCAGGGCATGATTACTGCCAGCCCATGAGACAAAGCTCGCCACAAACCCTCACTTGTCATACACACGCGGCTAATCGCTGATAGCCTTTTTAGACTGGCATTGCAGGCCAATAAAATTTGTGCTGCCGATATTTTTGGCATGGGGATATTCTGTTTCAAAATCTGTCAGCACGTGATGCAGCTGATTATCCTTGTTGCAGGGAGTGCGTAGCACAAGCCCTGCCCGCTCCCCCGAAAGAACCCTGTCAGCCTCAACTGACAATCGCCGCATCGAGCGATTGTCGTGATTTTTTACGCTGATATTTTAAGCCGCATCTCATTTATTTTTGTAGATATATTCTGATAGTNGAATATTTTGTCAGAAATATTTAAATGTAAAAAAGCAGAATACGCTGAAAAAATTATCAAATTAATATATGTACTGTATTACATAAGTTGATTATAAAAGAGAAAAAGTATTTGTAAAATTTATTTTTACAATTAAGTAACGTGCATTTTTATTGAATAATTATCTCCTATGTCTTCCCACTTGTACGACTTTTCTTCAGATCGGACACGCCGGAAGGCTCAGGCTATGAGTCGCCAACGACAAACCAGGCGGCAAGGGCTCAGTGGGGCAATCCTGCTTGGAACACGCAGTCATCATTACAACAATCTATATTTAACATGCTGGAAATATTTATAATGAATCTATTTAGCAAGACACCTTACGGAATCCTTTCCGCGTTGCGGGCTTTTTTTCAGGTAAAACAGATACCCTGGAAGTACGCCGGTGAGGTCGGGCAGTATCAACTAGAGCTATTCAGCACCGAGCACCTTGGAGAGCATGGCAGGCTGCTGGCAGAAAGACACCGCATTGCCACAGAAAAGCACCCGGAAGTTTTGCTTCCACGGCTTGTGGACAACGAAAAAATGTTTTTGTCCGTGCATAGCCTGCTGAATGAAGACGCGCTGTGCGGCGTGCAGATAGCGCCCGCTGGAGAATGCCTTCTTGATAATTTTTATATTCTTGAAGAGCAGATTCGAGCAGTAAGACGGCACTTGCCCAAGGGGTACAGCCGGGAGCTACCTCATCTGACCACGGGATTTTCTGCAGGGCTGCCCCGTGCCTACGATATCGCCCAAGAGGTCATATGGCATAGTGACGGGCGGGTGAATGCTGAAACCGTGAAGGCGGTTCTAACATCCTATCAAACCGTTTCTGTGCTCACTATTGGTGAATTATGGGCGGTTCCCATCATGTTCCGCTTTGCTCTCATAGAAAATATCAGACATATCAGCACGCTGATCGCTGCATACAGAACTGACCGCGCACTTGCCGTGCATTGGGCAAGCAAGCTGACGCACACCGCTGCGGCCTCTCCCAAAGACTTGATCATGGTAATTGCGGACATGGCGCGGTCAAACCCAGCGCTTACCGGCTCGTTTGTCGCCGAATTCAGCCGCCAGCTCAAAGGCATGGGGCCCTCCCTGGCGCTACCACTTACGTGGGTTGAGCAGCAACTTGCTGACTCTGGCCAAACGATTGACCAGCTTGTGCATGTGGAAAACCAGATGCAGGCTGCCAGCCAGCTTTCCATGAGCAATTGTTTCAACAGCCTGCGAGCCATCGAATCTATTGATTGGAAAGGGTTTGTCGATTCTGTAAGCGTGGTTGAGGGTACTTTGCGTAAGGACCCCGCAGAAGTTTATGCCGCCATGGACTTCAATTCGCGCAACTATTGCCGCACCATTATCGAAAAAATGGCGAGGTGCAGCCACCTGACAGAGAACGAGATTGCTCTGAAAGCCATTGAACTTGCCCGTGAAGGCATGAGCCTGCATGGCAAAAACGCTCGTTATGCGCATGTTGGCTGCTATTTGACTGCTGAAGGCAAGCCCCTGCTTGAAACTGCCATATCTGCCCATTTCGGCCCGGTGCAGAGCCTTGCACGTGCGGCAAACCGGTTACGTGTTCCTCTGTATATCTCTACAATCATTTTATTGACGCTATTTTTTACAGTATCGTTCGCCTTTGTCGCCATGGCGCAGGGTGTACAGAACTTATGGGCATCTCTATTTCTTTTACCCATTATCATTGTAGCCTGCCACCTGGCCCTGACTGTTGCCAATAAAATTNCTTCCATAGTCATCAATCCCAAGCCTCTTCTCAAAATGGATTTTTCCACAGGCTTGCCAGAGCATTTGCTCACTCTGGTTATTGTGCCAGCAATGCTCACCAGCAAAGATTCCATAAAGTGTTTGTTTGATGACCTTGAGGTGCGTTTTCTGGCCAACCAGGACACATCATTATATTTTGGATTGCTCACGGATTTTTCTGATTCTGCAACGGAAACCGTCCCCACTGACAAGCTGCTCGTCCGTGCGGCCCGGCAAATGACAGCAGAGCTTAATGCCAAATATGCAGCAGAAAACTACACCCCGTTTTTCCTGTTTCACCGCCCCCGTTTATGGAATGCGCAGGAAGGAATATGGATGGGGCATGAGCGTAAACGCGGCAAGATTGAGGAACTGAACAATTNTTTATGCGGCAGAACNCCGGATGTCTTTTCGGTTGTTGAGGGTGACCGGACGGTTTTTTCGCGTGTGCGCTACATTATTACGCTTGATACAGATACGCAGTTGCCCCGAGATTCCGCCCGCCGGCTTGTGGGTGCCATGGCTCACCCCCTCAACCGCGCGCGGCTTGATGAGGGTAAACAGCGTGTAATCAAAGGATATGGCATCTTGCAGCCGCGCGTAGAGCCAAGCCTGGCCGGGGCCAATCGTTCGCGCTATGCCCGTCTCAATTGCAAAAAGAGCGGCATTGACCCATACACGCGCACAGTTTCTGACAGCTATCAGGATATATTTGGCGAAGGCTCTTACATCGGAAAGGGCGTTTACGACCTGAATACGTTTGACTCCATGCTGTCTGGCCGCTTTCCTGACAACAAGGTGCTCAGTCACGATCTTCTTGAGGGCTGCTTTGCCCGCTCTGGCCTGCTGAGTGATGTTTCTTTTTATGAAGATTACCCCATGGCATATCTTACCGATGCTGCAAGGCGTCATCGCTGGATCCGTGGAGACTGGCAGATCATAAACTGGCTGTTGCCCCGCGTCCCCGGGGGCGATGGGCAGATGCACAAGAATTCTCTTTCGTTGCTCTCGCGCTGGAAAATTTTTGATAATCTGCGCCGCAGCTTGACCCCCGCCGCATTGATAGTGCTTTTGATCTCTGGGTGGGCCATACTGCCATTATCGTGGCAATGGACCTCGCTGGTGGTTGGCTATTTGTTTCTGCCAGCCTTGCTGGAAGCTGTCTTTGCCATGCTCCACAAACCGAAGGATACGTCTTTCAGGCGTCACATCGGGCTTCAGCTTTCTGAACTTCCAGGGCATTTTTCTCAACCTGCAGAGGCATTGCTCTACCTGCCTGTTGAAGCAGCCTCAAATCTGGATGCCATTTTTCGCAGTTTCTGGCGAATGCTGGCCTCAAAAAGACGCCTTCTTCAGTGGAATGTATCGGTCTGTTCTGGCAACGCTGCTCCCGATCACCTTGGAGAAACCGTGGTTGCCATGTGGGTCGGGCCCGTAACCGCCTTGCTGGGCATGCTTGCCTGTATCGCTTTGGGCAACGGCATGGCGGCAAGCACTGCCCTGGCTGGCGTTGTTTGCCTGCTGTGGTTTTTTTCGCCGGTCATGGCGTGGTGGTCGAGCCTTCCTCTTAAGCGGCATCTGGAAAAGCTCACCCCAGAGCAAACCGTTTTTCTGTTCAGAATTGCCCGCAAGACCTGGAAGTTTTTTGCAACCTTTGCCGGGGCTGAAAGCAACTGGCTTCCGCCAGACAACTATCAGGAAGTTCCCACCGGCAGGCTAGCCCACCGTTCTTCACCCACCAATATGGGCATTGCGCTGCTGGCAAATCTTTCAGCCTATGATTTCGGTTTTATAACCGCCGGGGCATTTTTGGAGCGCACAGCCAGCTCCCTGTCAGTGATGGAAAAACTTGAAAGATACAAAGGCCATTTTTTCAACTGGTACGACACCCAGTCTCTGACGCCTCTGTCGCCGCGCTACGTGTCGTCTGTGGACAGTGGCAACATGGTTGGACACCTTTCAGTCTTGCGCGCAGGGTTGCAGGATTTTGTAGAAAAAAGGGTAAGCCATCCACTGCTTTTTAAAGACCTGAAAAAAACGCTTGCCATCCTGGTTGAAGCTGCCCCCAAACCTTCCGGTGAGGCTGCAAATGCACCGCTAGGCGCTCTCAACCTTGAGCTAGATGCGGCCATACAGTCGTTTTCATCGTCTGCAAGTCAAGTCAGAAAAAATCTTGAACATCTACAAACATCTGCAACAGCAGCTTTTGCCCAGCGTGATCAGGCTTCAGACCTGCTGAAAGCGGACGACTACGGCAGCATGCAAGAAATGTTTTTGCTCAAAGTGCAGGATGAACTGGACGAGCTTGCGCTTTTTATGCCCTGGACATTGCTTCAGGATATGCCCACTGCTGTTCTGCAAGGTTTTCANATGCTTGACGCACACCTCACCCTGTTTGAAATTGCCCGGCTTGAAGAGACTGTTTTGCCGGGTCTGGCATTGTGCGCCGCAGAGGAAAAAAAACCATCAAGGCAGCCTCTCTTTGCTGAGCTTGCGGTACTTGTTGGTGCAGGCAGCCGGCAAGCCAGGGCACGGCTTGAACAGATAACGGAGATGATGGAGCAGTGCACCGGGCTAGCGTGCCTTGAGTACGATTTTCTTTACGACTCCACGCGAAAATTGCTGTCTATCGGCTACAACGTGGACGAAAACAGAAGAGATGCAAGCTATTATGATCTGCTGGCCTCAGAGGCCCGGCTGGCAGTATTTGTGGGTATTGCNCAGGGCCATCTGCCGCAGGAAAGCTGGTTTTCTCTTGGGCGGCTTTTAACCACCACCACGGGGCAAAAGCCGGTGCTTCTTTCCTGGAGCGGCTCGATGTTTGAGTATCTGATGCCGCTTCTTGTGATGCCCTTCTATGAAAACAGCCTGCTTGACCAATCCTGCAAAGCTGCTGTTGCCGCACAGATCGAATATGGGGGAAAAAACGGGCTGCCGTGGGGGATATCTGAAAGCGGCTACTGCATGACCGACGCGCGCGCCGACTATATGTACAAGGCCTTTGGGGTGCCGGGGCTAGGCATCAAGCGCGACCTGACCGCAGATATGGTTGTGGCTCCATACGCTTCGGCCTTGGCCGCCATGATAGCTCCACGTGATGCCTGCCTTAACCTTGAACGTCTTTCACAGGGAGGCGCAGAAGGTGAGTACGGCATGTACGAGGCCGTTGACTATACCGAATCGCGATTACCCAGGGGGGAAACATTCGAGATCGTGCGTTCCTACATGGCGCATCATCAGGGAATGAGCCTGCTTGCCCTCGAGGCCTTGCTGCTTGATTACCCCATGCAAAAACGGTTTGAAAGCGATCCCCAGTTTCAATCCGCCATACTGGTTTTGCAGGAACGGGCACCGGAAGCAATTCCAGGTTATGTACGCACGGCAACACGGTCGGGTGTTCCCGCAATTCACAGGTCTGTAAAAGGTGCAACGCGCATCATCGGTTCGCCGCACACTGCAAGGCCAGAGATTCAGCTGCTTTCAAACGGCAGGTATCATGTCATGGTAACCAATGCCGGTGGCGGGTATAGTCGCTGGAAAAACCTTTCTGTAACCAGGTGGAAAGAAGATACGACGTGTGACGACTGGGGTACGTTTTGTTACATCCGCGATCTTGCCACTGGAGAATACTGGTCTACCACCTTCCAGCCTACCCAGGTAAAAACTGAACATTTCAAGGTGATTTTTTCAGAAGGGCGGGCCGAATTTCATTGCCGTAACCTTAACTATGATGTGCATACGGATATTGCGGTTTCGCCAGAACACGATGTCGAACTGCGGCGAACAAAGATCACGAACAACTCTCTGGAACAGCGAACCATAGACATGACCAGTTTTGCCGAGGTGGTTCTTGCTTCTTGCGCCGCTGATGCCTTGCATCCGGCATTCAGCAACCTTTTTGTCCAGACCGAAATAGTTGAAGATCAGTTTGCGATTCTATGCACACGCCGCGCCCGCTCTGAAGAAGAAAATACCCCCTGCATGCTGCACATGATGACTGTGCACGGCGTGCCTGTTGACGCCATTTCTTACGAAACGAGCAGACGGCAATTTATTGGCCGTGAGCGCACCATAAAAAATCCAAGGGCAATGGACAGGGAAGTTTTTGATCTTTCTGACAGTGCTGGAGCCGTGCTTGACCCGGTTGTTGCCGTGCGCACACGCATCACGCTTGAGGCCGGGCAGTCTGCAATAATTGATGTTGTTTCTGGCGTGGGCGAATCACGGACAACGGCCATGGCCCTCATTGAAAAATACCGGGATAAGGGCATTGCCGACCGCGTTGCCCGTATGGCTTGGGTTCATGGCCAAATTCTGCTGCGTCAGATCCACGCCACAGAGGTGGAGGCGCAGCTATATACTTGTCTGGCAGATTCCATCGTGTACGCCAATGCGCAACTGCGTGCAGAAAGCTCTGTGCTTGTGCAAAACAGCAAGGGGCAGTCCGGACTTTGGGGGTATACGCTGTCCGGCGATCTTCCCATACTGCTGTTGCGGATAGGAAGCGTTGACAATATCGAGCTTGTCCGCCAGCTTTTGCGGGCGCATACTTACTGGAATCTTAAAGGCTTATTGGTTGACCTGGTCATCTGGAATGAAGACAAGGCCGGGTACAGGCAGCTTCTGCATGACCAGATCATGGGGCTTATTGCAGAGGGGAACGGCAGTAGCCTTGGGAAAACTGGGGGGATTTTTGTCCTTTCTGCCGATCGCATAGTTGAAGAAGACCGAATCTTGATGCAGGCAGTTGCCCGGGTCATTATTGCCGACGACAAAGAGTCTTTGGAGCAACTGGTAAAAGGCCGCATAGCGCCTGTCAATACAATTCCCTATCTTGCTCTGTCGGAAGGGCCAAGAGTTATCCGTGCCGAAAGCGCCATGCCTGCCCCCCGCAATGACCTTGTTCTCTTTAACGGACTGGGAGGTTTTACTCCCGACGGGCGGGAATATGTTATAATTACCGCTCAGGGCCAGGCCACGCCCGCTCCCTGGGCCAATGTGCTCGCAAATTCACAGTTTGGAACCGTTGTTTCGGAAACAGGGCTCGCCTTTACCTGGAGCGAAAATGCCCACGAGCACCGCATTACCCCGTGGTCAAATGACCCCGTGGGTGATTCAAGGGGCGAGGCATTCTATCTTCGCGATAACGACACCGGCTACTTCTGGTCGCCATCCCCCCGCCCATGCCGGGGCAAAACGCCTTACACAACCCGGCACGGCTTTGGCTACAGCGTATTTGAACATACTGAACGCGGTATAAAATCAGAACTTCTTGTGCATGTTGACGTGGACGCCCCGGTAAAATGCATGCGGCTGACAGTGAAAAATGAGTCGCCAATACCGCGCAGGCTGTCGGCAACGGGCTATGTGGCCTGGGTTTTGGGCGATTTGCCGGAGAAAACACGCATGCACATAGCCACAGAAGTTGACCAGATGAGCGGGACGGTTTTTGCCTGCAATTCCTACAATTCTGAGTTTTCTGGTCGAACAGCATTTTTTGGCACAGACGACAGCATCAAATCTGTGAGCTGCGACCGCGCTGAATTTTTGGGTCGCAATGGCTCTCTGGACAATCCGGCGGCCATGGGGCGCAGCCGCCTTTCGGGCCGAAACGGTGTTGGCCTGGACCCGTGTGCCGTTATTCAGGTCCCGTTCACTCTCGCCGCCGGCGAGGAGAGGGTCATTGCATTTCGGCTTGGAGTCGGGAAATCCAAGGATGAATGCAGAGAACTTGCCATGCGGTTTAAAGGCGTGGAGGCAACGCAGAAATCCTTGAGCAGGGTCTGGCGGCAGTGGGATCGCCTGCTTGGCTCTGCCTATGTGGAAACACCGGATACGTCTTTCAACATGATGGCCAACGGCTGGCTGCTGTATCAGGCCATAGCCTGCAGGATGTGGGGGCGCGGAGCCATTTATCAGTCTGGCGGTGCATTCGGATTCCGCGACCAGTTGCAGGACGCAATGGCGCTTGTGCATACCGCACCCCATTTGCTGCGTGAACAGATACTTTTATGCGCATCGCGGCAGTTTGCAGAGGGTGATGTCATGCACTGGTGGCATCCGCCGTCAGGGCGAGGGGTGCGCACGCACTGCTCGGACGACTACCTCTGGTTGCCGCAGGCCGTTTGCCGCTATGTCAGTTCTACCCAGGATACCGGCATACTGGACGAGCAGGCTGTCTTGATCACAGGGCGGCCCCTCAAGGACGATGAAGATGCTTATTACGACCAGCCATCCGCTTCTGGCAACACGGCAACAATCTATGAGCATTGTGTGCTGGCAATCAGTTATGGATTAAAATTTGGCTCACACGGGCTGCCGCTCATGGGTTCTGGAGACTGGAATGATGGAATGGACAAAGTTGGCGCTGGTGGAAAAGGCGAAAGCGTATGGCTGGCCTTTTTCCTTTACGACGTGCTTGCCAGGTTTAGTCCCCTCGCTGCTGCACGCGGTGATTTGCCCTTTTATCAGGAATGCACAAGTCAGCTGGCGGTATTGAAAGACAAAATCGAAACCCACGGCTGGGATGGCGGATGGTATCGGCGCGCATATTTTGATGACGGCACCCCCCTGGGCTCGGCAGAAAATAGTGAGTGCCGTATCGACTCCATAGCGCAAAGCTGGTCTGTGCTCTCAAAAGCAGGGAGTGCGGAGCATGCCAAACTGGCTATGCGGGCGCTGGATGACTACCTTGTGCGGCGCGAGGACAAACTGGTAAAACTGTTTACACCACCTTTTGACGTGCAGACCCCCAACCCCGGCTATATCAGAGGATACACCCCTGGTGTGCGCGAAAACGGGGGCCAATACACCCATGCAGCCGTGTGGGCGGCCATGGCCTTTGCCCAGTTGGGTGATTCCAGCCGGGCATGGGCAATCTTCAATATCATCAATCCGGTAAATCACTGCAAAACCGCAGGGGATGTGGCGCGCTACGAAGTGGAACCCTATGTGGCTGCCGCTGACGTTTATGCCGCCCCCGGCCTTGTTGGGCGCGGCGGCTGGACATGGTATACTGGTTCCGCCGCCTGGATGTATCGCCTGATGCTTGAATCTCTTATGGGAATCAACATTGAAAATGGCGCGTTGCGAATTGCCCCCTGCCTACCTGAAAGCTGGGGTTGTTGCACCGTTCATTATCGCTATTGTAGCGCNGTCTATCATATAGAAATTACTCAGAAATNTGCTGGAGGCAAAAACCTTTCCATCACACTTGATGGAACTGCACAAAATGACTCGCTTGTTCCACTGGCTGACGACAATNAAGAACATGAAGTNGCTGTTATTATTCAGCAATAAGTAATTTGAAGATGCCTATATTGTTTTTTGCAACCGATTTCGAGGGGGTGCATATATGTAATGACATTATAACATGATGCAAATATAGTGTATAAACCTAGTTGATAGTAGCCAATCCGTGTTTATGATAGCATTAAAAATTGTATTACTATCATACGGATTGGAGGGATTACATATATGCTCTATTCAAAACTTGTCACACTTTTTTCGGGCGGAGTCAGCTTTTCAGAGGACGAAGTACCTTTGGGGGATAACCTCGTCGTCAGAAATTTCAGCTTTCACTCTCCTGAACGACAGCGGGTTGGCCCGGCACATTCCCAGATGGCTGCCAGCGCTACGGGATCAGAAGTTGATGAAGAAATTCAGGAGAATAATAATTTCAGATACCATNTAATGATGCCGGCCCAAATGAAAAAGGCCCGCAACATTGTCATCATGCTTCATGGTCTGAATGAAAGATACTGGACAAAATACCTGCCTTGGGCCGCATCTGTTGTTGAAGCAACCGGCCACGCGGTTGTTCTTTTTCCCCTCGCATTTCACATGAACCGCGCCCCGGCCCGGTGGGCGGATCCGCAACGTATGGCGCACCTGAGCCGCGAGCGCAAACGTGCCCTGCCCGACCTCACCAGTTCCAGCTTTGTCAATGCGGCCATCAGCGCGCGGCTTTGCGAACAGCCCGAGCGCTTTATCCAGTCTGGTCTTGAAAGTTACTATGATCTCATCAATCTTGTTGAAATGATAAAGAATGGTCTTCATCCGGCCATCGATAAAGATGCCACAATTGATTTTTTTACCTACTCCATCGGAACCCTTCTCGGCGACCTTCTTATGATGGCAAACATGTCGGGGTATTTTTCGGCATCGCGGCATATTTCCTTTTGCGGCGGGCCTGTCGTAAGCGGTCTGCACCCGGAATCAAAATTTATTCTCGACAGCGAAGCTGTAGGCAAACTCAGGGAGTGCCTGCTCTCAACAGACCGGCTTGAAGTTTTGCTTGCGGACAATACCGAGTTTGAAAAGGCCTTTCGCTGCATGCTTGATTATGGGATAGGCAGCAGTGAGCGGGAGGAACGTCTGAGGTGTATGGGGGCACGGCGCTATGTGATCGCCCTGGCCGATGACCATGTTGTGATGGTTAACGAAATTCGCAATACTTTTGGCGAAAAAGAAAAAAATGGCATTCATGTGGAAATCATGCAGTATACCTATAAATACAGACATGAAGACCCGTTCCCTGTGCTCACAAAAATGTACAGTAATATTGACAGGCAGTTTCAGCGCACATTTGACAGAATTTGCAATTTTTTGAAAAGATAGAAATAATTTATTGTTTATTGTTGATTTGACCCTCCCCCCGAAAAGTAAGCCATTGAAAAGTCAGTATTCCTTACATGGGGGCACAAAAATGAAAAGAAGCAGATTCACCGGAGAGCAGATTATTGGGATGTTGCGGCAAGCTGAGGCGGGAATGCGCGTTGTTGATCTGTGCCGTCAGATGGCATCTCCGATGCGACCTTTTACAAATGGCGCAGCAAATTCGGTGGAATGAACATCTCTGACGCCAAGCGGTTGCGCCAGTTGGAGGAAAAGAACGCCCAGCTGAAAAGACATGTCGGCGAGCAGGCGCTTGATGTTGTCGTTTTGAAGGATGTGCTCTCAAAAAACTTTTGAGAGTCGCAGTCAACAGGGCAGCCGTGCAGCACGTTCAGGCGGATCATGGCTACTCAGAGCGGCGGGCTTGCCAAGTGATCAGTTTAACCGCTTTGCAGCCATGCGGTCACCATCTGAAGACCGTGATCTTATTTTTACGGACGCGGATGGTGGAACTGGCAGAAGATCGACGGCGTTTAGGTTCTCCGCACCGACATCAATTGTTGCTCCGTGAAAGGTCTGGTGGTGCAGAATCACAAGCGGACAGAAAGGATTTCACCAGGAAGAAAATCCTTCACTACGTACCCAGCGAGTGAAGCGTCCAAGCCATGCCCGCATTGTTCAGGCTGGCCCTACCTGTCCGGATGAACAATGGGCGATGGACTCTGTAAATTATGCCCTTATGGCCGGACGACATATCCGATTTGGACAATTGCCGATCTGTGGGATCGTTCAGGCCTGGCGCTCGAAGTGGATATGTCGTTGCCTGGAGTTCGGGAGGGCGCGTTCTTGAAAGAGTATGCCTTCAAGTGACCTTACCCCACTGCGTATACCACTTGTAAGTTAGTGGTTTCCAATGGGTTACAGGTTATATTCTTTGCGCGAAATTCTTCCGGTGTCAGCCAGCCCAATGAGCTATGCGGTCGCCGTTGGTTGTAATCCTGTCGCCATGCGTCAACCGTTCTGCGGGCATCGTGCAGGGACAGAAACACGTTCTGGTTTAAACACTCATCCCGGAATTTTCCGTTAAAGCTTTCAATGTGTCCATTATCTGTGGGCTTCCCTGGACGAGTGAACTCTATCTGCACCCCGTGTTCAAAAGCCCATGTATCCAGGGCCTTACCGCTAAATTCTGGCCCGTTATCAACCTTGATACGTTGCGGCAGCCGGCCTTGAAGGCGTAGTCTTTCAAGAATTCTCACTACCCGCACTCCAGGCAATGACATATCCACTTCGAGCGCGGGGCTTGAACGATCCCATAGATCGGCAATTGTCAAAATCCGGATGCGCCGCCCACCCATAAGGGAATCGCTCACAAAATCCATCGCCCATTGCTCATCCGGGCCAGCAGGGCCAGCCTGGACAATACGGGCATGGCTTGGACGTTTCACTCGTTTGCGGGTGCGCAGTGAAAGGTTTTCTTCCTGGTAAATCCTTTCTGTCCGCTTGTGGTTCTGCACCAGCCCTTCCCGGCGCAATAACTCATGCAGGCGCGGAGAACCGAAACGCCGCCGATCTTCTGCCAGTTCCAGCATCCGCGTTCGTAAAAGAAGATCACGGTCTTCAGATGGTGATCGCCTGGCTGAACTGCGGTTAAACTGAATCACTCGGCAAGCCCGCCGCTCTGAGTAGCCATGTGCAGCCTGAATGTGATGCACGGCTTCCCTGTTGGCTGCGGGCTTCAAAAGTTTTTTGAGATCACGTCCTTTAGGACGACAATATCAAGTGCCTGCTCGCCTACAAGTCTTTTCAGCCGTGCGTTTTCTTCCTCTAACTGGCGTAATCGCTTTGCGTCAGAGATGTTCATTCCACCGAACTTGCTGCGCCACTTGTAAAAAGTCGCATCCGAGATGCCATGCTGACGGCATAGATCGACAACGCGAACTCCAGCCTCGGCTTGCCGCAAAATTCCAATAATCTGTTCTTCGGTGAATCTGCTACGTTTCATTCTTGTGCTCCTATGTCAGGAACACTAACTTTTCAATGGCATACTTTTCGGGGGGAGGGTCACAAGGAAGGTTGCCGCAGCGTATCAAGGTTGATAACGGTCCAGAATTTAGCGGTAATGCAGTGGAGGCATGGGCTTTTGAACACGGCGCGCAGATAGAGTTCATTCGTTCGGGGAAGCCCATGGCTAATGGACACATTGAAAGCTTTAACGGAAAATTCCGGGATGAGTCTTTAAATCAGAACGTGTTTCTGTCCCTGCGCGATGCCCGCAGAACAATTGAAGCATGGGGCAGGATTACAACCAGCGGCGACCGCACAGTGCATTGAGCTGGCTGACACCGGCAGAATTTCGCGAAAACAATTTACCCGCAACCCATTGGGAACCACTAACAACAATACGCAGTGGGGTAATGTCACTTCCACGCTTTTCCACGGGGAAAGGATTCGTTTATAAACGAAGATGAAGAGAAGCAGGGGGGAGTGGCAAAGGCAGGCGGGGTTCGCTGCAATCATGGACTGGTTTCCGGTAAACCCATCCCAACTGGCACGGAGTAGAGAACATGATTCAGGCTTTTTTATTTGGAAACGAAAAAAGGCTGCACTTAAGTGCAGCCTTTTTCAAAACTAACCCCAGGGCTAGCCCCCTGTGGCATCTGGTGAGGTCTTTACTGTAACCTCTTGGAATCAATTGGCGTCCCCAAGGGGATTTGAACCCCTGTCGACGGCGTGAAAGCCAGTTTGTAACCCCACGTCACCAAATAAATTCAAGCCCTTATTCGTGCATAGCTGTGCAAAAAGTGCATGGCTATACACAGTGCGGTACACAGGACAGTACACAAAAAAAAGCCCCGCAACTGACCAGCTTGCAGGGCAAAGGCTATAACCATCTGGAGAAAAAGCTACCTGCTTTGGCTTCGATTGTCAAGGGGGTGGGCGCATGAGTTGCGTATCTCCTTATGCTGAGCATCTCGAACAATCGCAAGCTGAATTTACTGCAAAGTATCTTCAAGATGAATCCCCTGCACTGAAGGAAGAAATTCCGTCTTTCCGCTTATTTACACGCCAAGATATAATGAATCTTCCAAGCATTGATTGGAAGGTACAGGGCGTTTTTCCTGAATCTGGTTTCGCTTGCATTTATGGCGTGTCTGGTGGCGGTAAAAGTTTCCTCGCAATGGATATGGCCCTTTCTATGGCAGAGGGGCGGCGGTGGTTTGGTCTGCGCACAAAAAAGGCTGCTGTGACCTACATTGTTGCAGAGGGCCAGGGCGGGCTAAAGGGGCGCGTTATTGCGTGGGAAGAGGAAAACAAGCGGGAGTTGCCGGAAAACGTCCAGTTTGTGCTTGATGATTTTTATATCGGTGCAGACGTTGAAAGGCTGGCAAAGAGTATCCCCACTGGTTCCCTGATCGTAATTGACACCATGAACGCAGTTTCAGCGGGCCTTGCTGAAAATGACGCTGTTGATATGGGAATCATTATCTCCAATTGTAAGCAGCTCCAAAAGCTGACCTCTGGCCTTGTGTGCCTGATTCACCATTGTGGCAAAGATGCTGCAAAGGGGCTGCGGGGCCATACCTCTTTGATTGCAGCTCTTGATGCCGCCATTGAAGTTGACCGCCGGGGCAATAACCGGGTTTGGAAGGTGGTCAAGAATAAGGATGGACAGGACGGGCAAGCCTATAAGTTCACCTTGAACATTCGTGTCGTGGGCAAAGATGCTTACGGTGACGATGTTACGTCTTGCAGTGTGTTCGCCAGTGAAGAACCAGCACGGCAGGAAGTGAAGCCCCTTACCCCTGCACAGCGTTACGGCCTTGAATCCCTTGAAGCTGCCCTACAGGCTGAGGGTAAATCCGCTGTGCATGTAGATGTGTGGCGTGATCATTTTTACGAGAAGTCCACGGCAGACAGCCAAGAAGGCAAAAAGAAGGCTTTTCAGCGTGTCAGAACTGATTTGAAAGAGATCGGCAAAATCTTTGTTACTGACGACTTTTATTCGACCTCTGCCATTACCGGGACAGCGGGACATAAGCGGGACATTAGCGGGACTTGTCCCGGTGACCATTCCAGTGAGGGGCGGGACAACCGGGACACACTCCCTTTAGGGAGTGTCCCGTCTGTCCCGTCCCGTAGTGTGGGGGTGGTAGCATGACCCCCGGCATACTGGATTTTGTCCCGGCTGGAAGCATGAAGGCTAAAGGGCCGCATGAATTTGCTGGCCCATGCCCAGAGTGCGGCGGTGAAGATCGGTTTATCGTGTGGCCTGATAAACCTAATGGCGGCGGGTATTGGTGTCGTGGATGTGGAAGGCAGGGTGATGCCATCCAATATCTACGGGACTTTTGCGGCATGGATTATGCCGAGGCGTGTTCACTGCTTGGAATCAACAATATTGTTCGCGCTACTGGCCTTCCCCGCGCTCATGCTCTGGCCCTGCGGAGCAAGTTCCGTTGTGTTACCGGGACAAAGCAGGAATGCCCCGCCCCTGTCCCGGTTACGCTGCCAAGTGATGAATGGTGCAGTAGTGCGGCCTCATTCCTTGCCGAGTGCCAACGCGACCTTGAAACAAGCCCAGAAGCATTGCTTGCAATAACAGGGCGTCACCTGACCCCATACACTGCTGTGCAATGCGGCATAGGCTGGAACCCTGCTGATCGGTATGTGTCCAGAAGGGCTTGGGGGCTGGCAGACGTTACAGACAGGGACGGAAAGACCCACAGCAAGCTATTGCTGCCAAAGGGGCTTGTCATTGCTACGCAGCAGGAAGGGAAGATTATTTCAATGGCCGTCCGTTGCCCAGATGATAGACCTTCAGGGCGTGACAAATACCATCAGGTGCGCGGGGCTGCTAATCTTCCATATGTGGCTGGCGGTGCGGGATTGCCTGTTGTTCTGGTGGAGAGTGCGCTTGATGCCGCGCTGGTATGGCAAGAATCTTTTTGCACTGTCGCTGCCGTTGCTGTGATGGGCAATCGCAAGGCTGTAGACCTTGGCACACATGCCTTCATTGAAGCCGCGCCAGTGGTGCTTGCTACGCCTGACAACGATACGGGGGGCGGCACTGCGTGGAAGCTATGGCGTTCCATGTTCCCCCGCGCTGCCCTATGCCCTGCCATTGGAGCAAAAGACCTGGGCGAGATGCACAAGGCTGCCTTGTCATGGCCTATCAATGAGGATGTGCCAACATTGGGCGAGTGGCTACAGGCTGCGCTAGAGCATGTTGGGCATGTGGCCCGTGCTGCTGCATAACTGCCCGAAATGATACGCCTTATTGACAAGACACCAGAAGCGGCGATGTATCCCACTGGAACTATTCAAAAAATCTCTCTGAGCTGGTGACGTAAGACCGTGCTGGGAGGTCAGCTCAGAGTTAGTTCACTTTAGGAGCTTGAAAATGGGAATGAGAGGCCCCGGCGCAAAGCCGAAAAAACGCACTGACGCGGTTTCTAAGCCCCCAAAACGGGCAAGGGGTACTGCTGACTGGCGTAATGATAAATTGTCGATGCCTGACCGCGTAATAGCCTTTATGGAGGAGCTTCCAATCACTGCGGGGAAGCTGGCGGGGCAGCAAATGAAGCTGCGCGAGTGGCAAAAGGACTTTATCAAGGCAGTGTATGGCCCGCAACGCGAGGGGAAACGCCTTGTGCGAACTGCCCTTCTATCCCTGCCAAGAAAGAACGGCAAGAGCCAAATAGCGGCGGGCCTTGCACTGGCCCACTTGTGCGGCCCCTGCGCCGAAATGCGCGGGCAAGTATATAGTGCTGCAAGTGACCGAAACCAAGCGGCCATTATTTTCAAGGAAATGGTGGCGATTATTGAGCGCGTGGAATGGATGGAGGAACGGCTTAATATTCGCAGCTTCAATAAGTTGATCGAGGATGTGGAAAACGGCAGCACCTATGAGGCCCTTTCCAGTGATGCCCGCAAGGCGCATGGCCTTTCACCCTCGTTTGTGGTGTGTGACGAGATCGCCCAATGGCGAGGACGTGAGCTTTACGACAACCTTACCAGCGGCATGGATGCCCGCGAACAGCCTTTGGTTGTTTGCATTGGAACGCAAGCGGCTGACGATGTGAACTTGATGAGTGAACTTGTGGACTACGCCGGAAAGGTCAATTCTGGCGAGGTGGTGGACGAAACCTTTCATGGAACTGTCTACGCGGCGCCAATAGATGCCGACCCCTGGGCAGAAAGCACATGGCATGCTTGTAATCCCGCGCTTGGCGATTTTAAGGACATTCAGGGCATGAAGACTCAGGCAGAACAGGCGCAACGTATCCCGGCGCGTGTTGGCCCCTTCCGCAATCTGCACTTGAATCAGCGTGTTGATGCGGCAAGTCACTTTCTGAGCCGTGAGGATTGGCTTGCATGCTCTGGCAGTGTGGACGCGGCAAGCCTGTTTGGCCGTCCCTGTTGGGCAGGGCTGGACTTATCGGCAACAAACGACCTTACCGCCCTTGCCCTGTACTTTCCTGAAGATGGTGGCGCGGTTCTGCCCTTTTTCTGGCTTCCCGGTGACGATATTCGCGGGCTGGAAGATACGGCCCGCGTACCATATCGGGCCTGGGCAAAAGAAAACCTCATTGAGCTGACCCCCGGCAGGACTGTGGATTATCGGTATATTGTGCGCCGTTTAGCGCAAATCGCCGCCGATTATGACTTGCAGGGCGTAGCCTATGACCGCTGGCGCATAAAAAACTTGCAGCTCATTCTTGCTGAGGAAGGTATTGAACTGCCCTTGGTTGAGTTTGGGCAAGGCTTTAAAGATATGGCCCCCGCCGTGGATGCGCTGGAAGCGGCGGTTCTTGGCGGCAAGATGCGGCACGGTGGCAACCCAATACTTACATGGAACTGCGCAAACTGCGTCATTGAGGCCGACCCCGCCGGAAATCGCAAGTTGTCGAAGAAGCGCAGCCGAGAAAAAATTGACGGCGTGGTGGCCCTGACAATGGCAATCGGGCTTGCAGGGCGTGAAAAGAAGCCACAACAACTTGTTTTTGATAGTGAATCCCTCTTTGTGGTGGGGATATGATTTTTTTGCTTGCAAAATAAATTCGGTTGCGATAAATATAAACACAGGAAACGAAACAATGAAAAAGATACCAGAATTCAAAGACCTTTACACGAGATTGTTCACGATTGAGGACATCTCAGAAGTAACTCAATTGCCGCCGTCTACTCTAAGAACGTGGGCCACTAGGGGAATTGTGTCGCTTTCAACGTCTTACAATCCTGGGAAAAATGCTGGACGTGGTGAAAAATCACTTTATTCAGTTTATGACGCACTTCAATTCATTTTTCTAGGAAGAATGTCTAGAGATGCGCAGCCAGTGAAGGTAATTTCAGAATGTTGTTTTTCTGAAATACTTGATATTACACTGGAGAGATTGAGTGAAATTGCAGTAGGTATATATCATGGTGCAAACTATGACCCAGTTGAAAGAACAAATTCATATGAGCGTTACGCTTTTATTTATGAACGCGGCGGGAATCTCGTTATGACACAAGAGTGGCGCGAGTGGGCTAAGAACGGCGTCTATTCTTTTCACACCATTGACGTGATCGCAATGGCCGCAGCAGTCTTTTCCCTGTATGCGAGGAAAAAGGGCCTTGTGGTCTGATAGCGGGTTGCTTTTTTTTAAAGATTATAATCGCAACTGCGATAATAAGTATTATCAAAAAGCCCCGGCGGTGTTCGAGCACTGCCAGGGCATAACCCAAGCCTAATGGGAGGCATGAGCTATGAAAAGAATACGCATTATGTGGGCAAAAGAAAAGCTGAATACGTTGAAGGACGTTTATTGCCGTGTCCGGCTGGCGGGCAAATCTGGCAAGTTAATTGACGGCACGACCTGGAGCTTGACCGTACCTACTCCGGAGGATTTTGGCTTTAACTGCAAAGAACCCCACAGATATTTACAACTGAACTTTTCTAACCCTGTTGCCCGCGGTGCAATTCTCATGGCGCGGTATGCCCCGCGAACTCTGGCCCATATTGAGGATGATTACTTGCGCGGTATTGCATTGAGTAATGACACGCTGCGTAGGTACGGCCTCGAATTGGCCCAACCTGACGATGCCGACGCCTTCTATGTCCGGTTTACTCGTAAAAAATAAAGGAGATATTTATGCTTGCGGAAAATTGTATTGAGATACGGGATTTTATGACAGTTAACGGGGAAATGAAGACAGATGATGATGGGTTTACTTATCAATCAAGGGAATTTGCAGATATTACAATCCGCATTCCGAAAGGACGAACCCCTGAAGAGGCAGCACGCATTGCCCAAGTGTTTTCAGGTGCGGTAGTTAAGGCAGTTAGCCAAGCTACAGCGTAAAAAAACGTGTTTACGGCATTTAACATAAAAAAAGGGAATAACATGAGAACTTTGCTTGAAAGACGCTCCAAAATTGTTTCCGACATGCGGGCCATTACTGAGGCCCCTCAGGGTGAAGGCGGCGACCTGACCGCCGAGCAGCAGAACCTTTTTAACGCGCTCAAGGCCGAGCTTGGCAAGGCTGATGCCCAGATTGAACGCCAAGCCGTTTTGGACGATGCAGAGCGGCGCATGAACGGGGTGAGCATCACAGGAGATTCCAAGTTGGATATGAAAATGCGCAGCTTTTCCGTTATGCGGGCCATTCAGCACCAGCTTGGCACAAAGGTGGATGCTGGCCGTGAGCTTGAGATCAGTGCCGAACTTGCCCGTATGGAAGGCCGCAGCACTGACGGCATTTTGATGCCCTACAGCGTATTTGAACGCCGTGCTGACACCATTACGACCACAGCCCCCACGGCTGGCCCCGGTGGCAACCTTATTGGCACTGACCACATGGGAGGCCAGTTTATCGACATGCTCCGCGAGGCTAACCCGCTTACCGGGCTTGGCATGCGAGTGATGAGCGGCCTTGTGGGTAACTGCGAAATTCCGCGCCTGAAGTCTGGAACGTCCGTTGGCTGGTTTGGTGAAAATAGTGCCATTCCCCAGACTGATGCGCAGATGGACAGCATTACGCTTTCCCCCAAACACGCGGGCGCATGGACTGAATACAGCCGTAATATGCTGCTTCAGTCTAGCCCTGACGTGGAAGGGCTGTTGCGTTCCGATCTTGCCCAGGTGCTTGCTCTGGAAGTGGCCCGCACCGTTATCAACGGTTCTGGCACTGGTGCAGAACCCAAGGGCATTTTGAACACTACGGGCATTCTGGAAGTGGCAAAGCCCGCAAAGGAAATGGGGTACGTTCCGGCCCTTTCCTCTGCCCTGTTCGTCAAAAACGTGCCGAGCGTGTCTTTTATCGCCAACTCCGCTTTCAAAGGCACTGTGGACGACCTGCTGACCACTGACGGCTTGCCGATTGGTGATGCCGCTTTCTTCCGCAATTACCAGCACAAGTATGCCTCTGTCGTGCCCCCTGCCCGCGTGATGGTTGCTGGTGACTTCTCTCAGGTCATTCAGGGAACTTGGAGCGCGGTTGAAGTGCTGGTCAATCCCTACATGGAATCGGCCTACAAAAAGGGCAATGTGGCCCTGCGTATCGTGCTGACGATGGATGTTGCCATTCGGCATCCTGAAGCCTTCGCTACCTTCGAGGTGGCTTAAAATGCTTGGGCCGGACTTCATCCAGGAAACCGGTTCGGCCCCAGGCCGCGAGGTGGTCTCGCGAGTTGAACGCCGGAGGGCTGCGGATTTGTCCGTGGCCCCCGGCCGCAAACTTACAGGCTACGCAGCGGTTTTTGGGCAGGAAACACGAATTGCAAACTTTACCGAGGTCATTAAGCCGGGAGCGTTTACGGATAGCCTTAAGGGCCGGGATATTCTAGCACTGGTAGACCATGACCCTTCGCGGCTGCTGGCCCGCACCAAATCCGGCACATTGCGGCTTGAGGAAGATTCCAAGGGGCTGCGCTTTGAGCTGGACTTACCCGACACAACCGAAGGACGCGACCTTCTGGCCCTTGCAGAGCGTGGCGACATTGGCGGCATGAGTTTCGGTTTTACCGTGGCCCGATCTGGTGAACGGTGGGACGGGAAAAAGCGAGAGCTGCGAGCCGTTACCCTGCATGAGATCAGCGTGGTACATGCGTGGCCAGCATATCAGGGAACAAGCGTTGAACCGAGGGCAAGAAGGCCGCACCTTGAAGCGGCGTTGCTCTATTTGGAGACGATTTAATGAGCATGAACTTTTTGAAGCGCATGTTCGGGCGTTCTGAGGTGAGAAGTGGCTATGTCGATTCCGGCCAGTGGGCAATAAGCGGGAATCGGTCTTTTTTCTCCACTGGTGCAGTGAACCCCGACACAGCAGAAGCCCTTTCCACAGTCTTTGCTTGTGTGACGGCTATTTCAAGCGCAATTTCTGCGCTCCCTGTCCGTTTGTATCAGAATAATGGTAAAACGCGGCAGGAGGTAAATACGGGCGATTTTAAGGCATTGTTGCGAAATGGCCCGAATGCCTATCAAAGCACACCTGAATTTTTGGAAACTCTGGCGGCACAAATCCTGTTGCGTGGCAATGGGCTGATAGAAGTCACCCATGACAGGTATGGAACTGTTATTGGTCTGCGCGTCATTCCTTGGCATTGGTGCAATGTGCAGATGCTTTCTAATGGCCGTTTGGTTTATGACGTATTTGCACAGCCTGGCGTTTATTCGCCTGAGAATGGCAGGGCGCGGCGATTGCTTCAAGATGAAGTAATCCATATCCGTGACCGCTCTGATGATGGGGTAATAGGCAAGAGCCGCTTGCAGCGCGGTGCGGCAACGATCAACGCGGCCCATACGGTAAACGAGTTTTCCAACAATGTTTACCACAATGGCGTTGTTCCCTCTGGCGTAATCAGTACCGATGCAAAACTTGATAATGAACAGCGTAAAATCTTGCAGGGTGCAATTACTGCTGGTTTTGCCGGGGCAAAGGGTGCTGCCAAAGTTCTGATTATGGATCAGGGCCTTCAATGGAACGGCAACGCAATTGTAAGCCCTGAAGATGCAGAACTCCTTTCCTCGCGCAAGTGGAGCGTGGAGGAGCTTTGCCGCTTGTTTCAGGTTCCCCCGCCGATCATTCAGGACTACAGCCACAATACGTTCACCAACTCCGAACAGGCCGGCCGCTGGTTCGCTCAGTTTTGCTTGCTGCCATTGGTGAGCAAAATTGAGGCCGCATTTAATCGGGCCTTGTTCCCTGATGGTGAATATGAGCTTGATCTTGATATGTCCGGCTTTGACCGTGGCGACCCCGCTACGCGCTGGAATAATCATGCCATAGCGGCAACCAACGGCATTCTTACCGTTGACGAAATCAGGGAAGTTGAGGGGTATAGCCCGCTTCCCAAGAATGAAAAAATGGTTGGGGCTGCCTAGGGATGGGACTTGAAGAACTGCGGAAAGACTACGGCGACCCATTGACCGCCGCCGGGGTGGCGGCGTTCTTTGGGGTTGACCGAAGGACGGTGCAAAAATATCCTGAACGCTTTGGTGGCGTGTGGGTTGCACCGGGACGCCTGCGGTTCTTTGAAAACCGAATAAGGGAAATACTACATGCCAACGCGATACCCAACGAAAGACGGTGTGAAGTGGCGGGCCGTTGTGAAGATCAACGGGGCCAGAGTGGCGACAAAAATGTTCGGCACAGGGCAGGAAGAGAAAAGGGCAGCAATTCAATGGGAAAACGAAACCCGCAAACAATTTCTTCTGAAAGAGACCCCTACGGGCTTGCCGGATTCCTTGCAGTGGGCCAGTAAATACCTAGAATATGCCGAACAGAAGTATGCCCGCCAAACGTTCAAAGAAAAACATGCCGTGTTCAAGCTGTTTTTCAAGTTCACTCAAGAAACACGGCTTGACCGTGTAACCCCCAACATGGCTATGGACTACCTGAAAGAGCAGAACAAAGCCCGATCAGGGAATGCAGCGAACAAGGATAGAAAGAACCTTGCAGCGGCGTGGGAGTGGGGGCGCAAGTTTATAGATGGATTCCCGTCACTCCAAAACCCTTTCCTTGCCGTGCCGCAATTCAAGGCTGATAAAACCCCGCGTTATGTCCCTGCCGAGGCTGACTTTTGGAAAGTTGTCGGCGTTGCAACTGGGCAAGACCGGGCAATGTTGCTGGCCTTTTTCTTTCTTGGCGCAAGGCGGGGTGAAGTGTTCCGCTTGCGGTGGGAAGATGTGGACTTTTTGGCCCATAGGGTGCGGCTTGGGACGCATAAAACCCGTAATGGTGATATGCGCTATGATTGGGTTCCCATGCCTGAAACCCTGCGTGATGCCCTTCAAGATTGGCAAAAGAAAAGGCCATTCAAGACCGAGTGGGTTTTTTCATGCTTGGATGATTCCCCAAGCCAGCACCACAATCCCGGCGAAAGATACCGGGCGCGTGGTAGGTTTATGAAAAAGATGTGTGAACGTGCAGGAGTCAAGCCTTTTGGCTTCCATGCGCTGCGCCATTTACACGCCAGCTTGCTTTATAATGAAGGGGCAGAGTTGAGCGTGGTACAGCGGCAATTGAGGCACACAAATCCGAACACCACGGCCCGCTATTTGCGCAGCCTTGGTTATGAGGAAGAACACAGCCAGAAAGTGCTTGCTGTTTTGGAAGGCAGAGGACGGGGCAAGGTGATTCCTTTCCCGCAAAAGCAGAACCCCCAGAGTAGCAGCTCTAGGGGTTCGGTACACAGTGTCGGTACACAACTACCGACTGAACTCAAGGCTACGGGAGCGTAACCTATGGAAATCGTTTGGCGTCCCCAAGGGGATTTGAACCCCTGTCGACGGCGTGAAAGGCCGTTGTCCTGGGCCGGCTAGACGATGGGGACGCGAGTTTGGTTGGCTGGGCTGCAAGGACTCGAACCTTGATTAACGGAGTCAGAATCCGTCGTCCTGCCAATTGAACGACAGCCCAACGCGAGAAACGTGTATATGTGAAACAGCGGGGTAGTGTCAATAAAAAATCCGAAAAAAATGTTTTTACTGCACTTTTTTTTACAAGGCGGCAAAAAGCGTGGTACGATTATAAGTGCAGGTGTACAAAACAATATGTCAGCATGTGAAGCAATGCGCAGGCCCGCTGACTGAGATGCCGGGGAAAAAATCGATTTTTGGCTTTTATCGCCGCAGAAACAGCTTCAGAAGCCCGTTACTGGCTGTTATTGTTTGGACTTGAGCTTGACAATATCTTGCATACAGGTATGTTTTTTACAGGCACCAACGACCAAGTGGTCATAAATTGGTGCTGCAAGTATCGGTTTCCAGCTGTTTCCGCGGCAAGACGCGTTGCATGGACTGCCCTGTTCTTTATGGTACAAGGCAGGCTTTGATGCGTAGGTGCGGCTGGAGTTTGTTTTTTTAGCTAAACCTGTACGGAGGAGTTTGGGTATGGCATCAACAAAAGCCTTTAATGAAGACAAGGTAGCGCTGCTTATCGGCTGCTTTATCTTCTTGATGGCCCTGGGCAAATTTGCAGGTCTGGACCTGCTGGGCTGGGGCCTCAAGATGGGCATGTGGGTCAAAAGCCCGCTTGACTGCTGGGCTTCGGCATCCAAGGGGTTTATGCCCGGCGTGGGGGCGCTGCTCGCCAGCTATGCGTTTATCGCGGCGGTGATGTCTGTGGGCATCAAGCTCATGAAGGGCGATATTGGTAAATTTCTTTACGGGTTTACCTGCATTTTCTTTATTGCCATCGCCTGCTACACTCTTGGCGCAAACGCCTTCATTGCCGCCAACCCCACCGAAATCACCAAATTGGGCATAACCTGGTCGCTGGGTTTGAGCACTGAGGCCGGTCTTATTGTGGCCCTGGTGGTCGGTATTCTGCTGGGCAACCTTACGCCCGGCTTTGCTGAATCCCTGCGCGAGGCCTGCCGCCCCGAACTTTTCGTCAAAATCGCCATCGTTATTCTTGGTGCGGAACTTGGCGTCAAGGCCGCAGACGCAGCCGGTTTTGCCGGTCACGTTATTTTCCGAGGCCTGTGCGCCATTGTTGAAGCCTACCTGCTGTACTGGTCCGTTGTTTACTACGTGGCCCGTAAGTATTTTAAGTTCAACAAGGAATGGGCTGCTCCTCTTGCTTCGGGCATTTCCATCTGCGGCGTCTCGGCGGCTATCGCCACCGGCGGCGCCATCCGCGCCCGGCCTGTGGTGCCGATCATGGTTTCCTCGCTGGTCGTGGTCTTTACCTGCATTGAAATGCTCATTCTGCCCTTTATAGCCCAGTACTTCCTGTACACCGAGCCCATGGTGGCCGGCGGCTGGATGGGTCTTGCCGTCAAGTCTGACGGCGGCGCCATCGCCAGCGGCGCCATCACGGAATCGCTGATTCTTTCCAAGATGGCTGGCCTTGGCACCAAGTGGGAGCCAGGCTGGATCGTGATGGTGACCACCACGGTCAAAATCTTCATCGACATGTTCATCGGCGTGTGGGCCCTCGTCCTCGCCTACATCTGGACTGCCAAGTTTGACAAAACCCGTGGCGAACGCACCATGACCTGGAGCGACGTTATGGATCGCTTCCCCCGCTTTGTGCTGGGGTACCTTGGCACGTTCCTTATCCTTCTGTTTGCCTGCCTGTCTTCGCCCGAACTGCATAAGCTCGGCAAGTCCATGTCCGGCGCCATCAACAGCTTCCGCGTCATGTTCTTCCTGCTGACCTTCTTCAGCATCGGTTTGGTTTCCAACTTCCGCAAGCTGAAGGAAGAAGGCATCGGTCGCCTGGCCGTTGTGTACATTGTGTGCCTGTTCGGTTTCATCATCTGGGTGGGCCTGTTCATCTCCTACGCCTTCTTCCACGGCATGACCCCGCCTGTGATGGCTGGCTAGTTTACTATACGGAGTAAGTTATGGAAACGAAAACCGAAGTTAAGCTCCACGAAGAAATTGAAAAGATGGAATATGAACCGCTGGATCCCGTTGAACTCAAGCTCGTACACTGGAGCTGGGGCCTCGGCGTGGGCCTGCTGGTGGTGCTCTTTGTCATCAGCAAGTTTGTCATGACCACGCACTAGACGTGTCTGGCAGCCGTTGATATGTACGCCGGGGAGGGTTTCCTCCCCGGCGCTTTTGTCTCAACGACAGGTACGGCAACAACAGCCGCGCGATGTGCCTCGGTTGCAAACCAGCACCTGCATCGCATGTCTGCTTTTGTCCATATGGCATGTCTGCGTGCCGTATGGCTCGCAGTACGTTGTGAAGGGTGGACGTGATAAATTTTGCCCGGCAGCCGAGGGCGAAACCCAGTTAAGGATAAGGCCATGCCGCGTTATCATCTGCGTTTTATGAAAGGCCCCAATTATACGCTGAACCTGGAATATGAAGCGACTGTGGAGGCCCCGTCATTTGAGGAAGCCCTTAAGCCTCACACCGACTGGCCCATAACCGAAAGTTACGACCACGCCACGGCAACGGCCTGGAACCCCGGAACTTCCATGTACTATCAGGAAATGTGGGAGGCGGCTTTGCTGCCTGACACCGAGGGCAAGTAATGGCCACGCGCTACATTGTCAGTGCGTGCCTTGCAGGCGAGCGCTGCCGTTACGACGGTGGTGACAATACCTGCGCGCGTGTGACGCGGCTTGTGGAGGAGGGCAGTGCTATCCCTGCCTGTCCTGAACTGCTGGGCGGCCTTGATACGCCGCGCAGCCCCTGCGAGCGTGTGGGCGATCGCGTCATGAACCGTGACGGGCAAGACGTTACCCTTGCCTTTGAACAGGGCGCAGCCCGCGCCGTGGAGCTGGCCCGCCAAGGTGGCTGCACGGCGGCCATCCTGAAAAGCCGGTCGCCCTCCTGCGGCTTTGACCGTATCTATGACGGCACTTTCAGCCACGCGCTTTGCGCTGGCGACGGGGTGTGGGCGGCCATGTTGCGGGCAGAGGGGTTTGTTCTTTATAGTGAGGAACGATTGCCCCCCGAGGCCTGATCTTTCAAGCTGTTTGCATGGCAATACGATACAGGGCCGGGCGCTCCCAAACGGGAGTGTCCGGCCTTGCGGCTTGTCTGGCTTGTGTGCTCGAAAGTAAATGGATATGCGCCCAACAGGTCGGGCGTCAGGCGCTCTTAGGCTTTGGGAGCGGCCAGGGCTATGCCTCGTTGCTCAAGAGCGGCGACCACCTTTGTGCAAAATTCCGGCAGCAGGGCCTGCGCCTGCGGGGTCAGCTCCATCTGCATGGTGTGGTAGTCAAACGGCTGTAGTCCAAAAACAACAGCCTGAACCTCGTGACCCGCCATGCTGCACGTTACCAGGGTGTCCAGCAGGTCTGTCTGGTGCATGGAATCCCTGAAGCTCAGACTTTTACGCAGGTCTTCGCCCTCAAGCATGTATACTGTTCCGGGTTTTTCCGGCCCAAGCACCACGTCAAGAACAACCAGCGTGTCGCAGTCCATCAGCTCGGTCATGAGCATGAGGCCTTGGGTACCACCGTCTTCAAGACGGACATTTTCAGGCCACGTGTAGTTGGCCTGCAGGTATTCCACGGCGCGCACGCCAAAACCCTCGTCAGTCAGCAGGATATTGCCGACGCCCATAATCAGTACTTTTTTTTGTTCCACGGTGTGCTCTCATGTGGGATTGCTGCGTTGGTGCCCGGCGTCTGTCAGCATGCGCTGCGGCACGTCTGTGCAGTATGTCAGAATAAGTGGTCGCGGTCTATTGCGTTTGCACTGCGGCACAGTTGCGCGCCATGTGGGACGTTGCGATGCTGCGGCGGTGCAGTCAAAAAAAGGGCGGGGTAAACCCCGCCCTTTGTCAATACTTGGTCAGTGCGTATTACAGCACCTTGAACTTGTGCACTTCGTTGGTTTCTCCATCGATAACGTGCACGGCGCAAGCAATGCAGGGGTCGAAAGAGTGGATAGTGCGCAGGATTTCCACCGGGCGCTTGGGATCGGCCACAGGGGTGCCGATGAGGGCTTCTTCGGCCGCGCCCATAACGCCCTTGGCGTCGCGAGGTCCGAGGTTCCAGGTGGTGGGCACGACCAGCTGGAAGTTGCCGATCTTGCCGTTTTCAATGCGGAGCCAGTGCGAAAGACCGCCGCGGGGGGCATCAAGGATGCCCACGCCCTTAGCATTGGCAGGTACGGCGTAGTCTTCGACGATCTGCTTGTCTTTGGCAATGTTGTTTTCGTATTCGTTGAGCCAGTTTTCGGTCTGCTGGGCGATAACCAGGGTCTGGATACCGCGGGCGGCCGTACGGCCAAGGGTGGAGAACAGCGCTTCAGGACCCACGTTAAGGGCCTTCAGCACGCCGTCCACAGCGGGCTTGATGGTTTTGTGGTTCTGCCCGTAGGCCACCAGCACCTGAGCGAGGGGGCCGGTTTCCATCGACTGCCCGGCGTAGCGGGGCGCCTTGAGCCAGGAGTAACGGTCGGTATCACCCATCTTGGTGAAGGCAGGTTTGGTCTCGCCTTCGTATGGGGTGAGGGCCTTGTCGCCCTCGTACCAGCTGTGGCGCACGTGTTCTTCAATCTTGGTGGGATCAAAGGTCTGCACCGAGCCGATCTTGCGGTCATAAATGACGCCAGGCTTGTACCAGCGGCTGTTGAGGTCGCGTTCGCCGCCAGCAGCGGGAAACTCGCCAAAGGCCAAGAAGTTGTGCGTGCCGCCAAGGGCAGCCCAGTCTTTGTACTGGCCAGCCACCATGAGCAGGTCGGGAATATAGACCTGTTCAATGAAGGTGCGGGCCTTCTTGTACAGCTCGCGGAATTCCTTGATGCGCTGGGGGGTCAGGGCTTCGTAGCAGGTCACGCCGCCAGCGACCGTAAACTGGGTGTGCGGGTTTTTGGCGCCGAACACGGCCATGCCCTTGGCAATGTCCACCTGGGCGCGCAGGGCTTCCAGATAGTGGGTGGTGGCAACCAGGTTGGCTTCGGGCTCAAGGTAGTAGCTCGGGTGGCCGCCCAGGAAGTAGGCGTTGGTGAAGGGGCCAAGCTGGCCGCTTTCAACAAAGGTTTTCAGTTTTGCCTGCACGGCGGCAAAGTCTTCTGTCTTGGCCGGACGGGGCGAAATGGACTGGGCAAGCTTGGCGGCCTTGGCCGGGTCGGCCTGCAGGGCATTGGCCACGTCCACAAAGTCAAGCGCGTGCAGATGATAAAAATGCACCAAGTGGTCATGCATGAACTGCATGGCCATGACAAGATTGCGGATGTAGGTGGCGTTGGCCGGAATGGGCTTGTTGATGGCGTCTTCAAGCGCGCGGGTAGAGGCAAGGGCGTGCGTGTAAGTGCAGACGCCGCAGGTGCGCTGGGTGAAGTGCTGGGCGTCACGCGGATCGCGACCCTTCAGGATAACTTCAAGGCCGCGGAAAAGCGTACCACAGCTACGGGCGTCTTTGATTTTGCCGCCTTCAACTTCCACTTCAATACGCAGATGCCCTTCGATGCGGGTCAGCGGGTCCACCACAATGGGCCCGGAGTAACTGCTCTGGGGCGTTTGTTTGATCTGGCTCATGATTCCCCCTAGTTCTGGTAGAACGGCGACATTTCGTCCCAGAAACCGGGTTCACTGCAACCAATGCAGGGATGCCCGGCAGCCACCGGCCAGTTGGTCTCATTGAAGAGAACCTTGGGACAGTTGTTGTACGTCTGCGGGCCTTTGCAGCCCACTTCGTAAAGGCACCAGCCCTTGCGCGCTTCTTCGGAATTGAAGGAAGGCGCAAACTCGCCGGCGTCGAAGTGCTTGCGGCGTTCGCAAAGGTCGTGAACGCTCTGGCCGAAGAACATGAGCGGGCGGCCCAGTTCGTCAAGCTCGATCTTCTGGCCCTGCAAAAAGGCCACAAGAGCGCCTACCATGTTGAGGGGGTTGGGGGGGCAGCCGGGAATATTGATGCCCTTTACGCCCAGGCTGGCGAAGCATTCGTTGACGCCCTTGGCGCCGGTGGGGTTGGGCTTGGCAGCCTGAACGCCGCCGTAGCAGGCACAGGTACCAATGTTCACCACGGCCTTGGCCTTGGGCAGAATTTCTTTGCAAATGTCGTACATGGTATGGCCACCAATATAGCCATACTTGTTGTCCATGCCCGTAGGAATGGCGCCTTCGACCATGCAGATAAAGCCATTGGGGTTTTCCACGGCGGCATGCAGGGCTTGTTCGGCGGCTTCACCGGCGGCGGCCATGATGGTTTCGTGGTAGTCAAGGGAGATGGTGTCAAGAATGACGGCATCAATGAAGGGTTTGTAGGTGCGCAGTAGCGCTTCAGAACAGCCCGTGCATTCAGCGGCGTGCAAATACACCACTGAGGCGCGGCGTCCGGCCAACGCAGCGGCCACCTCGGAAGCGAATGAGGGGCCGAAGCCCATCGTCACCGCTACCGCCGTGCAGAATTTCATGAAGTCACGGCGGCTTATGCCCTGGCGCTCTAAACGCTCTTCTCCGCCTTTTTTGCCCAGACCCACGGCAATACGCATAATAGCCTCCTGGCAAAAGTGAGTGAAAGGCTTTGGGGCCCTGCCACAGGGCCCGTGTGCGGCGCAACAAAATCGCGCCAACTCCGCGTCAAGACAGCGGCGCAACGAGGTACGAGGCCGCGCTATCAGCGGCGCTGTCGGCAAACGAAAATCAGCAACACTGGCGGTGCGTTGCTGCGTAATTTTTAACGGCAATCCCCAAGAGTGCCACACGCCGCAAGGCGACCACCTGCTTCATAGAAGCCTATACTTCTCGCTGCAAACGGTCAATAGGAAGGAACTTTTTTTGTTTTCTCTTCATCGGCCGCACAGGGGGCGCCCCCCCCCACGTATCTGGTGGTTGCCTAGGCTTGTCGCATGGGCTACGGTGCGAGAATCGCGTGGCATTATGCAAAAAACGCGGCAATTTCCAACACCAGCACAGCAGAGGACGGCATGAAAACGGAATCTCTTTGTCTGCACGCCGGGTACGAACCTGGCAACGGCGAACCCCGCGTTCTGCCTATAGTGCAGAGCACCACCTTCAAATACTCCACCACCGCCGAAGTGGCGAAACTTTTTGATCTTGCCGAAGCAGGTTTTTTTTATTCCCGCCTGGGCAACCCCACGGTAGACGCCGTGGAGCAAAAGATTGCGGCTCTCGAGGGCGGCGTGGGCGCGCTGTGCACCTCGTCGGGCCAGGCAGCGAGCATGCTGTCGCTGCTCAACGTTGCCCAGAGCGGCGACCACGTGGTCAGCGCCGCCAGCATCTACGGCGGTACGTTCAATCTTTTTGCCGTTACCCTCAAAAAGCTGGGTATTGAAGTTACCTTTGTGGATCAAAACGCTTCAGAGGCGGAGCTGGAAAAGGCATTTCGCCCCAATACCCGCGCCGTGTTTGGCGAAACGCTCTCCAACCCCTCCATGGATGTGCTGGACATCGAGCGCTTTGCCAACCTTGCCCACAGGCACAGGCTGCCCTTCATTATAGACAACACCTTTGCCACGCCCGTGCTCTGCCGCCCCTTTGAGTATGGGGCCGACATTGTTGTGCACTCCACCACCAAATACATGGATGGTCATGCCCTGCAGGTTGGCGGCGTTGTCGTGGACAGCGGCAACTTTGACTGGACTTCGGGCAAGTTTCCCGAATTTACCGAGCCCGATCCTTCCTACCATGGCCTGGTCTACGCCGAGGCCTTTGGCAAGGCCGCCTATATAGTCAAGGCCCGCGTACAGCTCATGCGCGACATGGGTTGCTGCCAGAGCCCCCAGGGCGCGTTTTACATCAACCAGGGCCTTGAAACCCTGCCTCTGCGCATGGAGCGCCACTGCCGCAATGCCGAGGCCGTAGCCGCCTACCTTGAAAAGCACCCTGCAGTGGAATTCGTCAACTATCCACGCCTTCCCGGCCACCCGCAAAAAGCCCTGGCCGACAAATATCTGCCCAAGGGCTGCAGCGGCGTCATCTCTCTCTCCCTCAAGGGCGGGCGCGAAGCTGGCGCGAATTTTATCGACAACCTCAAGATGATTTCGCTCCAGGTGCACGTGGCCGACATCCGCACCTGCGTGCTGCACCCTGCCAGTTCCACCCACCGTCAGCTGACCGACGAGCAGCTGCGCGAGGCGGGCATCACCCCCGGCATGGTGCGCCTCTCTGTTGGCGTTGAACATGTTGATGATATTATAGCCGATCTCGACCAAGCTCTTACGCGCTAAGGTCTTTTTGGCCGCTGACGGCGTCAGGCGGNTTTTTTGCTCGGTCATGCACGTCTGTGTGCACTCCCTGCGCAAAAGATCCGCCTTTCTTGTCAGCGGCCAAAAATCCTCTTAGCGCGAAACGCCCAGCGTCATAGAGCGGGCGTGTGGTGAAAGAGATGTTGGACGGCGTCAGGCGGATTTTTTGCTCGGTTATGCACGTCTGCGTGCACTCCCTGCGCAAAAGATCCGCCTTTCTTGTCAGCGGCCAAAAATCCTCTTATCCTCTCCCGCCGTTGCGCCAGCTTTTTCGCCGCGCGGCTCCTTTGCCGCGTGACTTCAGGCCGTAACATGCCCGCCCCAGGGACAGGGATTTTGGTTTGCCGGTCACCTCTGCCTGCTCCAGTACGACAAATGCAAAAAGGTTGTGAAAACCCGGTCAGTTACTGGCCAGTCTCCACAACCTTTTTATTGGCATATTTTCTGCGGTAATTGCTAGCGTCTATAGCCCATGCTTCTGCGAATTTTTTTGGGATTGCCGCCGCCGTCAAATCCCGCTTCGATCAGGCGCTCTGCCATGGCGTCGCGCGCGTTGCGGCTCGTGCCGCCCATGACAACGGCAATCAGGCGCGTGCCGCCGCGCTGGGCGGTAACTATCAGATTATATCCAGAAGCCACAGTCCAGCCGGTTTTGAGGCCGTTGACGCCCCGTACCGAGCCCAGCAGGGCGTTGGTGTTGGCCATCTGCCTGTTGCGGTGCGTGAACACGCGGGTGTTGTGAAACGTCTGTGCGCCGGGGTGCGCGTGCAGGTAGGCCCGCGTGAGGTTTGCCATGTCGCGGGGGGTTGTGCGCTGCCCGGCGGCGGGCAGGCCAGTGGGGTTTTTGAATTCGGTGCGGTTCAGCCCCAGGCTGTTGGCTTTTTGGTTCATGGCGCGCACAAACTGCCTTTCGTTACCGCCCACACGCAGCGCAAGCGCTGTGATTGCGTCATTGCCCGAAGCCACGGCCGCGCCGGTAAGCAGTTGGCGCACAGCCACACGCTCGCCGTTGCGCAGGTGCATGGACGACCCGCCAACAGTCGAAGCCGCAGGCGTGATGCGAATTTTTTCATCAAGGCTCACACGCTTGGCGCTTACCGCGTCCATGGTCAGAAACATGGACATGACCTTGGTCAGCGAAGCCGGGGGGATGGACATGTCGGCGTTTTTTTCAAAAAGCACCTTGCCCGTATCCATGTTGATCAATATGGCGGCCCGTGCGCCTCTGGCAGCCTCAGCCTCTGGCGTTGCCGCAAGCAGCGCCGCAAAAACGGCGCATAAAAAAACACCGACAACCGCCAGACGCCTGAGGGCGTCTGCGGCCATGAATGAAAGGGGCTTGCCGAGAGCGTGCCTGCCTGCGCCGGGGTAATGTATTATGTCTAGCTTATCCATTGTGCCTGTAGGTACGGTTGCCTTCTTCCACAGCTTGAATGGCAAAGGCCAGCAGTACGGGGCCAGCGATAAGGCCCACTGGTCCAAAGCTGGCCATGCCGCAAAGAATGGCGATTATCAGAACAAAAAAAGGAGCCTTGATGCCCTGCTGCAAAAAGAGCGGGCGCAGTACGTTGTCAACGCCCGCCACAACAATCACGCCCCACATGGCAAGGCCGATGGCCGCCATGCTGTTGCCCGTAAACCAGAGCGAGAGGCAGAGCGGCAGCCATACAATGGCTGTGCCGATCGCGGGGATGGGAGCCACAAGCGTGGCCAGCAAGCCCCAAAATGCCGGCTGTCTCACGCCCGCAACCGCAAAGGCTATGCCGCACAACACGCCCTGGGCCGCCGCCACCAGCACTATGCCCAGCAAAATGCCGCGCAGGGCCCGGTGAATGGCCGACGTAAACCGCACGAGCATGGACTGCGAAATGTGGAATATCCGCCCGGAAATTTTGCGGATATGTCGCGCGTAGGCTGTAAAGATAACGGTAAGCGTAAAAAACAAAAAACTCGTCCACAGCACGGTCATCGTGCCGCCCAAAAAGTCCATGCTCCTGCTCAGCAGCAGGCTCATGGCGTCGCCAAAGAAGGCGTCCAGCTTTTGCAGAAAGTCGCTGACCATCTTTTCTATGCGGGGGTACTCGGCCAGGCTCATCCGCCACTGCTGGATGTTTGCCACCCAGTCGGGAGGCAGCTGAAAGTTGTTGGCCTGCAATTCGCGCAGGCGCTCAAAGCCTGAGGCGGCCTGCGGCGTAACCAGGAGGGCCAGCATGGCAATGGGAACAAGAATGGCGCAAAGAAGCGTGGAAATATAGGCGTAGAGAGGCAGGCTGCTTGAAAGGGCAAGACGAAATTTGCGCCAGCGCGCGCCGCCGGTGGCTCTTTCAAGCCGTTTGCGCCATGTCCGGCCTTTCATCAGCAGGCCCCGGTAGAGCGGCAGCGAGAGGCACGACAGGCAGGCGGCCATAAAGATGGTCACCGGGTTGCGCCACAGCAGCAGATACAAGGCGAGCGCGGCCAGAATATAGAGCAGACGCGGCAGCGGTAGTGTCATGGCAGACCTTGGGTTGTGTCGGCGCGGGCATTCTGCTGACGCCGGAACATGCAAACGCGCAAGAGTAGCAAACGCTGGCAGGTTCTGCCAAGAGGCGCAAGGGCACAAATACGCCCGGCAGAAAAATTGCAACCCGTACCTGCGGCTGATTGCGCCAGCGTCGGGGATGCCCCTGCGGCATTGGAATCAAGCATTTGGTCGGCGCGCCCCGTACCCTGCAATTGTGCAGAGCCGCCGGAGCGCGCCGCGTGGTGCACTCGGAATGGTTTGCGCGTTGCCGCGCTACAGAAAAATCTGGGGATAGATCGCATCCGCGAAACCCAAAAGGCGCGGAACCGGCAGCGGCTGGGAGAATACCCGGCCTTAGTTCAGTACTTTGCTGCCCTTGAAACTGATATTGATCACTTCATAGGTGACGCGGCCGCGAGGAATGTCCACCGTAACCTCGTCGCCCACCTCTCGGCTAAGCAGGGCCTGACCCACAGGCGAGAGAAACGAGATTGAACCCTTGGCGGGGTCCGCCTCATCAGGGCCAAGAATGGTAAAGGAGCGGGCTTCGCCGCTGTCAACGTCTTCCACTTCGACAGTGGAGCCAAAGATAACCTTGTCGCCGCTCAGGGCATCGAGATCAACCACCTGGTAGAGCGCCATGCGCGATTCAATGTACTTGATGCGTGCTTCTGCCATGCCCTGGCGCTCACGCGCGGCATCGTACCCGGCGTTTTCACGCAGGTCGCCTTCTTCACGGGCTTCTTTGATGGCCTGGATAATGACGGGCCGTTCGCTCTTGAGGCGGGCCAGTTCGTCTTCCAGCTTTTTGTAGCCTTGCACGGAAATGGGGATGCTTGTCATGGTTGCCATAATCTGACCTCACAAACGAAAAAAAGCGCCGCTGCCCAGGCAGCGGAGCAAGCAAAGGGGGGTATTTTTCCGAAAAAAACGGCTGTACGAGCCGCTGTGAACTGAACGCGGATCTTCGTGATAAATCCGCTATACTTCGTAACAGCAACTTCACCCTAACCACTGCGCTCAAAACGGTCAAGCCCCGAAATACGCGGGCTGGAGAAGACTTGCGCCCTGGCTGCGCCTGTGCAGCTAATTGTCATGAGCTTGAGGCTTGCGCGGTGGTGGACCTGCGTATATGTTGGAGTTGCGACCTGCACCGACCAGCCTGTGAAGTCTCGTAAGGGCAGCCAGGAGCGTGCGGCTGGAGCGGCATAAAATTCACCTGCATGAACAACGGCAGACTATGAAAAAATATTTGCGTTATCTTGGGACCGTGCTGATCACGGCAGTGTTTCTTTTGGCCGTATATCTTTTGTACCACAAGCTCAAAAGTTACAGCATTGCCCAGATACGCGAGAGCATAAACCAGATTTCGCACGGGCGCATTCTTTTCTCCATGCTGCTCATGGTGATCAATTACATTATCCTTGTGGGCTACGACTGGCTGGCGCTCAAGGCCATTCACAAAGATCTGCCTTTGCCCCGCGTGGGGCTTGTTTCGTTTGTGGGGCAGGCGGTCAGTTACAATTTTGGCGCCCTGCTGGGCGGTACCAGCGTGCGCTACCGGTTTTATTCGGCCTGGGGTTTTTCGCTGGTAGAAATAGTGCGCCTCGTGCTGATGCTGGCCGTTACCTTTTGGGTCGGCGCGCTGGGGCTGTGCGGGCTTATTTTTATTGTCAGCCCTCCGGCTATTCCTGACGACCTGCTGGCCAGGATGCCCGTGACCGACGTGCGCATTCTGGGCGTGGTGCTGCTGCTTATAGCCTGCTCGTACCTTATCCTGTGCTGTACGGTACGCAAGCCCGTGCACATTTTGGGCAGGGAATTTGTCTTTCCCGCGCCGCACATTGCCTTTGCCCAGGCCCTGGTAGCCGGGGTGGACATTATTGCCGCTGCGGGCTGCATGTACGTGCTGCTGCCGTGTAACATGGGTATTACCTTTCTTGATTTTCTGCCCAGTTACCTCATGGCTCAGGTGGCCGTGGTGCTCACGCACATACCAGGCGGGGTGGGCGTTTTTGAGCTTGTCATCCTGCACCTGACCCACACGACCCAGGCGCAGGCCGTTTTTGCGGCGGTGCTGCTGTTCCGCATTATTTACTTTATCATTCCTCTGCTGGCAGCCGCTGTGCTGCTGGCCGTCTACGAGGTGCGCCAGCGTAGCGACATGCTGCGCGAAACGGGGCGCTGGCTGTCGGTGCTTTCGCACTCCATTTCCGCCTACATGGTTTTTGCCGCCGGGGTCATACTGCTCGTATGCGCCATGCTGCCGCCAGGCAGGCACATGCTGCTCGCCCTGCGCAGCATGATTCCCTACGAGGCGCTGGCCGTGGGGCATTTTCTTACGGCTATCTCTGGCGCGACGCTGCTGTTTGTCTCCTACGGGCTGGAGCGTCGTCAGTCGCGTGCTTTTGTGCTGGCCGTGGCCTGCCTCGTGCTGGGTGTTGCGGGGGCGCTGCTCAACGGTTTTTCGTGGATCACCGCCTCCATGGTCGGCATTGTGCTGCTGACGGTATGCCTGGCGCGCCGGCGGTTTTATCGCTCGTCATTTTTCTGGGAGGAGCCCATCCCCGCCTACTGGCTGTTTGGCGCGCTGGGCGTGCTTGCGCTGGCGGGCTTTCTTGCCTGGGCGCTGTACCATCCATCGTGGAACAAGGCCGCAGCATGGGGATTTAACCGTCCGCACATGGCCGCGCAGACCCTGTTTGATTTTTTGGGCATTGCCGTAGGGCTGGCGCTCTCGTGGATATGGCGCGTAACGCTGCGCCTGAGGGCCCGCAGGCAAAAGGCGACGCATCACTGACTGGCGTCGCCCTTAAATGCCGCGCTGGCAGTTGCCTGCTTGCGGCAGCGGTAGCTTTGCACTGCGGCCTTCCGTCTCGCGAGGAAGGTCGCAGTGTTGTTTTGTCTGGGGCAACCGCAGGGCGTCCAGGCTGGTAGCGGGAGGGTTATCTGGCGGAGATGGAGGCGAGGCCGCCCCGCCATTTGGCCCGAGCCTCGTGCAGGGCTTCGGGCAGCTTGGCTATGAGTTCGCCTATCTGCGTGCCGGGGTTGGGGGCGCAGTGCTGGGCCAGCAGACGGGCCATGCTGGCGGCCGCCGTGCAGGCCTCGTTCATGCAGGCTCCGGCGCACAAAAAGGCCGTCGCCAGCCCGGTCACCAGATCGCCCGTGCCGCCGATGCACTCCATGGCGGCGACAGAGGGGGCCTCCACCGTGGCTGTGATGCTGCCATCCGTAACGATATAGTCTTTTGCGCCCTTGATAATCATATTTTTAGGGCAGTTGCCGTGCTCAATGGCGCGCCGCAGCAGGGGAGTCACGTCGTCCTCGCGCGCAAGCAAAAAGCCCCTGGTGTAGAACGGATGCGGGGCTTTCTCGTCCGCCAGAAAGGCCAGCTCGCCCAGATCAGGGGTAAAAAGGTCGTAGGCGTCGGCGTAGCCGCTCATTTTGGCCACGTACATAAAGCCCGCGTCCGCCACCATGCGGGGGCGCACGGCCAGCGCCTGCACGGCCATCAACACCCGGTTGTGCCAATCCAGATCAGGAAAAAGATAATGGAAGGTCAGCCCCGCTGGAGCGATGCTGCCGAGGTTTTGTTCCAGCCATGCGTAAATGGCCCGGCTGCCAGCGCCGGAACCGGAGTCGCCTGCCAGCAGCAGACGCGGCGGGGCAACGCCCAATGCGCCGCAGGCAAGTATGGCTGTGGCTGCCAGAGCCGCCGTGCCGCGTTGCACCGGCACGCGCTGGCCGTCGGGCAGGCGCAGCAGACCGTCGGCAACAGTGCTGTCGTCCTCCAGCCCGGCAGGGCACAAGGCAAAATCCTGATCGGGCAGAGTTCCTACTATGCACCACATGCGCGTTGCCTCCGCAGTTCTTCAAATGCCTTTTGCAGGCTGTAGCAGCAGAGCGTCTGACCCAGGCTCAGCGGTTCCGGGGCTTCGGCAAGGCGCAGGCCGCAGAGCTTGCTTGCTACCCATGGCACATCGGGGCAGCCGCCGCCCGAAATATTAACGATGCGGTCGTCAGCGGTATCCAGGGTAATTTTCATGTTGGCGGCGCGTACCATGATCCAGCGGTCGTCAACGCTCTTGGTCTGAAACAGCGAAACCGGCTCCAGCAGCACATCGTTGGCGCTGACCACCTGCGAGGGAACAAGCCCGCCCTGTTCAAGAACTTCCAGCGCGCGAACCTGACGCACCAGCTCAAAAACCACCACCATGTCACAGCCGGTACGCATCTGCGGCGGAGGCCCTTTTACCTCCACCTCCAGCCCGGCGGCACGCAACAGGCGCTCGGCCTTGATCACTTCGCCCGTGTGGTCAAAGACCAGTAGCCCCCTGTCGTTGCAGGCGCGCCGGTGCTTGCCCGGCTGGCTATGGGCGTTGTTCCTGCCGCGAGGGGGCAAAAAAAGCTCGTGCAGTTTTCGCGCAATAGCGTGCAGCAGTCCGCTTCGGGGTTGGTCCTGCGTCATTGATTCTCCTGCAAATGCGGCCCACCCGCGCGAAGTGGACGGGGCGGGCCGGAGATAGGGCGTACAGGTTATGAAAACAGGCTGGCTTTGGCCTTTTGACTGCGGTGCGCGGACGCGGTCTGTGCCGCATCCGCGCGCCTGTCGTCGGACGGGCTGAGGCCCGCTTCAGGACTTGCTGATGTCGATGCGGGTTGCGCCGTCGCTTTCGTCCGTGGTGGTCACGGCAAACCCGCGGTTGCGGGCGGCGCGGCTGACGTTTTCGAGGCTTGCGTCATTGTCTACCAGTACGCTGAAGGGCCCCTGCGCGTCAGTCTTGACTGCGGTAAGAAACATAAGCACGGGCTGCGGGCAGGAAAGGCCTCGGGTATCAATGGTTGTGGACATTACGCGCCTCGCTTGCAGTTGAAAAATCCGACGCAGATGCAGACGCCAAGGCCGGCGAGGGTAGCCGCCATGCCATGCGGTCCAACCCCGGCGGGGCTGGAAGCCAGACCAAAGTTGTGCGCCAAGGCTGTTCCTACAATAAGGCCCACGGCAAACACGGCGGCGTCGTTGTCGCCCTCGCCAGCCATAAACAGCTGACGCCCGGGGCAGCCGCCCGCAAGGGCAAAGGCCAGCCCGGCCGTAACCATGCCAAGGAAGTTCCAGAGGTTGTCGGGCTGGGCGATGGGCTGGTTTTCAAAGCCGGGCTTGAACGCGCCCAAATACAGGTTGAGCAGCAGGGCCGCGCACAGCATGGCCATAAAGCCCAGGGCCAGGTTCCATTGTTTGAACAGCAGTACATCACGCAGCGCGCCCATGGTGCAAAAGCGGCTGCGCTGGGCCAGAAAGCCCACAATCAGCCCCACGCCAATGGAAAGGATAAAGGGTGCATGCTGCGCGCCTGGCCCTTTGACGGAGTAGAAAAGCACGCCGCTTTGCGGCTGCCCGGCCACTTGCGGGTTGAGGAGATACAGCGCTACAAAGGAGAGCATGATGCCGGGCAGCACCAGACCGGAAATCTTGCTCTGGACCTGACTGCGCCCCAGCGAAAAGCCCATGCGGAAAAAGACCGTGCCGATGCCCACGCCGCAGACCAGGCCCGCAAGGCCAAATAGGGCAAAGGCGTCGCCGCCGGCCAGGCGCAGGATGACGCGCCACGGGCAGCCCAAAAAGACCAGCGCGCCGATGCCGGCAATGCCGCCAAGCAAAAAGCGGGTAATGGGGGCCGAGCCGCCGCGCGGTTTGAATTCGCCAAACGCCAGTGCCGCCCCAAATGCGCCAAGCACCATGCCCATGATCTCTGGCCGCAGATACTGCACAATCGCCGCACGGTGAAGGCCCAGCGCCCCGGCGATATCGCGGTTAAAGCAGACCACGCAGATACCCATGTTGCCGGGGTTGCCCGTCTGCTGCAGCAGTACGGCGAGCACGCCGAAAACAAGGCCGGTGGCAATAATGCCCGTTGTTGTGGAAAAAACGTTGAAGCCTGGTTTCATGAAATCCTCCTTTTAAGGGCCAGGGGCCCGTGGCGAAGCCGATGGGGATACCGGCAGCGCGAACGGAGGATTTGCCTTATCAGCGGCGCAGTGAACAACCATGCGCCAGCGTCAATCCGGACCGCCGTTCGCGTAAGCTCCACAACGTGAAGCCTTTTGCAGTGCGTCAGGTTTTGCGCTTGGGCATGGTTTCCTCTGCTATGGCATGGCGCCGCAGTGCGGCGGCAGTGGTATTTGTCTGCAGGGCGGTATATTGGCAGCCGGAACCGGGCCGTACGGCCACGCAGGCTGCAAAGCCGGGATCAGCCTGTTTATGAGGCCGTGGTGAGGTTTACGCTGTCCTGGCCGTCGCGCTCTGTCAGCATGACGTCCACATGCTCCTGCTTGCTGGTGTTGACGATGCGTCCCACATAGTCCGCGTGGATGGGCAGCTCGCGGTGGCCTCGGTCGATGAGCGTCAGCAGTTCCACGCAGCGCGGGCGGCCGTAGTCGAGCAGGGCCTCCAGGGCGGCCCGTATTGTGCGCCCGGTGTAGAGCACGTCGTCCACCAGAATGATGACCTTTTCGTCAACGTTTTCGGTAATGCGCGACTGGCCGATGCTGGGTTTGCCCACAAGGCTTGTCCAGTCGTCGCGGTACAGGTTGATATCAAGGGTTCCCAGCGGCACGGCGTGCCCGAGGCGCGACTGCAGCAGGGCGTCAAGGCGGCGGGCAAGGTCTGCGCCGCGCCGTTCAATGCCCACCAGCATTACGTCTTCGCACGCCGCGTGGCGTTCAAGTATCTGCGAGGCGAGGCGTTCGAGCACGCGCGCCATTTCGTCTTTTTCCAGCAACCGGGTCGTGGACATGGTTCCTCCAAAGGTGGATATGGTCAGCATTCTAGCCGTTTTCCCCTTCAAAGAAAAGCCCTGCGGTAATTGACAAGGCCCACGCATGACCTTAGTTAGTAAAACACCCGAATCATGGAGGACGTATGATCGAATTGACCGACAGCGCCCGTAAGGAACTGGATTCGTTCTTTACCGGCAAGCAAAAGGAACCCATCCGGGTCTACATGACCGCAGGTTGAGGCGGACCGCGCCTTGCACTGGCTCTGGATGAGCCTAACGACCAGGATCAAACCGAGGAACAGGCCGGCTACACCTTCTGCATCAACAAAGATCTTTTGACAGAAGTGCAGGGTGTAAAAATTGATTTAACCTACATGGGCTTTGCGGTTGACCCCGTAGTGCCCTTTGCTTCAGACGGCAACAGCGGTGGTTGCGGCAGCTGCTCAAGCGGCTGCGGCAGCAACGCGTAAGGCGGGGTGGTTTCCCGCTGGCCGGAAGAAGCTGGCCAGCCTGTTTTTCGTTACTCTACAATATATAGCGTGTCGAAAAACATCGGAGGAACCATGCTTGAACTGACTGAAAGCGCCCAGAAGGAACTGGCGGCCTTTTTTGAAGGTAAGGAAAAAAGCACCATTCGTGTTTATCTCGCTCCCGGCGGGTGCAGCGGGCCCCATCTGGCCCTGGCGCTTGACGCCGCCACGGACGAGGATATGAGCGAAGACCAGGGCGGATTCACCTTCTGCATCAACAAGGAGCTTCTTGCTCAGGTTGAAGGCGTGAAGATTGACCTGTCCTACATGGGCTTTACTGTTGAGCCCACGGTGCCCCTGCCCCAGACGGGCGGCGGTTGCAGCAGCTGCTCCGGCGGCTGCGGACACTAGAAGCAAATGACTTGCAAACCGGGCGGCGGCCTTCTGCTGCCGCCCGGTTTGACGTTTCATGGCCGCAATTGCGCGGCCGTGCCGGGGGCGGCGCAGGCTGCCCCCGGCCTTGTTTGCATAACCCCCCACAGGTTCATGGACACTTTCGGCGTACTGCTTTCAAGCAACGACAGGCAGATATATCTTGAACGTAGCGGCATGGTCACGCGTTGCCGCCTTGCCTGCGAGGCTCTGGACAAGGGGCGCAGCGTGGCCCTTTTGGCCCGCACCCGCGAAGAATTCAGCACGGCCCGAGCCCTCGCAGCGCTTTTTTCTCCCGAGATTTCGCTGGCCGATCCAGCTATTGTGCGCCCCGCGTGGCAACAGCCCTGTCTGGGCCTGCCCCCCCTGAGCCAGTGGCAGGACAAGGCATCATGGGCTGCCCGTATGGCCGCCCTGTACGCCTTGAGCCTAAATCGTCCCCGTGTGCTGGTGGTCAGCGTCGAAAGCCTGCTGCTGCGCTACATGCCGGTCAATTTTTTTCACAGCCGCACGCTCGAGATCGGCAAGGGCAGCGATTACGCCCCAGAGCTGCTGCTTGAACAGGCGGTGGAGTGGGGTTACGAGCGGGTCGCCATGGTCACGCGCCCCGGCGAAATGGCCCGGCGCGGCGACATCCTCGATCTCTTCCCCTCTGGTTATGCACGGCCTGTTCGGCTGGAATTTTTTGGCGACACGCTGGAAGAAATGCGTTTTTTTGATGCAGAAACACAGCGTTCGCTGCAGGGTTGCGACGAGCTGACCTTGCTGCCAGTGAGTCCGCTTTCCATGGACGCCCGCGAGGCCGAGGCCACGCGCATGCGGTTTGACCGTATGTTTGCCGAGGGCCGCATTGGCGAGAACGACTGCTACTCTTTTAAAAAAGCCCTGGATGCCGGTGGCGCCGGCCTGTTGCCGGGCTGCGCCGTTGACGCCCCCAGCCTGCTTGAAGAATGGTTGCCGCAAGACTGTCTGTGGCTGCTGCCCGGCGAGGCCGACAGCGCCGAGGCTCTGCGCGACGGACGCCTTGCCCTCAAGGAAAAACTGGAGGACGAGGACGCGCCCCTGCCGCAACCGGCCTCGCTGGCCTTGCGCAAAAGCTCGCAGCCCGCACCGTGGAACGCCTTTCAACGGGTGTACGCCGAACCTCTTGTCATGGGGGTAGAGGAGCGCGGTCTGGATTTTGCGGAGAGAACCCTGCATTCGTTCAGCGATCTTTTTCCGCTTTCCGGTGCGCAGGACCGCCCCTGGCAGCACCTTGCAGCAGCTCTCAAGGAGTGGCAGGGCTCGCGCCGACGGGTGGTGCTGAGTTTTTCGTCGGCCAGAAGCCGGGCCAAGTTTCTGAAGCTGGCCGAGCAGGACGGCATTGCGCCAGCCCTGCGCTACGCCCCCGACCAGCACGGCCTTTTTGCCCTTGTGTCGCCCTATCGTCAGGGCGCGGATCTGGCCTGGGACAACGCCCTGGTGCTGGGCGAGGACATTCTGTACCCCAAGGCCGAAAAAACGCCCCGCGTGTCGTCCCGCGTATTCAAGGGGCTGGATTCTTTTGACGATCTCAATCCCGGCGACCTGCTGGTGCACCGCGATTACGGCATTGGCCGCTTTGCCGGTCTGCACCACATGGATGTGAACGCCGTTGCCAACGACTTTTTGCTCATTGAGTACTCCGGGCGCGACAAGCTCTATGTACCTGCCGACCGGATGGGGCTTATCCAGCGGTTCAAGGGTTCGGAGGGCGTTGAGCCGGCGCTGGACCGCCTTGGCGGCGCAGGCTGGGCCTCGGGCAAGGAAAAAGCCCGCAAGGCCATTGAAAAAATCGCCGCCGACCTGGTGGAGATGTACGCCTACCGCAAGGTGACAAAGGGATTTCGCTACGATCCCCCCGGCGAGCTGTACCACGAATTTGAAGCCACATTCGGTTTTGAGGAAACGCCCGACCAGGCCAAGGCCATTCAGGACGTGCTGGACGACATGGACAAGTCTCAGCCCATGGACCGCCTGGTGTGCGGCGACGTGGGCTTTGGCAAGACCGAGGTGGCGCTGCGGGCGGCCTTTCGCGCAGCCTCCGAGGGGCGGCAGGTCGTTTTGCTCTGCCCTACAACTGTGCTGGCCGAGCAGCATTACCAGACCTTTCGCGCGCGTCTGGCGGGCTTTCCCGTCAATGTGGGGCTGCTCAGCCGCTTTGTGCCGCGCCCCCGCCAAAAGGAGGTGCTCAAGGCTGCGGCCTCCGGTCAGGTGGATATCCTCATCGGCACGCATCGCGTGCTCTCAAGCGACGTCAAGCTGCCCAATCTGGCCCTGCTGATACTGGACGAAGAGCAGCGTTTTGGCGTGCGGCACAAGGAAAAGCTCAAGGCGCTGAAAAAAAATGTGGACGTGCTGACCCTTACGGCCACGCCCATTCCGCGTACCCTGCAGCTTTCCATGTCGGGCATCCGCGAGCTTTCCATCATTGAAACCGCCCCGCAGGACCGCAAGCCTGTGGCCTCGGCTGTGCTGCGGCGCGACGATTCCGTGCTGCGCAAGGTGCTGGAACGCGAAATCGAGCGCGAGGGACAGGTATTCTGGGTGTACAACCGCGTGCAGGGGCTTGAGCGTGTGGCCGAATACGTGCGCGCCCTTGTGCCCACGGCGCGTGTGGGCATGGCTCATGGGCAGCTGTCCGAGACAGAGCTTGAGGACACCATGCACAACTTCTGGCACGGCGAGCTTGATGTGCTGGTGTGCACCTCCATTGTCGAATCTGGGCTGGATTTTCCCCGCGCCAATACCCTGGTAGTGGATCAGGCCCAGATGTTTGGCCTAGGGCAGCTCTATCAGCTGCGGGGGCGCGTGGGGCGCAGCGACAGGCAGGCCTACGCCTTTTTTGTCGTGCCCGACGCGGAGCGCCTGACCCCTATTGCCGAGGAGCGCCTGCGCATCATCATGGATATGGACTATCTGGGCGCGGGCTTTCAGGTCGCCATGGAAGACCTGCGTCTGCGGGGCGCGGGCAATATTCTTGGCGAGGTGCAGTCGGGGCACATGTGCCGCGTGGGGCTTGATCTGTATCTTGAAATGCTTGAGGAGGCGGTGGGCCGCCTCAAGGGCACGCCCGAGGCGCATACCGTGGAAACGGAACTTACTTTGGGCTTGCCTGCGCATATTCCCGCATCGTACATTGAGGACGGGCGAGAACGTCTGCGTTGTTACAAAACGCTCACCTCCGCAGCGGGCGGGGCCGCGAGAGAAGAGGCTGCCCTTGGCATCCGCGACAGGTTTGGGCCTTTTCCTGAAGAGTTGCGCAATTTTCTCGCCGTGCTCGATTTCAAGCAGTTCCTCACCGAACTGCAGGTGCAAAAGGCCGACGTACACATCAACCATGTGCGGCTCGTGTGGCCCGAAGGACAAAATGCCGTGCAGCCCGAGCGCATCGTGGCTCTTACGGCCAGCATGAAGGATGCCCGCATGTTGCCCCCCGCAGGCCTGCACCTGCCGTTGCCCCCCGATGTGCCCTTTGCCGAGGGGCTCGACAGGCTGCGGACTGCGCTTGAAGGTATTCGGACTCAGGCTGGAGCATAGGCGGCCTCCCCGCCAGCGTTTTTGTCTGGCCGTGAAGCTGCCGCTAATATATGAAAATTATGGTGGACGGATTCATGCAGTCTTTCGTTGTCCGCGTGCGTCAGGGCAGGGGCGCAGGGCCGCTTGCGCGTGTAACGCGTCAGCTGTGCCTGGCGCTGTCCTGTTGTGCTTGTCTGCTGCTGGCGGGCTGCTTTGAAGCCCGTTTGCCAGACGGCGTGGTGGCCACGGTCAATGGCGAGCCCATCACCCTGCGCAGGCTGCAGACGCTGCTCGACAGCCGTTCGCCTTCTCTGGGGGCCATGCGCACGCCGTCGCTGGAGAATATGCGGCGCGAGTACGGCGAGGGCCTGGGAACCCTGATTATCTACGCTCTGGTGCGCCAGGATTTGCAGCGGCTGCAGATGCCTGTAAGCGACGCAGCACTCGAAAACGCCGTTGCCGAAGTAAAAAACGACTACGGCGGAGGCGAAGGGCTGGACAAATATCTGGCCGAGGAGTCGCTGGACCAGGCGGAATGGCGGGCTCTTCTGCTCGATCATCTTTCCATGCTTACCTTTGAAAAGAGGGTTCTCGCGTCGGGTATTCGTATTTCGCTGGCCGAGATGCGCGACTATTACCAGACCCACGAGGATGATTTTCAGATGCCCGAAACCCTGCGCGTGTGCCTGATCTCCGCCGGGTCGCGTAAGGATGTGGAAGGATTCTGCGCGGTTTTTCCCGGCGGGATGGGCGATGCGCGTACAAAAGTGCAGCTGCAGTGCCTGAATGTGCGGGCAACCGACCTGCCCCAGGACTGGCGCAAGGCTGCAACCGCCCTCAAACCCGGCCAGTGCGCCCCGGCGCGGCAGGAGGAAGGCCTGTGGCGCGGCATAGCGCTGCTGGAAAAACGCCCGCCCGCGCAGATGAACCTGGCTGAGATATACCCGCTGGTTGAGACCATCCTGCGCGAGCAAAAAATGTCCGAGGCCTTTGAGAGCTGGCTTGAAAAAGCGCTGGCCGGGTCCACCGTCAGGGTGACCAGGGACATCGCCCCCGACCTGCTTGCGCTGCCCCGTGCGCACCCTGACGGGGTGGGCGGAGACGCGTCTGCCGCCCAGGACATGCCCGGAGGTCTGGAAGATGGAAAAGCTCCGCCAATGCCGCGCGACGACGTGTACGAAGGGGACATCCCTGACGGCGCAACACCCGGCGGTCTGGAAAATCAGGGGCGAGGCGCGGACAGCGGCGCAACCCCTAAACCAGGCGTTAAGTCTGGCGACGACCAGCCCCGCAAGCGCGACAACGGCGGTTCGGGCAAGAGGCGTTGACGGCAGGGCGGCAGGCCCGCAGCAGGCGGCATTTGCCGGGGTTGCAGCGCTTACATTGCATATTGCTCTTGATTGGGATATAATTTTACAGATAAAGCGCGGATTTTTTGTGCGCAATCAGGGAGTATAACGTGAGAAAAACGCTTGTTTTGGCGCTGGTTATCTGTTTTATGACCGCCTTTGGCGCTCAGGCCGCCCAGATCAACAAGGTGGCCGCTGTGGTCAACGGTCAGGTCATCACCATGTTTGACCTGCAGAAAAACGCCGTGCCCGATCTTATGCGGGCGCGCATCAATCCCAATGATCCCTCCCAGGCCAAAGCCGTGGATGCCGTGCTGCGCAAGTCGCTCGACGGCATGATTATGGATATTCTCGTCGCTCAGGAAGCCAAGCGGCTCAAGGTTACCATCTCTCCCTCCGATGTGGACGCCGAAATAACCAAGATCATGAAGGCGAACAACCTGACCAAGCCGCAGTTTGAAGAAAAGCTGGCCCAGCAAAGGACCAGCATAGGCGAGCTGCGTGGAAATATCGAAAAAGGCCTGATCCGTCAGCGTGTTATGGCCATGGAAGTGGGCCGCCGCGTTCTGGTTACGCCTGAGGAAATCAAGACCTATTACGATGCGCACAAAGACACCCTGTACGACCGTTCGGGGCTGCACATGGGGCTGCTGGTGTATCCGCCCAACGTCAATGCGGCGGCCATGGCCGCGCAGATCAAGTCTGGCGCGACAACCTTTGAAGAAGTGACGCGCAAGTATTCCATCGCTCCCAACAGGGAAAACGGCGGCGACATGGGCGCTGTGGAGTGGGACAAACTTAATCCGGAATGGGAGGCCCGCCTCTCCAAAATGAAGCCCGGCGATGTTACAGAGCTTTTTGATCTGCAGGGTCGAAAGGCGCAGGTGCACCTTTATCGTCCTGGCGGCGGCGAAGTCAAAATGCTCACCTTTGAGCAGGCCAAGCCCCTGATTGACGGCATCCTGCGTCAGCCCAAGGCCATGGAGCGTTTTGAGGACTACACCAACCAGCTGCGCAGCCGGGCAGTTATCGACATCAGAATGTAGCGGCGCCGCCCTGGCGGTTGCGGTTTTTTGCTGGCAACAGCCGCCCCTCCGGGTGGCAAGACCATTATCGAGGCTTTAACATGACCTTAGTGGAATTGGGCGCTGCCTTACGCGTAGAGCGCGAAAAGCGGGGCCTGGACATGGAAGACGCGGCAAACAAGCTGAAAATCAGCGCCCGTCTTCTGCGCGCTTTGGAGGAAGGGGACGAGCAGTCCTTGCCCCCTCTGGCGTACACCAAGGGGTTTATTCGTTCATACGCGGCGTACGTGGGGCTTTCTGCCGAAGAAGTCAGCGAGGCGCTCGGAGCGCTTGAGGGCGCGGCAGAGCCTGCCGCACCGCAAAATGTTTATGAGCCCGAGATGGTTCTTACCTCGCGGCGCAACCTCAAACCCATTCTGGGCGGGGTTGTGATGGTGGGTATTATTGTGGCGGCGCTCATAGCCTGGCAGCAGGGAGCTCTGGACTTTTTGGGTCGCCAGACGCGCCGTCTGGCCCAGCCCGCGCCCATGCAAAGCGCGGAATCGGTGGACCCCGGCAATCTGGCGGTTCGTCCTTCCGTTCCTATCGCGCCTGCCGCCCCTGCAGGTCAGGCACAGGGGGCAAATGCTCCCGTTGCCGCTCAGGCCCCTGCCACATCCGCCCCCGCCACGGCTGCCAGCCAGGCGCAGGGTGCGGCTGCCGTCAAACCTGCCACCCCCGCCGCTGGTCAACAGGCTGCGGCAGCTGGTCAGGCTTCGGGGCTACCTTTTGTTTTGCCTGCTGGGGCAGCGCCGACCGCCCCAGCTGCTCCAGCGACGGCCGCATCGTCTGCCGCACCTGCCGCGCAGGCTGACGAAACCCCGGTAGGCGTGCACAAACTTATTATTACGGCTACCGAAGAATGCTGGATCCATTCCAGCGCTGATAAAACGGACACGCGCCAGTTTTCGCTGCACAAGGGCGATACCTTTGCCCTTACCTTCAGTAAAAGCCTGGAGCTTAAACTTGGCAATGCTGGCGGCGTGCGCCTGCGGTATGACGGTGAAGATCTGCCCCCGGCGGGGCAGAGCGGCCAGGTGCGCAATCTGGCGTTTCCCCCTTCGGACCGGCAATGACCGAATGGGCAGATCACGCGCTTGTGCTGCGCATCGGGCACTTTCGCGAGTCGGATCTGTGGCTGAAAATGCTTTGTCGCAAACACGGCCTGCTGACGTTGTTCGCCTTTGGCGGCAGCCGCAGCAGGCGTCGTTTTTGCGGCTGCCTGGATGTGCTCAACAGCCTGCATTGCCGGGTCAAGACATCTGGGCGCGGCAGCTTTCTTAATCTGGAAGAGGCCGTGTTGCTGCGCGGGCCGCAGAGTTTGCGGCGCAACTGGCAGCGTATGGGGCTGGCAGCCAACTGCCTGCGCTTTGTTGAAGCTCTGGGCGTCAACGACGAGGGCGCGGACGAGGCCTTTTTGCTGGTGGAAGACCTGCGCAAAACACTGGAAGAAGCGGACAACATACCTTCATTGCTGCCACTTTTTTTCAGACTGCGTTTTGCCGGCGTGCTGGGGCTTGCCCCTGACCTTGGCAGGTGCGGCACATGCGGCGCAAGCATTACGGGCCCTGCGCAATTTGTGGTCGACGAGGCCCAGCTGCGCTGTCCCTCATGCCGCGCAGCGGCGGGGCCAGCGCGTTACGGGGTGGAATTGGGCGCGGGCGGGCTTGACCTTTTGCGCCATGTACAGCAAGAATTTCCCTCCGGCTGGCATGCGGAAGACCTGCCAGCGGAGGACAGGCGCTCTTGCGCCAAAGTGATTGACGGATTTGTGCAATATCACCTGGGCCTGTCGTGGGAAGGGGGATACTTCCGCCACGTATAGCGCTGGTGCGACAGGGTTTTCGGCTCAGAATCAGGGATGGTTTTGGGGCGGCGGTGTACGCAACCGCCGCGTGTATGGGTCTGAAAAAGGCTATGAACAAAGGACAGCGCATGTATTTTCAGGATGTCATTTTAACTTTGCAGAACTACTGGGCCAACCAGGGTTGCGTTATCGAACAGCCTTCGGGTGTGGAATGCGGGGCCGGTACGTTCAACCCCAACACGTTTTTGAGGGTTATCGGGCCGGAACCGTGGAGCGTTGCCTACGTGGAGCCATCCCGTCGCCCCACGGATGGCCGCTACGGCGAAAATCCCAACCGCCTGCAACGGTACTTCCAGTTTCAGGTCATCATGAAACCCTCGCCGGACAACGTGCAGGACCTGTATCTGCAAAGTCTCAATGCGCTGGGCATCAACCCCGCGCAGCACGACATCCGTTTTGTGGAAGACGACTGGGAATCGCCCACACTCGGCGCCTGGGGGCTTGGCTGGGAGGTTTGGCTCAACGGTATGGAAGTGAGCCAGTTTACCTATTTTCAGCAGGTTGGCGGCATTGACCTTTCGCCCATCAGCGTGGAGCTGACCTACGGCCTCGAGCGCCTCACCATGTATCTGCAGGGCGTTGAATCTGTTTACGATCTGGCCTGGAACAAAAACGTCACTTACGGCCACATCTATCATCAGAATGAAGTGGAGCAGTCGCGTCATAATTTTGAGGCCAGCAATCCCGAGATGCTTTTGCGGCACTTCAGCGATTTTGAGGGGCAGTGCAAGGCTCTGCTTGAGATGGGGCTGCCCTGGCCCGCCTATGATTACTGCCTCAAATGCTCCCATACCTTCAACCTTCTGGACGCCCGCGGAGCGATCTCCATCACCGAGCGCACCGGCTACATCGGCAGGGTGCGCGCCCTGGCGGCTGGAGTGGCGCGACTGTATGCGGCCCAGCGTGAAGAACTGGGCTATCCCATGCTCAAAAAGGATGCGAGGTAAGCCGTGGCGACCTTTGTGCTTGAAATTGGCAGCGAGGAATTGCCTTCGCGTTTTCTGGCTCCGGAAGAAGGGGAACTGGCCTCACGTTTTAGCGGCGCTCTGGACGAGGCCGGGCTTGAGCATGGCGCTTTGCGCGTGATGAGCACGCCGCGCCGCGCCGTGGTGATAGTTGAAAACCTCAACCCCGTGCAGGTGGAGAGGGAAGAAGTGGTCTCCGGCCCCCCAGTGCGTGTGGCTTATGACGCCGAAGGCAAACCAACCAAGGCGCTTGAGGGCTTTGCCCGCACCAACGCCTGCTCGCTGGACGACATCTTTCGCATCGAGACGGACAAAGGCGAGTATGTGGCCGTGCGCAAGCGCACCGGCGGCGCTGCCGCTGTTGATCTGCTGGCGCAGATCTGCCCGTCGATCATAACGGCCCTCTCGTTCCAAAAGCGCATGCACTGGGGGGCGTACTCTCTGGCGTATGCGCGACCGCTGCGCTGGGTGCTGGCACTGCTGGACGATGCCGTCATTCCCTTTACCGTTGGCCCCATGACCTCAGGGCGTGAAACCTGCGGCCATCGCATCCACGGGCCCGGCCCCTTTGCCGTACCCCATGCCGACGAATTTCTGGCAACCCTCGCCAAGTCCTGCGCCATCACCATTGACCCGGCCCAGCGCCGTAGCGTCATTATTGATGGCGGCAACGCCCAGGCCGCTGCAGCAGGCGGCAAGGTGCTTTGGAAAGACAGCCTGCTGGACGAGGTGCAGGGGCTGGCAGAACACCCGGTGCCGCTTCTGGCCGACTTTGACCCCGCCTATCTTGAGGTGCCGCGCGAAGTGCTGCTTACCAGCATGGAGAGCCACCAGAAGAGCTTTGGCATTGAAGGGGCCAGCGGCGAGCTGCTGCCGCATTTTCTCACTGTGCTCAACATCACGCCCGAAGACATGGGCGTGGTCAAGCGCGGTTGGGAGCGCGTGCTGCGTGCCCGTCTTGAGGACGCCCGCTTTTTCTGGCAGGCCGACCTGCGCGATACCTTTGACCACTGGCTGCAAAAGCTTGATTCGGTCATTTTTATCGGCGGTCTTGGCAGCATGGGCGACAAAACCCGCAGGCTTGAGTCTCTGTGCCGCTGGCTTGCCGAAAGCTGCGCTCCCAAACTTGCCGACGACGCAGCGCGTGCCGGTCGCCTCTCAAAGGCTGATCTGGTGAGCGGACTTGTGGGCGAGTTTGATACCCTGCAGGGCATTATGGGCGGCATCTATGCTGGCCGCAAAGGCGAGAGCACCGCTGTGGCCGATGCCCTTGGCGAGCAGTATCTGCCAGCCGGGCCGGATTCTTCGCTGCCCAAAAGCCTTGCGGGCGCTTTGCTCTCCATGGCCGACAAGGCCGATACGCTTGCGGGCTGCTTCGGGTTGGGCATGATTCCTACCGGCGCGGCTGATCCCAACGGGCTGCGGCGGTGTGCGCTGGGCATTATACGCATCATGCTTGAATTTGGCCTTGCCGTGGATGTGCGGCAATTCTTTGCCATGGCGCAGCAGCTGTACGGCGACCGCCAGTGGAAGCTTGCTCCACAGGAGGCGCTGGACAAGCTCATGGAGTTTTTCGCAGCTCGTTTGCGCAACTACTTCATGAGTCAGGGGCAGGATACACTGCTGGTGGACGCGGCCCTTGGCGCTGGCGCGGAAGATGTTAAAGACTGCGGCGCACGCCTTGCCGCCCTGGCGGCCTTTAGCCAGCAGGCGGATTACGAGGCTGCGGTACAAACCTTCAAGCGCGTGGCCAATATCCTGCGCAAGCAGGGACAGACAGAAGATCTGACCGACCATTGGGATCCGGCCCTGCTGCGTGAAGATGCCGAAAAGGCCCTTGCCGTCACGCTTGAAGAAATGCTGCCCCGGCTTGACGCCCTGTGGGCCGCGCACGACCATGCTGCGGCTTTGGCCTGCCTGAGCGACGTGCGGCCTGCTGTGGATGCCTTTTTTGCCGGGGTAATGGTTATGTGCGACGAGGCTGACCTGCGCCGCAACAGGCTGAGCATGCTGCACTGCCTGGGAGCAAGGTTTGCGCGTCTGGCCGATTTTTCGGCCCTGCAGATGTAATTCCGGCAACGGTTTGCGAGGGGGCAGGGCACGTAAACAGGCGTCCTGACCCCCGAANTTGAAAAAAGATTTGATAAAATGGCACGAATGCTTGACAGGTAGGCGTGCTGGTGGTAGTTACCCTTCTTCGCGACAACGCGCTAACTTCTGTTTTCATGGCTTGCGCGGGCAAGCCCAACATATGTGGAGGATTCACAGTGGCCAACCATAAGTCAGCCCTCAAGCGTCACAAGCAGAGCTTGCAGCGGGCAGGCCGCAATCGCGCCGCCCGTACCCGCGTGAAGAATGCCATCAAGCAGGTTCGCGCCGCCATCCAGAACAACGAACAGGGTCAGGCCAGCGAAGCTCTTTCCAGCGCCGCCTCTGTACTCGCCAAGGCCGCCGGCAAGGGCGCCATGCACTGGAAGAAGGCCGCGCGTAAAATCTCGCGTCTGGCTCATGCCGTCAACGGCATCAGCGCCCAGTAGTTTTTTTCTGTCGGTTTGAGGAGTGCTTGCCCAAGGGCAAGTACATTCCCTTACGGGAAGTTTTGAAAAATATTTTTAAACAAGTTCACAGACTTTTCAAAAATAATTTTGAAAAAAAGGTTGACGGCCACTGTGACTTGAGTTAACTTCCCTTTCGTCAACGCGCTCGTAGCTCAGCTGGATAGAGCAACAGGCTACGAACCTGTAGGTCAGGAGTTCGAATCTCTTCGGGCGCACCATTAAAATCAAGCCCTTACGGTTATTAACCGTAAGGGCTTTTTTGTTTTGTCAATATCTCTCCCCATTCTCTCCCCACTTTTCAGTGATACGAGGGTAAACTTCGTGAACTTGCTAGGCTCAAGCAAAGGCGAATCGATTGCCCTCCTTTTTTATCATTTATCAACGTTGCTGACTTCACACCAGAGGTTAAGGAATGATTGTCGCAAAAATTGTGATAATATCTACTAAGTCGTAATGAGCGCTTTAATTGATGCGTTGCCTGGGCGCACACCCGATCTTTGAGTTTGTGGAAGAGTAGTAGCGTCTGCTCTGCCATGAGGCTCTCAATGCCCGCGTTCAACCCGCCTGGCGGTCCAATTTTCTTAACTGCGTTCGCTATAGATCATGCATGGCGCGTAGCTGCTATTCAATTCAAATTTTTTGTCATCTTCGGTTCAGGTTGTTAGTGCCAGTGTATCAATTTTTCCCGTCGTTTTCTTCTTTGCGAAGCTTCCATGATGCATTGTTTGGTTAAACAACCAATGATGTATTTGTTACTGACAAAATGACAAAATAAAAAATCATATATGTTTTACGTGGAAAATTGCCATGCTAGTCATGTCTGGATCAGGTGTAGATGGACACGCTGCACATCCCCCTCTTCTTGAACGCCAGTGTGCTCAAACGTTGGGGGCCAAACCAGCAACCGGCCTGGAGGCCGTATTTCGTTAAGTGCCAGGGAAAGGAGTGATCCAAGGGCGTTTTTCATGTCTGCAGATTGCTCATGCATTTTTTTTTACAGCGCTCCCGCATGTGATGCGCCTTAGGCGACATCATTCTGCAGGAGCCATAGCCATGACATCCCCGGCCCAAACCATTTTGAGGTTGCTAGAAGAGACCCTGCCTCCTTGCTTCCCGCGCAAAAGAGTGCGCGAACTGACTTTTGGCATCGTAAACCCCCGAACACTTGCCAATCGTGACAGCAAAAAGATCGGCCCTGCTGGTCGTTTTTTCGTCAAGCGTGAAGTCTGGTACCAGAAAGAAGGTTTTCTTGAATATCTAAGGAACATGCTCAAGGATACCGAAATGTCTCCGTCTTAGTCTTCCACCCCTAACTACATTTGAATGTCGCTGGTGGCCATATTGGTCACCGGCGGCTTTTTTTATCCCAAGACTTTTGTGGCTTACCTTCGTTATTAGCGAATAATTTCGGATGGAACCCGATCAAATTGCGCGTGAGCTTAGGGGCACAAGCNTATTGGATTGGTTAAGTTTTCCATCAATGTAATTTTTTAATTCGGACATTAATTTGTGTAGCATAAAAGAGCATTATTGCACAAAAGTGTACGAATTGTCGTTTGTATTTTAAAAAAAATTAGCAGGAGGTAGGTAATACAATTTATAATAATAAAATTAATTAAGCTGTTTGTTGTATAATCATTAATAACAAAACTAAGGATTTTAAAATGCAATATAAGTTTATTGAAAGCATTGATTGTAGGATAAACGAGTTGCTCAATGAATACGTCAGGAAGCATTCGAAAGCACTTATCGTTCGTTTTGATGTGCATTACCCTGTGCATTATCATGGGCCAGCAAAAAATACTGATATTTCAGTTTGTATGGCCTATGTCGTGAAAAAATATACCCGTCAGGGGCTTGATCCCTACTACATTTGGGTACGCGAGCAGTTGCGAAGCCATCACCCCCATTACCACTGTGCTCTGTTCCTCAACGGCCACAAGGTTCGTGACTATTGGCATGTATTTCGCAATGTTGAAGATGCATGGGCACGAACTCTGGGTTGTCTGGTAACCGGCTGCATCAACCGCTGTCTGAAAGACGATCCTGACTACAACGGCAAGTTGATTCGACGGGATGCTGGCCAAGCTGCTTATAAAGCACGCTTCCAAGAAATTCTGAATCAACTTTCATATTTGTCGAAGAGTTACACAAAAACTGTTGGCTACGATGGCCAGAGAAATTTCAGTTGCACAAGGCTTTCAAATACTTAGGAGGTATCATGGACAAGAGCATCACTAACAATGTGGCGAGGGCCGATGGTTTGTTTACGGTGCAGGATAAAATCGGCAATCTGGGCCTTTCAACTATAAAAACTGTAATCAAGCAGGCTCCTGAAGCTGGGAACGGGCATATCGCGATCGCTCAGACAGACCTTCATGTCGGGGACATTCACGTTTCCATGCCAGGATTTGCAACGCCGGATACGGCAAATGGCGGGGCACCACATCAACTGCTGGATGATTCGTTACGCAGCTCATTAGACGCGGCGGTAGCTTGCATTCAGGCTTTGTGTGCAGAAAAACGGCAGGCAAGCGTGTGGCAGAGTCCACCATCACCACGCCAAGCTTCAACCAAAAAGCCCATCAGCGACAGCCAAGTAAACTTTATCAATAGGCTAGCGCGAGGGGCAAAGCCTGACACGTTAGCACGTGATCTGGTGGGCAAGGCTTTGGCAGATTGCACTTGTGCAGATGCAGATAAGATTATTAAGTCGCTGAAAGCCAACGACCAAGTTAACGGCAAAGTGCCCTGGTAAATATTTGTGGCAAGGGGGGGTGATTCTCATCCCCCTTGTCAGTCTATTATATGCATTCCCACATCTACCCTTATCAGCCCAATAGGCAGGAGAGCACATGCAAGCATACTGGCAACTCAATTTTGAGCGTTCTGAAAGACTAATTAACCATGGCATCGGTACAGAAGCATTCTTTAAATCCATAGAACAGGAATTGCCGCCTGTGATGTCACGAGCTGAACTGTCAAGGGCTACAGGAGGGCTCATTTCAGCCAAAACGCTCTCAAACGAGGACGCCATGCACAAAGGCCCTGCAGAGCGCGTACGGGCAGGGTCAAAGATTGGCTATACCCGCCCCTCAGCCATGGCGTACATTCGAAAAAAATTTCAACTATTATGAAAAATTTTAGGTGATTATGTACAGTTTTACTCCACGCAGTGCCAATCAGCCTGCTTCTGACAAGCAACTTTGCTATGCCTATGACCTTGCTGAGCGGCAGGGCCTAGACGCTGAAGTGCTTTGTTCTATAAACTTTTACAAGGAATATAGCGATATGACAGCAAATGAGGCCAGCCAACTCATTGATCTGCTAACATAATGAAACATCAAGCCAAATAACGGTTCCGTTGGCGTGAGGTTATCGAACCGATCATTGGCCACCTCAAAAATGGCCACAGGATGCTGCGCCATAGCCTCAAAGGCCAGGCCCCGACTCCGTACTTGCTCATGGCCTGTGCTGCGTTCAATTTCCGGAAGTTCATCCGAAGTCTATGTTTTTTGTGCCTCAAATTCTTTGGGCACATCTTCGACCCAAAATTCAGACCGTCAGGCCTGGGCCTGACGTGGTGTTTTAACAGTTTTTCAGGATCGACAAAATAGAGCCATGGGCATATTTTAGAGCAGATCATATACTTACCGTAATAACCCGTACAAGTGTTCGCTAAACAATAGGAAAGGAAAATAACTGTGGCCAAGACGCTTGAAGCCCACGACAAACTGATCCGAGAGATTTTTGAGGGCAGCTACCAGTTCGAAATTCCAGATTACCAGCGCCCCTACGCTTGGACGACCGAGCAGGCGGGCGAGTTGTTTGATGATCTGATTTCGGCGATGCAGGAAGCCCGCGTCTCCGGCGCGACCAGTCAATACTTCCTCGGCAGCATCGTTCTGATCAAGAAGGACCGGGAGCCGAAATCATCGGTGGTCGATGGCCAGCAGCGCTTGTCCACGCTGACGATGCTGTTTGCGGTGCTGCGCGAGGCCATACCTCATGCCGCCGACGACATCACCGACTTCCTCTACAAGAAAGGCAAAGCCAGCCTTGGAGAGAATAATGAATACCGTCTAATCGCCCGTGAGGAGGATGCCGACTTTTTCCGCACTAACGTTCAGGAGTCGGGTGGCATCGCGCAGTTGGTTGCCAACACCGATAAGCTGGAAGACAGCCGCCTGCGCTACCGCGAAAACGCTACGCTGTTGCTTGCCAAGGCTAAGGCTTTGCAGCCCGACGACCTGATCGCCCTGTGGAAGTTCTTGGCCAATGATTGCTCGCTGGTCGTCATTTCAACGCCCGACCTAGAAGCTGCCTACCGCATTTTCTCCGTGCTCAACAATCGAGGGCTCGACCTTGCGCCCATCGACATCATCAAGGCGCAGGTTCTGGGGCATATCCGCACCACGGCAGGCGACGAAAAGAGCAGGACCTACGCTAAAGAGTGGAGCCGCATCGAAAGCTCACTAGGCCGCGACGCTTTTGGCGATCTGTTCGGCCATATCCGCACTATCTACGCCAAGCAGAAGCAGCGGGCCACGTTGGTCAAGGAATTTCAGGAGCACGTCACCGAATACAAGACTCCTCTCGACCTTGTCGACAAAGTCATCAAGCCCTACGCTGAAGTGTGGGATTTCATACGCAACGCCGACTTTGAAGCCACCGAGTACGCCGAGACCATTAATGAGCATCTGTCTTGGCTGAATCGCGTAGACTTCAAGGATTGGGTGCCCCCGGCACTGGTATATTTCAAGCGTTTTCGCCAAAAGCCCAAGCTGCTCGCGGAATTCTTCGGGTCACTGGAACGGTTGACCTATTTCTTGCTGGTCACCAAGGTGGTCATCAACGAGCGCATCGAAACCTTCGCAGCGCTCACCAAGGAAATCGAGTCTGCTGACTTTAGCGGCGAACTGGCTACCTTGAATACTCTGGTCCTCACGGACAAACAGAAGCGCGAGTTCACGGTCGCGCTCGATGGCGACATCTACCGCAATCTGCCCAAAGCCCGCATGGCGCTGGTCTTGCGCCTTGAGTCCTTGGTACGTGCCCCCGGCGTGCAGTTGCAAAACGCGGTGTCGCTGGAGCACGTCCTGCCGCAAACCCCGCCAGATGGTTCGGACTGGACTAACTGGTTCTCCGATGAAGAAGATCGCGAGGGCTGGACCCACCGGTTGGCCAATCTGGTCCCGCTGGATAGGAACAAGAATTCGTCTGCCAGCAACTACGACTTCGCCAAGAAAAAGGATGTCTACTTCAAAGGAAAGGGCACAGCATCTCCTTTCATGCTGACGCAGGAAGTCAGATCAGTAAGCGAGTGGACGCCAGAGCTTCTGGCCGAACGCCAGGAACGCCTTGTGGGCATCCTCATAGCCCATTGGAATCTCGCCATCGCCACAGACACGGCAGCGAGCTGAGGAACCCCTTGATGCAAAAGAAACACCAACAAGACCAAAGCCAGCTCAAGTGGATATCCGACTTCATCTGGAACATTGCAAATGACCGCCTGCGGGACGTCTACGTGCGCGGCAAGTACCGTGACGTGATCCTGCCCTTCACCGTGCTGCGGCGTCTTGATGCCGTGCTCGAAGAGACCAAGGACGCTGTGCTGGAGTGTAAAAAATTCCTCGATACCAACACTGTGGCCGAGCAGGATGGCGCGCTGCGCATGGCGGCAGGCCAGGCATTTTACAACGTGTCGGAATTCACCCTGGCCAAGTTGAAGGCCAGTGCTGCAGGGCAGCGCCTACGCGATGATTTCATTGCGTATCTGGACGGTTTCTCTCCCAATGTGCAGGAAATCCTAACTAAGTTTAACTTCCGCAACCAGATTCAGAAGCTGGTGGATTCCCACGTCTTGGGTTACCTGATCGAAGACTTCCTCGACCCCGAAGTCAATCTCGCCCCGCTGCCTGTGAAGGATGCTGACGGCCACATCAAGCTGCCAGCGCTGGACAACCACGGAATGGGTACGGTCTTCGAAGAACTGATCCGCCGCTTTAACGAAGAGAACAACGAAGAGGCAGGAGAGCACTTCACCCCTCGCGACGTGATACAGCTCATGTCCAAGCTGCTGTTCCTGCCGGTGGCCGATCGCATCGAGTCCAGCACCTATTCTCTCTATGACGGATCTTGCGGCACAGGTGGCATGCTCACCGTGGCCGAGGAAGCGTTGCATGAATTGGCCGAGCAGTACGGCAAGGAAGTGTCCATCCACCTGTTCGGGCAGGAAATCAACGACGAAACCTACGCCATCTGCAAGGCAGACCTGCTCCTGAAGGGTGAAGGCGCGGCGGCCGAGAATATCGTCGGTGGCGCGGACAAATCTACCCTGTCAGCCGACCAGTTCCGCAGCCGCGAATTCGATTTTATGATCTCCAATCCGCCCTATGGCAAGAGTTGGAAGACAGATCTGGAGCGCATGGGTGGTAAGAAGGAATTCAGCGACCCCCGCTTCATCGTCAGCCATGCGGGTAACAACGAGTTCAAGCTCATCACCCGTTCCAGCGACGGGCAGCTCATGTTTCTGGTGAATAAGCTGCAAAAGATGAAGCACAACACACCCTTGGGTAGCCGCATTGCGCTGGTGCACAACGGGTCGGCGTTGTTCACCGGAGACGCAGGCCAAGGGGAGAGCAACATACGCCGTTGGGTGCTGGAAAATGACTGGCTCGAAGCCATCATCGCCCTACCGCTCAATATTTTCTACAACACCGGCATTGCCACCTACATCTGGGTACTGGCCAACAAGAAGGCAGAAGCGCGCCGTGGCAAGGTGCAGTTGATCGACGCGTCGCAGTGGTTTCAGCCACTTCGCCGTAACCTCGGCAAGAAGAACTGCGAACTGAGTGATGCCGACATTGCACGCATTCTCGACCTCTACCTCGGCGACGCGAAGGAATCCACCGAGTCCAAATGGTTTGACACCCAGAATTTCGGATACTGGAAAATCAGCGTCGAGCGCCCTCTGCGCCTGAAAAGCCAGCTCTCCGACGAACGCATCGAGTCCCTGCGGTTTGCCACCGGCGACGAAGCGTTGCGCGCCAACATCTACGCCACCCACGGCGAGGCGCTCTATACTGAGTTCGCCAAGAGGAAACCGGCCATCGAAGCATGGCTGAAAGGCGAGGACGAAAACGAAGATGACGACAGCGAGGAAAACGACAGCGGCGATGACAGTGAGACGCCCTTCGCCCGCAAAGCCGTGCCCGCCAAACGCCGCAAAAAGCTGCTCGACGCATCGACCTGGCAGCGCGACAAGGGGCTGATGGAGGTGGCGCGACGAGTGCAGCAGGCATTGGGGCGCGCCGTTTTCCACGACCACAACGTTTTCCGCACTCGCTTCGATGCGGCATTGAAAACACAGGGTGACAAGCTCGGCGTGCCGGAGAAGAAGGCCATATACAAGGCGGTGAGCTGGCGCGACGAAACCGCGCCGCCGGTCATCGCCAAACGCAGCAAGCTCAAGGCGGGCGAACATTTTGAGCCCGAATTTGATGGCGCGTATCTGGACACCGTGGGGAAAGACCGCTTCAGGGTTGAGTACGAACCCGACAGCGATCTGCGGGACACTGAGCAGGTGCCATTAAAGGAACCGGGCGGCATCGACGCCTTCTTCGCTCGCGAAGTGCTGCCGCACGCGTCGGATGCCTGGATCGCCACGGACAAGACCCAGATTGGCTACGAGATTTCGTTCGTGCGCTATTTCTACAGACCCGTGAAGTTACGCGAACTTGTCGATATCCGTCGCGACATCCTCACGCTGGAGCAGCAAAGCGAGGGTTTGCTGCACAAGATCGTGGGGGTAGAGAAATAATGTTTAGCCCTTATCCAGATTACCGGCAGACTGATTTGAACTGGTTTGAATATTTGCCTAATTCGTGGACTGTCCTGCGAACAAAGCAACTGTTCCGCCTCATAATTGAAAAAGCTCCAGCGAATAACCAGAAGGAATTGCTATCTGTTTATACCCATATCGGTGTCAGACCGAGAAAGAGCCTTGAGCAACGCGGCAACAAAGCCTCTACAACTGATGGTTACTGGGTTGTAAAAAAGGGGGACATAATTTCCAATAAGCTCCTTGCCTGGATGGGAGCTATTGGTGTCTCCCACTATGAAGGAGTTACCAGTCCTGCTTATGACGTTTTGAGGCCAATCAAGTCATGTAACACTGACTATTATCATTTTCTATTCAGGACAAAAAAATATCTCCAACAGTTCAAGATAAGATCGAGGGGCATTATGGATATGCGCCTCCGGCTGTATTTTGACCAGTTTGGACAAATTCCAATTCCTGTCCCACCGCGCCCCGAGCAAGATCAGATCGTTGCCTATCTCCGTGCGCAAGATGCCCACATCGCCCGCTTCATCAAAGCCAAACGTGACCTGATCAAGCTGCTCACCGAGCAGAAGCTGCGCATCATCGACCACGCCGTCACGCGTGGCCTCGACGCTTCCGTCAGGCTCAAGCCTTCGGGTATTGAGTGGCTGGGCGAGGTGCCTGAGCATTGGGAGCTTCGCCGTTTGAAGTTCCTCGCCAGTAACACTACGAACCAGACTACAACCAAGGCCAGCGACGAAATTTATCTGGCACTGGAACACGTTCAAAGTTGGACTGGCGTGGCGCGGCCGCTTGAGGGCGAAGTCGAATTTGCCAGCACGGTGAAGCGGTTTGTCGCCGCCGACGTTCTGTTCGGCAAGCTCCGTCCGTACTTGGCGAAGGTAACGCGGGCGCATCGCGCTGGCGTATGCGTGAGCGAGTTTCTCGTGCTGCGCTCGCGCAAGGATCTCATCCTTCCTGCGTATCTTGAGCAGCTACTGCGCTGCAAGCGCGTCATTGACCTGATTAACAGCTCCACGGCGGGCGCGAAGATGCCGCGTGCCGATTGGACTTTCATCGGCAATGTCCGGCTACCCATTCCACGCCAAGATGAACAGGAAGCGATCCTGTTGCACATATTGCGCGAGACGAAGGACTTGGATGAAGCCATCGCCCGCGCCGAAGAAGAAATCAAACTGATCCGCGAATTCCGCGACCGCCTGATTGCCGATGTGGTCACCGGCCATGTGGACGTGCGTGGCTGGCAGCCCGGCCCGGACGACGTGGTGGACGACGCGGCACTGGCTGCGCTCGACGATGACTCAGGAGATATGACTGAAGAGGAGGATGGCGATGGCGAAGACTGACACCAGCGAGCGTTGGTTCGAGGCGCGCGTGGTGCGTGGTCTGACCGGTGTGCCGCAGCCCGAGTACAGCCATGAGCTTTCTCCTTCGGACTTTGCCGCCACCCACAACGGCTACGTGCAGGGCAAACCCACTGATTACAATCGCGATGTGGCGCTGGATGTAGTGCAGTTGCTAGCCTTTTTGCAGGCCACCAACCCGGAGGCGGTGGACACGCTGGAACTGGCGGCGGACGGCATCAAGCGCACCCAGTTCCTGCACCGCCTGCAGGGGGAGATCACCAAGCGCGGTGTGGTGGACGTGCTGCGCAAGGGGGTGAGCCACGGGCCGGTACATGTTGATCTCTACAAGATGCTACCCACGCCGGGCAATGCTGCCGCAGCAGATGCATTTGGCAAAAACATCTTCAGCGTCACCCGACAGGTGCGCTACAACAACGATTCTGGCAACGAACTGGACTTGGCTATCTTCATCAATGGCCTGCCGGTGCTGACCTTCGAGTTGAAGAACTCGCTGACCAAGCAGACCTTGGCCGACGCTATCGTCCAATACCAGACCACGCGCAGCCCGCAGGAGCTGCTATTCCAGTTGGGCCGCTGCGTGGCACACGTCGCCGTTGATGACGCGGAAGTCGCATTCTGCACCGAGTTGAAGGGCAAAGCCTCGTGGTTCCTGCCATTCAACCAGGGCTGGAACAGCGGCGCGGGCAATCCGCCCAACCCGGAGGGGTTGAAGACCGATTACTTGTGGAAGCAGGTGCTGACCCGCGAGTCGCTGGCCAACATCATCGAGAGTTACGCGCAAGTGGTGGAGGATGAAGAGGCGAACGCTGGCGGTAAGAAACGCAAGAAGCGTAAGCAGATTTTCCCGCGTTTCCATCAGTTGCGCACTGTGCGTGCCCTGCTGCGCCGCACCCATACCGATGGGGTGGGCAAGCGCTATCTTATCCAGCATTCGGCAGGCAGCGGCAAGAGCAACACGATTGCCTGGCTGGCACATCAGTTAGTGGAACTACGCCTCAAGAACGACCCGATGACGGCGCAGTTCAACTCCATCATCGTTATCACCGACCGACGCGCATTGGACACACAGATCGCTCGCACCATTAAGGGGTACGACCACGTGGCAGCGATCTTCGGCCACTCCGACAACGCGCAAGAACTGCGCGATTATCTGCGCCGGGGCAAGAAGATCATCGTTACTACGGTGCAGAAGTTCCCGTTCATCCTCGACGAGCTGGGTGACCTCAGTGACAGAAATTTTGCGCTGTTGATCGACGAGGCGCATTCCAGCCAAGGCGGCAAAACCACGGCGCGGATGCACGAAGCCCTTGGCGGCAAGGTGGCCGAGGAGGAGTTTGAAGAGGACAGCACGCAGCATGCAGTGAACGCGGAAATCGAGAAGCGCATCGCCTCGCGCAAGCTGCTGGCCAACGCCAGCTACTTCGCGTTCACAGCCACACCCAAGAACAAGACGCTGGAGTTGTTCGGGGAGAAGACCTTGGTAGGCGACAAAGTGCAGTTCCGCTCGCCGGAGGAACTGACCTATACCACCAAGCAGGCTATTCAGGAAAAGTTCATCCTCGACGTGGTAGAGAACTACACCACCTACGACAGCTTCTACCAAGTGGCCAAGACGGTGGCGGACGACCCGGAATTCGACAAGGCGAAGGCGCTGAAGAAAATCCGCCACTATGTCGAATCACATGACAAGGCCATCCGACGCAAGGCCGAGATCATGGTCGATCACTTCATCGCACAGGTTGCGGGCAAGCAGAAGATCGGTGGCAAAGCGCGGGCGATGATCGTGTGCAACGGCATCGCGCGGGCCATCGATTACTGGCGCGAGGTGTCGGACTACCTCACGCAGATCAAGAGTCCGTACAAGGCCATCGTGGCGTACTCGGGAGACTTCGAGATTGGCGGCCAGAAGAAGACCGAAGTCGATCTGAACGGATTTCCAAGCAAGGATATTCCGGCCAATCTCAAGCAGGACCCGTATCGCTTCCTGATCGTCGCCAACAAGTTTGTTACGGGATTTGATGAGCCCTTGCTGCACACGATGTACGTGGACAAGCCGCTGGCGGGCGTGCTGGCGGTGCAGACCCTGTCACGTCTGAACCGGGCTCATCCGCAGAAGCACGACACTTTCGTACTCGACTTTGCCGACAACGCCGAGGCGGTGAAGGCGGCATTTCAGGACTACTACCGCGCCACCATCCAAACAGGTGAAGCCGACGCCAACAAGCTGCACGACCTGAAGGCCGAACTCGACGGGCAACAGGTGTACAGCTGGCAGCAGGTGGAAGATTTAGTGGCACGGTACCTGAGCGGCGCAGACCGGGACAAACTCGATCCTATCCTCGATGCGTGTGTGGCCGAATACTCAGACAAACTCGGTGAGGATGATCAGGTCAAGTTCAAGGGCAAGGCCAAGTCCTTCGTGCGTAGCTACGGTTTCCTTGCTGCGATCCTAAGTTACGGTCACCAGACGTGGGAGAAGTTATCGATTTTCCTGAACTTCCTTATTCCAAAGCTGCCCGCGCCCAAGGAGGAAGACCTCTCCAAGGGGGTGCTAGAGACCATCGACATGGACAGCTACCGGGTGGAGGCCAAAGCGGCCCTGAAGATGGCTATGGCCGACACCAATGCCACGGTCGATCCTGTACCGCCGGGGGGCGGTGGTGGCACGGATGAGGCAAATATCGACAAGCTCTCTGCGATCATCAAGACTTTCAACGATTTGTTCGGCAACATCGAGTGGAAGGACGAGGACAAGATCCGCAAGGTCATCGCCGAGGATATCCCGGCGCGTGTGGCGCAGGACAAGGCTTATCAGAATGCGCAGGCGAACTCCGACAAGCAGAACGCCAAATTGGAGCACGACAAGGCGCTTAACCGCGTGGTGCTGGAGCTGCTGTCCGACCACACTGAACTGTTCAAGCAGTTCAGCGACAACCCCAGCTTCAAGCGCTGGCTGACGGACATGGTCTTCGATGCGACCTACCACCGGGGCGCAGAACCGCCGAAGGCACCGTCGCAGCCTGAGGTCTCGGCGTAAAAAGAACTTGGTGCGGGAGGCCGCTATGAGCGGAACATCTTCACAGGATAAAGCCAGAGTCTCAGAATGGTAAGGGGGAGTAATGCATATTGAATCTATGACGTTGGCGGGATTTCGTTGCTTTGGACCTGCCCCCATCACAGTGTTTTTTTCATCAGGCATTACAACCCTCGTTGGCCCAAATGCGGCAGGAAAAACAGCCCTGCTACAAGCACTGTCAAAATTGTTCGGCATTTCAAATGCACAACGTACAGTGCAACCATCAGATTTTCATCTGGGCGTTGAAGATGATCCTGATGATCGCGAAATCAAGAATCTATTTATTGAAGTCTCGATTGGATGGCCAGAGCTGGTAGACGGCACGGCTACTCCGGAGACAATAGCCCCCGCATTCAGACATATGCTGATAAACCGAGAAGGAGAAGCCCCCATATGTCGCTTGCGTCTTGAAGCTCAATGGGAACCTGATGGAACAGCTGAAGGCGTAGTTACACAAAAGCTCTGTTGGGTTGACACCCTTGAGGAGAAGCCATCGGAGAATAAATGTTGCCCGGTAAGCCCGGCAGATCGTGGCCTAATACAGCTCTATTACACTCCTGCCAGCCGTGATGCTGCTGCGCAAGTTCGTACAACAACTGGGGCACTTGCGGCCCGCTTGCTTCGTGCAATCGAGTGGTCCTCCGATACGGAGGATGCTATTCAAGAAGCCACTGGACGCATCGCTTCAGCATTCGAGAGTGAAGCTTCGATCGCTGCAATTGGAGAAGCCTTACAAAACCGCTGGTCAGAGCTCCATGACGAAGTCGTTGATACAAGCCCGAAATTCCGCCTGACTAGTCGGCAGTTTGAGGAGGTCGTTCGCAAAATTGCCGTCATCTTTGAGCAAGGCCCAAACGGTAAAGAGCGCGATCTTAACGCTCTAAGTGATGGACAGCAGTCACTTTTCTATTTCGCCTTGGCTGCAGCAATTTTTGACATGGAGCGTGCGATCGTAAACAAAACGGTTGAGGGCTTTCTTGGCGATACACTTCGTATCCCTGTTCTTACGCTACTCGCACTGGAAGAACCAGAAAACCATCTCTCGCCTTACTTTCTTGCCCGCATTATAAGACAAGTCCGTTCTCTAACCGATGTAGGGAGCGCACAGGCAATCATTACCAGCCACTCGCCAGCGGTATTGAGTCGCGTTAAGCCGTGCGAGGTGCGCTATTGCCGTTGCGATTCGGATACTCGTGTCTCAACAGTCAAGGAAATAGCGTTACCAGATGGCACTGATGAAGCCGCCAAGTTCGTCCGTGGCGCAATGCTTGTCTATCCAGAGCTCTATTTCGCCCGTTTTGTCCTACTCGTGGAAGGAGATTCGGAGAGGATAGTCTTACCTTGCCTTGCTGAGTCCCTTGATCTTCTCATCGATCCAGCCTTCGTTGCCATTGTTCCTTTGGGTGGTCGGCATGTACAGCATTTTTGGCGTTTGTTGACCCAGCTTGGTATCCCGTACGCAACGCTTTTGGATCTTGACTTAGGGCGCCAAGGAGGTGGCTTCGGCAGGATAAAAACTTCCATTGAAAAGCTCCTTGACATTGGTGTTCCTAAATCTGTCCTTTTAGAACTATCCGATGGAAAAATTTTGTCTGATGCAGAATTGGCGAAGATGCACACGTGGAACAGTGAAAACCTTTTTGAAGGGTGGGTTGATCGTCTTAAGCGTCATGGTGTCTATTTTTCAGCGCCGCTAGATCTTGATTTATCTATGTTAAAATCTTTCCCAGAAGCTTATCAAGAAATAATTCCCCAAAGAGGTGGTCCAAGAATAACTAATAGCAAAGCTATGAAAGTGGTTCTCGGAGCTACAGGAAAAATAAACAATCTATACGCTGGCCAGTTCAAGGATTATTTTAATCTTTTTCCGGCATATCGCTATCATTTTTTGACCCACAGTAAGCCAGCAACACATCTTGCAGCTTTAACTAATATTGAAAAAATGAAGTTAAAAAAAGATATGCCACCCGTCCTGAAAGAGCTTCTTGAGCATATCACCAATGCCTTGCGGAGGAATTAGCTATGGTTGCGCTGCGCTTGGGGGGCCGAGCGGAAGAGTGGAAGCCTGAAGGCGTGAATGCGCTTGAACCAAATGCGTTACAGGTCGTTTTTTCGACAGAAAATCGTTCGGTTATTGCTGGCCCAGGCGCAGGTAAGACAGAGTTGCTTGCACAGCGCGCGGCCTATCTTCTTCAAGAAGGGGGAGCATCGGACCCAAGGCGCATCCTTGCGATTAGCTTCAAGCGTGATGCCGCAGCAAATCTAGCAGATCGAGTAAAACAACGTTGTCATCGTAATTATTCAGAACGGTTCGATTCCATGACATTCGACGCATTTGCTAAAGGGTTACTTGACCGCTTTGGACAAGCGTTGCCCGAACATTGGCGTCCACATCCTGATTATGAAATCACCTTTCCCAAGGACCGCGACTATAGTGAGCTTTTGTATAGGCAGATCGGAGTACCGCCAGCATCAATCGGAACCTTAGCTGACATTCAGGCCATATCTGTCAAGGATTTTATCCGCCATCACTTATTCGGATTGCCACTTCCTGTGGGAGGTTGGCCGCAGCCTACTCCAGCCCAGTGGGCAACAGAGCGATTCTGGCAACTGTCTCTTCATGAAAGGGGAAAGAGCTTTTTGTCTTTTCCTATGATTGGACGCCTTGCCGAACTTGTATTGCGACTTAATCCAATGGTGCGTAAAGCGATTCAACTAACATACTCCTATCTATTTATGGATGAATTCCAGGACACCACTCAGACTCAATATGATCTTGTTCGAGCTATCTTTCACGATAGCTGTACTGTGATTACTGCTGTTGGGGATAATAAACAGCAGATTATGCGCTGGGCGCTGGCAATGGAAGACCCATTCACGATTTTTGATGAAGAATTCGGAGCAATACGAACGCGACTTTATAACAATTATCGTTCGTCACCAGATTTGGTGAGAATTCAGCATGTCCTCGCACAAGCTCTAGATGCCCAAGTTGTTGTCCCGGTGCCGATGGTAGTGGGTGCGATTGCTGATGCCAGTTGTGCCATCTGGGAGTTTTCAACGCCAACGAGTGAGGCGGAGTATCTGGCCTCATTCGTCGCAACCGCGATGAATACCTATTCACTCAGGCCGCGTGATTTTGTTCTATTGGTGCGGCAGAGAGCTAAGGAATACGCCGCCGTCCTTGAGCCTCAGTTTGCGGCGGAAGGTCTTCTTTTACGCAATGAGGCCAGAGAAATCGGGGGAGTTGTGCTCCAAGAATTGCTAGTGGAGCCCGTATCAGAACTAATTATGGCTGTTTTGCACTTGGCTACGGCTACACGGGCTGGGCAACAGTGGGCAGAATGCCAAGAAATGCTCACACGAATACGGGGCAATAATCCTACCGATGAAATTGCACAGACCAAGCTTGCTCGCGAATTGGATGAATGTGTACTTGCAATCAGAACCAAATATCCAAAACCACCCAAGTCTAAGGCTGAGGCATGCGCGATTATAGACGATATTCTTAATTTTGCCGGTTACGATAACATCGTCGCAGCCTATCCTGCCTATGGGCAAGGAAGTTGGTTTGAAAAAGTGCTGGACGCATCAGCAGAGCATTTGTTGGCATCGTCATATAGAGCAACAGAGTGGGCTATAGCCCTTGATAATTATGAAGGTATTTATGCTATCCCTTTGATGACTATTCATAAGAGCAAAGGGCTCGAGTATCACACAGTCATATTTATTGGATTGGACGATAGTGCGTGGTGGAGTTTTTCAAAAGATCAAATTGAGGCCACCGCTGGGTTCTTTGTAGCGTTTACACGCGCCAAACAACTCGTTGTTTTTTCATACTGCGCGCAACGTGGAGCAAGAGAAGAAATAGCACCTCTTTATCAGCTACTTAAAAAAGCTGGAGTTGGTAGTGTGAAAAAATCTTGATAGCAATGAATTGTTAGAGCCGTGTCATTCGTAACTAGTTTAGGTAGAAATAGCTTTCTGCTATGAAAATCAATTGCATCATGAGACAGCAAAAAATGTAACGTTGTAATAATTCCTATCACAATACAATTGAGTGTGTAAATTAATATTGTCTATGATATCTCTATTTGTATATATATCGTACAAATAGTCTAGCTATTCTGCGTCACTATAGTAAAAAAATATGCAACGATAATTCAGAGCTCTTTAAGTAAATAACATCCTGCATGTTTAGCCCCCCCTCGGATTCACAATGTATAGCGAATTTGGCTTGATTTTTATTCCAGTCATGCTAGATCTAAGCCATTATTACTGGGAGGCATTGCGTGGGGGTAGTGTCCAGAATTTTTCGCACATTTTGCAGCAGCCAGTCGGTAAAGCATGGTTTCGTATCGAGCTGCAATAGCTCTGATTTAAGCTGATATCTCTTGGTTCATGTTCATATACCGTTGCGTGCCCCACTTTTTGGCCTGCCATATAGCGCAGGCGGGCAGCCACCAACATCAGGGCAGCGTGACCATCCGGAAAANNGCNCACTACTCTGGTTCGACNNCGAATNTCACGGTTCAAACGCTCAAGCGGATTGTTGACGAATTTCCAGCGGTTCAACACGCTCAAGCAGGATTGTTTGTCCTGGATGTGCCGCCAGTTGGGGCCACGGGGGAAAATCATTAATACGGAAAGGAGATTTCGTCACAGCCCGGATTCCACTATTCTGGCTGCCTTTACTAAGACGTTGCGGCCCGTAATTTGGGCTTATCACTTCCGCCGATTTCCGGCGCGCAGCTCTCTTTGTCCTCTTGGGCATGAAACAGCTTTGATGCATCAAAGCAACTTATTTGGCTTTATTGGCGAGGAAACCGCATGCAGGTACGTTGCGATAAAAAATGAACACGCAACAGCTGCATTTTGGCCCTCAGGGGTTTAAAATTCTCCTAGGCTGCCTCAGAAAGCCAAGACTTTTATCAGATACAAAACGAGGGTCTATCTTTTGGGCG